>Ga0335077_10000232_pt1 | contig 59231 bp, 51 predicted proteins | sample Lox_Sample_31_FD_207151 | JGI IMG/M metagenome (GOLD analysis project Ga0335077, IMG submission 207151) | Soil microbial communities from Loxahatchee National Wildlife Refuge, Florida, United States - Lox_Sample_3.1 | ecosystem: Environmental > Terrestrial > Soil > Wetlands | place: USA... | reverse complement strand
GAAGGCGTCGCGCTGCTTCGCCATCTCGTCCTGCATCCTGCCCATCAACTCCCAGTTGCTCTTGCGCACCTGGTCCATGACCGCGAGCACCTGCTTGCGCTGGGCGTCGGAGAGGTCGAGCGAGGACAGCGCTGCACCGCCTGCAAAACCGCGGCCCATGCCCCAGCCACCCATCATTCCCGGACCCATGCCGGATCCGCGCATTTCGGGGCCGCGTCCGTAGCCGTAGTCGCCCATCATCCACGGACCCATGCCATCGGGGCGCTCGTCCGGCTCCCGCGCGTAGAGCGCAGCGCCAGCCATCCCCAGCGCCGCGGTTGCCGCGAGGAAGGCTGCCTTCAGTTTCGTCATCGCCCTTTCTCCATCAAACGGATCGTGAATGACGGTAGACCCGCAGATGCACGAGGACACGAGGAACAAGCGCCGCGCTTGACGGAACACAAATGCGTGAGACGCTGGTATGTCCTGCCAAGCCCACGCGGCATCTGGCCTTGGCCAGCGCACGCAGTTCACGGCAACTCGCGTGAACCGCAGACGTCGCGGGTCGGTACGGATCGGGGAATCGGGCGCAACGAAGGCCTCCTCGCACGCGGGTCGCGTCTGGAAGGTGATCCGGGTCGTCGCATCGGTCGTGCCCATATGGCGCGGGCCGGAACTCGACGCGCACGCCTGCGAGACACTCCTTGCATGTCTGATGGGCGTGGTGCTGGTCCCTGCGGCTACGTCATCGAGCGTTATGCCCGGTCGCCGGGCGCGCCATGGAGCGCTCGCACCCGCGCGCAATCCAAACAACGCGCGCCCTGACCTGCGTGCAGGCCGGCTCGGCCCGCGTGCAGTGTCGTTTGCCGTTCAGGTCGCTTATTTGGCGGGCGCAGTTGCGTCGGTCACGCACTTCTTCGTGAAGCTGTTTTTCGCGGCCCCGGACAGCTTTTTCTCCGCGGCCTGTGCGTCGCAGGACTTGTGTGCTGCATCCATCGCGTCCTTTTCGCACTTCTTCATGAAACTCGTCTTTGCAGCACCGGCAAGCTTCTTCTCCGCGGCCTGCGATTCGCACGCCGCGTTCGCGGCCCAGGCCGCATTGCTGGCAAAGAAGGCGATCGCCCCCACGATCATGATGCGCTTCATTGTCGTTCTCCCTTTGTCGGTTGCGTTCGGCAGCAGCGACGCAGCCAGCCGGCTCGCAAATCACTGCCGGACGCAATCCTACCGCGGGGCAGAACCGCGAATGTCAGCGTCGTCGCGCTAAGGTATTCAGCGCAGTCTCAGGCGGGTTGAGTAGCCTGAGCACCGACGCCGGAATCATGGTGCGCGGTGGGTGCGCTCGGCGCGCGGCCCCGTGCATCCCTTGCGCGTGCTTCGATGAACGCGCTGTGCACCGGATGACGTCGACCTCAGCCCATGCGTGCCGGTCGCAGGTGTGCCCCGGTGTCGACAGGAAGGTGCTGCGCACGCTGCTCGCGGTGCTGGCCTTCGCGCTCGCCGCGATCCAGTCCCCGGCAGCTCTGGCGGGCAGCTCGTGCATCTGGTCAGTCATCGACCACAAGTGGACCAAGGACAATGCGGGGATCTGGGATCCCACGGTCTATCGCACTCTGATGGACGGCCTGACCCTAGCGCAGGTTGGCGCGGCGCTGTGGGAAGGTTCCGAGTCGCGTTTCGGAAAGTCCTCCTGGCAAGGGATGGATGCCGGGCTCCTCACGGCCGGCTCGGTGGAGGTGATGAAACGCGCCTTCACGCGGATGCGACCGGCGGATACCGACGATCCGTGCCGATTCTTCGCGCACGATTCGAACCACAGCTTCCCTTCCGGAGAAGCGGCGCAGGCCGCCGCACTGGTCGCCCCTTACCTCTTCGAGTACGGCGGGGACCACCCGGCGACCTATGGCCTGCTCCTGCTGCCGATCTACGTCGGCGTGGCGCGCATCAAGGATCAGGCGCACTGGCAGAGCGACGTGCTCGCCGGCTGGGCCGTGGGTGGACTGTGGGGGTGGTACGCGCACTCGCGCGACACCCCCCTTGTCGTGCAGATTCTTCCCGGCGGTGTGTTCGTCGGGATCAAGGCTCGCTTCTAGGACCGCAGGCTGCTGGCCGTGAACCCGAAGATCGTTGCGACGCTCTGCGCCGTACTGGCGTACGTGGCAACCGGCAGCGTGGCGTTCCAGCTGGTCAGCTCGATCACCGGTGACGCGGAACTCGCGAACTGGGTCGTCGCGTTCCTTTCTCTCCTGCTCGCAGCTCCGCTTTCTTGTGCCGTGGGCTGGATCGAAGAGCACCTGCAAAGACGAAACGGTTCAACGACGTTGCGGTGGCCCGGCAGCCGCTCGCGCGCGCGAAACCGGGGCATCATCGGGCGCCCCCGGACTCCGAAAGCGACCCTTGCTGCTGCGCCAGTCCCTGCCGCTCGTCCTGCTTGTTCCCCTGACGCTCACCGCGGCGGCGCCGGCCGATCCGATCGCCACCGACGCCGACAAGTACAAGGTCATCCTGGAGAACGAGCGTGTTCGTGTGCTCGAGTACCGAGACCTGCCAGGGCAGAAGACGGCGCAACACGGCCACCCCGCCTTCGTCCTGTACGCGCTCGGCCCGTTCAAGCGCACGCTCACGCTGCCGGACGGCAAGGTGTTGACGCGCGAGTTCAAGTCGGGCGACGTGATGTGGTCCGACGCGCAGGTACGCGTCGGACAGAACGTCGGCACGACGCCGACCCACGTGATCATGGTCGAGCTGAAATAGCGCCGCACGCAGGCGAGCAATCTGGGCCCGTGTACGCGAACGCTCTGCGCTAGCGCGTCACTTCGACGTTCGCTTCAAACACGTATCCGAGCCCGCGCAACGTGCGGATGAACTTGGGACGTGCCGGATCGGCTTCGATCTTGCGTCTCAGGCGCAGGATCTGCACGTCGATCGAGCGGTCGTAGACCTCGGCGTTGTGAAGGCGCGAAAGCTCGAGCAGCTGTTCGCGGGTGAGAACCCGCCCCGGCACCGCAAGAAATGCCGCCAGCAGGCTGAATTCGCCGTTGCTGAGTTCGAGCGAGCTTCCATCCGCGGATTTCAGGCGCCGCAGTCCGATGTTCAGTTCCCAGCTGCCGAACCGGATCGCTCGCACCTTGGAAATACTGTCGGCGACCGTCGCGTGCCCCTTGGCACGACGGAGCAGGGCGCGCACGCGCGCGAGCAATTCGCGCGGGCTGAAGGGCTTGGTCAGGTAGTCGTCGGCGCCGACCTCGAGGCCCATGACCCGATCGGCCTCTTCCTTGCGCCCGGTGAGCATGAGGATCGGCGTCCACGAGCGCTCGCGCAGGCGGCGCGCGATCTGCATGCCGTCTTCGCCCGGCAGGCGCAGGTCGAGCAGCACGAGATGCGCGGGGTCGCGCTCGAGGACGGCCGCGAGCTCGTTGCCCGTGGCGACTGCGGTGACGCGCAGATCGTTGCCGCCCAGGTAGTCGGCGAGCAGCGTGCGCACGGCAGGATCGTCGTCGAGCGCGACCACGTGCGGGCGTTCGGTACCGCCGCTGCCAAGAGCGCCGTCGGCCATTTCGCCGATGGTGATCCGATCGTCCATGGGAGAGACCCCAGCAGAAGCGCGCGCAAACGGCAGGCGAAGATTGCCGCTTACACGGCGCGGTGCGAGGATTTTCCTCCTTGCCGCGCCACACCGGCGGCCAAAGTTACGGATGTAATGCGCGAGCGCTTGTCCGTGATGGCGCGGCAACGGTAGCGTTGCTCGATGCGAGACGAGGAATTGGCGCCGACTGGGTCGCGCCCGCGACCGTTGATCCGCGTCACGAATGCCGACGGCGCGATGCTGGACCTGCTGCGCGAGTGGCTCGTTGCAGCCGGGTATAACGTCACCAGTGGGCGCAACGGCGCAACGGCCCCGGTCGAACGCGCCCTTCTCACGATCGTCGATGTGCCGTTCAGCCGCTGCGGGGCCACGGAACTGGTGCAACGCGTGACACAGGAAAATCCGGGCGAGCCGATCCTCGCGCTGTCGGGGACGTTCTTCTCGACGGTGATGTGCGAGGGTGCGTGTGCGCGCAAGCTCGGCGTCGCGGGCGTATTGCCGAAGCCGGTCAAGCGCGATGCGCTGCTGGCGGCGGTCGAGCGCCTGGCACGCAACGGCGGATGAGACTCGTGCGGCGGGTCGCGCTCGGCCCGGCCTGGAGGCGCCGCGCCGTCCCCTGGATCGGCGCGGCCATCATCGGCGTCATCGTCGCGCTCGCGGCGTTCGACATCGTGCGCACGTACAACCAGGCGGTCGAAGACACCGCGCGCGATCTCGAAACCCAGGCCCGCATCATCGCCGAGCAGACCGCGCGCACCGTGCAAGCGGTCGACGTGGTGCTGCGACATATCGCCGCCGAGTACCAGCGCGCGCGCCTGGCAAAACTCGCGCCGGACGAACTGAACGGGTATCTGCGCGACCAGGCGGTCGGGCTGATCCAGGTCGACGGTTTCGTGCTCGCCGACGCGCAAGGCGACGTACGTGCCGTCTCGTGGCTCGAGCCGGGTTCGCCGCAGAGCGTCCACAGCATCGCGCAGATCCCCGGCTTCGCGCAGCTGCGCGACGACCCGACGATCGAGCTTGGCATCGGCGAAGCGGCATACAAGCCGGGCGACGGCCAGTGGATGATTCCGCTCGGTCGCAGCCTGCGCACGTCCGCGGGCAAGTTCGCGGGGGTGATCGGTGCCGGGATGCGCGTCGGCTACTACGAAGACTTCTATCGCAACCTGCGACCGGAGCGCGGCACGAGGATCGCGCTGCTGCACGCGCGCGGCTCGATGCTTGCGCCGCGTCCACCCGACGGCGGATCGCCCGAACAACCCATGCCGCGCTTCGATTCGCTCCTTGCCCGTGCCGCCGCGGGGGAACTCGCGCCGATGCGCATCACGGGTGCCGACGGCATCGAGCGCTTCGCGACGATCCATCTGGTCGCCGATTACCCGCTCGCGGTGATGGTCACGCGCGAGGCGGAGGTCGCGCTCGCGCCGTGGCGGTCACAGGCGCTCGGCACCGCGCTGCGCACTGTCGTCCTGGCCGCGCTGGCCGCGACATTTCTGGTGCTTCTCACGCGCAAGCTCGCACGCCTGCAAACCGCGCAGGCATCGCTGAGCGCGATCAAGGAGCGCTTCGCGCTCGCGGTGTCGGGCTCCGACGACGGCATCTGGGACTGGGACCAGAAGACCGACCTCGTGTTCGCCTCGGCGCGCGCGCGCGAACTGTACGGCCTGCCGCCGGGCACCGAGGTGCAGTCGAAGGACGCGTGGTTCCGCCTGGTCCAGGTGCATCCGGACGACGCGGAACGACGCGGCGCCGCGATGAAGGCGCACATGGAAGGCCGGACGCCGCTCTTCGAGACCGAGTACCGGGTGCGCCACCTCGACGGCAACTACCGCTGGGTGCGCGTGCGCGGCCTTGCGGTGCGCGACGCGGAGGGGCGGCCGCTGCGCATCGCCGGCTCGGTGAGCGACATCGATGCGCGCAAGCGCGCCGAGGAAGCGCTCAGGCAGTCCGAGGAGCGTTACGAGCTCGCCGTCGCCGGCGTCAACCATGGCGTCTGGGACTGGGACCTCGCAAGCGACATGGTGTTCATGTCGGCGCGGGCGCAGGAACTGTTCGGACGCGAAGCCGGTGAGCCCATGCGTCCGCGCCGGCAATGGATCGCGCAGTGGACCTATCACCCGGACGACCGGGCGTTGGTACGCGCCACGCTATCGGACTATCTGCGCGGCGGGACGAAAACCTTCGAGGTCGAATACCGGATGCGCCATCTCAATGGTGAATGGCGCTGGTATCACGATCGCGGCATCGCCGTGCGCGACGCAAGCGGGCGGGCCTATCGCATGGCGGGCTCGATCGAGGACATCACCGACCGCAAGCGGGCCGAGGCCGAGCGCGATCGCCTCGAAGAGCAATTGCGCCAGACCCAGCGCCTGGAAGCGATGGGCACGCTCGCGGGCGGCGTGGCGCACGACTTCAACAACATCCTGGCCGCGATCCTCGGTTATGGCGAGATGGCGCAGAAGGAAGCCGCCGAGCACACGCCGCTGCGCCGCTACATCGATGCGGCGATGAGCGCGGGGGCGCGCGCCAAGGCCCTGGTCGAGCGCATCCTGGCATTCAGCCGCAGCGGCATGGGCGAACTCGTTCCGGTGCACGTGCAGGCGGTCATCACGGAAGTGCTCGAGATCGTCGCCGGTTCCCTGCCGGCCGGCATACGCCTGGAGCGGACCCTGGCGGCAGGCGATGCGGGCGTGATCGGCGACCCCACGCAGTTGCATCAGGTGGTGATGAACCTGTGCAGCAACGCAGTACAGGCGATCAAGGGCGAAGGGACCGTGACGGTTTCGGTCGACACGATCGAGTTCGACGCGCCGCGGACCGTGACGACATGCGCCCTGCGCGCAGGTGCCTACGTACGCCTGCGGGTCGCCGACACGGGCACCGGCATCGACCCGCGCGTGATCGACCGCATCTTCGATCCCTTCTTCACCACCAAGGAAGTCGGGGTCGGCACGGGCCTCGGGCTGTCGCTCGCACACGGCATCGTGTCCGATCTCGGCGGCGGGATCGACGTCGAAAGCCCCCCCGGCGCGGGTGCGACGTTCACGGTTTACGTGCCCTGGCAGTGCACGGTCATGGCGCCGGCCAAGGTCGAAGAACCGACGGCCGCCGGCGCGGGCGAAACGATCATGCTGGTCGACGACGAGGTGGCGCTGGTTCGACTCGGCGAGGAGATGATGGCCGACCTCGGCTACGACGCGGTCGGCATCTCGTCGAGCGCCGAGGCGCTGGAATTGTTCCGGGCCGAGCCGGACCGGTTCGATGCCGTGCTCTCCGACGAGGCGATGCCCGGCATGACCGGCTCCGAGCTCACGGCCGAGATCCGCAAGATACGACCCGACATCCCCGTGGTCCTGATGAGCGGCTACGTCACGCCCGCGCTTTCGGAACGCGCACGCGATGCCGGGGTGTTCGAGGTGCTGGCGAAACCTCTCGTGTCGCGCGAAATCGCGCGCAGCCTGGCAAGCGCGCTGCGCAGCTGATCCGGCCGGCGCGCTGCCGGTCACAGCGGCGACTCGTTGTCACCCTCCTTTGCGCTGCGATTTCGGGGCGCCGATCCGTACGAGGGCGGGCATGGGCACACTCCGTCACGGCGGGCGTTCCCGCACGCGGGGTCCCGGCCTCGCTTGCGCGCAGTGTTGACCTGGCGCAATGTTGCAAGGGTTGACCAGTGATCGAATGGCCGCGTTTCTGTGTGTCGAGAGCGGAGGTGTTTTCGGTTGTCGAGGACCACCGATTAACCGCTTCGCAGTGGTTCGCCCGAGGACCTCTGACACGCACCCGCCCTCGGCGGGCAACGCCACGCGAGGATGGTCACTGCAACAGCTCGGCGTCTCGGTCGGCCAGTGCGTCCTTTCGCGCGACGACTACGCGGTTTCTGGCCGTCAGATCCGGCCGGCTGCCGGCGGGCCACAGGGCAGGGAACGAAACCGAGGGGGGCATCTGATGAGAAGACAGACATTCATGATCGCCGTCTGCGCCGTGCTTGCGGGCACAGCCGCGGCCCAGAACCCGCACGCCGGTCCGCCGACGAACCTGGACGGGTTACAGGCGGCGGCGCAGATCTCGCGCGATATCTATGGCATCGCGCATATCAAGGCCAACAACGATCACGACCTGTACTTCATGCAGGGCTACGTGCATGCACAGGACCGGTTGTTCCAGATGGACTACAACCGACGGCAGGCCAGCGGCACGCTGGCCGAGCTGCTCGGGCCATCCGCACTGGCGGGCGACGTGGAGTTGCGCACGATCGGCATCCGTCGATCGGCGGAGCGGTCGCTGACGGTGATCTCTGCCACGGCGCGCGCGGCGCTGGATGCCTATGCCGAAGGCGTTAACGCCTACGTGGCGGCGCATCCTCGGTTGCCGCCCGAGTACAGAGCGCTGGAAATCACGAAGTTCCAGCCCTGGACTGCGCTCGACTCGCTGACGGTGGCGAAATCGATCACCTTCGGCCTGTCGTTCGGGCTCGACGATATCGACAACACGGTTGCCCTGCAGACGTATTCGGCGGTCTTCGATCCCGTGCTGGGAGACGGAACGGGGTTCACGCTGTTCAGCGAGGACCTGTGGCGATCGCAGCCGTTCTACCTCGCGTCGACGGTCCCGGACGCTTCAGTCGGGACGGCGCCGCCTCCACACGGGCATCCGCCGGGCCACGGCCATGGCATCGGCGATAGTGCCGCTGCGCTGTGCCGCGCCTATCTCGATCGCGTACGCAACCTGCCGTTCTTCAAGCAGCGGCTCGACCTTGATAATCGTCCGGGCTCCAACCAATGGGCGGTTGCGGGGCGCCATACGGTGAACGGCCTGCCGCTGCTGGCCAACGATCCGCATCTCGAGTTGGGCGCTCCATCGACGTTCTATCCGATCCACTTGACGGGTGGCGACTCGGACGTGATGGGCAGCGGCTTTGCCGGCGTGCCTTTCGTGATCGTGGGCCAGAACCGCTACATCGCGTGGGGCGCCACGGTGAGCCCGCTGGATGTGACTGATATCTATCAGGAGCAGATCGTTGCCGACGCGACCTCGCCGAGCGGGCTTTCGACGGTGTACAAAGGCAACAAGGAGTGGGTGATCCCGATCCCCGAGGCGTACAAGGTGAACGTGATCGGCGACGGCGTGCCCGACAACGTGGTGCCCGTTCCCCCGGGCGGCAGCATCCCGCCGGCCACGTTGATCGTGCCGCGGCGGAACAATGGACCGATCGTGAGCCTGGATCAGGCCGGCGGGACCGCCATCAGCGTGCAGTACACCGGCTTTTCCGGCACGCGCGAAGTCGATACGTTCTACACCTGGAACCGCGCGCGCAACCTGGCGGACTTCCAGCGCGGCCGGCAGTGGTTCGACTCCGGCACGCAAAACTTTGCGTACACCGACATCTACGGGAACATCGCCTACTTCGCGTCGTCCGAAGTGCCGGTGCGCGAGGATCTGCAGGCGGGAGCTGTGACGGGACTTCCGCCGTGGTTCATCCGCGATGGCACTGGTGGAAATGAATGGTTGCCGGTGCAGCATCCGCAGCCCGGACAGGCGATCCCGTACGAGATCCTGCCCGACAGCGAGATGCCGCACCTGATCAATCCGGCAGCGGGCTGGTTCGTCAACGCCAACAATGACCCCGCCGGGACCGTGCGCGACAACAACCCGCTCAATCAGCTGCGTCCAGGTGGCGGGATCTACTACCTCAACGCGGGCTACGACTTCGGCCTGCGCGCGGGGCGCATTACCGAACTCATCCGCAGCAAGGTTGGGGCGGGACCCGTGTCGTTCCGCGACATGCAGGCGATCCAGGCCGACGTCGTGTTGCCGGACGCGCCGTACTTCGTGCCGCTCATCGAGCAGGCACTGGCGCGCGGTGCCACCTCGACCGACGCGTCGTTGAAAGCGCTCGCTTCCCTGCCGGCGGTTCAGGCCGCGATAGGACGGCTCGCGACATGGAATTTCGCGGCAACGACGGGAATTCCGCAGGGTTACGACGCGGCCGACCGCAACGGCGTGCTGGGGTCGCCGTCGGGCCAGGAGATCGCCCAGAGTGTCGCGGCCACGCTGTACAGCGTTTGGCGCGGGCAGTTCATCCGCAACACGATCGACGCGACGCTCGACGGCGTGCCGCTGCCCTCTGGCGTCTCGCTGCCCAAGCCCGGTGATCAACTCGCGATGACCGCGCTCAAGGGACTGCTCGAGCGCCCGCAACCGGGCATCGGCGCCTCGGGCATCAACTTCTTCAATGCGCCTTCCGCGTCGGCGGAGGATCGGCGCGACATCCTGATCCTGAAGAGCATGAGCGATGCGCTGACCCGGCTTGCCGGTCCGGACTTCGCACCCGCCTTCGGCAACTCGACCAACCTGGACGACTACCGTTGGGGCAAGCTGCACCGGATCGTGTTCGGACACCCGCTCGGCGGACAGTTCAACATTCCGCCGGCGTTCGGTGCGCTTCCGCATCCGTTGGGCGACGCGCTGCCGGGGTTCCCCACCGACGGCGGCTTCGGCACGGTCGACGCATCGAACCACGACCCGCGGGCGCAGAGCTACAACGATTTCATGTTCTCCCACGGACCGGTCAATCGCTTCGTTGGCGAAGGCAGTCCGCCGAGCGTGCATGCCGAGTCGATCTGGCCTGGCGGTACCAGCGCGATCCCGGGCAGCCCGTTCTACGTGAACCTGCTGCCGCTCTACCTCACCAACGACACGGTGCCACTCCTGTTCGGCCAGAACGATCTGCAACACAACCTGTACAGCGTGAGCAAGTTCGTGCCGGGCAAGTGACGAACAGCGCAGCGCCGTCCGGGCGACCACGAAGAGGTGGCCGCCCGGACGCATCCTCGAGGTCGACGATCGGCTCCGCCCCGGTGCATGGACGCGCCGGTGCACCGCCCGCGGTCCGGTCCGTCGCGGTCCTGAAGACTCTCCCGAAGTCCTGATGAACGCCTGCGTCACGCTGGCGCTATCCGAGCGCGCACGCGATGCCGGGGTGTTCGAGGTGTTGGCCAAGCCCCTGGTGTCGCGCGATATCGCGCGCAGCCTCGCGAGCGCGCTGCGCAGTTGATCCCGCCCGGCCCGGCGCCGGTCACAGCGGCGCAAAGCAGGCCGCGAGAAAGCCCGCCACCACGAGCGAAGTGATCGCGATCATCGGCGCCGCGAATGCGCGCGCATGCGTGCGCAACTCGGTGTCCAGCGCCTTGCGCTCGCTGCACCGGATGTCGAGCGGCAGCGCCTGCACGTGCCTCGGCAAGGCGAACAGGCGCGGAAGGACGAAACTTTGTCGCAGCAACATGGTTTGCTCCGTCTGCGATATCCAACGTGCGCATTCTTGGCGCCCCCCTTTGCGCCCCGATTTCCGGCGCCGCAATCCAGAAGTCGTTTGAAACACACCGCGGTCGATTCTGCAATGCGCTCGCAAGCTGGTGCGTTCATCGTTCGATCACCAGGTCAACCTGTCTTTGGAGAAACAACATGTCGAACCTGATTCATCGTCACCTTCTTTCCCTCGGCGGTGCCGTTCTTCTGGCATTGGGATCAGCGTCCGCGATGGCCGACACCGGCGCCACCGCGTACAGCTGCCACGTGCTGGGCGACTCCAGCGCCTGCGCGATGCTGCCGGCTGCACCCGGCAGCGACACCGCCACGCGAGTCGTGCCGGGCTCTTACGCGCAATACCTGAGCCACCTGGGTTATTCGACCGACGAGGCGATCGCGCAAGCCCGCGGCATCGGCGAACAGCCGACGCTGCAAGCCGCAACGAGCGGCGCCACGCGACTCGTGCCAGGCTCGTACGCGCGTTACCTGATGTACCTGGGCTATTCGGAAGACGAGGCGATCGCGCAAGCGCGCGGCATCGGCGAACAGCCGACGCTTGAAGCGGGAACGCGCAGCGGGCCGACGCACGGCTAGCAGCTTCCAGAGTCACGAGCGCCAAGGTCCCTGCTGTTCCTAGTTCCCGACATCCCTCCCCCGGCCGCGGGGGAGGGGCAGGGTGAGGGAAGATTCACCTTGCCCTGATCCGCTTGGCGGCGCAATCTTGCGGCCCCTGAATACGCCGCCCGCCAAGAACAACCCATGGCCGGCCCGACCGGCAGCAACGCCTTCCCATTCACGGCCGTGGCGGTCGTGGTGGCGTTCATCTCGAGCGTGCTGCTGGTGCAGAAACCGTTCGAGTTGCTGCGCCCGCCGGAGACGGCCAAAGCGCAATACCGGGCGGCGCATTCGCTGCAGATCGACGCGCGGCTCTGGGAAGATCCCTTCACTGCCTTGCAGCGTTTCGAAGCGGAGCGGGTCGCGCGCTGCAAGGACCGGCAACCCCCGCTGCCGCCGGAGTGCGATGAACAGGAACTCGCGCAGCGCCGGTCCGTGGCGCACTTGATCCGCAAATGGCCCGAGGCACCGGATACGAAGCGCCTGCTGTTGCCCGTGCTGCTTCCGGGAAATCCCTTTGTCGGCGCCGAGGAGGCGCGCCGGCGGACGCGCTACGCGATCCTCGCGGGACTGAACGCGCAGGGTTACGTCCCCAACGACGCCGAACAGATCGAGCTCATCGACTTCGAGCAGGTGAGCGAGGAGAAGGGGCGGCGCCCCCGCCGTGTCGCGATTCCGTACGAGCGCCTGCAGCCGCCGCAAACGGCGCCGAAAGGCGCGGGCGGGCGCGCATACGATGAAGTGCTGCTGCTGTGGGTCGATGAAGCGGGCCTGCGCGAGCCGAAGCTCGACAACTTCGCACGCCTGCTGGAGCAGTTCGCCGCCGGGTGTGCGTTGCCAGGCCGGGCACGCAAGGATTCCCAGACGCCGTGCGCCGACCTCGCGGTGATCGGGCCGTCGAATTCCGACGCATTGCGGCGGGCGGTGGAAGAACTCAGGGAAGCGAGCCCCGCGACGCTGTCGCCGCCGACCGTCGATGGCTACCGTTACCTCGCGCTCGCGCGGATCTTCAACTCGGCGGCCACCGCCGATGCGCCATCGCTCGGCGTGGACGTGCCCACGGACGAGGCGACACAGCCGTTCGACACGCAGTTGCTCGACTTCATCAAGCGCGAGTTGAAGCGGGTCATCGGTACCGACCTCCCGGCCACCTTCGCGTATCGCAGCACCATCGCAGGCGAGGACGCGCTGGTTTCGCTTCTCATCAGCGAGCTCAACGCACGGGGGGCGAGCACGCACGGCGGCCGCGTCGTGCTCCTGAGCGAGTGGGACTCGCTCCATGCGCAGGCGCTGGTCGATCGCCTGCGCGCGCGCCTCGGCGCGACCACGACGCACGTCGCGGTCGAGGTGCACAACTACCTGCGCGGCATCGACGGGGTGATCGCGAACGACGACACCAAGCCCGCCGCGGCGGGCGACAAAAGCCTGGTCGAGTGGCCGGAGTCGCGCGACCAGCGCGACTATCTGCGCCGGCTCGCGGAGGACCTGGCCCATACGAGCCGGGGCGAAGCGCCGGTCGGGGCGATCGGGATTCTTGGCAGCGACGTGCACGACAAGCTGCTCGCGCTGCAGGCCCTGCACGATGCCTTTCCCGACAAGACGTTCTTCACCACCGATTTGGACGCGCGTTTCCTGCACCCGCGCACGCTTCCGTTCACACGCAACCTGATCGTCGCGACCAGCCTGCCGCTCGGGTTCGACGACGCGTCATTGCAAGGCACCGCGCCGCCGTTCCGCGACGTCACCCAGACATCGACCTTCCTTGCGGCGCGCCTCGCGGCCGGCGGTTCGGTGGACGGGGCGCTGCTGCCGAAGATCGCGAACGCACTCGCCAACCCGCGCTTGTATGAAATCGGCCTGGATGGTCCGGTCCTGCTCGGGACCTTGAGCAACGGAGCGGGCACTGGGAGCGAGGCGCCGACGCTGGCCGAGGAGATCGGCGTCGCAGCGCTGATGGCCGCCGCGGTGCTGCTGCTCGCGTTCCGGCCATCGACCCCGGCAGTGCGGCGGGCACGCGAGAGCCTCGCGCACCCGGTCCTCAAGCTCGGCGAAGACGGGCGCATCGTGGCGTCGTTCGTCGCCGCTCACTGCGCGGCGCTCGTCTTCGCGTTCGCCTCGCTGATCGAACTCGTCTGGCCCGGGCACGTGACGATCGCGCACGCGCTCGTCTGGTCCGCGGTCGCCGGTGCCGCGGCGTTTTCGATCATCTATCCGGGGCCATGCTGGTTCGTGAGCCATTCGCCGCTGAAGCCGCCGCGCTGGGTCGGCGACCATCCTGCGACCGGCATCGCGGTTCGCCTGCTGATTCTTTTGGTCGCGGTAGCGGTCGCGCTCGCCGAGGTGCCATCGGTTGCGTTCGGCATCTTCGAGCCCGTGCTGTGGCTGCAAGGCGCAAGCGGCTGGCCCTCGCAGCTGTTGCGGTTGCTCGCGTTGCTGGCGGCCCTTGCCGCGATGGACTACGCCTGGTTCGGCACGCTGACCACCGCCGAGCGGATGAGCGCCGATCTCGGCTTCGAGGAATCGACGCTGTTCCGCATGGCGCGCAGCACCAGCCTGCGTGTCTGGATGCGCAACTACAGCATCGCGACCTGGCGCTATCCGCGCGGCCAGGTGGTCGACTTCGAGACGCTGTGGATCGACTACCGCCACCGGGGGCGCAGCTGGGCGCGCCTGGTGCGTGTTCTGTTCTGGAGCGCCCTGACGGGCGTGTTCCTCTACTGGCTGTTCAGCGCGTTCGGCGACGGCTATCGGCTCGAAGTACCCGTGCGCGGTGACGAACATCGCGGGCTGATGCGCGGCACGATCGTCCTGGTGGTGGTGGCGTTCGTGCTGCTCGTGGTCGCGACCGCCGATGCGACGATGCTGGCGTGCCGCTTCGCATCCCATCTCGCGCGCGGCCGCTCCGTGTACCCCGACCACGTCATCGAACGCTTCGCTGCCGGCATGGGGCCGACGCTCGAGGCGGCGTGGCGCACGCGCATCACGACCGCGGGCGCGAACACGCATACCCTGCTCGACGACTGGATCGACATCCAGATCCTCGCGCGCCGCAGCGCCGACATCGCGCCGCTCATCATGCTGCCCGCGATCGTGCTTGCCGTGCTCGTGGTCGCGCACAGCCGGTTGTTCGACAACTGGGCACTGACGCCGAGCGTCGCGCTGATGTTCAGTTTCTACCTGCTCTGGCTGGTGACGCTCGCCACGGTGCTGAAGCTCTCGGCCGACCGCGCGCGCCGCGATGCGCTGGGGCGGATGCGCGCCGACCTGCGCTGGCTGCAGGGCGCGAAGGACGATCTCGCGAAGCTCGCCAAGCCGATGGAAGGGTTGATCGCGGGCGTCGAGGCGGAGCGGCGCGGCGCGTTCGCCGATCTGTTCGACCAGCCGCTGGTGAAGGCGATCCTGGTGCCGCTCGGTGGCGCGGGCGGCGTGCAGTTGCTCGACTACTTCCTGCTAGCCAAGTAAGAGGAGATGCGCATGGCGAAGAACATCATCTTTTGTGCCGACGGCACCTGGAACGGCCCCGACAAGACGACCGGCCAGTCCGCGCTCGACTCGGACGACTCGGCCGGCGAGATCTCCGACACCGCGGTCACCAACGTCATCAAGCTGTTCTCGAACATTGCCGGGCAGCCTACGCCCGGCACCTCGGCCTTGAAGAACGAACAGGAAAAGCTCTATGCCGACGCCGGCGGCAACGTGGTGCAGACGGCCAAGTACCTGCACGGCGTGGGCGACTCGTCCAATCTGGTGACGAAGGCGCTCGGCGGCGTGTTGGGCGTCGGCGTGATCTCGCGCATCATCCGCGGCTACACGTTCATCTCGCGCGCGTACCAGCCGGGGGACGCGATCTTCATCAACGGCTTCAGCCGTGGGGCATACACCGCGCGCGCGCTGGCCGGGATGATCACCAAGATCGGCCTGCTCGATTCGCGCACCTACGACGCGACGAACAAGGAGGACGCGTACCGCCTTGCGGCCGCGGCGTGGGCGAAGTCGAAGACCCTGTCGTTGCAGGGCCACGGCCTGTTCAACGCGATCGCCGGCTACATCATCGACTTCATCCAGAACGTGATCGCGTTGCCCTTGCAGCCGAACAGCCTGATCGCGGATGTTCCGTTGAAGGCCGTCGCCGTGTGGGACACGGTCGGATCGCTCGGCATCCCGACGTACGTCAACGACCGGCGCTACGACCTGTTTCGTTTCGTCGACCAGGACCTGAGCGCGAAGGTGGAGCGCGGCTTTCACGCCATGGCCATCGACGAGCTGCGCGCCGACTTTCCGGTCACGCGCTGGACGCCGCGCGCAGGCATCGAAGAAACGTGGTTCGTGGGCGCGCATGCCGATGTCGGCGGCGGCTATCCCGAGAAGGAATCGCGCCTGTCGGACGAAGCGCTGGGCTGGATGATCGCCAGGCTGGGAAGCGTCGGCGTCAGGTTCGCGAACCCGCTGCCCGCGCAGCCGCAGCCGCAGACGCTCCAGCAGGACATCCATACGCCCTGGAAGGAGTTTCCGTTCGACAAGCTGGCGCAGAGCCCGCGCTCGGTCGCGACCAGCGACACCGTGCACGCGAGCGTGGTCGCACGCTGGATCGGCGACGCCGGATATCGACCGGCGGCGCTGGGCACGATCAGCGGCCCGCCGCCCTGGAACGTGGACGCGACCGTGTAAGGGGTGATCACTGGTCGACCAGCACCTGGACGCGGCGATGCCCGTACAGATCGCCGAGCCGGCCGCCCAGCAGGAGGAAGCCGCCGAACGTGAGCATGTAGCCGTTGACGACCCATACGAGCGCAGTCTCGTTGAAACGCAGGTCGGCGCGAACCGGCGGCAATGCGACGTTCACGATGGTCGTATCGAGCACGATCATCAGCACGCCCGCACAGAGCACATACAGAGCCACCAGCGCTTGCGGGCGTCGAGACCACCTGACATCAAACCCCCTGGATGCGATCGACGGACGAAAGCTGTTCGAACATGCGGACGCGAAATCGATACTGGGAGCTGCCACGAAGGAGGGAGTTCCGGGGGTATATATTCGAAAGGGATTGCGCGCATCGGCCCGTGGACCGCGCAAGCATCGGTCCGGGCCTGCTCGGATCGTCCGATCGCCAACATTCCGGGAACCCGAAATGCCGACACCTCCCGTCAACAGCGTGGTCCAGCGAGTGACGGACCGCATCCGCAACCGCAGCCGGCCGACGCGCGAGGTCTACCTCGCCCACATCGAGCACGCCGCGAGCAAGAAGCCGGCGCGCGCCGCCCTTTCGTGCACGAACTTTGCCCACGGATTTGCCGCCTTCGAGGCGAATGACAAGCTGACCCTGCGCCAGGCGCGCAAGCCGAACATCGGCATCGTCTCCGCCTACAACGACATGCTGTCGGCGCACCAGCCGTTCGAGCGCTTTCCGCAGATCATCAAGAACGCGGCGCGCGAAGCCGGGGCGGTGGCGCAATTCGCCGGCGGCACGCCGGCGATGTGCGACGGCGTGACCCAGGGCGAGCCGGGGATGGAACTGTCGCTGTTCTCGCGCGACGTGATCGCCATGTCGACTGCGGTGGCGCTCTCGCACAACATGTTCGATGCCGTGCTGTGCCTCGGCATCTGCGACAAGATCGTTCCCGGCCTCGTGATCGGGGCGCTGCATTTCGGCCACCTGCCGACCATCCTGGTGCCGGGCGGCCCGATGACATCCGGCATGTCGAACGCCGAAAAAGCCAAGATCCGCCAGCTGTTCGCGCAGGGCAAGGTCGGGCGCGACGAGCTGCTCGAATCCGAATCGAAGTCGTATCACAGCCCGGGAACGTGCACGTTCTACGGCACGGCGAACTCCAACCAGATGCTGATGGAGATCATGGGGCTGCACATGCCGGGCGCGGCGTTCGTCAACCCGAACACGCCCCTGCGCGACGCGCTGACCGAGGCGGCGACCCGCCGCGTGGTGCAGATGACGGCGCTCGGCGATGCGTACACGCCGATCGGCAAGGTGGTCGATGAACGCTGCATCGTCAATGCGATCGTCGGGCTGCTCGCGACGGGCGGATCGACCAATCACACGATCCATCTGGTGGCGATGGCCCACGCGGCCGGCGTGCTGATCGACTGGACCGATTTCAGCGACCTCTCCGCGGTCGTGCCGCTGCTCGCGAAGATCTATCCCAACGGGAGCGCGGATGTGAACCACTTTCACGCCGCGGGCGGCATGGGCTACCTCATCGGGCAGTTGCTCGACGCGGGGCTGGTTCACGCCGACGCGACGACCGTCGCGGGGGAGGGCGGCCTGGAGCGGTATCGCGAAGAACCCTTCCTCGACGGCGTCAACATCACCTGGCGTCCGGCGCCGAAAGAAAGCGGCGACCGCGGCGTGCTGCGCGCCGCAGGCGAGCCGTTCTCCGCCGACGGCGGTTTGAAGCTTCTCACCGGCAACCTGGGCCGCGCAGTGATCAAGGTGTCGGCGGTCAAGCCCGAGCACCGCGTCGTCGAAGCGCCGGCCATCGTCTTCAACGACCAGGCCGAACTGATGCACGCGTTCGATCGTGGCGAACTCAAGCGCGATTTCGTCGCGGTGGTGCGCTACCAGGGCCCGCGCGCCAACGGCATGCCCGAGCTGCACAAGCTCACCCCGCCGCTCGGCGTGCTGCAGGACCAGGGATTCAAGGTGGCGCTCGTGACGGACGGCCGCATGTCGGGCGCCTCCGGCAAGGTTCCGGCGGCGATCCACGTCACGCCCGAGTGCCTGTCCGGCGGTCCGCTGGCGAAGGTGCGAAACGGCGACGTGATCCGCGTCGACGGCGAACAGGGCGTGCTGCGGGTGCTGGTTGCGGACGAGGAACTCGCGCGCCGTCCGGTCGAAAGCGTCGACCTCAGCGAGAACCGGTACGGCATGGGGCGTGAACTGTTCGACGTCTTCCGTGCCAACGCCGCCGGCGCGGAGCAGGGCGCCATGACCTACGTGTTGCCGCCGCGCGCGCAGGCGCACGCGGAACGCAGCCGCATCCACGATCACTTCGCACTCGACGTGCGCTAGACGAGGAAACCATGAACGTGCTCGAAGTCATGCGGGTGGGACCGGTGATTCCGGTGATCGTGATCGAGGACCTCGCGCATGCGGTACCGCTGGCGCGCGCGCTGGTGGGCGGCGGCGTGCGCGTGCTCGAAGTGACGCTGCGCACCGCGGCCGGCATCGAGGCGATTCGCGCCATCGCGCGCGAGGTCAAGGACGCGATCGTCGGCGTGGGCACGATCACCACGCCCGAGGACTTCGAGGCCGCGCGCAGCGCGGGCGCCCGCTTCGGCGTCAGTCCCGGCCTGACGCCCGCGCTGGTGCAAGGTGCGCACGAGACCAAGCTGCCGCTGCTGCCCGGCGTGATGACGCCGTCGGACGTGATCGCCGCGCGCGCGGCGGGATTCCGGCAGCTGAAGCTGTTCCCGGCACAGCAGGCCGGCGGCATCGGCATGCTGAAGGCGATGCACGGGCCGTTTCCGGACGTGACGTTCTGTCCGACCGGCGGCGTCAGCGAAGAGACGGCGCCGCAGTTCCTGGCCTTGCCCAACGTTGCATGCGTGGGCGGGTCGTGGCTCACGCCGAAGACGGCGGTGCAGGCGGGGGACTGGAAGCAGATCACCCAGCTGGCGACACGCGCCTGCGCGCTGCGAGCCGCCTAGGGCAGCGCGTGCGGCCCCCGCCCCAGCCCTCCCCCGCAGGCGGGGGAGGCAGTTCACTGCGGCGTCTCGTGCCGGCGCTGCAGTGGATGCGCCAGTATTCGAAAGGCTGGCTGCGTGTCGACGTCACCGCGGGGCTGACCGCTTCGGCGGTGGTGATTCCCAAGGCGATGGCCTACGCGGCGATTGCCGGACTGCCGCTGCAGGTGGGCCTGTACACCGTCCTCGTGCCGATGGTGATCTACGCGGTGCTCGGAACCTCGCGACCGCTCAGCGTGAGCACCACGACCACCATTGCGATCCTGGTGGCCGCCGAGCTTGCCGAGGTCGCGCCCGGTGCGGGCGCCGGCGACCTGATCGCCGCCAGCGCGGCGATGGCGTTGCTGGTGGGCGCGATGCTGATCGTCTCCGGCGTGCTGCGCTTCGGCTTCGTCGCCAATTTCATCTCCGAGCCCGTGCTGGTCGGGTTCAAGGGAGCAATCGCGCTCGTGATCACGGTCGACCAGATACCGAAGCTGCTCGGCTTTCACATCGAGAAGGCGGGCTTCCTGCGCGACATCGTGTCCATCGCCCAGCACCTGCCGCAGACCTCCTGGATCACGCTGGCGCTGGCGGTCGTGCTGTTCACGCTGCTGTTCGGGCTGGAGCACTTCGTGCCGCGCGTTCCCGCACCGCTCGTCGCCTTCGCCGTCGCGATCGCGGCGACGAGCCTGTTCGAGCTGGCGCAAGCGGGCGTCGAAACGGTCGGCAACGTGCCGCGCGGTCTGCCGCAACTCGTGCCGCCGGCGTGGCACCTGTTCGCCGACCTTTGGCCGGCCGCGGCAGGCATTGCGCTGGTGAGTTTCACCGAAACCGTCGCCGCGGCGCGGGCGTTCCGCGCTTCCGGCGAGCCGGCGCTGGTGCCGAACCAGGAACTGTTCGCCCTCGGCGCGGCCAACGTGGTCGGCGGCCTGTTCGGCGCGATGGCCGCAGGCGGCGGCACGTCGCAGACGGCCGTCAACCGCCGCTCGGGCGCGCGGACCCAGGTCGCCGAGCTGGTCACCGCTGCCGTCGCGCTCGCAACGCTGCTGCTGCTCGCGCCGCTCATCGCGCTGATCCCGCAGGTGGCACTCGCCGCGATCGTGATCGTCTACTCCGTCGAGCTGTTCAAGCCCGCCGAGTTTCGCGAGATCTGGAACGTGCGCCGCGCGGAGTTCCATTGGGCGGCGAGCGCGGTGCTGGGCGTGCTGCTGCTCGGCACGTTGAAGGGGATCATCGTCGCGGTGGTCGTTTCGTTGCTGGCGCTGGCGTACGGTGCGTACAACCCGCCGGTTTACGCGGTCGGCCGCAAGCGCGGAACCAACGTGTTCCGCCCCCTCTCGATGGAGCACCCGAACGACGAGACCTGGCCGGGCCTGCTCATCCTGCGCACGGAGGGCCGCGTGTTCTTCGCGAACGCGCAGCGGGTCGGCGAGCAGATGTTGCCGCTGATCGAAGCGGCGCAGCCCACGATCGTGGTGCTCGACGGCAGCGCCGTCATCGACATCGAATACACCGCGCTGAAGATGCTTGCCGAGGCCGAGGAGAAACTGCGCGAGGACGGCGTCGCGCTGTGGCTCGCCGGCCTGAACCCACACGTGCTCGACATGGTCAGGCGGTCCCGCCTGGGCCTGGCTCTCGGCCCGGACCGCCTGTTCGCCAATGTGGAGATGGCGCTGGCCGCCTACCTCAAAACACCTCGGGAATGAACTTGCGCGGGTAGTCGGGCTCCCCCGCCTTGTCCCTCTTTCGCTTGGGCAGCTTGACCTTCTCGCGCGGCACCGACTTGTAGGGGATCTTGCTCAGCAGGTGGGTGATGAGGTTCAGGCGCGCCCGCCGCTTGTCGTTCGAATTCACCACGTACCACGGTGCCCAGGCAGTGTCGGTTGCCTTGAACATCTCGTCGCGCGCGTGGGTGTAGTCGTCCCAGCGCGTGTACGACTTGACGTCCATGGGCGAGAGCTTCCAGATCTTGCGCCCGTCGTCGATGCGCGACTCGAGTCGGCGCGTCTGCTCCTCCATGCTCACTTCCAGCCAGTACTTGAGCAGGATGATGCCGGACTCGACGAAGGTCTTTTCGATCGGCGGCGTCAGGGTGAGGAAACGCCGCGCCTGCTCCTCGGTGCAGAAGCCCATCACGCGCTCGACGCCCGCGCGGTTGTACCAGCTGCGATCCCAGATGACGATCTCGCCCGCCGCCGGCATGTGCGGGAGATAACGTTGGATGAACATCTGGCTCCTCTCGCGCTCAGTCGGCGTCGGCAACGCAATGACGCGGAAGACGCGCGGACTGACGCGCTCGGTGATCGCCTTGATGCTGCCGCCTTTGCCGGCGCCGTCGCGACCCTCGAAGACGATGCAGATCTTGGCGCCGGCGTGCTTCACCCACTCCTGCAGCTTCACCAGTTCGACATGGAGCTTGTACATCTCCTTGTCGTAGTCCTTGCCGCTGAGCTTTTCCTTCTTTCCGGTGTCGGAGTCCTTTGCCGCACTCTTTGCGGCGTCCGCATTCTTCGCCGCGTTCTTCTTCCCGGCCATCGTTCCAATGCCTCCGTCTGGTTCGTTCGTTGGAATCCCCTCGCCCGGCAGTACCGTCCAGCCGGTGCCGCGGCGCGAACTCGTGATGATAGGGCCCCGCGCAAGGGCGGGTTGCCGCCCCTGCGGAGGGGTTGATTTCACCCAACGACGAGTTGACGGCGTCCGAGCAGGAGCAGTGCGACAAAGGCGACCAGGCCCAGTCCGCCGGACACCCACAACGCACGTCCGCCCCAGCGATCGACCGCCAAGCCGAACAGGAACGGTGCGAGCGCCTGGGCGATGCGCGCGGGGACCATCATCCAGCCCTGGCGCGCGCCATATCCCCGGGCACCGAAGAACACCAGCGGCAGCGTGCCCTTGGCAATCGTGAGGATGCCGTTGCCCGCGCCATGCAGGATCGCGAAGGCTGCCGCGGCGGGAGCGCCCGCCGCCATCAGCGCGACCACGCCGATCGGATGCGCCAGGGCGGCCAGACGTGCCGAGAGCAGGGGATGAACGTGGCGCAGCAGGCCGAACTCGAGCAGGCGCCCGCCGACCTGCGCCGGGCCGACCAACGCGCCGACCGAAACCGCCGCCACCATCGTCGCCCCGGCGGCCTCGAGCACGCGCGGCAGGTGCGCGGCCATCGCCGTGCTGATGAACCAGGTCAACGCGAATACCAGCGCCAGCAGGACGGTCGTCAGCACCGGGCGCGCGGTCATGACCTCGTCCTCCAGGCTCGGACGGGCCGAACCACGCTGGCCTCCCTCGGTTCCTGCATCGAGCGATGTGCGCGCCAACGAGGCGTTCAACGGCAGTCCGATCGCTACGTGCAAGCCGGCCCACACCAGGCACGCACCGCGCCATCCGAGCTTCGCTTCGAGCAGTGCGGTCAGGGGCCAGCCCACGGTGCTCGCAAAGCCCGCGATCAGCGTGATCCCCGTGATGGCGTTGCGCGCCAGAAGCCGGTACAGGTGGACGAGAGTCGCAAACGCCGCCTCGTACAGGCCGGCGCCCATCGCGGCGCCGATCACGACCCACGCGGCAAACAATCCGCAGGCACCCTGCGCCAGCGCAAGTCCGGCCAGGCCGGCCGCGAACACGAGGTTCGTGCCCATCAAGACCGGCCGGCCGCCGTGGCGGTCGATCATCTGCCCCGACCAGGGACCGACACCCGCTGCGACGATCAACGCCACGGAGAATGCGCCGAAGACGGTCGCGGTCGAGACGTCGAGGTCGCGCGCCATCGGCGCGGCAAGCACCGCCGGCAGGTAATAGGACGAGGCCCAGGCCAGCGTCTGCGCGGTTCCGAGGGCGGCGACCGTGCGGACCGGACCGGTCGCGGCGGAGGCGTCGTGCGGCATCGAAGTGCCTGCACCTTAGCCGCGCTGTCATGCCGATGTCAAAAACGATCGTGGGAATAACCCACGGGGCGGGCCTGTTAGTGCGGCTGGAACGACTCGATGGGGAAGTGTTTCGCATGCATATCCTGCTCCTTGATGCCGGAACCGCGCTCAACCAGCTGCGCGCGAACTTGACCGAAGCAGGCCATACGGTCGAGGTGGCCCCGGACGTGGCCGCAGCGCGGGCCGCCCTCGCGCACGCCGCGGTCGACGTCGTGGCCGGTGATATCCATCTCCTCGATGCCGACTGCGTGCCGGTATCGCAGGATGCCAACAACGGTTCGCCGCCGCCCAACTCGCTGCGCGCGCAGATGCGCCGCTTCGAGGCGCAGGTGATCGTGCGCGCGCTCGAGGAGACCGACGGCGACCGGCGACTCGCCGCGCAGCGCCTGAGCATCGGGCTGTCGAGCCTCTACCGAAAGATCGAAGAACTCGACATCCGCGAGCGCGTGCGCGCGGCGCACTGAAGGCTGGATCGTCGCTGCGGTCCCAGGCCAAGGCCCGGCGGCGGGCGTTGTCGTTCGCATGCCGGGCTTCCTCGCCGCTGTGCACGGGACAAAAACCCGACGCGGATTACGCGGATTCAGGCGGATCGAATGGACTTTTGTCCGCGTCGAAGGCCTTCGTTGCTCGAAGGCTGAGTTTGCTCGGCCGCGGCTCAGCCGGCGGCGCTGAATGACAGGCGCCGTGGTCATCCCGAGCGGGATGACCGACGCGGCTCGTCAGAGAATCGCGTCGAGCGAGAGCGTCATCTGCCGGCGTGCGCGCAGCAGTCCGGTGCGCAGGCGACCGGCGACCTCGTCGTCGAAGCCGACCAGCGCATCGCACGCCACCAGGTTCTCGCAGTACGGCACGAACCACGACGTGCGATCGTCGAGGGCAAGCCACGCGGCGTCGTTCATGCCGTTCTCGTTCAGCCACTGCACGCACTCGGCCTGGCGGCGATAGGGAACCAGTTCGCGCTGCGGCGAGAAATCCGCGAAGCGCGGCGTCACGCCGATCACGCGCCGGCGCAGGTCGATCTCGAGAGGCACCACGAGCTGCTCGAAGTTGAGGAACGTGCGCCAGCTCGTCGACAGCACCACGCTCGCTTCGGGAAATTCTTCGAGCGCTCGCGCCAGGCGCGGCGCATGTTCGAACAACTGTTCGTCCCGGCACGGATCGGGATGCAGCACGCCGTCGAAGTCGAGAAATATGATCAAGCGACCACCTGTTGTCTGCGGGTCCCGATGCGGGCACAAACCCGCTCATCCTTGTTTTCGGTCAGCGCGGCCGACACTTGAGGGCTGGTACCTGTTTTTCGCTGGTTAACCGCCGCGGATCGCACAGGCAATTCCGCTCTTCGGCATCGCCCGTACGCGTCGCGCCGCTGCGCGACGCGCGTTTCCGCGGTGCTCCGGCAGGTGCGACGGAGCGACAGGAAGCGCACCGCGCGTGCGCGCCTTTTCGTCGCTTCGCGGTTTCCCTCGGTGCGTAAGCTGGTTAGGCATCGCGTCGCCGCGTGCGCACGCGTCCCGTACAAGGAACAGCATGGATCGCCATTCCCCCGCCGATCTCGATTCCGCAGCTCCGCCGTGCACGCATGGCGGGTCTTCCCAGGTGCAGCGGCTCGACCACCTCGAGCAACTCGTCCATGAACGTTCGGCCGAGCTGACCTGGGCCAACGAGCGTCTGGTGGCCGCTCTATATGAACGCAGCGCGGCCGAGGCGCAGGCCGAAGAACTGCGCAAGCGCGACCGCGCCACCGGACTCGCCAACCGGCACGCGCTCGAAGAGCGGCTCGACAGCGCGGTGAAGACTCATCTCGCACGCGGCGAACCCGCGGCCGTGATCTGCATCGGCGTCGGCCGCCTCGCCGAGGTGCGCGAGGCGCATGGCCACGCAGCCGCCGACGCGGTGGCACAGCAGGTCGGCGAGCGCCTGCAGGTGGCCGTGCGCGGATCGGATACGGTCGCCCGCGTCGGCGACAACGAATTCGCGCTGCTGCTTTCGAACCTGCGCCAGAGCCACGATGCCGCGACAGTGGCGCGCAAGCTGTTCGCCGCGCTCGATGCGCCGCTGCCGTTCGGCGATCACGAACTGCGTCTCGCGCCGGCGCTGGGTGTGGCCGTGCTGCCGGAGGACGCCGCCACCGGCGATCTCCTGCTGGCGCGGGCCGCTGCAGCGATGCAATACGCCCGCGAGCACGGGACCGGCCTCTATCAGTTCTTCCACCCCGACATCGCGCATCGCTCGGCGCGCCGCCTGCGGCTGGAAGCGGAACTGAACACCGCGCTGGAACGCGACCAGTTTCGCGTGTTGTTCCAGCCGCGCGTGCGCGTGCGTGACAAGCGTGTCATCGGGGCCGAAGCGCTCCTGCGTTGGGAGCACCCCGAGCGCGGCCTGCTCGCGCCCGAGGCGTTTCTCGACATCGCCGAAGAGACCGGACTCATCGTGCCGATCGGTGCGCGCGTACTCGACCTCGCCTGCCGCCAGGCGGCGACGTGGCCGCGCGAGCTCTCGGTCGCCGTCAACCTCGCGCCGCGCGAGTTCCGCGGCACCTCCGTCGCAGGGCTGGTCGGACGCGCCCTCGAGGACACGGGCCTGGCGGCGTCCCGGCTGCAGATCGAGGTCAACGAATCCGCGCTGATGCGCATGAACGAAACGGCAGCCGTCGAGACCCTGGCCGCGCTGACCGGCGCCGGCGTGCGCGTCGTGCTCGACAACTTCGGTGCCGGGTCCGCCAGCCTGTCCGCGCTGCGCAAGGTCGCGATCGACGGCCTCAAGCTGAATGGCGAATTCCTGCGCGGCGCCGCCGTGGGTGACCGCGACGGCGCGATCGTCGCCGCGCTCGCGTCGCTCGGCAAGCGGCTTCGGCTGCGTGTGATCGCGGCGGGCATCGAGTCCGAGGAGCAGCTCGCCTTCGCACGCAAGGCCGGCATCGGCGAAGCACAGGGGTTCCTGCTCGGCCGCCCGATGGAACCGCTGGCATTTCGTGCCGAACTGAAGAGCGCGCCGCGCCGGCGCGCCCGTCGCTGACCCGGTTCATCGGCCTGCAGGCCGTTCCGTCGCACGCAGGGTCGATCGAATGCCGCTCGCGACAGGATTCTGCAATCCGGGCCACGACCGGCGCGCTTCATCGCACGCCGCTCGCAATGCGGGTACGGGCTCCCTACAGTGCTCGGGAACGACGCGGCAACAGTTCTGCCATTGCATTCCAGGGAAAACGCCATGAACGAGCCAAAGACCAAGACGTGGATCTTCGGAGTCGCAGCCGGACTTCTGATCACGATGGGCGTGGTGGCCGCGCTGGATTCTTACGTGACCGGGATCCAGGCGTTTGCGGAGCGCCCGGTGGTCGAACTCGAGCGCGTGACGGTCACCGCCGACCGCCGGCAAGAGTCGTCGGCGACGCTGGCCGACACGCAAGCGAAGCAGCCCGCGTCGCTCTAGCCCGCTGACCGGTTTCCGCCGCACCGTTTCACCGCCGCCTCCCCCGGGCGGCGTTCAGGCGCGGGCGAGTTCCCCCGGACTCGACCCGCGTTTTCTTTCGCGCGTGCCGAGAAGAGAGGACTGTGACGCGGATTCCGCGGATGAACGCGGATAAAGCAATCATGATCCGCGTCTGGCCCCGGTCTTCCCGGTTCACTACAGCTTCAGCGGCAGGATGACCATCGGCTGGCCCTGCAGGCTCAGGCGCTGCTGGAGCGCGAGGGCGGCCTGGTTGTGCAGGAACTGGGAAAGCCAGTTTTCGTCGTCGAACACGAGTTTGGTCGTGAAGAACACCGCCTGCGGGAACTCCTTCTGCACGCGTTGCGCGAGCTGCACCAGTTCGTCGACCGGATCGGTGCCGAAGACGAGATACGACGTGGCCGCCAGGCCGTTGCTGCGGCAGTGGTTGACGAAATAGCTGAGCGTCGAGTTCGCTTCGATCTTCAACGCCGCGAGGCGTTCGGCGCCGCCATAGGATTGCGCGTCGACCGTGCGCGCGTTGACGAAGACGAAATTGCGGTACAGCCCCGGAAACATGCGCTGGACGCGCAGCAGCGCGTGCATGCCGCCGCCCTTGGAGGAGCCGACCAGGAACACTGCGGTGGGCTCGTTGGGCGCAAGCGGTGGCGGCGTGGTCTGGCTGCCGTAGGGGACCTGCTCGAACTGCGCATCGAGCGCGCGGATGCGCGTCTTGACTTCGTCGTAGTGCTTGCGCACAGCGATGCAGAGCATGATCACCAGCGCCGTGATGCCGAGCGTGAGCCAGCCGCCCTCGAAGAACTTGGCGACGATGGTGACGACGAGGATGCCGGCGCAGATCGAAAGGCCGAGCAGCGACAGCCCCATGCGCGCGAGCCAGCGTTTGCGGCCCATGTCCCGGCGGCGCCGCCACCAGTGGCGCGCGAGCCCGGCGAGCGCGAGGGTGAACGTGATGAACACGTTGATCGAATACAGCACCACCAGCACGCTCACCTCCCCGCGCGTGATCACCAGCACGACCGTGGCCGCAATGCCCATGACGACCAGGCCTTTCTGCGTCACGAGGCGCGACGACAGGTAGCGGAACTGGTGCGGCAGCCACGAATCGGCGGCCATGTTGGCAAGCACGCTCGGGCCGCCGAGGAAGCCCGTGTTGGCGGCAACGAACAGGAGACCGGCCTCGAACGCGAGCACCACCGTCAGCGCGACGACGTTCGGCGTCCCTTCGAACCCCAATATGACGAGCACGTCGCTGAAGGCGACCGCGTTCAGGGTCTGGCCTTCCACCGGCGCGACACCGCGCACCAGGTAGAGCAGCAGGACGCCGCCGGCCATGAAGGACAGCGACAGCGCCATGTAGAGCATCGTCAGCTTGCCGGTTTCGACGCGCGGTTCGGCAAGCGTCTGCACGTTGTTCGACACCGCCTCGATGCCGGTGTAGGTGCCGCCGCCGAGCGAATAGGCGCGCAGGAACAGCGCGGCAACGAAGAACCACGAGGTTTCGCGCGCAAGCGAGAACGTTTCGCCCACGGTGTCGGGAATCAGCGTCGGCACGGCGGCAAAACGCTCGCCGACGCCGACCACGATCAGCAGAACGTGGGTGATGAAGAAGCCCATGAAGATGGGCAGCAGGACGCGGATCGACTCCTTGGCGCCGCGCAGATTGAGCACCAGCAGGATCGCGATCAGCAGCAGCGAGATCTCCAGCTTGACGCTGCCCCAGTGGGCGGGCAGCAGGGAGAACACGGCGTCGACGCCGGCCGCGACCGAGATCGCGATCGTGAGCACGTAGTCGACGATGAGCGCGGACCCCGCGACGAGGCCCGGGTGGGCGCCGAGCAGGTCGGTGGAGATGCGGTATCCGCCGCCGCCGCTCGGAAACAGCTCGATGATCTGGTTGTAGGCGAACGAGACCACGAACACGGTGAGTGCCGTGGCGATGGCCAGATAGAGCCCGAAGTGCGTGTGGACCCCGAGCGCGCGGAACGCCTCCTCGGGGCCGTAGCAGCTCGAAGACAGGCCGTCGGCGCCGAGCCCGACCCACGCGAGGAATGCGACCAGCGCCATCGAATGGCGTTGTTTCGCGGAAAGCGGGTCACGCGGCCGTCCGAGGATCCGCTCGCGAATCCGTCTCAGGCGCATCGAAGGGAGTTGGCGCGCAGGGCGAAGCGTCGAATCCTAAAGCACGTGCTCTACCCCTCCCCGCGCCGCGGGGGGAGGGTTGGGGAGGGGCCGCCTCCGGCACCGCGCTGTTTCCTCAGGACACGTTCGCCTGCATCGCGCGCCGAGCGAGCTGCCGGAACCTGTGTGTGGCACTTCCCCAGCCGTCCACGGCCGCGCCGGCAGGCACGCCCGGCTGTTGCGGCGCGAAGCTCGTGCTTCGCGAAGCCCCGCCCTCGCCCCGGCAAGCCGGGGAGGGAGTGGACTCAGAACACGTCCGCCAGCGCCGCGCGCCGCCCTTGCGACCGCGAGTCGAGAACCGCCAGCCGTTCCGCGACATACCGGCGCACGTCGGCCGGGAGCCGAGGCTGCGCGGCAGCGCGTGCGTAGGCGTCGCGTGCTTCGGCGGGCTCGCCGGTTGCCTCGAGCGAAACACCGAGGCCCACCCACCAGACGGGGTCGGACTGCGGCTGCGCGAGCGCACGGCGATAGGAGGCGATGGCCGTCATGTGATCGCCGGCACGCTGCGCGAGGCCGGCATGCAGGGCTTCGTAAACGGCGCTGCGGCGGCCCGGTGGCACCCGCGCGAGCGTCACCAGGGCGCCCTGCACGTCGCCCATCTCGGCCTGCAACTGCGCCGCCGGCATGGCGAACCTGGACGGATCGACCTCACTGCCGGCGAGAAGGACGTGCAAGGCCGGTTCGCGCTGGCCGGCCTCGGCGAGCAGGGCGGCGAGGCTGCTGCGCGCCACGCCGTTGGTCGGGTGCCGGTCGAGCACCTGGACCAGGAGCTGCATCGCCTCGGTCGAACGACCTCGTGCGACCAGGTCGGCGGCGCGATCGACGTCGCGCGTCATCTCGCTGTTCGAAGGAGCGACGATCTGTTCCGCAGCGGGATCGGCTGCGATGGGCGCGGGCATCGTCTCCTTCGCGGGCGCCGGTTCGTTTCTTGCTGCCGCCGCAGCGATCTGCGTGCGCGCCGCTGCAACATGGTTCCGGTGCGGCCGCTCGGTGGCGGCGCCTGCTCTCGGCGGCGCAGGGGCGTCGGCGGGCGCCGGCGTCGGCGGGACCGGCGCACTGAAGCCCGCCGCAGGGGCCGGCGCCACCGACGCAGGCGGCGTCGAGACCGCGGGCACGTCGGTGACGGGAGGCGCGGCGACCGCGGCGAACTGGTGCGCGCCCAGCGGCGCGAAGGGGGTCGCGGACTGCTGCACCCGGTAGCCGAGCCAGGAATGGATGCCGACGAACGCGGCCGCGATCGCGAGCACCGCCGCCCAGACCCAGCGGCGGCGCGTGCCGGCCGGACGTGGCGGCGAGGCAAGCGCCGGGCGCGCGACGGTCGCGGTGCCCGCGGCCGCGACGACCGCGGGCATGGCGCCGCGCTTTTCGAGATCGCGCAGCATCTGGTTCAGCACGCTCATGACGACGCTCCAACGCGCCACTGGCGCACCATCGACGCAAATCCGTTCATCAGGCCGCTTGCCCGTCCGAGGCGGCTCGCATAAGGCGTGTCGGCCGCGGCGGCGCGGACGTGCGCGGGTTCGACGCGCAGGGCGCCACTGCCGTAGGCGAGCAGCAGCGCCTTGTGCGCGACGATGTTGATGAGGCGCGGCACGCCGCGCGTCACCTTGTGCAGCAGGCGCGTGACGGCGGGCGGAAACAGCGCATCGCCGCTGTGCCCGGCGATGCGCAGCCGATGCGCGACGTAGCGCTCCGTCTCGTCGGCCGACAGCGCACCCAGGGTGTACTGGAACGTGATCCGGCTGGCGAGCTGGCGCAGGTCCTGCCGCGCGAGCTTGCGATCGAGTTCGGGCTGGGCGAAAAGGACGATCTGGATCAGCTTGCGCGCTTCGGTCTCGAGGTTCGAGGTCAGGCGCAGCGCTTCCAGCGCATCGAACGGCATCGCCTGGGCTTCGTCGAGGCAGACCACCACGCGCCGTCCCGCCGCTGCGGCCTGCAGCAGATGCGCGTTCAACGCGGCAAGCAGCTCGTGCTCCGGCGCATCGCGACGCAGCGGCAGCGAAAGCTCGAGGCCGATCGCGAGCAGCAGCGTGCGCGGCGACAGGCAGGGGTTGGGGATGTAGGCGGTCTCGATCGGTGCATCGCGCGCCGCGAGCGCAGCGAGGAAGCGCCGGCATGCGAGCGTCTTACCCGTGCCGACTTCGCCCGTGATCTTTATGAACCCCTGGCCGTCGTCGATCGCCAGCAGCAGCGTGTTCAGTGCCTCCTGCTGCGCGCGCGAGGAATACGCGAACGCGGTATCCGGCGTGATCGAAAACGGCGCGGTGGTCAGGCGAAAGTGTTCGCGGTACATGACGGTTCCCGGCCGCGCCTACATCCGATCCGGCCGCGCCGCGAGCGCGTCGAGGCGATCGAGCGTCTCGTCACGCAGCGCATCCAGCTGCGCGTCCGAGTTGATCACGGTCGGCTTGATCAGGATCACGAGTTCGCTCTTCTGGGTCGCGTGGGTGGTCGAGGCGAACAGGTTGCCCGCCACGGGAATGTCGCCGGCGCCCGGAAGCTGGTCGCGGTTGTACGCGCGGGAGGCCTTCATCAGCCCGCCGATGGCGACGATGGCGCCGTCGCGCACGCGCACGATGGTGTCGGTCTCGGACACCGTGCTGGAAGCGAGCGGCAGGACGATCGTGCCGCCCAGGTCGCCCAGGTTCAGCACCTTGTTGTGCTCGGAAACCGAGGACACCGACGGGTGCACGTGCAGGATGATGCTGGCGTTCTCGTCGATCTGCGGCGTGATGTCGAGCGCGACGCCGGAGAAGAACGGCTGCACCGTGATCGTCGGCGAGGTGACGTTGCCGGTCGAGGACGCCGTGGTCGTGGTGGTGATGCCGGTGACGAAGAAGTCGTCGGTGCCGACCTTGAGCACCGCCTTCTGGTTGTTGATGGCGGCGATGCGCGGGCTCGACAGCACCTGCACGTTGCCCTGCGTCTCGAGGAACTGCAGCAGGGCGGCGAAGTTGCTGGTCTGGAAGGCCAGCCCGAACAGGCCGTTGGCGGCGGTCGATGCCAGCGCCAGCGAAGAGCCCGGCGTCGCCGTCAGGTCGCCGCTGCCGAGCGCGCCGTTGTTGGTGAGCGTGGTGCCCGGGTTGATCGGGCCGATGCTGCCGCGGTGATTGTTGCCGTTGATGAAGGCGGCCCAGTTGACGCCGGTCTGCGACCCGTCGCTCAACTGCACGTCGACGATCTTGGCCTCCAGCATCACCTGACGCTCGATGTTCAGGCGTGCCGCGCGCAGGTAGGACTCGACCGCGCGCAATTCCTTCGGCAGGCCACGCACGACGATGACGCCCGACTGGGGCGACACGATCACCTGCCGGTCGCTCTTGCCGTCGACGCCGACGAGCAGGCGCAGCGATGCTTCCAGCTCGGCCCACAGGTCGCTCTTGCTCTGGGTGACGATGTGGCTCGACTCCTGCGAGATGGTGGTCGGCGTGGGCACGTTGGTGGCCTGCGCGGCGCCGCTGGTCGTGTTGCCGGGATTGGTGATCGAGCCCGACGTGACGCGCACGTCGCTGCGGCCGGCGCGGTTCGCGGTGAGGTAGCTCACCTGGAACAGGCGCGTCGTGAGCGTGGCGGGCTGGACGAACACGCGCGTTCCCTGCACCCGGTACTCGAAGCCGTACATTTCGCGCAGCGTCTCGAGCGCCTCGACGAGCGTCACGTCCTTCAGGTTCACGGTGACCGGCGTGGTCAAAGCCGGGTCGACCAGCATCGAATACCGGGTGTCCTTGGCGAGCGCGGCGAACACTTGCGCTGCGGGCAGGCCGACCACGTTCAGGTCGAAGCGCGGCTCGGCGGTCCTGCCGTTGAGCGCGGGCAGCGAAAGATCGGCCGGCGGCACCAGCGCGTTGGCCACTGCCGGCGGCAGCGGCGCGGGCTTCGGCTGGGCGGGCTCGCTCAGCGCGGCGCGCACCTCGGGCATGAGCGCGTTCTCGTTGCTGCGCGGCGGCGTGGCGCAGCCGGTCAGCAGCAGCGCGAGGATCACGCCGAGCAGCACCAGGGTCCACGGTGCGACGAGTGCGATGGCCGGCGGGTCTTCCAGCAGCGCATCAAGGTCGGGTTTCATCGGTCACTCCGCCTTTCTTCAACAGCCGCCGGGCCGTTGCGAGTCAGGCCGGCGCGCGCACTGCACGGATCGCTCGATGCCTGGAAGCAGTTGCAGGGTTTCGTGTTCGTCGCCGCGCGCGAGCACGACGCCGGTGTCGGTGATGCGTTCGACGCGGGCGGTGCCGCCGCGCACGCGGACGCTGTCGCCCACGCGCACCTTGTTGCCGTCGATCACCGCGGCGCGCGTTTCGCCGGGCCCGCGCACGATCATCTGCAGGCGCGTGGCCGGCGGCGGCGTGGCGTCGGCGGCGGCCGCAAGACCCTCGGCCGCGGCGCGCTCGCCCAGCGGCGAACGGGTCGGGTCGATCAGCGTCTCGGCGCGCACGAGGCCGGCAAGGGCGAACGCCAGGCTGAGCGCGAACACCCAGCTCGCGCGACCAAGATGAGGAGGAGGAGCCGGTGTCTCCGCTCGCTCCGCTACAGGCGCAACCATGCCGACTCCCGCGAGAGGGTGAAGAAGACCAGGCGCGTCACGGGCACTCCGTTCGCGCCGACCTTGATTTCGAGTTCACGCCAGTAGAGGCGATAGGGCGCGCGCTCGAGCGCGTCCAGGTATCCGAGCAGGTCCAGGTACGGACCTTCGATCTGAACTTCCAGGCCATGCTGGAAGATGGCGGCGTTGCCGGCGCTCGCGTTTTCCACCAGAGGCTTCGGGCTGCTCGTATTCATGCCCATGATCCGCAGCGTCGGATGGCGCACCAGGATCGCTTCGAGCTGCCGGGTCATCTCCTGCGGCGCGATCAGATCGATCTGCGCGTCGCTGATCACCTGCATCGCGCGGGCGCGCCGTTGCTCCAGGTTCAAGCGACGCTGGCGCAGCTCGGTCTCGCTTTCGCTCGCCTGCTGCGCGGCCTGCGCCTGCACCTGCTGTAGGCGGTCCTGCGCGGCGTCGAGCTGGCGGGCGAGCTTGTTCGACTGCGCGCGCTGCGGCCCGAGCACCCCGACGTCGAGCGCCGCGACCACGGCGCACAGGATGACGACGATGGCCAGCCAGCGTTCGCGCGGCGACCGCTGTGTCCACCAGCGCTGCAGGCGGCGCCTCACGACTTCGCTCCGGCCGTCTTGTCCGCTTCGACCGCTGGCGTCGCGAGGCGGAACCGCACCAGCGCTGCGGGCGCGCGCACGCCGGTCTCTTCGGAGGGCTTCAGCTCGATCGTCGCGAACGTCGAGCCGGAGAACTGCGGCGCGCGGCGCAGGCGCTCGATGAATGCCGGCACGCGCGCCGCGTCGAGCGCCTTGCCTTCGAGCGCGATCTGGTTGCCGGCGTTGTCGAAGCGGATGCCGGTCAACCAGACACCGTCGGTGCTGCCGCGCGCGAGCGCGCGCAGCGGAGCGGTGAACCCGGTCGTGCGGCCCAGCGCACCGGAGCTGAGACGCAGGGCGACGGCTTCGAGCGCGACCACTTCGCCTTCGAGGGCATTGAGATCCTGCTGCGCGTGCTTGGCAGCCGATGGCGTGGCGGCGAGCTGCTTCTCCAGCCGGCTCGCGGCGCGTTCCGCTTCTTCGGCCGCGGCGCGCAGATGCACCTGGCGGCGCGCTTCCAGCCCATAGAGCACGCCGGCGGCGGCCAGCGCAAGCACGGTGAGCGCCGCAACGCCCGCGCGCGAGATCGGCGCGGGCCGCCGGCGTCCGGTCGCGTGCAGGTTGATGTTTTGCGCCATCGCGAGGCCTCAGGCTGCGCGCTTGAACGCCGCGCGCATGCGCCGGCCCCAGGCAGCAAGGGTGCCGGCGTCGGCGTCCTCGTCGACGCGCAACGCGGCGCCGATCGCGGGCAGCGCCGCAGCGGGCACCTCGTTGGCGAGGTTCGACGCGTCGGCGCCGAAGTCGAAGATGGCGTTCGCATTGAAGCGCGTCACGATGAGCCCCGTGCGATCGGCCAGAGCGTCGGTGATCGACGCCGCGTGCCGATGCGGGCCCACGGTGATGCGCGTGACCGGCGGCAGGCCGGACTGGCGCTCGAACGTGTCGAGCGTGCGTTGGGCCTGCGTCACGATGCGGTCGGTGACGTGCGCGACCGCATCCGGCGAGTCGGCATCGATCGCGTTGTGGCTCGCACCGGGCAGCAGCATGCGGCGGGCGAACGCGAGTTCGCCGTCCAGGTGCGCGGTGAGCAGGCAGGTCTCGCGCTCGAAGCCGAGCCAGACATTGGTGCCTTCGATGCCGACGAGCCGCGCGAGATTGCGCTGCGCGAACTCGGGGATGTCGACGGCTTCGACGAACAAGCCGTGGGTCGCAAACGGGGCGGTCGCGGCCTCGACGGTCGGGCGGTGGGCAGTGACGGCGAGCAGCGTCTCCTTGTTGCGCGCGGCGACGCCAAGCGGAATGCGCACGTAGTCGAGCGCCGCTTCTTCGGGCGGATACGCGAGGCTGCCGCGCAATTGCCAGCGCAACGCATCGCGGACGTCCTCGGCGGGCACCGACGGGGCGGTGACCTGATGCAGGTCGTATTGTCCCGGCGCCAGCGTCACGACCAGGCTTGCACCGCCGAGCAGATCGCTTTCCGCCAGATGCCGCACGAGGTCGCTACGCGACTCGGCGGGCGCGGGCACGATCGTGATGCGATCGACCTCCGGTCGCTCGACATCCTGGTGCACTCTGGCGAGCACGAGATCGGTGCCGATCCATTGGGCACCGACGAACGCACCCCCGGCTGACCACCGTGCGCGCCGGAGGCGGCGAAGCCAAGGTGTGCCCAAGCTTGCTGTCGAAGCCATGTCTCTCACCCATAACCCTATGACCCCCTCGCGCGGGCGAGGTGGTCCCCAATGCCGATCCTAGGTAGTCGAAGCGCCCGTTATCGGAGGAAAAGCCTGGAATTCCGGGAGGTTGGGTCGCAGGGAGGAACGCGCGGAACACGCGGGCGGCCTCCGTAGAGCGGGAAAGGGCCCTTGCCGCGGATGAGGCGGAGGCAAGCGGATTACCGCGGATAAGGCGAAGAAATCCGCTTCATATCCGCGTCAATCCGCGTCGGCTCCCGGGGTTCAGTCGAATCGCTCGCGCACGAACATCGAATCGCCGCGCACCCGGCCCCACGTGACGCGAGCGCTCGGATTGGCGCCGCCCGGCGATGCGAGCCACGGCATCGCCGCCGTGGTCGCGGCGGTGCTCGTGCTGGGCGCGCTGCAACTCTGGCCGGACGCAGTCGACAGCAGGTTCAGCGTCACGGTCATGGCGGAAGGCTGCGTCGATGCGCTGTACGGGGGATTCGCAAACGAGATGGACGCGCGGCCGTTGCTCGTCGTCACCGTGCCGGTGACCTCGGTCGCGCAGTTGAACGCGCCGCCCGCACCGGCGAGCGCGCCCGTCGGCTGGCTGTAGGCGAACGTGGTCGCACCGGCGCTGATGCACGCAGCGGCGGCCGTCAGCGGCATCCAGCCGAGGCCGTTCCACGCCTGGATCTCGAGCGGCACGATCAGGTCGCGCCGGTAGTCGCCGACGGTCGGATAGAGCTCGGCGCGCCCGTAGTAGAACGGACTCGCCGCCGGGCTGAACGCGATCGGACTGATGCTCAGGGTCGCTTCGTCGTTGATCGCCGAGTTGCCGGCGGTGCCGGTCTCGGTCGTATCGCTGACATCGACCGTCATGCCGATGGTCGGCGTGAAGCTCGCCACCGGCGTCGTGCCGCGCGTGAAATTGAAGCTGGTGCCGGTGAACGAGATGGTCGCGGTGGCCGACGTGGCGACGCCGCTTGCGCTGACGCTGCCGGCGAGCGCCACCGGTGCCCCGGTCGCGGTCACGCTGGTGGTCACGGCGCTGGTGCCGAAGCGGGGGCGCGCATTGGCGAGCACGGTGCCGCCGACGTTGATCGGTGTCGCGAGCACGACCGGCGTGGTGCCGAGCGTGAAGTTCTGGCCGACGAAGACGAACGATTGCGACCCTGGCCCCGCGCCGCAGAGCGGCGGCGCGAACGCAGGCGTGGTCGAGGCCGACAGGCGGTATGCCTCGGGCACGAAGCGGCCGATGGTGATCGCGGCGCTGCTGATCGTGCGCTCCGCGAGCGTCGAGTCGGCGGCATCGACGGCCGCGAACGTCGAATCGGTCAGGGTCGCCGTGATGACCCCGGCTTCGCTGTAGGTCGCGGTGCCGGTGACCGCGCCCGCGGTTGCGGTGAGCGTCGAGGACATCGATCCCGCCATGCAGCCGGCCGGAGTCGTGCAGGTCGTGACGCCGAGCGTCGGCGTGCCGTTGTAGCCGGAGGTGGTCGTGCCGGTCGACGATACCGCCGCGCCCACCAGCGAGAATGCGCGCCCGGCGTGATGCACGACGCCGCTGGTGGTCGCCGCGTTGTTCAGCACGCGCGTCACGCCGGTCGTAGTGTCGGTGGCGTCCGTCGCCTGCACGTTGGCGAACGAGGCCGGGCGGATCGCGAAGTCGTCGGTCGAACAGCCGACCACGGTGGTGCTGCCGTTGGTGTAGGTGACGCGCACGCGCACGTCGCGATACGCGTTGTTCGCGAGGAACGTCTCCGTGTCGCGGCCGTTTTCGGACGCGATGAAGGTCGGGTTGGGCGACAGCGTGGCGATGCTGGTCCAGGTGCTGCGGCAGCCGGTGGTCGCGTTGAGCGCCCCGGTGTTGTTGCTGGCATCGATCAGTTCGGTCGTCACGGTGCCGGCGAAGGTCGTCAGGACGGCGGTGCGGGTCGAATTGAGTGCCACCACCGCGAGCGAGAACGAGGTGCCCGCGATCTTGGTCTTGATCACGCCGGTGATGGCGCCCGCGGCCGTCGAGGTCTCGAACGCGTTGAAGCCGCCGGGGATCGTGGCCACGCTCGTGTCGGGGCGCAGCAGCAGGGATTCGGCGGCGCCGTCATCCGCGACCGGGGGATTGGAAAGCGTGGCGGTCTTGGTTCCGGTGGCACCCGTGCCCGTGAACGCGAGCGTGTTCATCTCCAGCGACAGTCCCAGGTCGTCGGGCGTCGTGAGCGAGGCGCGATCGACGCGCTCGGTCATGCCCGCTGGCGGCGCGAACGTGCCGGACGAGAGCGTGGCGTGCGTCGTCACCAGCAGCGTGTTGTTGACGCCGCCCGCATTGACGCTCGGCGCCGGCTGGCTCTGGTTCGCGCCGTTGGCCTGGTCTGCGGTGGCGACGACGGGGCTCGAATTGTCGACGCCATCGAACGTGAGGATCCCGCCGACGGCCCCGGTGAGCGCCGGCGATCCGCCGAACGTCCACGTATAGCTCGCCGGCTCGGTGCCGGTCACGACGCGCTGGTAGACGAAGAGGCGCACGCCGTAGCCCCCGGTTCCGCCCCCGCTCTTCTGGTCGATCGAGTCGACCAGGGTCCAGCCCGTCGGCGGCGTGATCGTCTTGGTGCAGTTGTTGCCGTCGTTGCTGCTGCAAGGGCGGAACGTGACGCTCGCGATCATCACGTCGTTGACCGTCGTGCCCGTGGGCACGTTGATCGTCAGCGTGGTGCCGCTCGTGACCGAAGCGCTGGTGCCGGCGCGAAACGCGATCTGCGCCAGCGCGCCGGGGACGACGAGGGCGAGCGCGCAGCCGAGCGCCAGTGCGCGCAGCCATCGGTTCAGGCGCGAAGGGAGATCAGCACGCATAGTTGGGCGCCGTTCCCGCCGGGTCCTTGCACCTCTCGATGCGCGACTCGAGCTTGCGCTCCAGGTAATCCACGGTCCCCGGCGTGCCGAGGGTGGCGATCGAGACGATCACGTAATAGGCGCTGCGCTTGTCGCCTTCTTCGTTGAAATTCGGCGTCGCGGAGAACGACGGATAACGCGTGCAGCTGACCTGCACCGTGAAGCTGCCCATCGCCGCCGGCAGCGCGAGCGTCTTGTTGGCGAAGCAGTCGGGCAGGTTGGTCGCACCCGGCGCAAGCGTGTTGTCGGGATCCTTGACCTGGTAGCCGGCCCATTCCAGCCCCGCGTTGGCGGCCTGATATGCGCGCGCACCCTGCACCGCCACCGCGTGCGTGGCCGCGGCGTTGGTCGCGAAGCTCACGGCGAACGACGCGAACGCGGCGAGGATCACCAGCAGGAAGATCGCGGTGATCATCGCGAAGCCGGAGGCGGACCGCGGCGCTCTCATGGCGTGTTGTCCAGGTAGGTCTGCGCGTACAGCGTGACGGTTTCGCCGCTGTCGGTCAGCTGCAGCGTGATGCCGACCGCATTGAGGTTGGCCAGCACGGGAGTCGTCTCGAACAGGCAGCCGCTCACCTTGTCGAGCATGAGCGCGTCGGAAGCGGTCGAAAGTGGCAGCGTCGTGGTGCTCGCGGGCTGGGTCGCCTGCAGCGCATAGCCGCTGTAGCGATCGAGCCGTCCGGTCCCGCCGGCGACCGGCGCGCAGACGTAGGTCACCGGCGTCGTGACGAGGTAGAAGCGATGATCGGGCGAGTCCGCCGGCCACGCGCTTCCGGTCGAGGTGAACGTGATCGAGCTCGCCGAGCCGGCCGCGGTCGTCACGTCGCGCCGATTGCCGCCGGCGTAGAGGTCGGAGCTGCCGTAGCCGAGGTTGAAGATGACGAGCTTGGCCGCGGCAGGTACGTTCACCGGAGGCCCGAGGACCTGGAACGACGTATCGGTCGGATCGGTGACATCGAGGACGTTGGTGCCGGTCGGGTCGTTGCCGCCCGAGGTGGCGTAGCGGTAGCGCCCCATGTCGGAGATCGGCGTGTATTCCAGGTAGAACGTCGAGCCGCTGGCCGTGATGCGCACCGAGTTCGGCGTGGCCGACTGCAGGTCGCGGATCATGCGCCGCACGGTGGTGTCGGCGGCGTCGGTGAGCTGCGCGCGCCGCGCCGTGGCGAAGAATCCGCGCACCGGGTTGTTGATGAAGACCGCGACCGACGCGCCGAGGATGCCGAGCACGACGATGACGACCACGAGTTCCACCAACGAGAAACCGCGCGAGAAGCGCGATGGGTGGGGGCACAGACTCGCGCTCGTCCTCACGGCGACACCCGCGCCCGAAACCCGCTCACCGAGACCGAATAGCCGCCCGGTCCCGTGACCGTCACCGTGACCAGCAACCCTTCGCCCGACGGAATGTCGTCGAGCGGCTGGTTCGCGACCGCGACGCTGGCGTTGTATCCGCTCAACCCTGGCACTGCGGTGCCATCGGGCTTGTAGATGCCGGTTTCCGTGTATCCCGCGTAGTCGTCGACATGGTCGAACGGCGACGTCGTGGAAAAGCGCGATTCGCCGGCCTCCGGCCCCATCGCGTCCGGTCCACCGTCGAGATCGTTCGCCGTGTACGGCTGCGCCATCACTTCCTCCAGCAACGATTCGGCGGCCGTGAGCGCCTGGCGCGCGACGAGCGGATCGGACGACCGGCCCACCGTGAGCGCGAGCGTGCCCAGCACGGTGCTTAGCGCGGTGGCGACGATGACGATGAAAAGCACGACCTCGACCAAGGTCGCCCCGCGCGCAAGCGCGAAGCGACCCGGCCCTTTTCGCCTCCCCCGCGCGTGCGGGTGGGGGAAGGGGTGAGGGCCCGGAGCGTGATTCCCGCTCTTCACCCCCCGCCCTGACCCTCCCCCGCAGGCGGAGGAGGAAATGCGGCGGCTAGCTCCGCTGCACATAACCGCTCTCCGTCTGCACGGTGACGGTGAAGGTCGAGCCGTTCGCGCTGCTGGTGAGTACGAGATTGCTGGTGAACGAGGGGCGTCCAAGCGCATCGAACGAAAACTGCGTCGCGCCGCTGGTCAGCGTGAGCCCGCTGGCGCCCGTGATGTCGAGCGAGCCGCCGCCCGGGCTCGCGAGCGGGCTCGCGCAGGAGGTCGACGCGTCGAGGCACGCGCGCACGCGGCGCGCGGTCGTGTCGATGTTGACGTAGATGTTGCGCCGTTGCGCGATTGCCGCCTTCTGGGCGAAGCGCAGCGTCGAGGCGACCTGTTCCGCAAAGCCGCGCGCGTTGGCCTGGTTGCGGTCGCTCAGATGCGAACCAGCGAAGAACGAAAGAATACCGAGCAGGAGCACCACCATGATCAGCTCGACCAGGGTGAAGCCGCGTGCGTGCACGGGCAGTCCGGGACCGCGGAGGCGAGTCATCGTCGGCTCGAAAGCGAACGCGGCGCCCACTGTTGCCAGCGGCGCCGCGCTTGGGTGTGGACCTCGCAGGTCCGGCCAGACCTGCCGCGTCAGCAGCCGGTGTTCACCTCGGCCGAAGACGCCGCGGCGGCCGCCGTCGCCTGGGTGTAGGTGATCTGGCACTGCGCCGCCGTCGTCGCGCCGTTGACCTGGATCGTCGTCACGCCGGCCGCGGTGGTGATCGTGAGCTTGTCGTCGGCACCGGCGTTGGTGAAGCCCGCAGCCGACACGATGCCAGCGTTGCTGGCTTCCGGGAAACCGTAGACCGTGTTCACGGTCGCGCCGTCGAGCGTGACGGTGCCGGTGGCGCCAGTCGCGTTGTTGACGAGTGCCGCAGCACGCACGATCTGCGTCGCCGCGCGCACCGCGCCGTACACGGCGTCCGCCTTGGCCTGGCGCGCCTGGATGCCGAGGTTGACGAACCGCGGCAGCGCGACGGCCGAGAGGATGCCGAGGATGAGGATGACGATCACCAGTTCCACCAGCGTGAAGCCGGCTTGAGTCTGCTTGCGTTGCGACATGACAGTTCCCTTTGCGGTTGCCGCGCGAGAAGCCGCCAGGAGGTCCGGACTCCGCGCCTGATTGGATCTACGGTTCATTCCGCGCAGGGCTTGAGCGGAACGGCTTGCTACGGATCGGATTGTTCGGTATTCCGGACCGAGCCGAAGGGGTGATAAGCGACCACCCGGTGCGGGAGTTCCGGGCATTTCGGTGGAACGTACCCTCGGGTGTAGGAAATGCCCCTACGCGACCTTGCACCTGGCTGAGGTCCTTTGCGAACCGCCGGGCCGGCAACAGTTCCGCGTCAGAAGCGTCGCATGCGGGGGGTCTGTGTTGTCAGAAACGCGGGAGGACGAAGGTCTGAGTAATCGCCCACCCTTTCCTTCCGCGGAGCAAGGCGACGGGGGATCCCGCCTTTGCTCCGGCGTCGCTCTTCGTTCTGCCCCGAGATCCCTCGCTTCCGGCTCGTGATGACGACTCGCGTCGCGCGTCGTCACTTGATCGCGACGCGGGACAGGTCCCACATGGGGAGGAAGACGCCCAGCGCGAACACCAGGATCATCGCGCCGAGCACGAGGATCATGATCGGTTCGATCTGCGCGCCGAGCGACTTGATCGCATAGTCGACTTCCTTCTGGAAGTGTTCCGCGACCTCGGTCATCATTTCGTCGAGCGCACCGGTTTCTTCACCGACCGCGAACATCTGCAGCACCGTCGGTGTGAACACCCCCGTGTTGCGGGCCGCACGCGCGAGCGACTCGCCGCGTTCCGCGGCGAGTCCCATCGTGGCGATCCTTTCGCCGATGACGACGTTGCCGCTCGTCTCCACGGCGACGTTCAGCGCGTCGACCACCGGCACACCGGCCTTGAGCGCCAGGCCGAAGCTCTTCGCGAAGCGCGCCAGCGTCGCCTTGTGGATCAGCGCGCCGACGATCGGCAGGCGCAGCAGGAACGAATGCCAGAAGCGCAGCCCGCCAGGCGTGCGCAACCACGCGACGAAGCCAATCGCCGCGACGATGCCGAGCGCGGCCATCAGCCAGCCGAAATGGATGATGAAGTCCGAGACCGCGATCAGGAGCAGCGTGATCGGCGGCAGGTCGGCCTTGAAGGTGCGGTACACGTTGGCGAACGCCGGGATCACGAAGATATTGACCGCGATCAGTGCGGCCGCCGCGATCGCGAGCACGAACGACGGATAACGCAGCGCGGCGGCCACCGCCTCGCGGTTCTCGCGCTCGAAACTGAGCTGGGTATAAAGGCCCTGGAACGCCTCCGAGAGCCGGCCGGTCACCTCGCCGACCTTGACCGTGCTCACCATGTAATTGGTGAACACCGCCGGCTGCTGCTTCATCGATGCCGACAGCTGACGTCCGCTCTCCAGCTGCTGCTGCAGGTCGGCCAGCACCTGCGCGAAGCGGCGATTGGTGGCCGACTCCTCCAGGCCGCGCAACGAGCGCAACAGCGGCACGCCGGCCTTGAGCAGCGTCGCCAGCTGGCGGCAGAACAGGATCAGGTCGACCAGCTTGATGCGCTCGCCGAACAGGCGGGCGAACAGCCCGCCCGCTGCCGCGTTGGTCGCGGTGCGCGCCTCGGCGCGCAACAGCATCAGGCCCTGCGCAGAGAGCAGCTCGGCGAGCGCGTTCGTGTCGCCGGCATCGAGCACCCCGTCGATCTTCTCTCCGCTTGCGGAGCGGGCCGAGTAGGCGAATTGCGGCATGGCGGGCTGCCTATTGCTCGGCGTCGTGCACGCGGCCGATGCTGCGCATCACCTCGCGCACCGTCGTCGCGCCGCGCAGGACGAGTTCGCAGGCGTGATGGGCGAGCGACAGCTGGCCGATCTCGCGCCGCGCTTCCTGCATGTACGCATTGCTGTCCTGCGAGAGCAGCGCGCGCACCACGCGCGGCGTCATGTCGAGCAGTTCGTAGACGCCATGGCGGCCGCTCTGGCCGGTGTGGTTGCAGTGATTGCAGCCCGAGCCGATCCGCAGCGGCGTGCTGCCGTCCAGCGCCACGTCGGCGGCCGCGCCGATCACCGCGCGCAGGAACGCGTGCTCCTGGGCGCTCGCCTTGTGCGGCTGTGCGCAATGCGGGCAGGTCAGGCGCACCAGGCGTTGCGCGAGCACCAGCTTGAGCGAGGTCGCGATCAGGTATGTCGGCGCGCCCATGTCCGCGAGGCGGATCGGCGTCGAGGCCGAGTCGTTGGTGTGCAAGGTCGACAGCACCATATGGCCGGTCATGGCGGCACGCAGCCCGGTCTCCACCGTGTCGCGATCGCGCATTTCGCCGACCAGCACGATGTCCGGATCGTGGCGCAGCGTCGAGCGCAACACGGTGGCGAACGTGAGGCCGATCTTCTCGTGCACCTGCACCTGGCTGATGCCGGGCAGGCGGTACTCGACCGGATCCTCGACCGTGACCACCTTCGCGTCCGGCGAGTTCATCTGCGCCAGCACGCTGTAGAGCGTCGTGGTCTTGCCCGAGCCGGTCGGACCGGTCACCAGCAGCATGCCGTGCGGCTCGTCGACGAGTTCGTGCACCCGCTCGAGCACGCGTTGCGGCATGCCGAGCTTGTCGATGCTCAGGAGATCGAGCTGCTGCGGCAGGACCCGCAGCGCGACCGCCTCGCCGTACTGGGTCGGCATGCTCGAGATGCGCATGTCGACGTTCTGGCCGCGCACCTTGGCGACGAAGCGGCCGTCCTGCGGCAGCCGGCGCTCGGCGATGTCGAGGCCGGCGATCAGCTTGAGCCGCTGCACCACGGCGGGCGCGATGCGCAATTCGGCTTCGGTGTGCAGCTGCAGCGCCCCGTCGATGCGGAAGCGGATGACGAGTCGCTTTTCCTGCGGCTCGACGTGGATGTCGGAAGCGTGCGCGCGCAGCGCATCGTCGAACAGCGATTGCAGGAGCTTGACCACCGGCGCATCGTCGGCGCCGGCCTGCACCGGCATGACGGCGAGGTCGACCGGCTGGTCGCCGATCGAGAGCTCGAGTTCCTTGGCGAAACCGAGCGTCTCCTCGCTGCTGCCGTACAGGCGGTCGACCACCGCGATCAGGCGCGTCTCGGTCACGACGACGAGGTCGATGTCGCGCGCCAGGATGCGCTGGATCTCGTCGAACGCGGAAAGGTCGGTCGGATCGGCCATGCCGACGCGCACGACGCCGCGCACCTCATCGATCGGCAGCGCGCGGAACTTGCGTGCCTGCGTCTCGTTCAACAGGCGGGCGATGCGCGGCGAAACCTTGTCGAGGGTGAGGTCGACGTAGGGCACCTTCATCTGCTGCGCGAGCGCGTCGGCGATCGTCGACTCGTCGGCGATGCGGTCCTCGATCAGGATCTGGCCGAGCTTGCGACCGCTGCGCCGCTGTTCGTCGAGCGCCGCCTGCAACTGCACCGCGGAGATCACATTCTGCGCGACCAGCATGTCGCCGAGGCGCAGGCGCTGCCGCGCGCGTGCGGCAGCGCTGGCTGCCGCCACCGCTGCCTGTTCGAACCGGTCGTCGAGCTTCACCGCGCACCTCTGCTGGGTTGATCGTTTGGCGGGCGCGCCCGGACCGCGGGCGGTCTACCCCCTGTCGCGGGTGATCATGCCGAGCGCATGCGCGACGCAATCGCGCGAGTTGCGGCACCCGATGGAGTCAAATCGACGCGGCCCGAAGGCCCGCGTCCCCCGGCGCAGGTCGGGCCCGCGCTGACGAGCAAAAGAGGAAATTGGATCCCGGCGTGCGCCGGGGGCGGTGTCAGGACACCGGCTGCGTCAGGTCGCGCAGGCGCGTCGGGCCGACGCGCGATTCGATCTCGGCCGCGAGCGATTTGCACAGGCCGAGCGAGAACAGCCACTCCGCGGTGATGAACATCGGCCCGACCAGCAGGCCGACCAGGTCGTCGACAAACGCGGGTTTGCGTCCCTCGTAGTAGTGGCCGAGGAACTGCAGCAGCCAGCCGAACAGGAACGTGCTGATACCCCACGCGAGCCAGCCCGCGATGCTCCCGCCGGCGAACCATTGCGCGAGGAAGATCAACGCGCCGTTCAGGGCGCTCACGGCGATGCCGAGCACGAAATTGCCGCGCGTGACGTACCAGAGCGACGAGGCGGCCCACACGACCCAGGCCGGGGTCAGCGCAAGGTGATTCACCTCGAAACCCGGTCTGGCGAGCAGCACGCCGACCGCGAAGACGATCAGCGGGATGCCGACGTAGTGCGTGGTGATGTTGCGCTGGTCGCGGTGGTAAGCCGCGTACTGGACCATGAGTTCGGTTGCATTGCGCATGGAATTTCTCGTTTGGCGACGACGGACAGTGAGATCGATGTTAGAGCAGCTTTGCCCTGCCTGCTTTGACAAATAGTCGACAGCACCGTTTCGGCCGCACAATCCGATCGGGTCCTTCCCATGCACCCGGGAGGTTGTAATGAAACAGCTGTCCGGCCTCGACGCGTCCTTCCTGTACCTCGAGACCCCCGAGATGCCGATGCACGTCGGCGCCCTGCACGTGTTCGAACTGCCCACCGGCTACAAGGGCAGGTTCGTGCGCGACCTGCGGCGCCACGTGGCCAGGCGCCTGCCGATGCTTCCGGCGCTGCGGCGCCGGCTTTGGTGGATGCCGCTGCAGCTCGCCAATCCGGCGTGGGTGGACGCCCAGCCCGACCTCGACCGGCACATCGTCGAGATCCGCCTGCCCAAGGGGAGCCAGCTGAAAGACCTCGAGCAGATGGTCGGGAAACTCCATCCGGTCCTGCTCGACCGCAGCCGGCCGCTGTGGAAATTCCACGTTCTGGAAGGGCTCGCGCCGGGCGAGGATGGCCGCAAGCGGGTGGCGCTCTACACCCAGTTGCACCACGCCGCGGTGGACGGCCAGGCCGCCGTCGCGCTGGCGAGCGTCCTGCTCGACGTGACTGAAACGCCCCGCGACGTCGCGGCCAAGGCATCGGCGCGGCCGAAGCGGTACCGGCTCGGCCTCGCCGAGATGCTTTCAGGCGCCATCGCCAACCAGGTGCACCAGCTGAGCCACCTCGTGCGGACGCTTCCGGCCACCGTCGGCACCTTGTCCAAGGCGGCGAAGCAGGCTGCGGCAAGGTCCCGGTTCGTCACTGGCAGGAAAGGCGTCGGCAACTTCACGCTCGCACCGCGCACGCCGCTCAACGTGACGGTCACGGACGAACGCGCGTTCGCCGCAGTCGGCGTGCCGCTCGATGAACTGCGCGCGATCGGCAAGGAGCAGGAAGCGACGCTGAACGACATGGTCCTCATGCTCTGCAGCACCGCGCTGCGACGCTATCTCGCGCGCCACCACGCGCTGCCGCGCAAATCGCTGATCGCCGCGGTGCCGGTGTCGCTGCGCCAGTCCGGCGACACGAAGTCGGACAACCAGGCGTCGATCGCGCCGGTCAGCCTCGGCACCCACATCGCGGATCCGCTCAAGCGCCTGCACCACATCAAGCAGGCGACCGCGGCGATGAAGGCGTCGATGGGCAGCGTGAAGAGCATCCTGCCGACGGATTTTCCTTCCGTGGGCTTGCCCTGGCTGATGGAAGCCGCCACGCGGCTGTACGGCAAGGCCCGGGTCGCGGACCGGCTGCCGCAACTCGCCAATGTCGCGATCTCCAACGTACCCGGGCCGAACGTGCCGCTGTATCTCGCCGGCGCGCGCATGCTCACCAACTATCCGACCTCGGTCGTCGTGCACGGCCTCGCGCTCAACATCACCGTGCAGAGCTACGACCAGTCGCTCGACTTCGGCCTGATGGCCGATGCCAAGGCGGTTCCCGACCTTCGCCTGATCGCCGACTCGATCGCGGTCGCATTCGACGACTTGCGCGCGCTCGCAAGCGAGAGCGACGAAGCCGCCGCATCGGCGGCCGAGCCGAGCGTAGCGAAATCGGCGCGCAAGGCGCTTGGCCGCGCAGTGGACTCGGCCGTCGACACCGCGACCGGACTGATGACGACTTCGGTCGGCCGCATGGCGCGCGCGGTCAACAAGCGAGCGGCCGGCATCGCGGCCGACGTCGTGCCCGTCCTGGCGAAGCGCGCGGTCGGCCAGACGGTTGTCGGACTGTCGCGGCTGGCGCACGGACCCGCGCGCCTGGTGCGCAAGGCGACGCCGCGCGCGCGCGCGGCCGCGCGTCGATAAGCGCCAAGGGTGCATCCCGGAAGCGAAATTGCGGCTTCTTCCAGCCGCTTGCGCGGGGTCGGGCCGCCCCAAAGTCGAAATTTCTGGAGCGTCCGCTCCGTTGGACCCCGGCGCGAGCCGATACCATCGGCCCGTTCAGGGCAATTTGTCGGACAACTGCGACGCATGGGCAAATCGGCTTACGACGGTCCGCGCTTCGATCCGGAGGATCTGAAGGCGCCTGGGCCGCTCTTGTTGCTGCTCGAGAGCAGGGCGCTGTGGGAATACGCGGCACTGATCGCGGCGATCCCGTGGCTGCGCCGTCTGCCGCAAGGCGACGGGCACCCGGTCATCGTGCTGCCGGGCCTCGGTGCCGGCGATCTCACGACCCTGCCGCTGCGCGCGTTCCTGAGCGATCGGGGTTACACGCCCTACGCGTGGAGCCAGGGCTTCAACCTCGGCCCGCGCCAGGGCGTGCTGGCGCGCTTGCGTGCGCTGGTGAAGGAGGTGGTCCAGTCGCACGGCACGCGCGTGAGCCTGGTGGGCTGGAGCCTCGGCGGTGTCTATGCGCGCGAGCTGGCGAAGGAATTCACCGCCGATGTGCGCTGTGTGATCACCCTCGGCTCGCCGTTCGCGGGCCACCCGTGCGCGACCAATGCGCGGCTCCTGTTCGAATTCCTCAACGAGGACCAACGGGGGCACCACCCGAAGAAGCTCGCGCAGCTACGCAAGGCGCCGCGCGTGCCGACGACGTCGATCTACAGCAGGACCGACGGCATCGTCGCCTGGCAATGCAGTATCAACGATCCGGAACCGCACACCGAAAACATCGAGGTCCAGGCGAGCCACCTCGGCATGGGTTTGAACCCGCTCGCGCTGTTCGCCATTGCCGACCGGTTGCGTCAGGACCCTGCCAAGTGGGAGCGCTTCGACGCGCGCGGCGCGTGGCCCTGGTTCTTCAACACCGACGATCAGCCCCTGGAAGCGGGCGACTGAGCGGCGGGCTTCGATGCAGATTTCCGCCAACGGCATCGCGCTCGAGGTCGACGACGTCGGGCGCGGCGAGCCGCTCCTGATGCTCATGGGCCTTGGCATGCAGCTCGTGGCGTGGCCCGAAGAACTGGTGCGCGACCTCGTCGCGCGCGGCTACCGCGTCATCCGCCCGGACAACCGCGATGTCGGCCTGAGCCAGAGCTTCGATCATCTCGGCCGACCCAACCTGCTCGCGGCCACGATCCGCTACTTCTTCGGGATGCGCATCCCGACCGCCTACACGCTGGCCGACATGGCGCACGACGCGTTCGGCGTGCTCGATGCCCTCGGCATCGACAGCGCGCACGTCTGCGGCGCGTCGATGGGCGGCATGATCGCGCAGCACATGGCGGTGCTGCGACCCGAGCGCGTGAAGCGGTTGACCTTGATGATGACCACGTCGGGTTCGCGTGCGCTGCCTCATCCGTCCGCACACATTCGAGCCGCCCTGCTCAGGCGGCCGGCGGATGCGCGCGATCCGGAAGCGATCGTGGCTTACCTGGAGCACCTTTTCTCGCTGATCGGCAGCCCCGCCTATCGGACCGAACCCGAGATGTTCCGCCAGCGCATGCGCGCGATCGTCGCGCGCGCCTGGCATCCCGCGGGGGTTGCGCGGCAGATGATCGCGATCGCGGCCGACGGCGACCGGACGCCGATGCTCGGCCGGATCTCCGCCCGCACGCACATCGTGCACGGCGCGGTCGATCCGCTGGTTCCGGTCGCTGCGGCCTACCAGTTGCAACGCAAGATCCGCGGGGCGACGCTCGAGATCATCCCGGGCATGGGACACGACCTGCCCGTGCCGCTGCTTCCGCGGCTCGCGCAGGAAATCGCGCGCACCGACTGACGCGTGCGCGTGTGCCACGCCGCGCGCGACAATGCGGCCGGCACATCGAGGCGCGTCATGATCACGATCCATCATCTGAACAACTCGCGCTCGCAGCGCGTGCTCTGGCTGCTCGAGGAGCTCGGGCTGGCGTACGAGATCAAGTACTACAAGCGCGATCCGAAGACGCTGCTCGCTCCGCCGGAGCTGCGCGCGGTCCACCCGCTCGGCAAGTCGCCAGTGATCACCGAGGATGGCCTCACGCTCGCGGAGTCGGGAGCGATCCTCGAATACCTGGTCGAGCGGCACGGCGGCGGGCGGCTGATCCCGCCGGCCGGGACGCCCGAGCGCCTGCGCTACCTCTACTGGATGCACTTCGCCGAAGGGTCGGCGATGCCGCCGCTGCTGATGAAGCTCGTCTTCGACCGCATCGAGCGGGCGCCGATACCGTTCTTCATCCGCCCGATCGTGCGCGGGGTCGCTGGCCGCACGCGGGCAGCGTTCATCGAGCCGCAGCTGCGCGCGCAGCTCGATTTCATGGAGAGCGAGCTCGGCAAGTACCCCTGGTTCGCCGGCCCGGAGTTCACGGCCGCCGACATCCAGATGAGCTTCCCGCTCGAGGCGGCCGCCGCCCGGGCCGGCCTCGATGCCACCCGGCCGCGCCTGCTCGGCTTCCTCGGCCACATCCACGCGCGGCCCGCCTACCAGCGCGCGCTCGAGAAAGGCGGGCCGTTCGCGGTCTCGCGTTGAGGCGACTTGTAGACTGCGTGCCCCGATCACGTCGCCAAGGAGCCGATCAACATGAACAAGGAAATCATCTCGACCCCGAACGCGCCCGGCGCCATCGGCCCGTATTCGCAGGCGGTCAAGACCGGACTCGTCGTGTTCCTGTCGGGCCAGATCGGCCTCGATCCCGCCACCAAGGAGATCGTCGGCGGCGACTTCGCCGCCCAGGTGCGGCAGGCATTCCGCAACCTCGATGCGGTGGCGCGCGCAAGCGGCGGCTCGCTGGCCAACGCCGTCAAGTTCACGCTTTTCCTGACCGACCTCGCGCGCTTCACCGAGGCGAACGCGATCATGGCCGAGATGGTGCCGCAGCCCTACCCGGCCCGTTCGACCATCGGCGTGGCGAGCCTGCCGCGCGGCGCGCAGTTCGAGGTCGAGGCGATCCTCGTCCTGTAGGCAACTTGGCGCGCGCACGTCCTTCGCCGGCCTCCACCAAGGCGACCGACAGCGGCAGCGCCGCCAAGCTCGCGCGCCTCGGGTTGGCGACGGACTGGGACCTGCTGCTGCACCTGCCGCTGCGCTACGTCGACGAAACGCGGGTGACGCCGATCGCCGAACTCGCGGGCGGCGAGGAGGCGCAGGTCGAAGGCGACATCGTCGCTTCGGAAATCAGCTACCGCGGCCGGCGCCAGCTCACCGCGCGGCTGGCCGACGAAACGGGCGAGGTGTTGCTGCGCTTCCTGCACTTCTATCCGTCGCAGGCGAAGAGCCTGGCCGTCGGACGGCGCGTGCGGGCGTTGGGCGCCGTGCGCGGCGGCACGCTGGGGCTGGAGATGGTGCATCCGCGCGTGCGCGCGGCCGCGGAGGCGCTGCCGACCCGCCTGACGCCCGTCTATCCCGCGGGCGCGGGAATCTCGCAGCAGTGGCTGCGCACGCGCATCGAGCACGCGCTGCGCGCCGTCGCGCTCACCGACACGCTGCCCGAGGCCCTGCGCGTCCACTTCGCCCTGGCGCCGCTGGAGTCGACGCTGCGCGATCTGCACCAGCCGCCGGCCGGCGCCGACGAGATGCAACTGACGGCACGCCAGGAGCCGCTCTGGCGGCGCATCCGCTTCGACGAGCTGCTCGCGCAGCAGCTCACGCTGCGTTCGATGCGCGCGCGCCGTTCGGCACGTGCCGCGCCACCGTTGATCGCCTCCGGCGACATACAAGGGCGGCTGCGCGCCGCGCTGCCCTTCGCGCTGACCGGCGCGCAGCAGCGCGTCTGGCGCGAGATCGAACGCGATCTGGAATCCGGCGTGCCGATGCATCGGCTGGTGCAAGGCGACGTCGGCAGCGGCAAGACCGTCGTGGCAGCGCTCGCCGCGGCACGCGCCATCGACGCCGGCTACCAGGCCGCGCTGATGGCGCCGACCGAAATCCTCGCCGAGCAGCACTTCGGCCGCATCGAACAATGGCTCGCGCCGCTCGGCGTGCACGTCGCCTGGCTGACCGGCAGGCTCACGGCGGCAGAAAAGAGGGCGGCGCATGCCGGCATCGCGCAGGGCGCGGCGCAGCTCGTGGTCGGGACGCATGCGCTGGTGCAGGACAAGGTGAAGTTCGCGCACCTCGGGCTGGCGATCGTCGATGAACAGCACCGTTTCGGCGTGGCGCAACGCCTCGCGCTGCGCGACGCGGCCGTCGCGCCGCATCTGCTGATGCTCTCGGCGACGCCGATCCCGCGCACGCTGGCGATGAGCTACCTCGCCGACGTCGACGTCTCGGTGCTCGACGAGATGCCTCCCGGGCGCCAGCCGGTCATGACCAAGCTCGTGTCGACCGCACGGCGGGAAGAAGTGCTGACGCGCATTCGCAGCGAGGTCCGCTCGGGCCGCCAGGTCTACTGGGTCTGTCCGCTCGTCGACGAGAGCGAAAAGCTGGAGCCCGGCGTCGAGCTCACCGCCGCCACCACGATGTACGAACAGACCCGTGCGCTGCTTTCCGACTTGCGCCTCGGCCTGCTGCATGGCCAGCTGCCCGCGGCAGAAAAGGGCGCGGTGATGCAGGCGTTCGCGGCCGGCATGATCGACGTCCTGGTCGCGACCACCGTGGTCGAGGTCGGGGTCGACGTCGCCAACGCGAGCCTGATGGTGATCGACCACGCGCAGCGCTTCGGGCTGGCCCAGCTGCACCAGCTGCGCGGGCGCGTCGGACGCGGCGCGATCCGCAGCTACTGCGTGCTGCTGTTCGACGAGCCGCTGTCGGAGGCGGCGCGCGAGCGCCTGAAGGTGATCTTCGAAACCACCGACGGCTTCGAGGTGGCGCGCCGCGACCTGCAGTTGCGCGGCCCCGGCGAAGTGCTCGGTGCGCGGCAGGCCGGCGTGCCGTTGCTGCGCTTCGCCGACCTGGAGCGGGACGCGGCCCTGCTTGAAATCGCCCGCGACGCCGCCACGGTACTGCTCGAGCAGTACCCGGCGCTGGCGGCCGAACACACGCGGCGATGGCTCGGAACGAAGGCGGCTCTGCTGGACGCCTGATAAGGGCTTGACGCGGATTTTCGCAGATGAAGGCGGATGTTTTATCCGCGTCGATCCGCGTAATCCGGGTCGTGTCCTTTTTCCGGCTGACGATCCTGTTTGCTATGGTCTGAACACCCGTGACCCTGACCGAACTCAAGTACATCGTTGCCGTGGCGCGCGAGCGCCACTTCGGACGTGCGGCCGAAGCCTGTTTCGTCAGCCAGCCGACTTTGTCGGTGGCGATCAAGAAGCTCGAGGACGAGCTCGGGATGCCGCTCTTCGAGCGACGCAGCAACGACGTGACCCTGACGAGTGCGGGCGAACGCATCGTCGCCCAGGCGCAGCGTGTGCTCGACGAAGCCGCGCGCATCAAGGAGATCGCGAAATCCGGCAAGGACCCGTTGACCGGGCCGCTGCGCGTCGGCGTGATCTACACGATCGGGCCGTACCTGCTGCCCTCGCTCGTGCGCCAGCTGCTGAAGGACGCGCCGCAGATGCCGCTGCTGCTGACCGAGAACTACACGGTACGGTTGCTGGAGCTGGTCAAGAACGGTGAAATCGACGTCGCCATCCTCGCGCTGCCCTTGCCGGAGTCCGGCTTGCAGATGCAACCGGTCTACGACGAACCGTTCATGGTCGCGGTGCCGCGCGACCACGTCTGGGCGAAACGCGGCAGGCGCAACGGCGTGGCGAGCGAGGACCTGAAGAAGGAGACGATGCTGCTGCTCGGCGCCGGCCATTGCTTTCGCGATCAGGTGCTCGGCGTGTGCCCCGAACTGATGCGCTTTTCCTCCGAAGCGGAAGGCATCCAGAAGACCTTCGAAGGCTCTTCGCTGGAAACGATCCGCCACATGGTCGCGTCCGGGCTCGGCATTACGGTGCTGCCGAAGACCTCGGTGCCGGAGAAGACGCCCGCCAACTCGCTGATCGAGTACCTGCCGTTTCGCAACCCGGCGCCCGACCGGCGTGTCGTGCTCGTCTGGCGCAAGACATTCACGCGCCTGCCCGCGATCGAGGCGCTGCGCCTTGCCATCGTCAAATGCCCGCTGCCCGGGGCGATCAAGCTCGATCTGCCGCCGCAGGCGGCGTGAGGCAGCGCGGCGACACTTGTCGTTCCGAGAAGGACCTTGACGCGGACTTCGCGGATGAACGCGGATCAAAAGCACATGGATCGGCGTCATCCGCGTTTGCATTTGTTTTCCGCACGACGCGCTCGAGATTCCTCGTCGCTGCGCTGCTTGGAATGACAAGGTGCTCAGGCCAAGACCCGGTCTTCAAGCAATCCGCGAGGAGCTACGATCCCGGCCGACTGGGAAGGACCGGCGATGCGCATGCTTGCGGGGACCAGCGGCTATTCGTTCAAGGAGTGGCTGGGGCACTTTTATCCCGAGAAGCTGCCGGCCGACGAGATGCTGCGTTACTACGCCGGGCGCCTCGACACGGTGGAGATCAACAACACCTTCTACCGCATGCCGGATCCGGCGATGCTCGAGCGCTGGCGCACCGAGGTGCCCGACACCTTCGCCTTCACGCTCAAGGTCCGGCGCAGCATCACGCACGACAAGCGGCTGAAGGATGCGGGGCCGGATACCGTCGAGTTCCTGCGCCGCGCGGCGGTGCTCGGCGACAAGCTCGGCGCGCTGCTGTTCCAGCTGCCGCCTTTCCTGCGCAAGGACGTCGGCCGGCTGCGCGATTTCCTGGCGGTGCTGCCCGGCGGAACCCGCGCGGCCTTCGAGTTCCGCCATGACTCGTGGCTGGACGACGAGGTGTACGCGACGCTGCACGACCACGACACGATGCTGTGTGTCGCCGACACGGACGCGGGCGACACGCCGTTCGTGGTCACGTCGACGTCGGCGTACGTGCGCCTGCGGCGCACCCACTACGAAGACGCCGAATTGCGGGTGTGGGCGGAGCGGATCGCGGCGCAGAAGGTACCGCTCACCTACGTCTACTTCATGCACGAAGACGAGGCGCTGGGGACGCGCTTCGCGCTGAAGCTGATGCAGTACTGGCGCGCGCTTTCTCCCGAGGCTACGCGTTGAGTCGCGCGCCGGTCGCAGGGTCGAACCAGTGCATGGCCGCGGCGTCGAAGGTGGCGCCGACACGGCTGCCGGATCCTGGATTGGCGTCGGCGCCCGCTCGAACGATGATCGACTGCCGGCCGATGCGACCGTGCACCAGGTGGTCGGCGCCGAGCGATTCGACCATCACCACCTCGAAGTTGAAGTCGCTTCCTGCCAGCCGCAGGTTTTCGGGCCGGATGCCGAACACGACGCTGCGTCCGGCGAGCGCCGGGACCGGCCGCGGCAACGTCACGCGTGCGCCGTCGACCGAGAGCGCCGCGCCATCGGCGGCCACCGTCGCCTGCAGCAGATTCATCGGCGGCGATCCGATGAACCCTGCCACGAAAGTCGTCGCCGGATTCGCGTAGATCCCGGCCGGCGTTCCGATCTGCTCCGCGCGACCCGCGTTCATGACGAGGATGCGCTGGCCGAGCGTCATCGCCTCGACCTGGTCGTGGGTCACGTAGAGCGAGGTCACGCCGAGGCGCCGGTGCAGGTTCTGCAGTTCGAACCGCATCTGCACGCGCAGCTTGGCGTCCAGGTTCGACAGCGGTTCGTCGAACAGGAACACCTTGGGGTGGCGCACGATGGCCCGTCCCATGGCGACCCGTTGCCGCTGGCCCCCCGAGAGCTGGCGCGGCTTGCGTTCGAGCAGGGCACCGAGTTCGAGGATGCGCGCCGCATCGCGCACGCGCGCATCGATCTCCTGCTTCGACATGCCGCGGATGCGCAGACCGTACGCCATGTTGTCGTACACGTTCATGTGCGGATAGAGCGCGTAGTTCTGGAACACCATCGCGATGTCGCGGTCCTTCGGCTCCAGCCGGTTGACCACGGTGCCCGCGATCGCGATCTCGCCCGCGGTGATCTCCTCCAGGCCGGCGACCATGCGCAGCAGGGTGCTCTTGCCGCAACCCGAGGGGCCCACGATCACGACGAACTCGCCCTCGTCGATGTTCATCGACACGCCGTGCACCACCGCATTGGCGCCGTAGCTCTTCATGACGTCGCGCAGTTCGAGGGTGGCCATCGATCGGGTGCGGAGTGGTGAGGGACGGGCAGGCGTGCCTATTTCTCGGTCTCGACGAGACCCTTGACGAACCACTTCTGCATCAGGAGCACTACCAGCGCCGGCGGCAGCATGGCGAGCATCGCGGTGGCCATGACCAGATGCCACTCGGCCGCCGCGTCGCCGCCCGGGATCATGCGCTTGATGCCGATGACCGTGGTGTACATGCTCTCCTGCGTCGTCACGAGCAGGGGCCAGAGGTACTGGTTCCAGCCATAGATGAACATGATGACGAACAGCGCCGCCATGTTGGTGCGCGACAACGGCAGCACGACGTCCCAGAAGAACCGCAGCGGCCCGGCGCCGTCGATGCGCGCCGCCTCGGCGTACTCGTCGGGTATGGTCAGAAAGAACTGGCGGAAGAGGAATGTCGCCGTCGCCGAGGCGATGAGCGGCAGCGTCAGCCCGGCGTAGGTGTCGACGAGCTTCAGGTCCGCCGCAACCTGGTAGGTCGGCAGGATGCGCACCTCGACCGGCAGCATCAGCGTGATGAAGATCATCCAGAAGAACGTCTGCCGCAGCGGGAAGCGGAAGTAGACGATCGCGAAGGCGGAGATGACGGAGATCGCGATCTTGCCGATCGCGATGACGAGCGCCATCACGAGGCTGTTGACCATCATCGTGCCGACCGGCGCGCTCGAGCCTTTCGCACTGCCGTGAGCGATCACCGCCGCGTAGTTCTCGAGCAGGTGGTGCCCTGGCCAGAGCTGCATCGGCACGTGCATCACTTCGTCGAAAGACAGCGTCGAGGCGACGAAGGCGACATATACCGGGAACATCACCGCCGCAATGCCCGCGATCAGCACGGCATGGCGCACGAAAGTGAGGAACGGGCGGCGTTCGATCACGGCGGGTCAGTACTGCACCTTGCGCTCGACCCAGCGGAACTGCACCACCGTGAGCGCGATCACGATCAGCATCAGGACGACCGATTGTGCCGCCGAGCCGCCGAGGTCGAGCGCCTGGACGCCGTCCTGGTAGATCTTGAACACCAGGATCTGCGTCGCCTGGGCCGGCCCGCCCTGCGTGGTCGAGTCGACGATGGCGAAGGTATCGAAGAAGGCGTAGACGATATTGACGACGAGCAGGAAGAACGCGGTCGGCGACAGCAGCGGGAAGACGATGGTCCAGAAGCGTCGCACGGGCCCGGCGCCGTCGATTGCCGCCGCCTCGATGAGCGAGGTCGGGATCGACTGCAATCCGGCCAGGAAGAAGAGGAAGTTGTAGCTGATCTGCTTCCAGACGGCGGCGACGCAGATGAGCAGCAGCGCCTGCCCGCCGTTCACGTAGTAGTTCCAGTCGATGCCGAGGCTGCGCAGCGCGTAGGTGAGGATGCCGACCGAGGGCGACAGCATGAACAGCCACAGCACGCCGGCCACCGCGGGCGCCACCGCATAGGGCCAGATAAGCAGGGTCTTGTACGCGCTTGCGCCGCGCAGCACGCGGTCTGCGAACACGGCGAGCAGCAGCGATACGGCGAGGCCCGCGACGGCGACCAGCGCGGAAAAAACCGCCGTCACCTTGAAGGACGAGAGATAGTGCGGGTCCTCGAACAGCGTGACGAAGTTGTCCAGCCAGACGAACTGGATCTTGGACGCAAACGCGTCCTGCAGCAGCACCGAGTAGTAGAGCGTTTCGGCCGCCGGCCAGAAGAAGAACACCAGGGTCACCGCGATCTGCGGCAGCACCAGCGCGTACGGCAGCCAGGCCGAGCGGAAACGAGCGCGCTTTTCCATGGCCATGGCCGCGGCGGGAGGGAGCGAGGACCCGGGTGGTGCACCGCGCCGCCGCGGTGCGCCATGCCGGTTTACTTGTTCGCCTTCTGGAACTTGTCGAGCAGATCGTTGCCGCGCTGGACCGCGTCGTCGAGCGCCGCCTTCGCCGTTTTCTGACCGCTCCAGGCAGCCTCGAGCTCCTCGTCGATCACGTTGCGGATCTGCACGAAGTTGCCCAGGCGCAGGCCCTTCGAGTTGGGCGTCGGCGCCTTGTGCGTGAGCTCCATGATCGCGGTGTCGAAACCGGGACGCTCGTTGTACAAGCCTTCTTTCTTCGCCATCTCGTACGCCGCGAGCGTGATCGGCACGTAGCCAGTCGACTTGTGCCAGTCGAGCTGGATCTCGGGCGACGACAGGAACGTGAAGAACCTGGCGATGCCCTTGTAGACCTTGGGATCCTTCTGCGTCATCACCCACAGCGTCGCGCCGCCGATGATGGTGTTCTGCGGCGCGCCCTTGACGCTCGGGTAATAGGGCAGCGGCGCGACCCCGAACTCGAACTTCGCGGTCGCCTTGATGTTCGCGTAGGAGCCGCTCGAGGTCGTTTCCATCGCGCAATCGCCGCTCTGGAACTTGCCGGTGGGCTCGTCCTTGCGCCCGGCGTAGATGAAGAGGCCTTTTTTCGCCATGTCGGCGAGGTTCTGGATGTGCATGACCTGCACCGGGCCGTTGAACTCGAGCCGCGTGCCGGGACCGCCGAAGCCATTCTGCAGGGTCGCGAACGGCACGTTATGCCAGGCGCTGAAGCTCTCGAGCTGCACCCAGGACTGCCAGCCGGTGGTGAAGGCGCAGGGCACGCCGGCCGCCTTCAGCTTTTCGGCGTCCTGCACCAGTTCGGGCCACGTCGCCGGTGCCTTCTCGGGGTCGAGACCGGCCTTCTTGAACGCGTCCTTGTTGATGTAGAGCACCTGGGTCGAACTGTTGAACGGCATCGACAGCAGGTTGCCCAGCGTGTCCGAGTAGTACGAGGTCACCGCGGGCAGGTACGCCTTCGGGTCGAATTTCTCGTTCGCTTCGGCCATGAGCTTGTAGACCGGCATCACCGCGCCGTGCGCCGCCATCATGGTCGCCGTGCCGACCTCGAACACCTGCACGATCTGCGGCGGCTTGCCCGCACGGTAGGCGGCGATCGCGGCGGTCAGCGACTCGTCGTACTGGCCCTTGTAGACCGCGACGACCTTGTAGTCCTTCTGGCTGGCATTGAACTTGTCCGCGATCTCGGTGACCTTGTCCCCAAGCTTGCCGGCCATCGAATGCCACCACTGGATCTCGACCTGCGCGGCCGCCGGACCGGCCGTCACAGCCAGGGCGGCGACAACTGCCGCGGTTGACAACAACTTACGCATCGTGTGCTCCTCAAAGATCGCGCGATTCTTCTGGTGATGTTTGACGTGGCCGTTACGATAGTGGCATTGCCGTGCTCGGCACAAACGCCGGGTCTCGCAACGCACCAATCCGCATCATGATCGTCGCATCGCGCCTGATGCTCTATGCCAGGCTGACCCGGCTCGACAAACCGATCGGGACGCTGCTGCTCGTCTGGCCGACCCTCACCGCGCTCTGGATCGCCGCGGACGGCTCGCCCTCATTGATGCCGGTGATCATCTTCACGGTCGGGACATTCCTGATGCGCTCGGCCGGATGCGCAGTGAACGACGTCGTCGACCGCGACTTCGACGCACACGTGAAGCGCACGGCGCAGCGGGTCGTCGCAACCGGACGCGTCGGTCCGAAGGAAGGGCTGCTCGTCGGCCTCGCGCTGGCGGCGATGGCGG
>Ga0335077_10000231_pt1 | contig 59295 bp, 50 predicted proteins | sample Lox_Sample_31_FD_207151 | JGI IMG/M metagenome (GOLD analysis project Ga0335077, IMG submission 207151) | Soil microbial communities from Loxahatchee National Wildlife Refuge, Florida, United States - Lox_Sample_3.1 | ecosystem: Environmental > Terrestrial > Soil > Wetlands | place: USA... | reverse complement strand
TAGAGCATGTCGCCGCGGCCCAGCAGCGATTCCGCTCCATTCGAGTCCAGGATGGTTCGCGAATCCACTTTGCTCGCCACGCGGAACGAGATGCGCGCTGGAAAATTCGCCTTGATCAGCCCGGTGATCACGTCCACCGAAGGCCGCTGCGTGGCCAGGATGAGATGTATGCCCACCGCGCGCGCCATTTGCGCCAGCCGCGTGATGGACTCTTCCACGTTGGTCGTATCCACCATCATCAGGTCCGCTAACTCGTCGATGATAATGACAATCAGGGGCAGAGGCTTGTGTTCCTCTTGGTCGAGATTTTCAAACAGGGAAAGTGATTGCCCCTTGGCAAACGTGCGGTTGTACTGCTCGATGTTGCGCACGCCGCGCTGCGCCAGCAGCTTCAGCCGCCGCTCCATCTCCCGCGTGGCATTGCGCAGCACATTGGAGGCGACTTTGGGGTCCGTCACCACCGGCGCCAGCAGGTGCGGAATATCCTCGTACAATCCCAGTTCCAGCCGCTTGGGATCGACCATCACCATCTTCAGCTCTTCCGGTGTCGCCTTGTAGAGCATGGACACGATCAGCGAATTCAGAAAAACGCTCTTGCCCGTTCCCGTCGATCCCGCGATCAGCAGGTGCGGCATTTGCGCCAGATCGGAGACGCGCACGCGCCCGATCAGGTCCTTCCCCAGCGCCAGCGTCAATCTCGAGGTGGAGTTGACGAAATCCGCCGACTCGATCACTTCACGCAGCGCGATCGTCTGTCGGCGCTGGTTGGGCACCTCGATACCCACCGTCGATTTCCCCGGAATGCGCTCGATCAGGATCGACTCCGCCCGCAACGCCAGGCACAAATCGTCCGCCAGCCCGGTGATGCGGCTGTACTTGATTCCCGCTTCCGGCTTGAACTCATAGGTCGTGACCACCGGCCCGGGGTTGATCTGCGTGACGTGCCCGCCCACGTCGAATTCGCGGCACTTCTCCTCGATCGCCCGCGCGCACTCCTTCAACTCGTCTTCCGAAATCTTTTCGCTGCGCTCGGCCATGCGTAGCAGGGTCGGCGAGGGCAACCGGAAACCCGCCGCCCCGCGCGCGATCTTCGGTTCCGCGGATGAGGATTTCTTTGCCGACGATGCGGGTGCGGCGATCTCCGGCATGAGCACGGGGCGAGCCACCGCCGTCTCTTCGTCCTCCACCGGCTTGGAAAGTTCTTCTTCCTCCCCTTCCGCGGCCGCCTTGCGTTCCTTCAGTGACATCGTTTGCGTGGGAACGGGTTGGCGCCCCACAAGCTTGTTCGCCTCCACGCGCTTGCGCATTCTTTCCTGTTCCCGCTTCTCCCGCCAGGCCGACCAGCGCGTCTTCAGCCGTCCGATCGGATCAAGCTTCGTCACCGGTCCGCGGACCAGGGCGTGCGTTCCGCTAAAGGAAAACGATGTCGTTAGGAAAAGTGCCGCGAACAGCGAGGCCAGCGCCACCACGTGCGCTCCCACGGAGTTGAAGGCGTGTTGCAGACCCGAGGCCATCAGTCCGCCCACGAAGCCCCCCGGCGGGATGGCTTCGCGCACCTCCGGAATGCGCCACAAGTTGAACAATGCCGGCAAGGAAAGAATCAGCAGCGCGTATCCGATCAGGCTGCCCACGGCCGAATCCAGCGGCTGGCTGCGGAACCAGCGCACTCCCAGCGCCAAAATCCCCATAGGCAGCAGGAACGCCGCGTAGCCGAGCGCCTGAAACATCAGATCGGCGCTGTACGCCCCGGCCGGTCCCACCCAATTTCGCACCGCGTGCGCCTGCGGCGCTTGTGCGGACACGTTCAGGGAGACGTCTCGCGGGCTATAGGAAAGCAGGGCCAGCGCGATCAATACGGCCAGCGTGATGCCCAGAAAACCAATTAGCTCATTGAACCGGCGGTTTTCCGTCGGGGTCAGCAAGCGCACAGGAATCTCCTGCATTCTGGGGAAGGACAAAAACGAGCCGCACAGGACGCGCGGGCGCTGGTCGCGCGGTTCACCTGTGGAGGAACATCAAAAGCAGGATGACTATACCAAAGGCCAGCCGGTAAACAATAAAGATCTTCAGCGTGCGTGTCTGCAAATAACGCAGCAAAAAGCCGATTACCGCGTACCCCACCACGGCGGATACCGCGATGGCCATCAGCAGAGTGGACATGCTCAGCTCCACCCCGCCGGAACGATGCATGCGCAGGAGTTGAGGCACCTCCTTCGCCGCCGCTCCCGCGATCAGCGGCGTGGAGAGCAGGAACGAAAACCGCGCCGCCGTCTCCCGCGTCATCTTGCGAAACAGCCCCGCGGTAATGGTGATCCCCGAGCGTGAAACTCCGGGAAATAGCGCCAGCGCTTGGGCTGACCCAATCACGATGGCATCCCCCAGGTTGGCAAATTCCAGGATGCGCCTGAACCCGCCGGTCGCCTCCGCCACCATCATTAGCAAGGCAATGCCGATCGTTGCCGCGGCAATTGGTCCCGGATTGCGCCAAGTCTCCTCGATGAAGTGCTCGAAGAGCGCTCCCACAATGGCCCCCGGAATTGTCCCGATCACCAGCAGCCAGAAGAGCCGCCGGTTTGTCTGCACGTTCTCTGCGCTGGCTGTCCTCGGGTAGTGGATCCCAAACCCGTTCAGCACCAGCGCGACCCAAGTCCCCAGAAAATAAAACACCACGGCCAGCAGGGTCCCGGCATGCAGGGCCACATCGAAGGGCAAGCCGCCGTCGGGCCAATGCAAGGCCCAGGGAAAGAACCAAAGATGAGCGCTGCTGCTGATGGGAAGGAACTCAGTGAGCCCCTGAACGATTGCTAACACCACCGCATGAAATAGGGTCATGCTGTTGCCGGTCTGCCAGACTGAGGAAGCTCTTTGAACATTTCGTAGGCGTCGATTCGCCCGAGATAGTATCCCCGGGCCACTCCCGAGCTACGATAGCCGTGCCGTTTCCAGAAGGCAATGCCCGCTTCATTGTTTGTTGCTGTTTGCAGCTCGATATAGCGCGCTCCCGCAAGCGTCAGCCGGCGTTCGGCTTCCTCCAGCAAAGCCGTTCCGACGCCGCTGCGCCGCTGCCCTTTCGCCACGTCAATGGTCACGATGTACCCGGCCTCGCCGCGGCCTTGAGCAATAATGAAGCCTGCGATGATCAAGCCGAGCTGGCCCGGTTCGTGCTCGGCACCTGCCTCGGCAACCAGGCAAAACGATCCATGCTGCCTCAAATACCACCGCAGCATCGCACGCGAATAGGCAATCCCTCGCGGATAGCAGGCCTGGTCCAGCTCGTATAGCGCTTCAAAATCCGAAGGCCGATAGTCTCGCAGAGTGAAGGACATGAGCGGAACCACAAAGCGTCAGGGACCTGCTTCGATTTTCATTCAATCTGTCGCCGTCGTCGATGCCGGATCGGCCGCAGTGAACCCATCCCGCCTCATGCCCGAGTTCCAGCCGCTCGCGTCCGTTCGGTCTTCGCGCACCCCTGCGTCCCTGTCGCTCGCATCCCAATCGCTGTCATTCCGAGGAGTCCGCCCGCGTTCCCGCGCGGGCGGCCGACGAGGAATCTGCAGTTTCCCGCGGGCCGCCGTCACACCACTTCCTCTTATACTTCCCCTTATACTTCGAGGATCACCGGCAGGATCAGCGGGCGCTTCGAGGTCTGCTTGTTCAAATAGCGTTTCAGGTCCGCGCGAATCTTCTCTTTGATTACGCTCCAGTCCATCTTTTCTTCCGGATTGGACTGCTCGATGGTCCGCAAAACCACGTCGCGCGCCGCCGCCAGCAGTTCGTTCCCGTTTTCGGAGGGCAAAAAGCCGCGCGTTACCATCTCCGGCCGCGACTCCATGCGCCCCGTATGCTTGTCTATGGCAATGATGGGCACGACGATCCCGTCTTCGGCCAGATGCTGCCGGTCGCGGATCACCACCTGTTCGATCTCTTCGAGCGATCCGGAATCGACGCAGACCCGGCCGATGGGCACTGGCTCCCGCCGATACGCACCGTCCTCGGTGAATTCGATGGGATGCCCATCCTCCAGCAGCAAAACTTCGCCCCCAACCGCTCCCACCTGCTGCGCCAGCGCCGCATGCCGAAAAAGTTGCCGGTATTCGCCGTGAATGGGGATGAAGTACCGCGGGCGCACCAGGTTCAGGATCATCTTCTGCTCTTCCTGGCTCGAATGCCCGGAAACGTGCAGCACGCCGCCATTGTTATCGTAGTAGACCAGCGCGCGCCGCCGGAACATGTGATCCAGCATGCGGAAAATGGCTTTCTCGTTGCCGGGAATGATGCGCGCCGAAAGGATCACCGTATCGTCCTGATCCACGCTGATCAGCCGGTGATTATCCACCGCCACTCGCGATAACGAAGACATCGGCTCGGCCTGGCTCCCGCTCACCAGCACTACCATGTTCTTGGGATCGAACGATCGCAGGTCCTGCGGCCGTATGACCATGCCGTCGGGAATCCGCAAGCGTCCCAGCCCGTGGGCGATCTCCACGTTATCGACCATGCTGCGCCCCACGAAGCCGACCTTGCGGCCCACCAGCGCGGCAATATCGACCACCTGCTGAATGCGGTGTATCGAACTCGCGAAGCACGAAACCAGCACCTTGCGCGGCGCGGCCCGGAACAACTCCTCGATGCGGTTCCACACCGCGCGTTCCGACGGCGTATACCCCGGCCTCTCTACATTGGTGCTGTCGCTGAAAAGCGCCAGCACTCCCTCCTGGCCGTAGCGTGCGAAGGCGTGCAGGTCAAAGGGCTCGCCGTCCACCGGAGTGGGATCGATTTTGAAGTCGCCCGTGTGGATCACCACCCCCACCGGCGTACGGATCGCCAGCGCCACGCAGTCAATCGTGCTGTGCGTGACGTGGATGAACTCCACCTCGAACGGCCCGATCTCCGCGTGACGCCCGGGAATCACTTCCCGCAGGTCCGCCTTCTCCAGAAGCCCGTGCTCCTCCAGGCGCTTGCGCACCAGGGCCAGCGTGAAACGCGTGCCAAAGATCGGAACGTTTAGATCGCGAAGAATATAGGGCAGGGCGCCGATGTGATCTTCGTGCCCGTGGGTCAGCACGATCGCCCGCACATGTTCGCGGTTGTGCTTGAGGTAGGTGATGTCCGGAATGACGATATCGACGCCCAGCAGCTCGACTTCCGGGAACATCATGCCCGCATCGATCACCAGGATGTCGTCTCCGGTGCGCAGGGCCATCATGTTCATGCCGAATTCGCCCAAACCACCGAGAGGAATGGCCAACAGGGAAGGCTTGCTCAACTTCTTAGGAACTCCTTTAGTCGAAAACATCGTACCACGCGCGGAGTTTGGTTACCGCATTCGCCGCCGCACCAATCTGAAGTTGTCATCACGAGGACACCGCGCGTGAGATTGTCGAGCCCGAAAAGGCCGTGGGTATCACGGCGCTTTTCGGGCTCGAAAAAGTCGGCGAGGGATCTGCAGTTCGCTTCTGTTCCTCGCGCGCTGATATCGCGTTGAATGCCTCTAACTCGAAGTCCGGCCCGGCACTCGGCCAAACCGGCCGAAAAGCCGGATCGTCCAGATAACACTGAACACTCCAAGGAAGGCAAGCGTGTACCAAAGCCTCATGGGGTTCGGTCCATTGGGCGCGTGCAAATTACTTTGGACGGCGTAGTCGAACGTGACCAGGAGCACCGCGTAGACGGCGCATCCGAACCACGCAAACCAGCCGCCCAGGAAATCCATCGAGGCCGCCCTTTGCTCAGGGGCAAGCCAGTACTTCTTGTTCGGCAGATTGATCATCTGCGTCGGCATAATTGCAATGATCTTGGGCATGCCGAATACGAGCACCGCTCCCAGGAGGGTCATGCTCGCAACGGTTTGAAAGAATGCCTGCTTGCTCGACCAGCCGTTGGCAACTCCGCGCGCATCGAAATGCGAGGCCATGATATTCGGCAATAGAGGATAGTAATGCCGGAAGTATAGGCCGGAGGAAACTGCCAGCAATAGAAAGAGTCCTTTGGGCAGCCGCGCGCTCACGCCAGGATCTCCGTCACGCCCGCTTGCCACCCCCGGTGAAAAGGCGCGCTCCGACCACCAGCACCACGGCCCCCACAGTCGCTGCCGCCAGGCCGTACACAAATCCTCCGCCGAAGATGCCTATCTTCGTGAAGATCCACCCGCCGAGAATCGAACCCACCAGCCCGATGGCGATGTTCCCAAGGCACCCGAAACCCGCGCCGCGGCTGACCTCGCCCGCGATCCATCCAGCCAGCAGCCCGATCACGATCCATCCCAGCAGGGAAGTCCGGATGGATACGCCAAAGAAATGGACCATAAATCTCCTCGAATCTAGCTTAGCATCAGCGGCCGATCGTCGCCGGAAATCGTTCGGCGGCCCCGAATTTGACGCCCAATTTGACTAAGACCGTCGCGGCTCATAGTATCGTCTGTTTCAGCACATCGCTTCGGAGCGCCTGTGACTCACGGCAACGACCGCCCTCGCTACTATCTCACCACGCCGATCTACTACGCCAACGCGCGCCCGCACGTGGGTTCGGCTTACACCACCCTGGTCGCCGATACGGTCGCCCGCTTCAAGCGCATGCAAGGTTACGACGTGGCCTTTGTCACCGGCACCGACGAGCACGGCGAGAATATCGCCCGCGCGGCAGCCAAGGCGGGGGTCTCGCCCCGCGAACACGTGGACCGCTATTCCGCGGTTTTCCGCAATCTCTGGAACGAGCTGGGCATCAGCTATACGCACTTCATTCGCACCACTTCGTCCGAACATCTCCGCGCCGTGCGCCGCCTGCTGCTTCGCGCTCGCGACACCGGATATGTCTACAAAGCCTTCTATCAGGGCCGCTACTGCGTGTTCGACAACCTTTATGTGACCGATTCCACAGATCCCGTCGATTGCCCGCTTTGCGGACGTCCCGCGGAGATCGTTTCCGAGGAAAACTACTTCTTCAAGCTCTCCGCCTTCCAGGACAAGCTCTTGAAGCTTTACGAGGACCAGCCCGATTTCATCCGCCCCGCCTTCCGCCGCAATGAAGTCCAGCGCTTTGTCGAGGCCGGCCTCCGCGATATCTCCGTCAGCCGCAAGACCGTCAAGTGGGGCTTGCCCTGGCCCGACGACCCCGAGCATGTGGTCTACGTCTGGTATGACGCGCTGACCAGTTATCTGAGCGCCATCGGCTACGGCGACGACGAGTTGCAATACGAAAAGTATTGGCCCGCGCAGCTCCATCTGATCGGCAAGGAGATCATCCGCTTCCACTGCGTCTACTGGCCCGCCTTTCTCATGGCCGCGCAGGAGCCGCTCCCGAAGTGCGTTTTTGCCCACGGCTGGCTGCTCTTCGAGCAGCAGAAGATGAGTAAGTCCAAAGGCAATGTCGCCTACGCCGAACCCATCGCGCGCACCGTCGGCGTCGATGCCCTGCGCTATTACCTGCTCCGCGACGTCCCCTTCGGCCAGGACGGCAATTTCAGCCACGACGCCCTGCTCACGCGCTACAACAGCGATCTCGCCAACGGCCTGGGCAATCTCGCCAGCCGCACCCTGGCCATGATCGGCCGTTATTGCGAAGGCCAAATCCCCGCGGCGAAGCCAACCGCCACCGGCGATGCCGAAAAGTCGCTCGCCGCTGCTGTTACCGAAGCCGCGCGTGCCGTGAACGCCCAATACGAAGAACTATCGTTCTCTCGCGCCCTCGAAGTTATCTGGGCCGCCATCGCCCAGGTCGATGGCTACCTTACGGCGCTCAAGCCCTGGACGCTCGCCGAAGATCCCAGCCGGCGCGCCCAGCTCGAAACCGTCTTGTACTATGCCGCCGAGTCCCTGCGCATTCTGGTGGCGCTTGCTCATCCCGCGCTGCCCATCGCAACGGAAAAGCTCTGGGGGCAACTGGGGCAGCCAGGCTCACTGGGTGAGGCACGCATCGATCAGCTCGCCTGGGGCGGGTTGCGTCCCGGCACGCTCATCGGCGAGCAGGTAGCCGTATTTCCTCGCGTGGAAAAAACCGAAACACTGGAGAAAATCGCAGCCATGGAACAGGAAATTCTCAATCCGCAAGGCACGCCCGCAACGCCGTCCGCTCCGGCAGCAACTCCGGCTTCCACTCCCGCCGCCCAGCCGGCTGCGGCGCCGGGCGCAAACGCCCGCATCACCATCGAGGACTTCACCAAAGTGGAGATGCGCGTCGGCCAGGTGAAATCGGCCGAACGGGTCGCAGGCGCCGACAAGCTCTTGAAAGTCATGGTCGACGTCGGCGATGAAGTCCGCCAGATCGTGGCGGGAATCGCCACTGCCTACCAGCCGGAACAGCTTCTTGGCCGCAAAGTTGTTGTGGTCATGAATCTGGCGCCACGCAAGCTTCGCGGCGTGGAGTCTAACGGCATGATCGTCGCCGCATCCATCGGGCCGGAGGGAAAGCCCGTGCTCGCCGGATTCCTCGAGGATGTGCCCGTCGGCTCGCGCTTGAAGTAACAGCAATCGCGGCACATCCGGCGTGGCGGCGCGCTCACCCGCGGCCACATTCTGGGAACGTTGTCACAGCCACCCATGGAACCGCTTCCTCCAACTTCCGGGCAGCTCGATCTGGTCGATTCGCATGCTCATCTGGACATGTCCGAATTCGATCCGGATCGCCCGGACGTGCTGGCGCGGGCACAAGCCGCCGGCGTGCGCAACATTCTCGCCATCGGCGGCGCCCCCGGCACTCTGGCCTCTTCACTACCCTTCGCCGAGCGCCACGGCTGGATCTACGCCGCCGCCGGAATTCACCCTCACGAAGCGAAGCTCGCCACGCCGGCGCATTACGAAGAGCTGGCCGCTCTCGCTAAGCACACAAAATTCCTCGCCCTGGGCGAAATCGGCCTCGACTATCACTATGACCATTCGCCGCGCGACGTGCAGCAGCGCGTCTTCATCGACCAGCTCGAGTTGGCGCGCCGCGCGGGCCGCCCCATCATTATTCATTGCCGCGAAGCCTGGCCCGATTGCCTCGAGATTCTCGACCGGCACTGGCGATCTTCGGGCCTCGGGGGAATCTTTCACTGCTTCAGCGGCACGCTCGACGAAGCTCGCCGCGGAATCGAAATGGGCTTCCTGGTCTCTTTCGCCGGAAACTCCACCTATCCCAAAGCCCAAAACCTGCGCGATGTGGCTTCCACTCTGCCCCTCGAATCGCTTTTGATCGAAACCGACTCCCCGTTTCTGGCTCCCAAACCCTTTCGCGGACGCCGAAACGAGCCCGCCTACGTCGCCGAAGTAGCGCGCACGCTCGCACCTGTGAGAAACTTGGCCCCTCAGGATTTCGCGGCCGCGACCACTGCCAATTTTCGCCGCTTCTTTGGCTTGCGAGACGGAGGTCCCGCCTCGCCACCGCGAGTTGATCCGAGTTGATGGAGGAGCGCTATCTCGCTGCTCACGGTTAAGGAGATTTTCGATCTGGTGCGCGACGACCTCTCCGGCGTCGAAAGGGAGCTGAGTCGGCAGACCGGATTGGCGACCGAGCCGGTGGCGGAAATTGCCGGTTACCTGCTCGGCGGAGGAGGCAAACGCCTGCGCCCCGCGCTGCTCCTGCTGGCGGCGAGATACGCGGGCTACCAGGGCGACGCCGCCGTTCGCCTGGGCGCCGTCGTCGAGCTGATCCATAGCGCCACCCTCATCCACGACGACGTGATCGACGGCGCCGATACGCGCCGCGGACGGCCTTCCGCGAATTCGCGCTGGGGAAATCATCGCAGCGTGCTTGCCGGGGATTGGCTCTACATGCAGTCGTTCCAAATGGCCCTGGAGGAACGCAACTTCCGCGTCTTGGATATTCTCATCGAGCTTACCCAGAACATGGTCGAGGGCGAACTTCTGCAGCTCTCCAGTCTCGGGCGCATGGACCTGGGCGAACAGGACGTTTTGGATTTGGCTGCCCGCAAGACGGCCTGTCTTTTCAGCGGCTGCGCGCGCCTGGGCGGCGTGCTCGGTTCCCTCACCGATTCGGAAGAACAGTCGCTCGCGGACTACGGTCATTACGCCGGGTTGGCTTTCCAGCTCGTCGACGACGTGCTGGACTTTACAGCCTCGCCCTTGCAGCTCGGCAAGCCCGTGCTCAGCGATCTCAAGGAGGGCAAGGTCACCCTTCCGCTCATCTATGCCCTGCAAAGCGATGGCGCCGCGGGCCTCCGCATGGTGCGCACCGTGCTCGAAGAGAAGGGCTTCCACAGCGTGCGCCCGGAGCAGATCTCGGCCCTGGTCCGCGATTCGGGAGCTCTCGAACGCACGCGCGGCCTGGCCAATGAGTATGCCTCCCGCGCGAAGGCCTGCCTCAACGGCCGAGCTCAGACGGAATTCGGCCGTGCGCTCTTCGCCGTTCCCGATTTCATCCTCGACCGCGAGCACTAATCCCGGCCGGCATCATGCTGCCGTTCAAGCTCGTCTACCACGAAGGCTACGATTTGCGGCTGGGCGCGCACGTCTTCCAGTCGCAAAAATTCAGAATGGTGCGCGATGCCCTGCTCGCCGAGGGCATTGCCGGCCCTGGCGATTTCCTCAGCCCCGAACCTGCCACGGATGAAGATATCCTTCGCGTGCACACGCCCGACTGGGTGGATAAGCTCAAGCACGATAAGCTCAGCATCGCCGAACGGGTGCGCCTGGAAATTCCCTATTCCCAGGCGGTGGTCCGTGGATTCTGGCTGGCCGCCGGGGGATCGATTCTCGCCGCGCGCTGTGCGGTAAGAGATGGCTTCGGATTCAATATCGGCGGCGGCTTTCACCACGCTTTTCCCGGACACGGCGAAGGCTTTTGCATGATCCACGATGTTGCCGTGGCCATCCGCCGGTTACAGGCGGACGGCGCGCTGCAGAGAGTTCTGGTGGTCGATACGGACGTGCACCAGGGAAACGGTACCGCGGCCATCTTCGCCCGCGATGAAAGTGTCTTCACCCTGTCTCTGCATCAGGAAAATAACTATCCCGAACCGAAGCCGCCTTCCGATTTGGACGTGAATCTCGCCGATGGCGTGGGAGACGAACAGTACTTGGAGCTGCTGGATCGAGCGCTGGCGGAGGCCTTCCGCCGATTTTCGCCGCAAATGCTCTTCTACATCGGCGGCGCCGATCCCTATCGCGAAGACCAGCTCGGGGGACTCGCGCTCACCATGCGGGGTTTGCAGGAGCGGGACGCGCTCGTGTTCGCCGACGCCAGGCTGCGCGGCCTGCCTGTCGCCGTGGCCTACGCCGGCGGTTACGCACGCAACGTCGAAGACACCGTGCGCATCCACGTCAACACGGTGATCGCCGCCCGCGAATCCGCCGCCGCGCGCGTCGGCTAGTTCCGCTCACACTCGGGCCGCGCGCCTCCGCTTGCACCGCGGCAATTACTGAAAATCGATCAGAACGTCGGTTACGTGATTGGCGGGATTGGTGCGCAGGAAGTGCCCCATCTTTTCGTAGTGCACCGGCCGCTCCCCGAAAATTGCCACCGTCGGCTTCTCTAGTTTGGAGAAGATATCCTCCAGATAAGTCTTGTCCAAAACCTGGCCGGGCTTGAGCCGCCAGCTATTGCGCACGATGCGCTCCGAGTCCACGGAGAGGCCCGTAATCACCAGTTCGCCCATTCGATATACCGGCCCCTCCACAATCTTGACGTTGTAGCTCACTGTGGCGCCGGCTTCATCGAATTGCGCCGCTGGCGTGACCTTCACGTCGAGAAAGCCGCGATGCTCGTACTCGAGTTCGACTTGTTCCCAGTTTCCGGCGAGTTGCATGCCATTCGCCAGGTCGCCCGGCTTCACAGCCAGAAGCTTGGAAAGCGCGGCTGCATCAATCGCAGAGTTGCCGGTCCAAGCGATGCCGGAAAGGTGGTACACGGGACCGGGCGTGATGGGAATCTGAATGTCTACCGCTGATGGAGCTTGCGAATCCGAGTCTGAGCTGGCGCCGAAATGAATGGTCGGCGCGCCAAACTTCACGCCGATTTGACCGGTCGCAAGATAGACCGGCCTCAGCTGTTCGTTCTCGAAAAGTTCGATGGCAAAGCGGGAAAAGCTCTTGCCCACGAGATCGCTTACGCGGTCCTTCAGCTTCTCCGAATTCTGCGCCAGCGCATCGCCGAAGGTGAGGCTGGAAACGATGAAGGCGGGGCCATCCTGGCGGAACCGCATGACCATGTCGTCGCTGGAAGGCTCGGCCACCAGCATGTGCTCGACGTTGGCTTTGATTCCGCGGGAGGCCAGTTTGGCGGAAAGCGCGGCGGTGATTTCGTCCAGCAGCGTGCCGTCGCGAGGAGCGCTTCCGTCGAAAAGCGGAACCGCACGGCGAATTTCGTCGGAGAGTTCTTCGTCGGCGAACCAGGGAAAGTTCTCGAACATCACCGGAACCGCATCGGCGTCTTGCAGCTCGAAATTGACGGTGGCGCGCCGGTTTGTGACGGTGAAGCGAAAGTTGACGCGGGCGAACACGCCGAGGTGAACCAGATCGTCCGCGATCGCTTGCAGTTTTTCCTGATTGACTGGATCGCCCGGCTTCAAACCCACGGTCGCGGCGATCTGTTCACTACTGTAACGATGCGATCCGGAGGAGTGTACCTCCGCAACAACGAACGTCGCGGGAGCGGTTTGCGCCCCGAGAGGACGGGCAGTCAGGAAAACGCCAAAAGCGCAAGCTGCAATGAAAATGGAGCGAAAGCCCCGCATGATTGCCATGATTCTATCGCGATGCCGAAAAGAAAACTTGGCAGCGCGCTCTATTCCACGGTCACCGATTTGGCCAGGTTGCGGGGCTGGTCGACGTCGCAGCCCCGGCGCACGGCAATGTGATACGCGAGCAACTGCAAAGGCACGATCTCCAGAATTGGCGCCATCAACTCCGGCGCGGTGGGAATTTCGATGGCGTGGTCGGAAGCCTTGCGCGCGAGGTGATCGCCCTCGGTAACAATGGAGATGACGATGCCGTCGCGAGCTTTCACTTCCTGAATGTTGGAGACGCTCTTTTCGTAGCGCACCATGGAGTCGGAATCGAATTCGTCGCGCGTGGCCAGCACCACCACCGGCAGATTCTCGTCGATCAATGCGTTGGGCCCGTGCTTCATCTCACCGGCGGGATAGCCCTCGGCGTGAATGTAGGAGATCTCCTTCAGCTTCAGCGCGCCTTCCAGAGCGATCGGGTAATGAATGCCGCGCCCGAGATAGAGAAAATCCGTGTAGCGGAATAGCTGCTTCCCCAGCGCTTCGTAAATGCCTTCCTGGTCGCCCTGCAGGATCTTCTCCAGCTTTTGCGGCAGGCGCGTGAACTCCTGCATCAGCTTCTTGGCCACGTCGGCGGAAAGCTTGCCGCGCGTCTGCCCAAGATAGAGCGAAATCAGCATCAGCGCGGTGAGTTGGCCGGTAAACGCTTTTGTGGAAGCGACGCCGATTTCCGGCCCGGCATGCGTCAGAATCGTGCCGGCGGCTTCGCGCGTAACCATCGATCCCATTACGTTGCAAATGGCCAGCGTTTTGGAGCCCTTTTGCTTGGCCTCGCGCTGGGCCGCCAGCGTGTCCGCGGTTTCACCGGATTGGCTGATGCAGATCACCAGCGTGCGATCGTCGATAATGGGATCGCGATAGCGGAACTCGCTGCCGTAGTCCACTTCCACGGGAACTCCGGCCAGCCGCTCGATCATGAATTTGCCCGCCAAACCGGCGTGCCAACTGGTGCCGCAGGCCACAATCTTGAGGTTTCGGAAATTGCGGAACTCCTCCTCGGTGATGGCCATTTTGTCCAGAAAAACCTTGCCGGTCTCCTGAGAGATGCGGCCGAGCATGGTGTCGCGAATGGCCCGCGGCTGCTCGTTAATCTCCTTGAGCATGAAATGCTTGTAGCCACCCTTTTCCGCGGTGATGGGGTCCCAGGTGACGTGATGAATCTTGGGCTCGACCGGCTTGGCTTCGATATCGGTGACCTTCACGCCTTTCGGCGTCAGCACGGCGATGTCTCCATTGCCCAGGAAAAACATGTCGCGCGTGTGAGCCAGGATGCCCGGAATATCACTGGCTACAAAATATTCATCCTTACCCAGGCCTACGAGCACGGGCGGGCCACTCCGGGCGGCCACAATCTTGCGTGGGTCTTTGGTCGATAAGATCACCAAAGCGTAAGCGCCGCTTAGTCGCCTGATGCTTTTGCGCACGGCGTCTTCCAGCGGGCCGCCGTCCATATATTTTTCAACCAAATGAGCCACGATCTCGGTATCGGTCTGGGTGACGAACTTGTGTCCTTCTTTTTCGAGCTCTTCCTTCAGCTCCACGTAGTTTTCGACGATGCCATTGTGCACAACCACGATCTCGCCCTTGCAGTCGCGGTGGGGATGCGCATTCTCTTCCGTGGGCCGCCCGTGCGTAGCCCAGCGCGTGTGGCCCAGGCCATAGATGCCGTCAATGGGGTGCTGGCGGATAGACTCCTCGAGATTGGGGAGCTTGCCCGAGGCGCGGCGAATCTCCAGATGCCCGTTTTCACCCACCACGGCCACGCCGGCCGAATCGTAGCCTCGATATTCCAGGCGCCGAAGCCCGTCCAGGATGAGAGGGACAACTTTCTTAGGGCCGATATAGCCGACAATGCCGCACACGATGGAATCTCCTTGGAATGAAACCGGGTGAGAAAAGCACCGGCCATTCAGGGTAGCACAAGGACTTCGCAGAACGCCTTAGGTAAAGGGCCGTAGTTTTCCTGTATGAAACCCCAACGAAGGCCCGTGGCGGTCTATCCAGCCTTGGCCGGTTTGGCGTCCTCCACAATCTCAAAGCGGAAGTCCTCGATCACCGGATTGGTGAGGACGTCGCGCGCGATGCGCTCCACTTCAGCCTGCGCGGCAGCGCGGTCCAGACTATCCAAATCGAGGATAAAGAATTTGCCCTGGCGGACGTCGCGCACAGCGGCGTGGCCAAGCGAGGCGAGAGCGTGCTGAATGGCGGCGCCCTGAGGATCGAGCACCGTCGATTTCAGCATGACCCAAACGTGGGCTTTCATGCGAGGCATTATAGCAGGCCCACTGCGGACGCTTGAGCACGGAAGTTTTGCATCAACGCCATTTTTTCCTCTGATGGGAGAAAAGCTCCGCGAAACGAGCCCTCGGAAATGCGCAAGATCTCTTCGCCGCTTAAGCCCATCTGTTCCAGCGTGCCGTATTCGGCGTTCAAAGTCGTGGCGAACATGGCAGGATCGTCGGTAGACAGGCTGATGGGGATGCCGGCGCGAAAAAGGCGCGGCAGCGGATGTTCGGCCAAGCGCGCGTCGGCGCGCGCATGGGGGCCGCCGAGATGCCGGGCCAGGGCGCCGGTGCACAGATTACTTGTAGGGCAGAGTTCCAGGCCAATGGAGCGCTCCGCGAGCAGCGCCATGAGCTCTGCATCGGCTGCCGCGGCGATGCCATGGCCGACGCGCTCCGCGCCAAGAATCTCCACGGCCTCGCGCACCGAATCCGGGCCGCCGATCTCTCCGGCGTGGACGAGCCGGTGCAGGCCATTGGCGGCGGCGTAGTCATAGACGTCGCGAAATTCGGCTGCGGGACGAGAGAGTTCGTCGCCGCCCATTCCCAACGCGATTACTCTTTCTTCGCGCAGGTCGACGGCGCATCGCGCAACCTCGCAGGCAGCAGCAGGGCCGAACTGGCGCACCGTGTCAAATATCCACTGAAGGCGTAGCCCGCGACGCCCGTACGGCGCGGTGGCCTCGCGGATTGCGTCGAAGTTGGCGGCGACATCCTGTTTGCGCAACAGCATGACGCCGACCGAGAGCGTGACCTCGGCATAGACCACATTTTGCGCCAGCAGCTGTTCGCACATGCGGCCAGCCGCCAGCGCATAGTCCGCAGGGGCGCGCAGGTAGGAAGTGACCCACTTATAGGCTTCGATGAAGGCGGCGAAATCCCGCGCGGCGTAGCGAGCGGCCACGGCGTCCTCGGTGAGAGCGTCGCCATATTTTTTGGCGAGAGCGACAACCGTCGCGGGCTCCAGGGCGCCTTCGAGGTGGAGGTGCAGCTCGGCTTTGGGCAAGGAGCGGAATCGCGTCGTCCAGGAGTCGACCGGGAGCTGCGGGGCCATCAGGACGTTCCGGCGGGCGACTTCGCGGCGAATTCGCTGTGCCTGCGGCTATAAGCTCCGTAGATCACGAGGCCGATCGCAAGCCAGACGACAAAACGAATCCAGGTGATCACCGTCAGGCCCATCATCAATCCGCCGCACAGAACGATGGAAATCAGAGGGAACCAGGGAACCAGCGGAACTCGAAAACCGCGCCGCCGCTCCGGGTCCTTACGGCGCAAGAGGATCACGCCCAGCGAGACCAGCACAAAAGCGAAAAGAGTTCCGATGTTGGAGAGATCCGCGGCGTCGCTGATGGCGAAGATTCCCGCAGGTATGCCCACGGCAAAACCGGCGATCCAGGTGGAGAGATGCGGCGTCTGGAAGCGCGGATGGACCTTGGAGAAAAGTTTCGGAAACAGGCCGTCTCGCGACATGGCGTACCAGATGCGCGCCTGTCCATACTGAAAGACGAGCAGCGAGGAGACCATACCCATCAGCGCGCCGATGACGATCACCGAACCGGCGAGGCGGCTCGTACTGAGATGGTGCAGGGCAAAAGCCACCGGAGCGTCGGCGGCTTCACCGGAAACGAACGTGGTGTACTTCATCATGCCGAGCAGGACGATGGAAACGCCGATGTAGAGGATCGTGCAGACGATCAGCGATCCGATGATGCCGATAGGAAGATCGCGCTGCGGATTTTTGGCTTCCTCGGCCGCGGTGGAAACGGAATCGAAGCCGATGTAGGTGAAAAAAACGATGGCGCCGCCGGTGACGATGCCGCCGAAGCCCGAGGGGGCGAAGGGCTTCCAGTTCGCAGGATTGACCAGCATGCCGCCGACGACCAAGAAGGTGAGGATCGCGCCGATCTTCACAGCCACGACCACGTTATTGGCTTCCGCGGATTCGCGCACGCCGCGCACAAGCAATATGGTCAGCAGGAAAACGATGAGGAACGCCGGAAAATTGAAAAACGCGCCGGTCCAGTGTCCCGATTCCCAGACGGGGCTCGACCAGCGTTCCGGCAAGTTCACCCCAAATGCGGTGAGCTGGGATTTGGCATAAGAGCTGAAGCCGATCGCCACCACGACGTTGCTGACGGCGTATTCGAGAATCAGATCCCAGCCGATGATCCAGGCGAAGATTTCGCCGAGCGTGGCATAGGAGTAGGTGTAGGCGCTTCCGGCGATGGGGATCATGGAGGCGAGTTCGGCGTAACAAAGGCCGGCAAAGCTGCACGCCAGTGCAACCAGAAGAAAGGAAACCGCAATGGCGGGCCCCGCGGGCGGACGGCCGTGCATTAGCACAGCCCCGGAACCGCCATGCCGCAGATAGTTGACGAGCAGGTCGAGAACTTGGGCGTGGATTATGGAGGGAGCCTGAAAATACTCGCCGGCAGCAGCCGTACCGGTGAGAACAAAAATTCCCGAGCCGATGATGGCCCCGATGCCCAGCGCCGTGAGGGACCAGGGGCCGAGGGTCTTCTTCAGGCGATGCTCGGGCGCGTCGGCGTCCGCGACTAGCCGGTCGATGCTTTTGCAGCAGAGGAGCTGCGAACTCACGGAGAGCCGCCGATAGACCGCCTGCGGGCGGGGCAGAACGGCCGTTTGGCACGCGAAGTGCGCCTTGGCCCCCCTACCCCCTTCTTTTTTTGCAAGAATATCATTCCAGGCCAGTTATTTTTGCACGCCTCGCAAGAATATCATTACACAGAACTTAGAAATTCCGTGCCCTCGACTCGCGAAAGTTCTCTGCTGCAAGGCGACGGGCACTACAAACGCAAGAACCTCAGTTCTCCCGATAAACATCGTCAAGCGACCTAAAGAGTTCCCCCGTGTCTCGCTCGCCACGGAGGCCCATGCCTGTCTAAGGCGTACATATATTTTATCGCGAGAGTCAATGAGCCAGCTCGGGACGATAGCGCGAAGAAGGTCTTTGCTCGTCCGCGAGCATTGGGCTTGACCCGCCAAGATAGAGGGTGCCAAAGATAACTGCAGATCCCTCGGTCGCCACTACCCCACCACGCATGAAAGCGACGCGTGGCGGGGACCCCGGTGGACGCGGCCTCGTGATGACAGCGTAATACCGGACTCAGCGGCGGCTAGAAGATCCACTCGCGAGGCTCGCCGAGAAATTGAAAGCCGCAGATCTGCGCGGGAGTATCCGGAAGATGGGCCCAGGCGAGGCGGGCCTCTCCGGTAAATCTGTGAGCCGCGGGCATCCACAGGAAGACTTCGATCGCCGCGTTCTGCTTCAAGGAAACGTTCAGGCCGCAGGCAAAACCACGGCGGCTGACATTCTCGGTGAAGACGAGCGATTCGAACGAATCGCCCTTGGCGTCCGTGCCTCGCAGTTTCAAGCCGATCCTCAGGCGGAGGCGCGCTTCCGCGCGGCGATTGGCGCGCGGGCGGCTGGTAACGGCGGACAATTGGTCCAGCAAGAGGCTAAAGTCGATGGGCTTTTCGAAATAGCCGCTGACGCCCATGGAATCGCAGAAATCCTTATAAAGCGCCCTGGGCGCGCCGGAAATCACAAAGACGGGAATCAGTTCGGTGAAGCTCATGGCGGAAAGCGTCTGGCAAACCTCGAAGCCGGTGTGCGCGGGCATCATCAGATCCACGAGGATGGCGTCCGGCTTGTGCTGCAGCGCCAGGACGAGGCCCTCCTCGGGAGAGGAGGTGTCCATGAGTTCGTAAGAGTCTTTCAGGCGAAAGCGCAGCATCCTGCGGATGGATTCGTCGTCATCGATGACAAGAATGCGAGGCATTCCGACTCCTTGGTTAGAAAGAGCGCGGCCCATTCCGGGCGTGTGCAACCACACCCATTTTCCGCGCGGCGGGAGGTAGTGAGGGGTTAGTTAATGGAGGAGGTGCTTAATCGAATAGCAAGCCGAAAAGCCTCAGGTTTCCGCAAAATTCGCGGGCGACCTGAGCTACAAAAGCGCTCTTGCATTCGCACGACCGCGAACCCAATTTGCGGGCTGCAGGCAAAAGCAGATCCCTCACCCCCATTCGCAAAAACGCGACTGGGGATGACAGCTACTCGAACTTACTTGGAGGGGGACTTGGGCTTTGACTGGGAAACCTTGGGATCGGTTTCATCCGCGGCCGGAACGCCCATCTCGTCGAGTTTCTTTTTTATTTCTGGAGCCAGGGGCCCTTTCGGCGATTGCTTCAGATAGGCGCGCATTTCACCGGCGGCGCTGGGAAGGTCCTCTTTTTCGAGAAAGATATTGGCCAGCAATGCGTGCACCTGAGGAATGGTTTGAGCGGGAGCTTTTTCGACCTCGCGAGCGCTTTTCTCCGCGTCGTCCAAACGATCCAGCTTGAAATAAGCGACGGCCTGGAAGTAATTAGCGAGGTCGACCGCAGGATTGAGCGCCAGGGCTTTGCCGGCAGTGTCGACGGCCTGTTCGTATTGCTCGCCTTGTATTTCCAGGCCGGCCAGACCTATGTAAGGAGGTATGTACTTGGGGTCGGCGGCGATGGCCTTGGCGAAGGCTTGGCGGGCTTTGTCAGCATCGTGCCCGGCGGCATAGACTTTGCCCAACTCGCTCCAGGCCGCCGCGTAGTTATCGTAGTCGGCAACGGCTTTTTCGAAGTGCGCGGTGGCGGGCTTGATCTTGTTATTGCGGGCGTCGTCTTCGCCCTTCTCGAACTCCTTGCGGGCATTGGAAGGAACCAACATGGAGGTGACGCTGATGGCTGAGCCTTCCACGCCGGCGATGCGCGCCAGGTGAAAGGTGCCGACGTCGATGGTCTCCAGATCCGGCGGGCTGGTGATGGGACGAACGGCGGGTTGGAAACCGTCGACGGAAACGCGGAGTTCACAACCGATCAAAGTATTGCTGAAGCCGGGGCCGCCGTAGCCCGAAGTGGCCATGCCATTGGCGCCGCCCATTCCAAAACCCGGCCCGATCGCTTCCTCATTGGCGGCGCTGTAATCGACATTGCCTTGAGGGCCGGAACCGAGGGTGAACTGAAAATATCCCTTCAAGTCCGTGCGAATGACCTGCACGATCCTGAGGCCGCAATCGAGAGCCACGGAGACGGGCTCGGGCACCGGCTGGCCAGTCTCCATCAGCACGCGTCCGGAGACAAAAAGCGGAGTGGGCGATGAAGAGGATGGCGGCCGGGACATTGGCTGCGAGGTTGAGTTGGGGACATTACCCCCTGAAGGGGCCGAAGAGGTGCCCGACTTCTGGGCCCACGAATTGGCAGCCGGAAGAGAAACAAGCAATGCGGCAGCGGCAAGGAGATGGAATCGACTCATAAATCACCCTATAACAGGAAGGAACTTCGCGCCTTTCAGCATACGCCGATCGGCTGGCACAAGATAGTCAATTCCTTGGGGCGAGCGGGTCCGTGGGAGCGAGGCTTGCCGGGCGTGGGGAGGGTTATTAGACTGGGGAAAAGAGCGACGGACCAACCGCTGTTGAGCCGGTGGAATATTCCGGCGGAGCAAGTGCTGGCCACATGAGCGAAGTGCAGGTTCGAAACAGCCGCGCAGAAGTGGACGAGAGCGACGGCGCGCGAAAGAGCCGGTCGGCGCGCTATAGCCTGGGATTCTGGAGCCTGGTGGCCACGCAGTTCCAAGGCGCATTCAACGACAACGCACTGAAATTTCTGGTGATTTACCTCGTGGTGGACATGACCGTGCCCGGGCCAAGGCAAAACTGGCTGGTGCTGGTGGTCGGCGGGCTTTTCGCCCTGCCGTTTATCCTGCTTTCGATGACCGGCGGATTTTTGGCGGACCGCTTCAGCAAGCGCACCGTGACGATCGGCACGAAATGGATGGAACTGGGAGTGATGCTCTTCGCGCTGGTGGCACTGGCGCGGGCGAATCTGGCGATGGAAGCAGCGGGCGTGTTTTTGCTGAGCTCGCAGGCGGCCATTTTCGGGCCGTCGAAGTACGGGCTGTTGCCGGAGTTGCTGCCGGAGAAGGACCTTTCCTGGGGCAATGGCGTGGTGGAACTGGGAACGTTTCTGGCGGCGATTGCGGCCACGGTGGCCGGCGGATTTCTGGCGTTCTATTTTCGCGGGCATCAGGAACGCTCGGGCGTGATTCTGCTGGGCTGCACGCTCCTCGGGCTGGCCACGAGCTTCGGGATTACGCGGCTGCCTGCGGCGAATCCGGCGCGAAAATTTAATCGCAATCCGCTGGGCGACCTCGGGGAACAGATTCGCAGGATTCGCGGCGACCGCGTATTGAACTGGGCCGTGGTGGGCAATTGCTACCTTTGGTTCCTGGCGGCGCTGCTGCAATTCACCATCGTGATCTACGGACACGATATTTTGCGCATCGACGAACGGCACATCAGCTACCTGCAGGCGGCGGTAGGGGTGGGCCTGGGACTGGGCAGCCTGGCGACGGGCTATCTTTCCGACGCGAAGATCGAATACGGACTGATTCCCGTGGGCGCCCTGGGGATGATGGTTTTCGGCTTCCTTTCGGCGGGGCATGGAATTTCGCTCGAGCGCGCGGCCGCTTACCTGGGCCTACTGGGATTTTTTGGCGGCTTCTACGCGGTTCCGCTGAACGCGCTGATTCAGCATCGTCCCGATCCCGAACGCAAGGGCGGAGTAATTGCGGCGGCGAACCTCATCTCGTTCGTGGGCGTGTTCGCGGCCGCGGGCGTTTACTTCGCGATGGCGGAATGGCTGCGGCTGCGCGCGGACGAGATCTTCCTGGCAGGGGCTTGCCTGACGCTGGCGGCGACCCTCTATGCGGTGGTCTTCCTGCCGGATTCGATATTGCGCCTGGGGCTGTGGGCGCTTACGCACAGCGTTTACCGCATCCGGGTGGAGGGCCGCGACAATATTCCCGAGCGCGGCGGCGCGCTCTTCCTCACGCGGGAACTGACGCTGCTGGAGACCATGTTTCTGGCTGCGGCGACCGACAGGCCGATCCACTTCGTGACCGGGGCAAAGCCATTTGCGGGGACCGCTCCGCTGGTTCGCAAAGCGCTGCGGATTACGGAGCGATCTGAGAATGGCGTGGCTGAGGGAATCTTAAGAGAGGCTGCGGCGGCTTTCTCTGATCGCGAAGTGCTGTGCCTGGTCGGGGAAGCCGCGAGCGATGCGCTCGAAAATCCGATGGAGGGAGAGCGCCTGGAGGAGTTCCTGGGTGAAAGCTGCGCGCCGATCGTGGTGGTGGCGGTGGGAGACTCCGCCGGCCGAGGGCGCGTGACCGTGAAATTCGGCGAGCCGGTGACGCCCGGAGATAAGGCGGGCTTTGCGCAGGCGCTCCGTTCGCTGAAATCGGCAGACCTGCCGCGATTTGCGGCTCCCAGCCCCGCGGACTAAAAGAGAGACAACATCTTCTAAAATAAAGATAGCTTCACCTTGAGGAATTTCCCCGGATTCTGGCGGAAATCGTTGAGAAGCAGGCGCAGATCGCCGGCCACGCCGGTGGTATTGTCGTAAAACTGGGGATTGGTGAAAAACTTGCCGGCGCTGCTGCTCGGCGAATTCAAATCGGCCGTGACCTGCCGCAGATTCTCGCCCGTTTGGCGCCAGGTGGCGTAGAGCTCATCGTCGGTAGCGAGCTTGCCCAGCGTGCCGCGGCCGGCGCGCACGCCGGAAAGCAGGGCGTTGGAGTTATCCAAGAGCTGCCGGGCGCTGTCATGGAAGCTGGGATCGTAGATAAATTTGCCGAGCGAACCTTTCTGCTGTTCGACAGCGGCGATGACGTTGTCGAGACGGCCGACGGCGGAATCGGCCTTGGCGTAGAGCTCGTCCGAGGCGATCAACTTTCCGATAGTGCCCTGGCCCTGCTGCACGGAAGAGGTGATCTGATCGGCGCGCGAAAGCACGGCGTTCAGGCGATTGTAGGCCGTTTCGTCGTGCAGCAACTTGCCGACGGTGCCCTGCCCCTGCTGAATGTCCGCGACCATCTCGCTGATCTGAGAGGTCAGCGTATTGAGGTTGGCCATCAAATCAGCGCCGCGGGAGACGACTTGAGTCATGGCCTTTTCCGCCACGCCCGGCACTTCCTGTCCGTCGCGAAGCACCTGACCGGTGAAACCGCGCTGAATGCTGACCACGCGGTTGCCGACGAAGCCTTCGGTGAACAGACTAGCCGTCGAATCCGTCCGGATGTAATCCTGAAAATCGCGGTTGATGCGCATGATGATCTCGACGGCGCGATCGCGATTGGGAGCCTGGCCGGCGCGGACCCCAGACATACGGATGGTGTCGACGTTCCCGACTTCGACGCCATCCACGGTGACCTGCGCGCCGACAGTGAGGCCGGCGACCTCCGGGAGATAGGTCACCAGATGATACTTGGGACCCAAGGCTCCGGTGCCGGTGACGTAGAAAATCCCCAGCACGATCAGGATAATGCCGGCGAGCACAAAAACTCCTACGCGCAGCTCGGTCCAACTGAGTTGCTTGCGTTGCGCCATGGTCTGGCCTCCTCGTGGTGCTTAGCTGCTATTCCGTATCCGCTATCGCGTTAACTTGCCGTTCCATTCCCTTTGCGCCCACACTACACCAGGAATTTCTTTAGATAGGAATCCGGGGATTCAAGCAGGGCCTGCTGGCCTCCCTCAAAGTAAACTTTGCCTTCGCGCAGGAACAAAAACGTGGTGGAGGGCTGGCCATTGCGCCCCGCGACGGCCGCCGGAGGTATCCTGACTACGCGATTTTGCGCCGGATCGAAGCGGAAATTGGCGAGCGCGAAGGCGTCTTGAAGGCGCTGGGTGGCCATCAGCGAAGTGACCCCCTGGATATCGCGCAGCCGCAAAATCAAGGTGATGATGGTCTGCGAGGTGACGGGGTCGAGGCCAGCAGTGGGCGAATCGTAGAGCATGATCGGGGGACGGCTCACCAAAGCGCGGGCAATGGAGACGCGCCGCTTCATGCCTCCGGAGAGTTCGTCGGGAAGCTTATCGATGGCGTGTTCCATGTCCACGAAGCGGAGGGCTTCGCGGACGCGGGCGTCGATTTCACCTTCGGCGAGGCCGTCTTCGGTGAGGCGATAGGCGACATTTTCGGCGACGGTCATGGAATCAAAGAGCGCGCCCTCCTGGAAGACGAAGCCGATCTGACGGCGGAAGTGGAGCAACTCAGGCTCGGTCATGGCGCTGAGATCATCTCCCAGGACGCGCACGTCTCCGGAGCCGGCTTTGAGCAGGCCGGCAGCCAATTTGAGGATAAGAGTCTTGCCCGTTCCGGTTTCGCCGACGAGGACCTTGGTTTCCTGGTGAATCACGCGGAAGGAGACTCCACGAAGAATATCGCCTTCGTCGAAGCCGAGGCGCACTTCCTCAAAGGAAATGACGGGCTCGTTCGAGGCGGCGTTCATCCCGGAAAGTGGCTGAGCGGGCGGCGCAGCACACGCGGTCACCTAAACCATTATAGATGCACATGCGGGATTGGCCGCCAGGTTTTGTGCCCGACTTGAATACGCGGTCCGGCGGGCCAATCAGAGTCTTCCGCCGGCGAGGAAAAGAGAGAGCTTGGTGAGGAAGAAGTCCGTAATCAAGATCAGAACCGAGGAGATGACCACGGCCTGAGTGGTGGCGCGTCCGACGCCCTGGGTGCCGCCGCGCACGGTCAACCCCTTGTAGCAGCCGACCGTGGCCAGGATGAACCCGAAGACCACCGGCTTGGCCATGCCCTGCATGAGATCGGAAAATTCGAGCGCGTTGACGGCGCGGGTCCAAAACTCCACGCGGCCGATGCGCAAGGTGAAATAAGCGATGATGAAGCCGCCGACCAGACCGACGAAATCGGCCATGGCGGTGAGCAGCGGCAGGACGCAAACGGTCGCAAGCACGCGGGGAGCGACGAGCTTGCGGTTAGGGTCCGTGCCCATGGCGCGCATGGCGTCGACTTGTTCGGTCACCAGCATGGAGCCGAGTTCGGAGGCCATGCCGGAGGCATTGCGGCCGGCAACGAGCAGTCCGGTGATGGCGGGTCCCAACTCGCGCACCAGCGCGAGGGCCACGACGTCGCCGGTAAGCGAGGTTTCGCCGAAGCGCTCGAACTGCGAGGCTGTTTGCAAGACCATGACCGCGCCGATAAAAACTCCGGTTAACAGCACGATGGGCAGCGAACCGATGCCGATGATATCCATCTGCTGCAAAAGGTCATTTACGTACAGAGGCGGAGTGAAAAGGCTGGCCACGGCGCGGGCGGCGAGATAGGAGTAATCCTGGACAACCTGCACCCAGCGCTTGAGAGGCTCGATCAATAAGGAGAGTGCGGAAGGCTCCGCGGTATCCATCAATTTGGGTTCAGTGGCCATTTGGGGATCGAGGCTCTTTGCAAGCCTAACGTCCGGCGTTGCGGAGCGTCAAGGACGCGTTCCGGAAGTTCTCCCTGCGGTTCGTTTGCGCTGTGGCTTTACGGTGTGGGCGCGCTCCGATAAAATGCGCAATTCCCTGCCGCCCCGCGCGAAAGACATAGCGCATGCGTGCCGGGGCACAAGCCGATGTTGCAATTCGCCACTGCGGGAGAATCACACGGGCAGGCTCTGGTCGCTTGGATTTCCGGGCTGCCTGCCGGTCTGCGCATCGATTTGCAATTCATCGATAGCGAACTGCACCGGCGCCAATTGGGCTACGGGCGCGGAGGAAGACAGAAGATCGAGAAGGACCGCGCCGAGGCGCTGGCGGGGATCCGACACGGGCAGACGATCGGCGCGCCGATCGCCTTGCGCATCGAGAACCGCGACTGGGCAAACTGGGAGAAGGCCATGGCCGTGGAGGACCGCGAAGAAGAGCGGCCGGCACGGCGGCCGCTCACCGCGCCAAGGCCAGGGCACGCGGATCTGGCGGGCGCGATCAAGTTCAACCTGCACGACGCGCGCCACATTCTGGAACGAGCTTCGGCCCGCGAGACGGCGGCGCGGGTGGCGCTGGGGGCCGTGGCCAAGCAACTTCTGCGCGAGTTTGGGTGCGAGGTTTTGAGCCACGTGGTGGCGGTGGGCCACGTGCGCATGGAACGGCCGGCCACTTGGAGCGAAATCCAGGCGGTGTGCGCGAATCTGGAGTCGGCGCTGCGATGCGTGGACCAGGAAGTCGAAGCGCGCATGAAGCAAGAGATCGATCAGGTGTTGCGCGCCGGAGATACGGTGGGCGGCATTTTCGAGGTGGTGGCGCACGGAGCGCCGCCGGGCCTCGGAAGCCACGTGCAATGGGACGCCAAACTGGATGGACAATTGGCGCGGGCGATCATGTCCATCCAGGCGGTAAAGGCGGTAGAGATTGGAGCGGGGGTCGCCGCGGCCGGCTCGTTTGGCAGCGAGGTGCAAGACGAAATCACCTACAATGCGAAGAGCCGGCGTTTCGAGAGGCCCAGCAACCGGGCGGGCGGCCTGGAAGGCGGCATCACGAACGGCGAAGACGTGGTGGTGCGCGGTTACCTGAAACCGATCTCCACGTTGCGCCGAGCCTTGGGAACAGCCGACCTAGTGACGAAAGAAGCGGTGCAGGCGGCTTACGAGCGGTCGGATGTGTGCGTGGTGCCGGCGGGGGGAGTGGCGGGAGAGGCCATGACCGCGCTGGTGCTGGCGGGGGCGTTCATGGAAAAGTTCGGCGGAGATTCGCTGGGAGAGACGCGGCGAAACTTCGAGGGCTACATACGGCAGGTGGATACTTTTTAGGCTTCTCAAGAGGAACTTCTGAGCAACGGCGGAAAATCCGGAAAACCGGCGATGATCTATCCCGTGGTCAAGTACGGCAATACCGTATTGGAAAAAGCGACCAAGCCCGTCGAGAAGTTCGACGAAGAACTGGCCAAGCTTTGCGAAGACATGTTCGAATCGATGTATGCGGCCAACGGCGTGGGGCTGGCGGCGCCGCAGATTGGCCTGGGGCGGCGGCTGGCCGTGGTGGACGTGACGGTGGGGAAAAATCCCGAAGCCAAGATCGTGCTGGCCAATCCGGAGATCATTCACGCCGAGGGGGAACAGCGCGAGGAAGAGGGCTGCCTATCGGTGCCGGGCTTTCGGGGCAACGTGGCGCGGCCGCAGTACGTGACGGTGCGAGCCCAGGACGCCACGGGAAAAACCTTCGAGATGAACGGGGAAGGCTTGCTGGCGCGGGCGTTTTGCCACGAACTCGACCACCTGGACGGCGTTCTTTTCCTGAAACACCTCGGACTTGTGAAACGCGACTTGATCCGCCGAAGAATCCGCAAGCTGCAAAAAGCGGGGCAGTGGTAGGGCCGCTGCGCCGCAGGCCGCGAGAAGAGCATGCGCATCGTCTTTTGCGGCACGCCTGAATTCGCCGTTCCCGCGCTGCGTGCCCTGTTCGAGAATCCGGAATTTACGGTGGAAGCAGTGGTGACACAGCCGGACCGTCCGCGCGGGCGCGGGCAGCGCGTTTCGGCCTCCGCAGTAAAGGAAGTGGCGGTCGAAGCGGGTGCGAGGATTTACCAGCCGGAGAGCATGAAGTCCGACGCGGCCCTAGATTTTTTCGCGCAGATCAAGCCGGATGCGGTGGTGATCATCGCCTACGGGCAGATCGTTCCGCGGCGCCTATTGGAGATTCCGCGGCTGGGCTGGATGAATCTGCACGGCTCGCTGCTGCCCCGATACCGGGGCGCGGCGCCGATCGCCTGGGCCGTAATCAACGGCGAGAAAAAGACCGGGCTCACGACGATGCGGCTCGATCCGGGACTGGACACGGGCCCGGTCCTGCTCCAGCGCGAAATCGAAATTGGCGAAGACGAAACGGCACCGGAACTCGCCGCACGGATGGCCGAGGCGGGCGCGCCCCTGGTGACGGAATCGCTGATTCGCTGGGACCGGGGAGAAATCACGCCGGTTCCGCAAGACGCCGGGCAAGCGAGCTACGCGCCGATTCTCACCAAGGAACACGGGCGGATCGACTGGGGACGAACGGCCGGAGAGATTTATAACCGCATCCGCGGGCTCGCGCCATGGCCGGGCGCGTTCAGCGCGTTTCGCGGAAAGCTTTGCCACATCTGGGGACGGCCGAGCGAGCCGGCTGCCGGAGGCGCGGCCACGATCGCTCAGGAGCCAGGCACTTTGGTCGCAGGCGATGGCCCGATCGAAGTGATTTGCGGCGGGGGCACACGGCTGCGGCTCGAAGCGGTGCAGATGGAAGGACGCAAGCGCATCGGCGCACGTGAATTTGCGAACGGCGCGCGGCTCCAAAGCGGAGAACGCTTCGGCAGCTAACGACCTCGTGTGACGATCAAGAAGATTCACACTGAGCACCTACCCAGGGCGGTTTCTGACGGGGCGGCATCCTTACTACATTTGAGCCATGGCTATTTCCGCCGCAAGAAAGATCGCTTTCGACGTTTTGCGCCGCGTGGCGGCGGAAAACGCGTATGCGGCGGACCTGCTTTATACCCAGCTCGCGAGAGGCACGAAAAAAGCGGACGCCGCGCTGGCGAAGGAGCTGACGCTGGGAGTGCTGCGGCGGCAGCGGCTGCTCGATCTTCTGCTGGAGGGTTATCTGGACCGGCAGGTCGAGGAGTTAGATATAGAGGTGCTGCTGGCGCTGCGGCTGGGAATGTATCAGCTGCGCTACCTGGATCGCGTGCCGCAGCACGCGGCCATCGACGAATCGGTGGAGTTGGTGAAGCGGGCGCGGAAGAGCTCCGCCGCAGGGATGGTCAATGCGGTGCTGCGCCGGGGAGCGGCACAAGCGCGGGTGAGCGGAGCGGATCTGGACAGGCTGGTAACCGAGCGACTCGTTGGAGCACGGGAAGCGGAGCGGCTTGGAATTGTGCACTCGCATCCCACGTGGCTGGTGGAGAGATGGCTGCGGTCGTTTGGCGAAGAAAGAACCACGGCTCTGCTGGAGGCGAATAACCGGCCAGCGCCGCTCACGTGCGCGGTGCTGGAGGAAGAGACGAGCGAAGAGATCGCTCGATCGCTGCGCAAATCAGGCCTCGAGGTAACCCCGGGACGATGGCTGCGAGGCGCGCTGCACATCTCGGGAGGCGACGCGGCATCGAGCGAGGCTTATCGAGCAGGAAAAATCAATTTTCAGGACGAAGCGTCGCAAATGGTGGCGCACCTGGTGGACGCGGGCGCTTCCGAGAGCGTGCTCGATCTGTGCGCGGCGCCAGGGGGCAAGACCATCCTGCTGGCACGCGCCGCCGGCGCGGGCGGGCAGGTAGTCGCCGCGGATTTGCACGAGCACCGGTTGCGCGCCGTGCGGGAGCAGCTGACGCGGACGCGAACAGCGAACGTGCGGCTGGTGGCGCTGGATGCGACGCGGCCGTTGCCCTTCTCGGAACCATTCAATCGCGTCTTGGTCGACGCGCCGTGCTCGGGAACGGGCACGCTTTCGCGGAATCCGGAAATCCGCTGGCGGCTGAAGCCTGAAGATCTAGAGATCGCCCATCGCTGCCAGACAGCAATGCTGAAGAATGCACTGGCGAGCGCGGCCCGCTCCGGCGGCGGAGCCACCCGGGTGGTGTATTCGACGTGCTCGCTGGAGCCGGAAGAAAATGAAGGCGTAGTCGCGGAGGCGTTAGCGGAAACACGGGAGTGGCACGTGACGTCAGGGCAGGCGGCGCTACGGCCCCATCTGCGCCAGGCAAAAGCGGCCGAGAAGTTTTTTGGAGCGGACGGATTTTTCCGAACGTTCCCACCGGAGTACAGCACCGACGGATTTTTCGCAGCGGTGATGGAGCGAAGCTAGAAGCCAGCCGCCGTTCGCAAAACGCGAGTACCTCTTAGACAAAAGCAGATCCCTCACCCCCATTCGCATAAAACGCGACTGGATTCGGATGACACGCGGTGGAGGACGGGTCGAGATCGCATTAGATACCGCCGTGAAACCCAACGGCAGGGCTGAAAAAAGAAAATTTTGCCGGCGTTCCGGCCGGGCGTGGTTTGAGGTCGCGGTTCCGGCGTGTTAGCCTGAATGGCTTCCTTATGATGGAGAAATGGCGCGAGCGACTGGAGCGCGTTTTGCGCTTCTCGCTTCTGGTTTTTGTGCTGGCCGCGGCGGGATTCCTGAGCGCGGTGACCACGATCCGCATTGCCATTCGCGGGCGCATCGTGAGCATGCCCAACCTAGTGGGCAAGACGGCGCCGGAGGCGCAGCGGATGCTGGGGGCGCGGGGGCTGCAATTGCGAGTGGCGGACCGCGTATATAGCCCGCTTCCGGTAAACGCAGTGGTGCGGCAGAGCCCCCCACCCGGCGAAGAGATGAAGATCTCCCAAGACGCCCATGTCGTCTTGAGCCTGGGCCCGCAAACCATAAAGATTCCAGCGCTGGAAGGCGAAACGATGCGCGCGGCAAGGATATCTCTGCTGCAATCGGGGCTGCAGCTCGGCGAGCTGACCACAATCTATCTGCCCGGGACGCAGCCCGATATTGTGTTGAAGCAGGATCCACCGACCGGACAGACGGCATCGAGCCTGCATGTGGACTTGCTGGTGTCGGCGGCGGACCGCCAGCCGTTCTATGTAATGCCCAACGTGGTAGGCCTGGATCAGCAGGAGGCGAACCGAACGCTGGCTGCGGCGGGATTACGGATCGCCAAGGTGAACCACATCGCCCAGGCCGGGGCGCAAAAGGGCACGGTGGTGGGACAAAATCCGCCGGGCGGCGACCGAATCGCGGCCGACGTGAGCGTGGAACTGGGCATTTCGGAGTGAGCGCAAAGATCGACAGGCGGGCTTGAGGACAAGCGGAAAACGCCCGAAAAACCCGGAAAGCCACTACCCTCTATGATAGAATTTTGCCAGTGAGCGTGACGACTGCCGTTGAGGTCGCCCCATCTATTCTAGCCGCGGACTTTGCGTGTCTAGGAGAGGCCATAAGCGCCGTGGAACGCGGAGGCGCTTCTCTGCTGCATGTCGATGTGATGGACGGCCACTTCGTTCCCAATATTACGATTGGTATCCCGGTGGTCGCATCGCTCCGCAAGGCAACCAAACTGCCGCTTGACGTGCATCTGATGATTGAAAACCCGGAGCAGTACGTCGGAGAGTTCGCCAAGGCCGGGGCAGACATGATTTCGGTGCATCAAGAGGCCACACCGCACCTGGACAGAGCGCTTGCAATGATCCGGGAACACGGGTGCAAGGCGGGGGCGGTGATCAACCCGGCTACGCCGGTGACGATGCTTTCGGAGGTTTTGGGGAAGGTAGACTACGTACTGGTGATGTCCGTAAATCCGGGATTCGGCGGCCAGGCCTTCATTCCGCGGGCTACTGAGAAAATAAAGGAGTTGCAGGAGATTCGGAGCCGGCGTCATTATGACTACAGGATTGAAGTGGATGGGGGAATCGGCCCCGAAAGTATAGCCGAGGTGGTGCGGGCGGGGGCACAGATCTTGGTGGCGGGTACGTCGATCTTCCGCACTGCCGACCCAGCGGCGGCGGTTCGCGAACTGGGGCAGTTAGCCAATGCGGCTTTGGCGCAAAAAGCGAGAAAGGCTGTTTAAGGGGAGATGCGGGTAAGGAAATACAACTGGCTGGCGGCGATTGCGGCGCTCGTGATCTTCATGGGTTTCGAGGCGCCGAACGCGGCTTCCCAAGTGAATATCTCCAAGGTCCCCAAGGGAGCCGCGCCGGAAAAGTCTTCCCAAAAGAACCAGAACGCCCCAGACGCCACCAACTCGGCCGAGGCGGACAAGGTTCTGTACGACAAAGCGATGAACGACATCAAGCACGCGCGGTATGACACGGCGCGGCTGAGTCTCGAGACGCTGATCAATACGTATCCCGACAGCGAATACCTGGCCAAAGCGAAACTGGCGATTGCGGACTCCTTTTACGAAGAAGGCGGGACGACGGGACTGACGCAGGCGGTAGCAACGTACCAGGATTTCATCACATTCTTCCCGTTCCTGGAGGAAGCTGCGTACGCGCAGATGCAGATCGGCATGGCGCACTACCGGCGGATGGAGAAATCGGACCGGGACCGCAGCGAGGCGCTGGAGGCGGAAGCCGCCCTGCAAACGTTCCTGCAAAAATATCCCAATACGGAGCTCACACCCAAGGCTGAGCAGCGCCTGCGCGAGGTGCAGGAGGTTCTGGCGGACGGCGATTTTCGCATCGCCAGCTTCTATTACCTGCGGCGGATCGACAAAGCGGCAGCGCCGCGGCTGATCGATCTGGTGAATCGTTACCCGCTGTATAGCGCGGCCGACCGGGCGAACTGGATGCTGGGCGCGATTTATGAGCGGAACGAGCACAACGACCTGGCGGCGACGTACTACACGAGGCTGGTGAAAGAGTATCCCTTGTCGCCTCTTGCGGCAGACGCGAAAACTAAGCTGGTCAAATTCGGCGACCCGGTACCACAACCCGACCCGACGGCGATGGCTCGCATGCAAAGGGAGCAGCAGCTTCCTCGCGACCGGCCGAATTTCCTGATGCGGCCGGCAGGACTTTTGAAGTCCGGGCCAGACGTAACCGCAGCAGCGAGGGTGGGAACGCCGACGCTGACGCCGCAAACAGACGATGCCACCGATACGCTTACGCCGGGGGCGGGACTTACCGTGGTGGCCTCGGGCGTGGCTTCCAGCGGGAGCAACGGCGGGAGCGGAACTTACGTCGAGACGGTGTCACCGGCGGCACCTCCCGCTAGCGATGCTGCTGCGCCAGCGCCGCCAAACGCGGCTGCCGCCAACTCGGGAACAGCAGAAGGAGCGGGCGCTTCCGCTCAGAGCGAATCGGGCAGCCAAGCCGAGACCACAGCGGGGTCGGGACAGAACGCGAGCGCCGGCACCTCAAGCCAGTCAAGTCAGGCAGCGACTTCAGGCGAATCCTCCAGCAACAAGAAGAAGAAAAAGAACAAGAAGTAGATCCTGCTCAAACCCGATTTCGCAGGCACAAAGCCCCAAAAATGGCCAAAGGAACGAGGTTACACTCCGGCACACTTGTGCTCGAAGCTCGTTGACTCGCTTACACCCGCGATGCTCCAATAATCCAAGCCGATAATGAGGGCGGTGCCACAAGACCGCCATCGGTACACGTGCCGCACGAAGGAGCACCGGTGTCGCGCATACTCGTGGCCGACGACAACAGTAATATTCAGAAAATGGTCGCGTTGGCCCTGAAGGACGAAGGGATCGACGTTGTGGCCGTGGGGAATGGCGACGCGGCCATGCGCAGGATTCCGGAACTGCGCCCCGACCTTGTCCTGGCGGACATATTCATGCCCGTGCGCAACGGGTACGAAGTTTGCGAGTTCGTCAAGAGCGATTCGCGCTACATGAACACGCCGGTGGTGCTGCTGGTTGGCGCGTTCGACCCACTCGATGAGGACGAGACGCAGCGGGTGCGCGCGGATGGCGTGCTGAAAAAGCCGTTCGTCCCGCCGGATCCCTTGATCAACATGGTCAAGGCGCTGCTGGCCAAGTCCAACGGGCAAAATCCCACGGCGGTCGCGGCCGCAACCCCGGCTAAGCCTGCGTTCGAGCCGCAGGCGACAGTGGTGATGCAGCAGCCGCCCGCCGTTAACGACGCCGCGGCCCCCGCGAAGGTATCCCCCGAGCCGAAGCGTCCCCCGAAATCCGTGGCACCTGAACCGAGTTACGCGGCCGAAGTGGCCAAATTCGATGAGGCTGAAGAAGTGACCACGGCTGTGCGCGATCCGAATCTGGGCGAGCCGGCCTGGGCCGCTCCCGAGGAGCCGGAAGAGGAAGAGCAGGGGAAGGAAGAGTCCGCCGAAGCCGAGGATATGGTGGATATGCATTCCTTCGGCGAGCGAGGCGATACCGGACGCTTCCGGCCCGATTCAGCGATTTTCGACAAGTTAGACGCCGATGATGCTCGCGGGAAGAAGAAACAGAAGGCAGAAGTCCCGAGGGTCGAGGCGGTGGAAATACCTTCGGCGCAAGGGAAGGGCGCGGAAGTGGATGTAGAGGCGGGCAAGCCGGTGGAAGCGGCCTCCGAAGAGATGAGGCAGGTGACGCCTGAGGCAGCAATGCCCGAGGCAGTGCCTGCGTCAGAGGAGATGCCCGTCGAGCCCTTCAAATTCGACCCGTCGCTGACGTTTTCGGCCGCTGAGGAGCCCACGGTGGAGCCGCAAGAGTTGATGCCGCTCCCCGAACTGCCCGCGGCACCGGCGGAGCCAGAGCCACTGGAACAGCCGGTGAGCGAGTATGCGGCGACGGTTTCCTGGCCAACGCCGGCGGACCTGAATCAAGAGGCGCCCACCGCGCCGCCACCGATGGCCGTCGAGGCGCAGGCGAGTTTCGAGCCTGCGGAGATGCATTTGCCTTCGCCGGATCAGGACGCTGTGATCAGGGCCGCGACGGAAGCCGCCCGGACGGCGTTCTCGGAACTGAAGACTTTCGCGGGCGTCATCCCCGCCGCCGAGAATGCAGGCGCGGCAAGCCAGCCCGCGGGGCCAGCGGCAAACGGAGTGACCGGCGAAGAAGAGCTAACAACCGGGCCGGCTGAGACAGCACATGGCGAAGCGCCGAAGGCGACGCCGGAGATGATCGATGCCGTGGTCAACCGGCTGCTCGAGCACATGCAGCCGCAGATCATGGAAGTTGTGAATCGCGAAGTTCTGCGGCCGGCGATCGAAGCGATTGTCCGGCGCGAGATGGAAAAGAGCTAGGGTTACTTAGACGCGGGTTCGGCGACGGTCTTCTTTTATTCCTCGGCTTCTGAAGGCACGCAGATCATCTCCCGAATATCGAAGGTCCTAGGCTGGCGGTGCAGGACAAACTTGTCCAGGCCTATCCAGGCCTTGGTGTAAGCCTTCGGATCATCGATCTTCACGGTAAGCTCCAGAGTATCCAGATCGGCGCGGTGATAGCTCTCCTCTGCGCGCATGTCGCCGCTGTGGGGGTCGCCGGCGTTGTCGAGCCAGGTCCTCTCGTCGAGCAGTGCGGGCGGATTTGACCGCTTCTGCGGCGCTCCTTATAGTAGTTTGTTTGCTCACCGCTTGAGTCCGGCTCGGGCCGGAAGCGAGAAAAACGTGCCGGATCATCATTCACAAAGCGGGGCACAAAACGCGCCGCGAGAAGTATCCACAGGGCAGGAGTTCCCCAAGGTCTACGAGCCGCAGCTCATTGAGCCGCGCTGGGCCGAAGCGTGGGTGGAACAGAGGCTGTTTCAGGCCGATGCGCACGGTCAGGGCGAGACGTTTTCCATCGTTATCCCGCCGCCCAACGTAACCGGATACATCCACATCGGGCACATGCTGGAGCACACCCAAATCGACGTGCTCACGCGCTGGCATCGCATGCGCGGCGAGCGCTCGCTGTGGCTGCCGGGGATGGATCATGCGGGAATCTCCACGCAGGTGGTGGTGGAGCGCGAACTGGCCAAGCAAAGCCTGACGCGCAAGGCGCTGGGACGCGAAGAGTTCGAACGGCGCGTGTGGGAATGGAAGGCGCACAGCGGCGGCACGATCAAGAAGCAGATGATTCGCCTCGGCGACTCCTGTGACTGGTCGCGGGAGAAATTTACGCTGGACCCGCCGCTCTACCAGGCGGTGCTGGAAGCTTTTCTGAGGCTGTACCACGAAGGGTTGATCTACCGCGGCCGGTACATCGTGAACTGGTGCCCGCGCTGCCAGACGGCACTGAGCGACCTCGAGACGGTGCACGAGGAGCGCAAAGGGCACCTCTGGCACATTCGTTATCCGGTGGCGGGATCGAAGGAGTCGCTGGTGGTGGCGACGACGCGGCCGGAGACGATGCTTGGGGATACAGCAGTCGCGGTGCATCCGGAAGACGAGCGCTACCGGCATCTGGTTGGCAAAACCGTTCTGCTGCCGCTGATGAACCGCGAGATTCCGATTATCGCAGACGCTTTCGTGGACCGTGAGTTCGGCACCGGAGCGGTGAAGGTGACCCCGGCGCACGATCCCAACGATTTCGAAATGGGCCAGCGGCACAAACTTCCGCAAATCGACGTGATGACCGAGGACGGGAAGATGAGCGCCGCGGCGGGGCCCCACGTGGGCCTGGACCGGTTCGATGCGCGCAGCCGCGTGGTAGCCGATCTGGAGGCGCAGGGGCTGCTGGCAAAAGTCGAAGATCATGCGCTTTCCGTTGGGGTTTGCGACCGGTGCAAAACCGTGGTCGAGCCGCGCGTCTCGACGCAGTGGTTTTGCAAGATGCGTCCGCTGGCCGATGACGGACTCGCGGCGGTCGAGCAAGGCCTGATCAAGATTTTCCCAGACAATCAGCGCAAGATTTTTACCGATTGGCTGGCCAATATTCGCGATTGGTGCATATCGCGCCAACTCTGGTGGGGCCACCGCATTCCGATCTGGCACTGCGCCTGCGGCGGGATCACGCCGGCGCGAGATTCGCGCGTGGCCATCGTCGAGGGGCGAGCGCTGCCCGCCAGCCCGCCGGAAAAGTGCGCGAAATGCGGCGGCGGTAAACTGGAACAGGATCCCGACGTGCTGGATACGTGGTTCAGCTCGGGCCTCTGGCCGCTTTCCACGCTGGGCTGGCCGGACGATAAGCCGGATTTGCGGGCGTTCTATCCGACGACGCTGCTGATCAGCGGCTACGACATCCTATTTTTCTGGGATGCACGAATGGTGATGCTCTGCCTGCACCTGGCGCCCGGGAAAACGCCGGCGGAGCGAATTCCGTTTCGCACGCTTTACCTGCACTCGCTGGTTCGCGACGCGCAGGGGCAGAAGATGTCCAAGATGCGCGGGAACGTGGTGGACCCGCTGGAATGGATGGAGAAACACGGGACCGACGCGCTGCGCTTCACGCTGGCCATCAAGGCCGCGCCGGGAACGGATATCGCGCTGAGCGAAGACGCCGTTTCGGGATACCGGGCGTTTGCGAACAAGATTTGGAACGCGACACGATTCCTGTTCGTGAACCTGGAGAAGTTTCAGGCGGCGACGGGCGTGTGCGTCGAGGAGCTGGCGGCGCCGGAAATTCGCGCGGCCGCGCCGTATCCCAGCGGGAACGAGGTGAGCCTCGCCGACCGCTGGATTTTTTCGCGGCTGGCCGAGACCATCGCCACAGTGGACGATGCGCTCGAGAATTTCCGCTTCCACGAAGCGGCGCAGGAGGTTTACCACTTCTTCTGGGGCGACGTTTGCGACTGGTACATCGAGTGGGTGAAGCCGGCGATTGCGGATATGGATCGAAATATCGCCGTGCCGGCTTGGCGCAATCTTTTTGCGACGCTGGAGGCGGCGCTGCGGCTGTTGCATCCGTTTATGCCCTTTCTGACCGAGGAGTTGTGGCACCGGCTGCCGCAGCACGCGCCGGAAAAAGATAAGCATGCGCGGTCGATCGCCTTGCAGCCGTTTCCGCGGCCGGCGCCGCAGTGGGTGGATCCCGATGCGGACCAGGACGTGAAGCTGCTGCAAGACGTAATCGTGGCAGCGCGGAATATCCGGGCGGAGATGAAGCTCCCCGATCCCAAACGGCGCCTGGCCGCGGGTTTCAAGGCGGCGACTCCCGAGATTCGCGAAGTGGTGGAGGCAAATCGCGGCATGGTGTTGCGGCTCGGGACGCTCTCGGATTTGCGTTTTTCGGAAGCGAAGCTCGAGCCCACGGCCGGTCCGGTGCGTTCCTCGGCGCAATTCGAACTGCAGATCGAGTACGGCCAGAGCGTGGATCTCGGCGCGGAACTGACCCGCCTGCGCAAGGAGAGAGAACGTTTGGCGCGCGACCTGGAGTCCAAGCAGAATCGCCTGGCGGACGAAAGTTTTCGCAGCCGGGCGCCGGCGGAGGTCGTTCGGCAGTTGGAAATAACTTTCAAGGAACGGCAACTGGAGTTCGATAAGCTCATCGAGCGCTTGGCACAACTGGAGAAACGCGCGGACGGCCAGGCAGGCGGCTAGACTTTTCCGATCTCATGCCAGCGCGGAACCGTTCTGCAACAACCGATAGGCCCGGGAGCACGGACCGGCGCATCGACGCCCTGCTCACCTTGCTCGCGGAAAATCCCATGATCGTGATCAGCGGCGAAAAGATCGCGCGGCAGATTGGCGTGAGCCGCTCGGCGGTGTGGCGATGGACGCGGCGGCTGCGCGCGCTGGGCGTGCGCGTGAAAGGCCATCCGCGCACGGGATACCGGATCGAACGCGTGCCCGACGTGCTCTCGCCGAGCTTGCTGCGCCAGCGGCTGCGAGGTCTGCCGTTCGGCAAGCGCGTCTATCACTACTTCAAGACGGCATCCACCAACAGCATCGGCCTGGAGCTGGGGCACTCGGGCGAGCCGCACGGGACGCTGATCGTCGCGGAGGAGCAGACGGGCGGGCGAGGGCGTTCAGGACGAACGTGGCATTCGGAGAAGACCAGCGGAATCTATATGAGCGTGCTGCTGCGCCCGGCGGTTTCGCCGATTGTGGCGCCGGTGATCACCATGGTGGCGGGGCTGGCGGTGCGAGATGCGGTAGAGGAAGAGACCGGCATCGCCGCGGACATGCGCTGGCCGAACGATCTGCTGGCGGGGGGAAAGAAATTCTGCGGGATTCTCACGGAGATGTACGCGGAGCCGAGCCAGGTGCGCTTTGTTATCGTGGGCATCGGGATCAACGCCAACCACGCGGCCATGCCCGCGGAACTGGCGCAAATTGGCACCTCTCTGCGGATGGCGGCGGGCAAGACGGTATCGCGGATGGAACTGGTGGTGCGGTTGCTGCGCCACCTGAACCGCTACTACAATCAATTTCTAACCGAAGGCGCACCGCCGATTCTGGCGCGATTTGCCGAGGTGTCCACGTACGCGCGCGGCAAACGCGTGCGCATCACCACGGGAACCGAATCGTACGTGGGAACGACGGACGGCCTCGAGCCGAACGGGCTGCTGCGCGTGCGGCGCGATGACGGGAAGGTGTCGGTGGTCATCTCCGGCGATGTTTCCGAGGCGAAGTGATGCTGCTTGCCGTAGACGTGGGCAATACCAACACCGTGCTGGGCGTTTTTCGCGGCACCGAACTGATCGCCAACTGGCGGCTGACGACGGCGCGGGATCAGACCGTCGACGAGTACGGTATCCTGACGCGCGATCTTTTCACTATCGCCAATCTCGATCCGCACGAAATTCGCGGGGTGATCATCAGCTCGGTGGTGCCGCCCCTGAACTCCACGCTGGCGGGCATGGCGGAGCAGTATTTTCATACCAAGGCACTTTTTGTTGAGCCGGGGATCCGCACGGGGATGCCGGTGCACTACGATAATCCGCAAGAGGTGGGCGCGGACCGGATCGTCAACAGCATCGCGGCGTTTGCGAAGTACGGCGGGCCGTGCATCGTGGTGGACTTCGGGACGGCGATCAACTTCGACGTGGTTTCCGAACATGGCGAATACCTGGGCGGGGCGCTGGCGCCGGGGATCGGGATTTCCGCCGAGGCCCTTTTTTCGAGGGCGGCGAGGCTTTGGCGCGTGGAGATTCGCGATCCCGGAAAAGTGATCGGCACGAACACGGCGCACTCCATGCAGTCGGGACTTTTCTACGGCTTCACCGATCTCGTGGATGGAATTCTGGAGCGCATACAAGCGGCGCTGGGGAAAGAGAGCCGTGTGATCGCCACGGGAGGGCAGGCGCGGCTGATCGCGCAGGCTTCGCGGCACATCCAGCACGTGGATGAATTTCTCACGCTGGAAGGACTGCGCCTGATCTGGGAACGCAATCAGCCTTCGCGCCAGGCAGCGGAAGCTTCCGGAAAAATCGCCGCGGGAGGGCAGGCGCGCGCTGGCGCGAAACCGGCGCGAAAGCACGAGGCTTAGGCGGCGCCATGGAGTCCTTCAACTACTTCAATTACTTCACGGAGATCGAAGAATATTTTTGGCGCAAGCGGGGCGCTCACCTTTTGGTTTCGCCGCTGGATTGGGCCATCGTGGAGACCTGGCAGCGAGCGGGAATTCCGCTGGAGGCAGTGCTGCGCGGGATCGACAGCGCGTTCGAAAGCTATCAGCGTTCTCGGCGGGGAGCGGGAAGGCCGCTCAAAAGCCTGGCCTATTGCGTGGATGCGGTGCTGGATGCGGCGGCGGAGAAGCAAGAGAGTTCGGCGGGGACCGGGCCGGCGCCGAAACGAAAAGAGAAGAAGACGGAGCCGTTTTCGCGCGAAGAGTTGCGCGCTTTCGTGCTGGGAAATATCGAGAAGCTGGAGCAGGCGGCGGGGCGGCTGCGTTCGACAGATGCCGATTTGGCGCAGCGAATTGCGAAAGCGCACGCGAGTTTGAAGGAGTTGCTACCACTCATCGATTCACCCGGCGAACTCGATCTTGAAGGGCTCGAGCGGCGCTTGAGTGCGATCGAAGAAAAGCTTATGGCCGTGCTCGTGGCTTCCGCTGACGAGAAGATGCTGGTGGAGATTCACGTCGATCTGGACCGGCAACTGGCGCCTTACCGGCGGCGCATGTCCGCGGAGCAGCTCGCGCAACTGGAACGGCAGTACACCCAGAAACGCCTCGCGGAACGATTTGGCCTGCCGCGGCTCAGCCTGTTTTATCTAAACTGATCGGACTCTCATGTCTGATGCGATAGACGTACGAATCGAAAAGCTGGTGTATGGCGGCGAGGGGCTGGCGCATCACGAAGGCCACACCGTATTTGCCCCGTTTGTTCTGCCGGATGAAAACGTGTCCATCGAGCCGGTGGAACAGCGGAAAAAGTTCATTCGCGGGCGGGTGGCGCAGATCAAGACGCCTTCGGCGGACCGCGCGGCGGCGCAGTGCCCGTACTTCGGCGTATGCGGCGGATGCGATTACCAGCACATCCCCTACGAATTGCAGCTGCGCTATAAGGCCGAGATTCTTCGCGAAACGCTGGCACGGCTGGGGCGCGTGCGTTGGGAAGGGCCGATCGTGCCGCACGCATCCCCGCCATTTGCCTACCGCAATCGAGTGCAATGGAAGATCGCGCCAAACGAAAGCGGAGTGCGCGACATCGGCTACTTCCGGGCGGGTTCGCAGAAACTCTGCGCCATCCGACAATGCCCTATAGCGTCGCCGAAACTGAATGAGACGCTGGCGGCAATCGTCACTTTGCTGGAGGCGGGGAAGCTTGAGCCGGGATTGCGCGAGGTCGAGGTTTTCGCGGATCAAAACGACGACCGGCTTCTTCTGAATCTGGCGATAGATGACGCGAAGGGGAGAGCGCCGCAAGTGGCGGAACTATTCCGGGCGTCGATGCCGTCGGTGGATTCGCTTCTGATCCACGATCAGCGCACCGACAAGTTTGAGCTTTTCGGGCCGGGGTACATCACCTATCGCGCGGCCGAGCACAACTACCGCATCGGCCATCTTTCGTTTTTCCAGGTGAACCGGTTCATCCTAGATGAACTGGTGCGCACGGTGCTGGGCGAAGCGCGAGGGCGGCTGGCGCTCGATTTGTTCGCCGGCGTAGGGCTCTTCAGCGCGCCGCTGGCGAACCGGTTCGAGAGATTGATTGCCGTGGAGTCCAACGCGGCGGCGGCCCGCGACCTGGAGACGAATCTTCAGGCGAGCGGTGCGGGCTCGCCGAACTGGCGGCAGATGACCGTGGAAGCTTTTCTCGATCAATGGCGGGACCGGCCCGAGCTCGTGGTGCTCGATCCGCCGCGGACGGGAGTGAATGCGCGGGCGCTCACACGTTTGCTTAAGATCGGCCCGCAAGAGATCGTGTATCTCTCCTGCGACCCGGCGACGCTGGCGCGCGACCTGGCGGCAATCGCGGGAGACGAGCAAAATCCGCGCGATTATCGGATCAGTGAAGTTCATCTTGTGGATATTTTTCCTCAGACTTATCATATCGAGGCCTTGGTGCGACTTAAGCGTCGCGCATGAAGCTTCCTGCCCTGCTCATCGCGGTGTTCATTGCCGCAGGCATCCTGGCGGCCCCTCCGATTGCTGCTCACAGTAGGCACAGCGTCGCTCTCTCGCTTGCCGTTGCCGCGTGTCTTGTGGCCGCCGGTTTCGGGCTCTTGGGCTTGCACCGGGCGAAGCTGGCCTGGACACTGAGCCTGCTGGCGTGGTTTTCGCTCTCCGCAGCAGCCGCGCAAATCGAGCGCATGGCCGTCCCATCGAATTCAGTTACCCGCCTGGCAGGCAGCGGCCAATTAGATCTGGACGTGCCGCTGCGCTGGAGAGGAATCCTGCGCGAAAACCCTCTGCGGCTGCCATGGGGAGTGCGCTACGACGTCACTTTGGAACAAGTGGAGACGGCGGGCCGATGGCGATCCGCGCAGGGCGGCCTGCGCGCCACATACTATTTCGAGCAACGCGGGGCCGGCGATCCACCGCCGGTGCGTGCCGGTGAACGCGTGGAAATTTTGGCACGGGCGAGGCCGGTGCGAAATTTTGGCGATCCCGGAGCCTTCGACTATCGCGGGGCGATGGAGCAGCAGGGAGTCGACCTGACGGCAACTCTGCGCAATCCGGCTCTGCTGCAAAAACTGCCGAGCGCTGCGCCGAAACTCGCGCACTATCTGGCGCGGCTGCGCGGGCGCTTATTGAACGATCTGGACGACATGCTGCGGCCGGCGGAAGACCGCACGGCGATTGCGCGTGCGATGCTGCTTGGCGATCGCAGTTTTCTCGATTCGCAAGAAGCCGAATCGTTCAGGGAAACAGGGGCGTTCCACATTCTGGTGCTGGCGGGCTTGCACGTGGGCGTGCTCGCGGCGCTCATATTCTGGGCCGGCAAAAAACTGCGCTTGCCGGTCGCCGCGAGAGCCCTGCTGACCATCGCAACCCTGTGCTTTTACCTGGCCATCATCGAGGACCGGCCGCCCATCGTGCGCGCTGCATTGATGGCGACGATCTACCTGCTGGCGCGGATTCTTTACCGGCGCATGGCGCTGCTCAATGCCGTCGGCCTGGCGGCGGTGACGATCCTTCTGTTCCGGCCCTCGGAGCTTGCCCAAGCGAGTTTTCAGCTCTCTTTTCTTGCGGCGGCGATCATTGCCGGAATCGCCGAACCGCTATTGCAAGCCACAGCCGAGCCCTATCGCCGGGCGCTCGCGCACCTTGGCGACGTGACGCGCGACGGCAGCCACCCGCCAAAGGCGGCGGAATTGCGTCTGGACCTGCGCGCCGTGTCTGCATGGCTGCATTCGCGGCTGCCGGCGGGAGTCGGCACATATTGCGATCCAATTGTGGTCCTTCCGTGCCGCATCGGTTTGCGCCTGTGGGAACTGGCCGTGCTTTCGGTTGCCCTCCAGATCGGGATGCTGCCTCTGATGGCGCGCGACTTTAATCGAGTCTCATTCATCGCGCCGGTGGCCAACATTCCCGCGGTGCTGCTGACGGGCGTAATCGTGCCGTTCGGGTTCGCCGCGCTGGCCGTGAGCGCTGCGTGGAAGGGCTTCGGAGTTCTGCTGGGGCACGCGCTTGGCTTTCTGATCGGCGCGCTGGCGGCATCGATCCGTTGGTTTGCGGGGCTTCCCTCGGCTTCTGTTCGTGTACCTTCACCGCCGGCAGCGCTGCTGGCAGGATTTCTTGTGACCCTGGTGATCGTTTCGGCGGCGATTCTGACGAGCAGGAGATGGGCGTGGCGGGCAGGCGTCGCCATCGTGCTTGGCCTCGCGGCGCTGATCGTCATCTACCCATTTTCGGCGCGATTCGAACGGGGCCGGCTGGAAGCCACCGTTTTGGACGTGGGGCAGGGCGATTCGATTTTTCTTTCTTTCCCCGACGGCCGGACCATGCTGGTGGATGCGGGAGGGCTGCCCGGCGCGACCTACGTGAGAGGGATGAGGCCGGGACTCGACGTGGGAGAGGATGTAGTGTCGCCGTTTCTGTGGAGCCGCGGCCTGAAGCGCATCGATACGCTCGTGGTGACTCACGGGCACGAAGATCACCTCGGGGGCATGCCTGCGGTCCTGCGGAATTTTCGCGTGGGCGAATTGTGGGTGGGCCGCGACGAAAATACGGCGGCCTACCGTAACTTGCTCGCCCAAGCCGCGAAGCGAAACGTTCCTGTATTCCATCGTTTAAGAGGCGAACATTTCGAGTGGGCGGGGGTGCGCGTGAGCGTGCTTTGGCCCGATTCGAGCGATCCGGCGCGGGCGCGCAACGACGATTCCGTTGTGTTGCGGATCGAGGATGGCAAAGATTCCTTCCTGCTGACAGGGGACATCGAACGTCCCGTGGAGCGAGGCATATTGACGAACGGCGACGCGCTGGCCGCTGATTTTCTGAAGGTTCCGCACCACGGGGCCAAAACATCCAGCACGCAGCCTTTTCTCGATGCGGTGCGCCCCTCGATCGCGGCGATATCGGTGGGCGAGGCCAATCCGTTTGGCCATCCCAACGCGGAAGTGGTGCAGCGAATCTTGTCAGAGGGAACGCGCCTCTTCCGCACCGATCGGGACGGCGCCGTAACCGTGAGCACCGACGGGCGATCGCTGAATGTTCGCGCGTTCCTGAATTGCGCGAATCCTTGCTCGCAGCTCTCGTCGTTGGCAACTTCTCCAGAGGCAACTTCAACGGAGGCATCTTCACCGGAGCTGGAACCGGCCTTTTAGCCTCGCAAATCTAAGTATTGGTGCGGAACACAGGCCCGAGAGCTTTCTTGCTGCAAGTTAGGGCAGCCTTTATAATCGGTCAAAGGGTCCATGACTTCCATTCAGCCGGTCTCTCCAACGAACGCGGAAATTGACGAAGAATCGAGGCGTGTTCGCCGCCTGCGCATCGTGGTCAATCTTTCGCTTAGCCTGATCGCACAGGGCGACCTGCCTTACGAGGAAGCGCAAGAGATTGCGGCCGCAGCGAAAAGGCTGGCAGAAGAGCTTTTTCCGGGCAAAGGGGAAGTCTACGACTTGCTTTACCGGCCGAAATTCCGCCGCTTGATCAACGAAGTTTACCGCCTGCAATAACTTCCCATTTTTGGCTATCGCCGCCAGGTGGCCAGCGCCGCCAGCACGGCGATCAGCAGCACAGCGCCGATGGTGGCCTGGTATTCACGATTGCGGACGTATTGGGCGAAGGAAAACCGGCTGCCATTGACGGAAGTCTTAAGGTCAAGCTTCGGCCAGAACCGCGGGACTGCCGTGGCGTAATCGTCGAAGACCTTGCCATACTGCTCGCGAAGTTCCCATTCTTCACGCCGCATGGCCTGGGCATAAAAAATGCCGAAATAAGCAGCGGTTAGAACCGCCGCCGGCACAGACCAACTGGCCACGGCGAAACCGGCGGCAAGGAACGCGCTGCCCAGATACAGAGGGTTTCTGGTGCGGGCATATGGGCCCGTATGCGCGAGCGCTTCGCGCTTGCGCAAATGTCCCGCGGCCGCGGCGCGAATCAGCAGTCCCAAAACGATGAGAGCGGAACCGGTGAGAATGGAGCCGAACGTAGGCCGCGCCAGCCAAAGGCACAGCACTGCCAGCGGATACCCAATGGGCGCACGCCAGCGCGCCCAAGCCGGGCCAGGTGTTCTGAGAGGAGTTTTGAGGTGTTCAAGCATGGGAAGGCGCGCGGAGCCTCGCCAGCAGGTCGCGCGTGGAATGCCGCTTGGGATCGCCCACGATGGCAATGCGCACTCCCAGACGATGGGCGGTTTCGCGTTCGGGCACGGTATCGGCGGTGTAGTCGGTTCCCTTCGCGTGCACGTCGGGGCGCAGGGTGGAAAGCAGACGCGTTACATCGGGCTCTTCGAATACGACCACATAATTGACCGCGGCAAGGCCGGCGACGAGGCGCGCCCGGGCATCAGCCGAAAGAACCGGGCGGCCCTCGCCTTTCAGGGCACGCACGCTCTGATCGCCATTCACGGCCACCACCAGAACGTCTCCTTCTCGCTGGGCGCCCTCGAGGTATCGAGTATGGCCCACGTGCAAGACGTCAAAGCAGCCATTGGCCAGCACAATCCGCTGGCCGCGACTTTTGTGCTCGTTGACCTTGGAGACCAGCTGATCGAGCGGCAAGATTTTATTTCGCGTGTCCATGGCCTCGCTCCGCCGCCCTCGCTGGCGCATCGGACCGGATGGCGGCGATGAGTTCCTCGCGGCTAACCGTGGCCGTGCCGCGCTTCATGACCACCAGGCCTCCCGCGTAGTTGGCAATCCGCGCCGCCTGCAGAATCGTTGCTCCCGCGGCCAACGCCAGAGTGAAGGCCGCGATCACGGTATCTCCGGCGCCGGTCACGTCAACGGCTTGATCGCTGCCGTACACATCAAGCGGCTGCGGCGCGCGTTTGCGCTCGAAAACGGTCATGCCGTGCCGGCCGCGCGTAACTACCAGAGCGCTCAGATTTAGCTGTGCCATGGTTTCGCCGGCGCAATCCTCGAGCTTGGATACGTCTCCACCGATGCGCGCGTTGTGGGCGGCTTCCATCTCCGCTTCATTGGGCGTGGCGGCGGTGAGATCCAGGCCGGCGTAGTCATGAAGGCGATAGCGGGAGTCGAGCGTCGCCGGATGCGCCCAAGCTTTGCGGCCACGAACGGTGGCGGCGATTTCGGGAGTGGCCGAGCCATAGCCGTAGTCGGAAATCAAAATGGCGGAGGCCTCCGCGATGCGTTCGCGGGCTTTGCGCGCAAGCTTCTCTGCTGTGCCGGCCGGCAATCCGTCCGGCTCGCGGTCCACACGCAACACTTGCTGCTGAGCGGTATGCGGCCATCCGGCGAGAAAACGCGTTTTCGCGGGAGTGGTCCAGCCGCGCGCCCGGACCAGTCCCGATACATCGACTTTCTTTTTGCGAAAATAGTCCGCCAGCGCCTCGCCCGCGGCATCGTCTCCCAAAGTGGCGATGGGAAAAACGCGCGCGCCAAGATCAGCCAGGTTATTGACGGCATTGGCGCCGCCGCCGGGCAAAGTGAGTATTTCGCGGCGTTTGAGAATAAGCACCGGCGCTTCGCGCGAAATCCGGGAGATTTCGCCGAAGACGAATTCGTCGGCCACGAAATCGCCCAGGACCAAGATGCGTTGGCGCGGGAACTGCTCGACCAGTTCGATGAGTTGTTTCGAGTCGGGGCTCTTTGAGCCTGCGTGCTGCGCGCTCACGAACACTCCTCGAGGATGGCGTCCACGGCTTCGGAGAGATCCTCCACGACAAGGTCCGGCTGGCGGGGCCATTCCAGGCGATGCAGATCGTACTCGCCGCGGCCGTAGCCGGTGAGGACCAGAGCGCCGCGGCCGCCCACGCCGTGCGCCAGTTCCACATCGGCGTAACGGTCTCCGACGACGAAGGAACGATCCAGGCGCAAACCGTGTTCCTGCGCAGCCTGCTTCAGCAATCCCGGCAAGGGCTTGCGGCAGGCGCAGTCGTCCTGCTTGGTATGCGAGCAGTAATAATAAGCATCCACGCGAGCGCCCGCGGCGGACAATTCGTGGCTGATGCGCGCGTGGACCTGCGCCACCAGCGATTCCGGAAAAATGCGGCGCGAAATACCCGATTGGTTGGTGACCACGATCACCGGCAATCCCGCCTGGTTCAGCCTGGCGATGGCCGCCGCCGCAAATGGAAAGATGTGCAGCCGGCTGATGTGGTTGAGATAGCCCACCTCTTCGCAAATGGTTCCGTCACGATCCAGAAAAACCGCGGGCCGCAGCGCTTTTGTCTCAGGCAAGACCTTTGCTCCAGGTGGGGCTTTTCAGGCGCTCGCCAAAAGCCAAAGAAGATCGCGCGGCTTCAAAGACGCGATCAACGGAGATGCGCGTCATGCAGCGATGGTCGATGGGGCATTTCCGCAGAAAGCAAGGGCTGCAATCGACTTGCTCGCGAATCAGTGTGAGTTGCGGGGACAAGGGGCGGGTGCCTTGGGGATCGGTGGGGCCAAAGATGGCGATGACGGGAACTCCGACGGCACCGGCGACGTGCATAGCTCCTGAATCGTTGCCAATAAAAAGTCCGCAAGAGGAGAGCAGGGCCGGAAGTTCGCCGATCTGGGTCGCGCCGACCAAATTGAAGGCACGGCGCTGCATCGCGCCGAGGATGCGTGCCGCCATCCCGCTCTCTTGAGGCGCGCCGAAAAGTATCACGTCGGCATCGAAGTCGGCAATAAGGCGGTCGGCAAGCGCCGCGTAGCGTTCCGGTTCCCAACACTTCGCGGAGCCGTAGGCGGCACCGGCCGCAAAGGCGATGCGAAGAGAATTCTTGCGCACGCCGGCGGCAAGCAAACGCTGGAGCGCTTTTTCCCGGCCTTGGTGGCCCACCGTAATACTGATTTCGTCGATCATCGGGAGGCGGTTAATCCATCCGGCGCGCCGGAGCAGTTCAAGATAGTCATAAACCTCGTGCTCGGGCTTTTCGCCCTTCTGTGGAACGGGAATCGGCTGGGTGAGAAACCAGCTTCGGCCATAGCGCGCATAGCCGATGCGCTGCGGAATACGCGCACGCCAGGCGATCCAGGCGGCGTCGAAGGCGTTCTGGAAGAGCAGCGCCACATCGAATTTTTCCCGGCGCAGCGTGGCGGCGAGCTTCTCGCGTCCCCAGAAACCCTTGTGAGCGGCTTTGTTGTCGTAAATGAGAATGCGATCGGCGTAGCCCTGCCCGCGATATAGGTCCGCCACCCACGGGCGCCCGAGGATGACCATTTCAGCCTGGGGCCAGCGGTCGCGGACCGCCCGGAGCGCGGGAATGGACATCACCGCGTCGCCCACCCAGTTCGTCGCGCGCACCAGAATTTTCATGCCTGCGCCGCCTGCTGCTTCCGGCCAACGGAGGCGCGGATAGCCCTCCAGAAGCCTTCTTCATCGTTGAGCGCCATGCGGATCGTGCATGCGTAGATCGGAAGCTCCGTAGCGGCCCAATCGGGAAGATTGAAGCGATCCTTCTCCGTGCAAAGCAGACAATCGGCGCCAGCGGCGGCGGCCGCTCGATTCAGGTCGCGCACCTCTTCCGCCGAGTAGCGATGATGATCGCTAAACCTGCGCCGCCCTACCACTGTAAAACCCCAGTGTCTGAGATCGTCGAAGAAGGCCGCCGGGTTGCCGATGCCGCAGAAGGCAAAAACCTTGAGTTGCCAGCGCTCGGACTCCGGCAAGGCCACGGCTGCCGGCACCACGGACTCGACCGCAGATAGCTGAGCTTGCGCATAGAAGATGGGCGCGGTCGTAAATCTTCGCACCAGCGTCTCGAGCGCCGGAGCGCAGTTGGTACGCGTGATCACCACGACGTCCGCGCGGGTGAGCGCCGAGCGCGGCTCGCGGGAACGCCCCGCCGGCAAGACGCCGCCGCCAAAGGGATCGGTTGAATCCAGCAGGATAATGTTCGCGTCGCGGTGAAGCTCGAGGTGCTGTAAGCCATCATCCAGAATGAACCATTCTGCGCCATCTTTGACCAGGGCGAGCCCGTTCTTATAGCGATTTTTGCCTATACCAAACTGAGCCCGCCCATCGAGCCTTTGGCGCAACAAGGCGACTTCGTCGGCATCGGAGCGCCCCGTACGGCCGCCTTGCCCGAATCCGCCATAACCGCGCGTGAGAATGGCCGGCCGATGCCCTTCTCCGGAGAGCCGCTCGGCAATCCAAAGCACCATGGGCGTCTTGCCTGTGCCGCCAACGGTCAAATTGCCTACGCTGATTACGGTGCCGGGAAGCCGCCGGCTGGGCAAGAGGTGCGATCGGTAAAACATGGCTCGCAGGCTCATGGCCAAACCGTATATCAATCCCAGCGGCCGCAGGAGCGTTCGGAGAAGTGGTGAACGCCTCACGGACGGGCTCGGCGAGCGTCGATTACTGCCGCGAGGCGGTCGAGAGTCGCTGCGGTGGCGCCGCGATTGCGCTCCACGATTTCGCGCGCCGCTAATCCCATCTGCGCGCGGCGAGGCGCGTTCTCAAATAACTCAGCCCAAGCCGCACTAAGGCCGGCGGCCGAATCCACCTGAATCGCGGCGCCGGATTCGAGCAGAGCGGCGGCAATGTCTCGAAAATTGTCCATCGAGAGGCCGAAAACCGGCGGCTTGGCAAATGCCGCGGGCTCGAGCGGATTGTGTCCGCCTGCGCCCGGTTTGAGCGAGCCGCCAATGAAGACGGCGTCGGCAAGGCTATAGACTGCGGCAAGTTCGCCAATCGTATCCAACAAGAGAACGCCGTCGGCCAACTCAGCCGCGTTGCCTGGTGAACCGGCGGAAACGCCGTCAAAGGAAAGCTCGCTTCGGCGGATCGCCCGCCAACCGGATTGCGTCACCAGGTCGCATGCGGCGGCGAATCGTTCCGGTTTTCGGGGGGCCAGGATCAACAGCGCGCGCGGCCATTTCTGCCGGATGGCGGCGAAGGCTTCGAGGACGGGCGCCTCTTCGCCCGAAATCACGCTGCCCGCGACGATTACGGGGCCGCGCCGCGATCTTTTTAGCTCCTCCTGTAGCCAGCTTACGAAGGCATTGGGGCCCGGAACGGCCATATCGTATTTCATATTTCCCGAAACGAGGACACGATCCGCCGCCGCGCCGAGGGCGGTGAGGCGCGATGCATCGTTTTGAGACTGCACCATGTAGAGAGTGGCGTCGTTCAATACGCGGCGAAGAAAGTTGCCGAGAAGTCCGCCGCCGGTCTTCAGCGCGCGCGAGAATCCGCGAAAGGATTTGTCGGAAAGGCGGCCGTTCACGAAGACCACCGGAACACCGGCCTTACAAGCCTGCCGCAGCAGGTTCGGCCAGATTTCCGTCTCGAGCACCACGATGACGCCCGGCCGCACGGCCCGAAACGCGCGCCGCACCGGCCCGTTCCAATCGAAAGGGAAATAAAAGACGGCATCCGCGAAACCCATGCGTTCGAGAGCCAGTTTCTGCCCGGTGGCGGTCGTGGTGGAGACAACCAAGCGCCAGCGAGGAAAGCGTTCCTTTAGACACCGTGCGAAGGGAAGCGCGGCCAAAACTTCACCTACCGAAACGGCATGCAGCCAGATCGCGGGCGCGGCGAGATTTTCCTTGGTGGTGAGCTGCGGCGGGAACTTCAACCCCAGGCGCTGCGAAAGGCTGGGCAGATATTTTTGGCGGCGGGCGCGGCTGAGCAGAACGTAAGGCGCGAGCAGGACGATCCCTGCCGCCGTGACCAAACTGTAAAGAAAATACATGCAGATGTGAGCGGCAGCGCCGCGATTCCGCGATGCGCCCAAGCGCCCACGGGTTATTATAGATGCCGCAGCCCAAGGTCGAGAAGGAGCGCCGATCTTTTTGCGCTTGTTTCCTGGCAACACGGCGAGGCAACGCCTTTCCACAATGTGCATCTCACGACTCACACGGATGGTTGCACGACTCACTTTTATCGTTTTTGCGTTGTGGCTGGGCATGCCGGCGGCCTATGGCCAAGCCGCGGCGGCGCCCGCTTCGATCGATCCCGCAACGCTGCCGGCGCGCGATATGCATCAAGGATTGTTGATCGCGGCCAATCCCTACACCTCCGCGGAGCAGTACAAGGCCCGATTCGGCAAGCGCACGCCTTATGACGGCGGCATCCTGGCCATCGAAGTTTATTTTCGAAACGACAACGACCTGCCGATTCGCATCAACCTGAAGACGATGGAGCTGCTTGCAGGCGCTCCAGGCGAGGCTCGCCAGCACCTTGATCCGCTCTCTCCCGAAGAGGTGGCAGACCGCGTGCTGACAAAGCCCAAGGACCCCACGCCGCATTTCCCCATTCCCCGCATCGGCGCGCCGCCGCCGAAACACAATAAAGACTGGGAGGAGTTTGCCGCGAGTGTGCGTTCGGCGGCGCTCAGCACGGACCTGCTTCCTCCTCACGCCACGACGCACGGGTTCGTCTACTTCGACGTCGACCGACACTATGAATTGCTGAGGAATGCGCGTTTCGAGGTGCCCGACCTGGCCTTCATGAACGACGCCCGGCCGATCTTCTTTTTCGACATCGATCTCGCCCCTTCGATCCACTGATCTTTTCCGCCACACCTATTGCGCGGCACGGCGGATGTATACTGCGTGCGAAGGACTCGGACCTCGAAACGCCGCCCATCCATGAACAGGAGGTTTTCGGTCATGATTCGACGTCTTTTCCTGCCGCTCTTCGCTTTTGGCCTTGTCTCAATCATATTGGCGGCGCCGGATTTACGCGCCCAAGCAAATCCCGATTGGCACCGGCCTTTCCCCGCATTCGAGATTGCCGGAAATCTCTATTACGTCGGCACAGCCGATCTCGCCGCTTACCTGATTAATACGCCGCAGGGAAACATTCTGATCAATTCGGATTTCAAGGAAGATGTGCCCCTCATTCACAAGAGCATCGAGCAGCTCGGGTTCAAGTATGCCGACACGAAGATCCTGCTGATCAGCCACGCGCATGCCGATCACGATGAAGGCGTCGGCCTGATCAAGCAGGAGACAGGCGCAAAGTTGATGGTGATGGACGCGGATGTGAGCGCGGAAGAGAGTACGGCCCCCGGCCGCCCGGGCGCGCACGTCGATCGCGTCTTGCACGACGGCGATACGGTCGAGCTCGGCGGCGCCTCGCTAACCGCGCACTTGACGCCCGGCCACACCAAAGGCTGCACGACATGGACGATGCAAGTGCGTGAGGGCGGCCGGATGCTTAACGCAGTGATCATTGGCAGCCCCAACGTAAATGCCGGGTACCTGCTCGTGGGTAACAAGGACTACCCACAAATCGCGCAGGATTACGTCAAGACCTTTCAAGTGCTCAAAAGTTTGCCCTGCGATCTTTTTCTGGGCGCTCACGGCGGCTATTTTGGTCTGAAAGCCAAGTACGAAAAGATGAAGACCACCAAAACAAATGCCTTGATCGATCCAGATGGTTACAAGGCCTATGTCGCCGAACGCGAGGCGACGTTTGAGAAAGAATGGAAACGCCAGCAGCAGAATCCCGGTTCGCCCGCGCCATGAACCAGCTCGATCTTTCCCCCCGGCGAAGATTGGCAGATCCTTCACGGAAAACCGGTTCCAAAACGCGGTTTGCCCCGTTCCTTGCGCTCGGCTAGAATGCAGTTGCCCCTCCGGGCCCCGAACCACAGAAAATTTCTGAGCATGAGCATTCTTGACAGCCTGAATCCGCAGCAACGCGAAGCTGCGCTCGCGACCGATGGGCCGATTCTCATTCTGGCGGGCGCCGGCACAGGCAAGACGCGGGTGATCACGCATCGCATCGCCTACCTCATTCAGCAAGGCGTTCCGGGCAGTTCGATTCTGGCGGTGACTTTTACCAATAAGGCCGCCGATGAGATGCGCGAACGGGTACGCACGCTCCTCGAAGACACCAATACGGTCACGAGCGATCCCTGGATCAGCACGTTTCACTCCTTTTGCGTGCGCCTTCTGCGACGCGAAGCGCCGCGGCTGGGCCTTCCGCGGGACTTCGCCATCTACGACGACGACGAGCAACTAGCTGCGCTGAAGCTGGCCCTCGCCGAACTCCAGGCCGACGACTCCGGCGATACGCCGCGCGAAATTCTTTCGCGGATCAGCTTCGCGAAAAATCACGGCATCAGCCCGGAGAAAGCTCTCGCCGAGGCATTCGACGAGCGCGGCAAGCTGGCGGCGCGAGCGTATGAAGCGTACGAGAAGACGCTGCGGAGAACCGGAGCGCTCGACTTCGACGATTTGCTTCTTCGCGCCGTGGAGGTCTTGCGGCGCTTCGAGGAGGCGAGGCGCAACTGGCAGCAGCGATTCCCGTACGTGCACGTGGACGAGTATCAGGATACCAATCGCGTGCAATACGATCTGCTCCGCCTGCTGGTGGGTGCGAAGCCAAACCTTTGCGTGGTGGGCGACGAGGACCAGTCGGTCTATCGCTGGCGAGGGGCCGACGTCAACAACATCCTGAACTTCGCCAAGGATTTTACGGACGCGCGCGTTTTCCGCATCGAGCAGAACTACCGCTCGCGGCAAAAAATTCTGGATGCGGCCGCGGCGGTGGTATCCAAGAACGTCAAGCGAATCGGCAAGACACTCTCCGCCACGCGCGGCGAGGGATCCAACCTGGTCTTTTATGAAGCGCGGGACGCGCGGGCGGAAGCGGAGTTCGTCTGCGACCGCATCAGCGAGCTGCAGCGCGAAGATTCCTCGACGCACTGCGCAGTGATGTATCGCACCAACGCACAGTCCCGGGCGCTGGAAGAGGTCTTCCGAGCGCGCGGCATTCGCTACCGGCTGGTGGGCGGCTTCAGCTTCTATCAGCGCGCCGAAATCAGGGACGCTTTCGCCTACGTGCGTCTGGCGATTTTCCCCGACGACGACATTGCGCTATTGCGCGTCCTGAATACGCCGCCGCGAGGAATCGGAAAGGTCAGCGTCGAATCGCTTCTGCAACTTGCTCGCGAGCGGAACACCTCATTGTGGGGCGCTCTCGAGGATACGATTACTTCCGGCACGGCGCGCGCCGTGGCTCCGCTGCGCAGTTTCCACGACTTGATCGAGCAATTACGGGAGAAGAGGCCCAGCCTGCCGCCGGCTCAATTCATCGCCTTTGTTCTGGAAGCGACCGGGTATTGGGACATGCTGCGCCAGCGCGATTCAGCGGAAGACCTCGCGCGCATCGATAACTTGAACGAATTGGTGAATGCGGTTTCCGAAGGCGCCGAACGCGGCGAGACGCTGGAAGATTTTCTGGACCGTGCCGCGCTGGTGAGCGACGCCGATAGTTTCGACGAGAAGGCGACGGTCACGCTGCTCACGTTACATACGGCCAAGGGCCTGGAATTCGATCACGTGTTCCTGACCGGGCTCGAGGAAGGAACGTTTCCGCATAGCCGTTCGCTGCACGATCCGGAGGAACTGGAAGAGGAGCGCCGACTCTGCTACGTGGGCATGACTCGCGCGCGCGAAACGCTGACGCTGACGCGCGCCGTCTACCGCCGCATCTATGGCAGCGAGCGGCTGCAAGGCTCGACACCGTCGCGCTTCCTGAGCGAGATTCCCGGCGAACTGGTGGATACGGCGCAGGGCTCGCTCGCCGCGGCGGGAGAGACGCGGCGGTATGAACCCGACCCGGAGTACTCCTATTCAGCGGAGGAGTTCGCGCGGCGCATGGGTCGAGGCAGTCGACCCGCCCCGAAGGAACGCGCACCACGGGTGCGACAGCAAGCTCCTTCGGCGGCCGCGAAACGCAGCGGCAATCCCCTGATCGGCCAGCGCGTGCACCATCCTACGTATGGAGTGGGCACCATAATCAACGTGGATGGCGACGATGAAGACCGCAGGCTCACCGTGAGTTTCATCAACTTCGGCACGAAAAAGCTGGTCGAACGCTACGCCAATCTTTCCTGGGCGCAGTAAATCGCGCGGAACGACCGGGCGCAGTTACAACTGCAATCGCCACGTATGGCGCAGCGTGGCGGATTGTAAAACCGTGATCGATGAAGCTCAGTTTGGTTGGTTTGCAGCCGATGCGCCCCCACCAGGGCGAATGCCGGGGACAGGCGCGCCGCTAGACACAGCCTCGGACTTGCCGATGGCGTCGCCATTGACGACCAATTCGACGCGGCGGTTTCTCTGCCGTCCTTCGAGCGTGTCGTTGGATGCCACGGGATTGGCCTTGCCAAAGCCCTGCGCCGTCATGCTCGAGACGGGCACGCCCTGCTGGGCGAGATAATCGCGCACGCCATCCGCACGCATCCCGGAGAGCTCCATGTTCAAGGCGTCGCTACCCGTGCTGTCCGTATACCCTTCGATCTGCAACATGAGTCCGGGGTGGGCCAGCAAGATGCCGGAAATCTTGGCAAGCTTTTCGCGCGTTGCGGGCTTGAGCTCGGCGCTTCCGATATCAAACAACACGTCGGACATGTTGACGATGAGTCCCCGGGCGGTGTCCTGCGTTTGCAGGACGGCATTAAACTGCTGCAGGAGCTGGGCGCGCAGTTGAGCTTTTTCCGCTTCGGCCTGGGCCGCTGACTTTCGCGCCTTTTCGGTCTCGGCTTGGGCTTCTCGTGTCTTGGCCTCGGCCGCCTGCTGCTGGGCGAGGGCGGCCTGCTGCGCCGCTTCGGCCTGCGCTTTCTGCTTGGCTGCTTCCTCGGCCGCTTGTTGCGCCTCTTGCTTCATGCGCTCGGCGGCCGCCTGCGCCTCTTCGGCCTGCTGGCGGCGCTGCGCTTCCGCTACCGCCTGGGCGCGAGCCTGAGCCTCACGCTGCTCGGCAGCCTGCTTATCGGCCAGCATCTTGCCCTGGGCGTCCTCTTCGGCCTTCTTCTTGACGGACATCACGCGGGCGTCCTCGGCCGTTTCCGCGGCGTCGCGCGAGGCGGCCTCGACCACTTTGCGGTCGCGCTTCTGCCGATAGGCATCCTCGGCTGAGGCCAATTCCTGCTGGGCCTTGGCCCAGGCCGCCGCGGAGTACTTGTCCGCGCCGGCATTGCCCGCGATACGAACGGCGTTGCGCGCTTCAAACAGCTCGCGGGGCGTGTTGGGGTCGATACCAAAAATGGCTCCTTCGATCTTGGTATTGGAGGAGGAATAGACGCCGCGGCCGAGCAATTCAAACGTCGCGTCGATGTTCTCGACGTTCCCTGTAGCGGGCGTCGGATTATTTTCGAACACCACCATGTCTCCGGGCTGAGTGACGGCAAAGTAAGGCTCGGCCGTCACGATCATGCCGAAGGTCTGCATTTCGGTGCCGGCGTCCAGCTCCGCGGAACCGCCATTTTTCAGAATAAGTTCGCCCAAGTTCTCTGCGCGGCCCTCGGGCGAAATGGCCCAGAGAACATAAGTGAGGTATTGCAGGCCGAATTTCGTGGCGTCGTCCATGCGCTCGAACTTTACCTCGACCTCCATGCGGTTGTTCTTGGCCTGGACCTTGGCTTCCCCGACGGCGCCCTTCAATAGATCGGTGGCCTGAAAGCCGATCTTGACCGAGCCGTTAACGTGCCGATAGTTCACAGCCTTGGTCGTGTGCGAAGTAGCGCCTGAACCTGCTGCGCCCGCCGCAGCGCTGGCCGGCGCCTGAGGAGGCGCCGAATTCCGGGCCTGAGCGCCAGCTAGGGCCGGAGCCAAGGAGATGGCCAGGATTGTCGCCGGCGTAAGAACGGTAGTGACGATTTTCACGTTTGTGCTCCTGATGATCCAAATAGGGTCTAAGGCGGCGAGCGTTTGAAAGCCCAATGCGCTCGCGTTACCGGGGCCGGAATATCGTTATCGAGCGGAATTTATATGTTAACAAACCGGGAAGGAAACCGGCGGCCGAGATGGAACAGATTTGCACAAGTAATTACCTGTGGAAATTGGAAAGCGCACAAGGAGACGGAATGCAAAGCTATCTCCGCGGCGAGTCTTTTGACAGACCGAAGGCAAGGGCAACGCGCAGGCTATTTTTCTTCAGTCCGTCGAGCACCTGGCGTTCGGCCTGCAACCAATCATCCAGATCATGACCGTGAGCAGCGCCTCGTTCGAGATAAATGTGATAGGCGCGCGTCGCGATATCGACCACAAAGGGATTTTGCCTTGCGCCCGCGCGCGCATCCTCCCTGGCAAGCGGCGCGAACGATTGCGGCGAGCCGTAGGACGCCGAGAGGCGGAGGAGTTGCTCGAAACCCGCTTCGTTACTTGAGAGAGATGAGAAATCGGAGTTACTTCCCGGGCCCAATGGCATGTTCCCATCCAGCTGGATGTCGATATATCCATCCTCACGCTTCGGCTATGAGCAGCGGAATGAATCCGTCATTGGGCAGCCTGAAGCGCAGCGAAAGCAGCACCCCGATAGCCTCGCGATAATCGAGCGTATAGGTCTTTAAGCAGGAGTCGCAGAGCCAATGATGCTGAACCGCGTGCGAATTCGGAACAGGCATAAGGTGCGAACTCAGCCGAAAACGGAAGAACCGTCCATGCCCATAATCGAAAGGAGCCCTGCAGTCCGGATTTGCACAAACCGATAACATGGCCTATTCCTCCTTGTGGTCTCGACGTCATTGACCCAAGGTGAAATTACTGCGGATCGGCGGAAGAATCCAACGCATAGAATTTATCGAACCGATCTAGTTTGCTGATGGCTTGTCGGTGAACGACTACACTGGATCCGCGGCTTGCCGGGCGCTTCGCGCCGGAAGGCGTTCCAGATTTGGCAGGAATGCGGCCAGCAGGCCTACCGCCGGGAGGACCGAGCAGACCAGATAGACGAATCGGATGCTGGTCAAATCGGCGAGTTCCCCAAGAACGGCGGCGCCCAATCCCGCCATGCCAAATGCGAATCCGAAGAAGAGCCCCGAAATCATGCCCACCCTTCCGGGAATCAGCTCCTGGCCATAGACCACGATCGCCGGAAAAGCGGAGGAAAGGATCAGGCCAATGACCACACTGAGGATGCCCGTCCAAAACAGATTGGCGTAGGGCAAAATCAAGGTGAATGGAAGAACCCCCAGGATCGAGCCCCAAATCACGCGTTTGCGGCCGATGCGATCGCCGATAGGCCCGCCTGCAATGGTTCCTAGGGCCACGGCGCCCAAGAAGACAAAAAGATAGATTTGTGCGGCGCGCACAGACATGTGAAAGGTACTCATCAAATAAAACGTGTAGTAGCTGGTGATGCTCGCCAGATAGAAATACTTGGAAAACAAGAGCGCCAGCAAGATCGCTACGGACGCTGCGACTTTTCTTCGCGAGATGGAAGCGTGCACGTCCGGGTGACGTTCGTGGGACGAGCGCAGATTGGACATATGCGCTTTGGCCCAATGGCTCACCCGCGTCAGCAGAGTCATACCAAGCAGGGCTGCCAGCGAAAACCAGGCCACGTTCGATTGTCCTTTGGGCAGAACCACGATGGCTGCGAGCAAAGGGCCCAAAGCCAGGCCGGCATTGCCGCCTAACTGGAAAAGCGACTGGGCGAAGCCGTGCTGTCCCCCAGATGCCATGCGCGCTACCCGAGAGGACTCAGGATGAAAAACCGAGGAGCCCGTGCCCACCAGGGCTGCGGCGCCGAGGACCATCGCAAACGAGCGGGCGAACGCCAATAGGAACAATCCGATGAGCGTAAATCCCATTCCCATAGGTAACGAATAGGGTTGGGGATGGCGGTCCGTGTGAAGGCCAACAACAGGCTGCAAGAGGGAGGCCGTGAGCTGATAGGTGAGCGTGATGAGCCCTACTTGCGCGAAATCGAGATGAAAGGAGTCTTTCAGCAAGGGGTAGATCGCCGGCAAGAGGGAAGCCAGCATGTCGTTCAAGAGGTGGCAAACGCTGATGACCGCCAAAATCTCGAGGACGGTCTTCGATCCGCTCTCGAGCGAAGTTTCCACCGTTGTCAACGTCTTGCTCACAGCGTTCTTATCCCGGGCAATAGAATGTCAAAAAAGTAACGACAGAAATTGTATCTCGATTCAAGTTCGTGTGCCGCGCGGGCTTCGCCAGGCTCGATAGACAACTCCTCGGGAGTGCCTGATTGGCAAGGCGCCGATCTCAACGTTAAAAATGCCGAAACAGGAAACGCTACAATAACGGGTCTCCGTGCCCTTAGACCTCTCCATCATCATCCCCGCCTTCAATGAGGAGGGACGGCTCGCCGAAAGCCTAAAGCGAATTCGTGAATATCTGACCCGCCGCGCGATGACAT
>Ga0335077_10000230_pt1 | contig 59307 bp, 45 predicted proteins | sample Lox_Sample_31_FD_207151 | JGI IMG/M metagenome (GOLD analysis project Ga0335077, IMG submission 207151) | Soil microbial communities from Loxahatchee National Wildlife Refuge, Florida, United States - Lox_Sample_3.1 | ecosystem: Environmental > Terrestrial > Soil > Wetlands | place: USA... | reverse complement strand
CGGCGCCGTGAGTCCTCGACCTCGGGCGGGACGGCATGCTGGCTGATCGCAACGCGCGCGCACGTGGTGTCGAGCAAGCTCACCGCCTTGTCGGGCAGCTGCCGTGCCGGAATGTAGCGATGCGAGAGCTTCACGGCCGCCTCGAGCGCCTCATCGAGCAGCTGTACGCGATGGTGGCGCTCGAGCGTCGAGGCCACGCCACGCACCATCCTGACGGCGGTGTCCTCACTCGGCTCGTGAACCTGCACGACCTGAAAGCGCCGTGTGAGGGCCGGATCCTTCTCGAAGTACTTCTTGTATTCCGCCCAGGTGGTGGCGGCGATCGTGCGCAAGGTGCCGCGGGCGAGCGCCGGCTTGAGAAGATTCGCGGCATCACCCGTGCCCGCAGCGCCTCCCGCGCCGATGAGCGTGTGCGCCTCATCGATAAAGAGAATGATGGGCTTCGGTGAGGATTGGACCTCTTCGATCACCTGGCGCAGACGATTCTCGAACTCACCCTTGACGCTCGCGCCCGCCTGCAGCAAGCCGATATCGAGGTTGTACAGGGCGACGCCCTGCAGCGGCGGTGGCACATCACCGCGGGCGATCCGCGCCGCAAAGCCCTCTGCCACGGCGGTCTTTCCCACACCCGCCTCGCCGGTGAGAATCGGATTGTTCTGCCGACGGCGCATGAGGATATCGACGATCTGCCGGATCTCCTCGTCGCGACCGGTCACCGGGTCGATCTCGCCCTTGCGCGCGCGCTCGGTCAGGTCCACGGCGAAGCGCTTCAGCGCTTCTAGCTTTCCGAGCGGCGCCGGAGCGAGCCCGCCGCTTTCCTCGGGCGTCGCTGCGCCGAGCGCGGAACCGTCACTCGCCCGCATGCGCTCCTCGGGTGAGCCCGACACGATGCGCGCGAAGTCCTCCGCGAGCGTATCGACGTTCACGCGCTCGAATTGCCGCGAGCTGCTGAGCAGCACATAGCGCAGCGAGGGTGTCTTCAACATGCCGACCATGAGATGTCCGCTGCGCACCTGCGGCTCGCCGAACATCAACGTGCCATACACCCAGCCGCGCTCGACAGATGCCTGGACATGCTCCGAGAGATCCGAGATGGCGGTTGACCCCCGCGGCAGGCGATCGAGCGCCGCCGTCACGTCACGGGCCAGCACTCCCGTATCGATCTCGAAGCGGCGGATGATGCGTTGCAGGTCGGAGTCTTGCGCCTGCAGCAGCTGCGTCAGCCAGTGGACGACCTCCACGTACGGATTGCCGCGCAGCTTGCAGAAGTCCGTGGCGCTCGAGAGCGACTTGTAGCACAGCGCGTTCAGCTTGCCGAACAGCGCGACTCGACTTATATCGGCCATCTCTGCACTCCCTCAGGCTGCGATCGCAGCCACGTCGCGCACCTCGTCGCGGTCGCTACCGCGCTGGCGCTCGGTGGAACGCTCCACATCCAAACGCAAATCCTCGGCCGGAACATCGCGCCGGTACTCACCGAGCCACGTCGTCCAGCCGAGACGTCCATAAGCACCGAGCCGCAGGCGCGGCACCTGCTGCTCACGCAGGCTCAGCCGCAGGTCCCAATCGAGCTCGAAACACAGATACGTGCGCAGCCAGACGACCAGCGCCTCGAGATCCGCACCGCCCGGCAGGAAAGCCTCGTAGCGCTCGAGGTCGAGCGGTCCCATGCACACTCGGATGCTGTGCTGGCGATCCCAGGTACGGGTGCCGAGCACCGCCCCGACGCCGAGCCGCGCGCTCTCATCGCGCGCGCCGAGACGCGACTGATCCTCGGCACGGATCTCCAACCAGTGAGCGACGAACTCTTCGATGCGCACCGGCACCTTGAAATAGTGGCCCAGCAGTGACTCGAGTCCGGCGCGATTCCTGACCTGACGAATCAGCAGGCCGGCATGAAAGAGCTTGGCCGCATCCGGCACCGCATCGCGATGGCGCACGCGCTCGCTGCCGAGCCCAAAGAGCGAGCCGATATAGATCGGGAAGCGGTCCTCCTGCGGCCGATCGTGTGCGACGGCGGGCTGCGCTTGAGCCCAGGCGCGATAGAAGAGGCTCAGGAATCGATGATTGAACACATCGAGGAAACGCGCGAAGGTCACATCATTGCCGTGCAACATGCGCTCGCGCGCGTAATCCGTCAGATGCAGCGGCAGGGGCCCGTTGGGACCGAGCATCCCGAGGAAGCGCACGTGGATCTTCGTCGCCCGGTCCTCGGCAGGGATCACCTGCGAGAGCACCGCCGGCGCGAATTCGAGCGAGGGCTCCTGCCCCAACCGGATCGGCTCTTGCGCCGGGCGCACCGTTTTGCCGAGGCGCGGCCGATCGGAATACAGGCACTCGATCGAGCGCAGGACGTGAAAGAAGTCGTACTCCCACGGCTTCTCTGCGACCGCCTGCAAGAACGCTACAGGATCGCGCGCTCGCCGCATTGCGGCCTCCAGCACATGATCTCGCCGCGGCTCGCCGAGCGCAGTCGGACCTCGACGAAGGAATTGACGGACACGTGACGCGCCAGGAAGCGCTGCATCACCGCGCCGAAGAGAAAGGCGCTGCCTCCCTCGAAGGCGAGCTCGTCGACGCCGAGTGTGACCTCGAGCCCGCGCCCGAAGGCGATCGGCCCGCTGAGCGGCAGCCGGCGCGTGACGCCGCGGGAGGCGACGGAGCGCACGCCCTCGATCTGCCGCGGCGCCGTGGCCTCGGCGTTCGCAGCAAAGAGCTGCAACAACTCGCGCAGCGCCGCGGCCCCTTCGCGCTCGTTTGTATCGAGCAGCGACAGATAATTGAGCGACAGCATGCTCACGGCGCGCCAGGCCATGGCGCCCGCCGCAAGCGGCGAGTAGGGCTTCGAAGGACCCTTCGCGCAGCGAATCGCTTCCACCGGCGCCGCGGTATCGAGCGTGAAGTCCGTCTTGCCCAGGCCCACCGGCATTTGCAGTGGCAGATCGCGATTCGTGCACAAGGTGGTGAGCGCGAGCTGGCGCAGATCTCCCGGGTACGGCGCCTCTTTGGGATCGACGATCGAGATGAATACTTCGGTGCCGATGTAGCTCGAGCGAAACCCGGTGCGCTGCTGCGAGCTCGCGAGCAGCCGCGGCTCGCGGCGCACGGTGAAGTAGGCCTGATGATCGGGGTGGTCGTCGTGAAAGGCCGCGTAGAGCGGATAGAACTCCTGCTGGCTGTCGCTTCCCACGCCGTGTCCCGTCACGCTCTTGATTTCGAACACCTCGAAGTCGAGCGGCCGGGTGCGATCGGGAACCACGTGATACTCGAACTGTGCCGGCGTGACGTGAATGCGATCGGCGCGGCGCGGAAACACGTTCACCGCCGGTGTGCAGTAGAGAGCGAAGTTCGAGGCATCGACCCGGTTCTCGAGCCAGGGCTCGTCGCGCTCGAAGAGCAGCGCGATCTCGAGCTCTTCCCCCGCATGGCGTCGCACGGTCGGCGCAAGACCATCGATATCGAGAAACAAGAAGCGCTGCGGAAAGGCAAAGTACTCCTGCAGCAGCCGGTGGCCCTGAAAGCCGCGCAACGACGCCGGTAGCAGACTCTCCTCATCGGCGAAGCCGACGGGCTTGAGCGCGCTCTCCGGAAGGACGGTGTGCCAGGGCATCGGCCGGCTGGTCGGTCCGAGGATGATGCCGCAGCAGGCGCCATGGCAGAGCTCGTGCAGCTTGTAGGCGACCTCGTCATTGCCGCTCAGGAACAGCCGCAAGCGCTCGAGCGCCAGCTCGTTGAACTTCAATCCGGCTGTGGATCGCAGGCGCAGGCGGACTCCACCGCGCACGCGGCGACGCCCCGGCAGCTGCGCGATCGGTAGATCGGGGGCGAAGGTGAAGTACTGTGCGCTCGTGAGCTCGAGTGGCCAGAGCTGCACGTCCTGCGCGGTGCGAAACTCGCACGCGGTGGAGTCTCCCTTGCCCTGCTGAGCGCGCATGGCGCTCCCGCGCGGCACCACGACGCCGCGCGCCAGATTGGTCTCGGTCAACTGCGGCTCGAATCGGGCGATCGCCATCGAGGGGGTCGGCACGAGGTAGCCGGGGTAGACGATATCGAGCAGGCGCTGCGTGAAGCGCGGAAACTCCGCATCGATTCGCAGCTGTACGCGCGCCGCGAGGAAGGCCGCGCCTTCGAGCAACCGCTCCACGTACGGATCGGCGACCTCGACCCCGTCCATCGACAGTCGCGCGCCAATCTTGGGAAATTGTCGCGCGAACTCGGCGCCCATCTCCCGCAGATGCTGCAGCTCCTGGTTGTAGTAGCTGAGGAGCCGCGGGTCCATCACGCCGCCCTGCCGCGGCCGAGATCGCGGATCTCCACCTTGCCACTCTCGAGATCGAGCTCGGTGCGCAAGAGCAGCTCGAGCGGCACGGGCTGGGCCCAGAGCTGACCGCTGATCTGCACGCTCACGACGTTGTGATGCTCGAGGGCGAGCTCCGCCATGATGGCCTCGACGCGCAACGTCGCGGGCACGATGCGCGGCTCGAAATCGAGAATCATCTGCCGGATCGAGGTCTCGAGCTCAACGACATCGAGCTGCGAGGCCGTCTCGCCGGCAAGCGCCGGAAGGCCAAAATTGAGCACCGATTTTGAGACGTATGGGTAGACGGCGAGATCGTCCTGCGACTCGAGCTTGGTCGTGTTGAAGAGCCACGATAGATCCCTGAGGACCGCTTGCCGCAGGCGCGTCGTGTTGATGATGCGCTTCTCGCGCGGCTCAGGCTGCTGATTGCCCGGCTCATCATCGCTCAGGCGATCGAGCAGCGCGGGTTGCAGACGTTCCTGTGGGGTGAGCTCGGGCATCCTTTAGCCTTCTGCGGGCGTCCCGTCGCCGAGGCGGATCTCGCGCACGTCCATCAGCCCGTGCTCGCCGGCATTGGTCGCGAGAATGCGCTGCCCGAGGCCGTAAAACACGCTCTCCGCCACTTCCCTCCATTGCGTCTTGCGGGAGAGAACGATCTGGGCGTCCTCGCTCGACTCCGAGCCGGGATAGCGCGTGGGAATCAACGCGACGGTCTCCCCGCCGTTCTCGAGATCGAGGTGCGCCGGCATCCAGACACAGTCGCGCAGGTCCGCGGGTGGCTCGATCACGATGCGCTTCAAGCGCGCGAACGGGACCCAGTAGTAGCGGCCATTGATGATTGCCTCGAGCACTGGCCCGAGCCGCGAGTCGGCATCTGCGATCCACTCGAAGGCCTCACCCTCGAGCGTACCGGCGGATGCGGGCGCCTGCTCGAAGGCCTCCGCGCGCAGCTTGCTGGCGGCGGCATCGTCCCCGCGACCTGACTGCAGCACTGATTCGATCAGCAGCCCGAGCCAGGGCTCCGGCTGGCCCAGCACCATGGGCGATTTCTTGCCTGCGAAGACCTGCGCCCGCAACAGCTCGCAGAGAATCGCCTCGCGATAGGTCTGGGCCATGGCGAGCGCGGAGGCATCGAGCCCCGCGGCCACATCGAGCTGGTTTCGGGCACGCTCCCATTGCCCGAGCACCGCGAGCAGCTGAAACAGAAAGATCCTGAGCTTCGCATCCGCAGGTTTGGCGCGCACCTGCTCCTGCAGCTGCTTGAGGGCCGCGGTCGGATCGCCGTCACGTAGGCTGCGCTCGGCGGAGCTGGTCGTGTTCATGATGAGGTCCCCTGTGCCGGCAGCGGCTTTCTGCCTATTGGCTGCTCGGATTCCAATTCCCAACGAAGGAAGTTCCGCCACGCGGCTGACCGTCGGGCCCCTGCGGTGTGTAATCGATAGAGATCTTTTGAAACGCCAGACTTAGATCCTCGAGCAGGGCCGCCGGATCGCTCGGGCTCGTGTGCACCTTGTGCGAGACGAGCCGTGCCTGCTCGAGCGTGATCTTCAGGTACTCAATCGGCATGCCCTTCTTGCCGGCCTTGCGGACGGTGAGCAGCGCCTTGGTAATCGTCTCGTTCCCCGTCAAGGCGCTCATCAGCGCGGTCGTTGCCTTGTCGACCCGCTTGGTGACGTTCAGAGTCTGTGCGCTGTACTTGCCGGTCGCCTGCCCCGTGGCGAGGTCCATCGGTGAGACCATGCCCCACGACCAGGAGACGACGTCGATCTCGTCCTTGTGACTCGAGTCTTCAGACTCACCGTTGATGTTGCCGGCTTTCTGGCCCTGCACTTTGAGAAAGATGTCCTGACCCACGGCCTACCCCGGGTTTGTGAATCAATCGAGCCGGCATCAGCCAGCGTGCGCGTGCCTGCGCCCCGCTCGAAAGCCGATCAAGCGCACCATACCGGGTGCGCAGGGATCGCCCCGCGCGCACCGGCGGATCGGGGTTAGCCCCCTTCCTTGTTCGCCTTGATGTCGTACTTGAAATGCACGCCGGCATCGAGGGACCCGTCCGGCTTCTGCGGCTTGTATTCGAGGTTCACCTTCGAGAATTGCAAGGCGACCTGCGCGGTGTGACCCGTATCCCCGCCGGTGCCGCTCGGCTGCACGCTCGTGATGATCACATCGCTCATCTTGATGATCAGGAATTCCTGCGGCGTCTTGCCGGCCTTGCGCAACGTCAGGGTCGCCTCCTTGATGTGATCCGCCGTCGCGCAGGACTTGAGCAGCACCGGGTGGGCCTTGTCGACGTAGTGCGTGAAGGTCAGATCCGCGAAATTCGCCTTGCCGTGACCGCCACCGCCTCCGGTGTGCATGGAGCCCGGCTGGGCAACGCCCCAGGACCAGGTAAGCACGTCGATCTCATCCTTGTGCTTGTCGTCTTGCGACTCCCCTTTGATGTCGCCCAGCTTGAGAAAAATGTCGGTTGCCATGATCCACTCCCCTGATATCCACTTCCCAGATTCGATGCGGTCAGGCGGCCTTTGCCGAGGGCAGCTTCGAGACCAGCCGCAGCGACACGGTGAGACCTTCGAGCTGATAGTGCGGGCGCAGGAAGAACTTCGAGGTGTAATAGCCTGGATTGCCCTCGACCTCCTCCACTAGAACCTCGGCGGCCGCCAGCGGCTTCTGCGCCTTGGTCGACTCCGACGAATGCGCCGGATCCCCGTCGACGTAGTTCATGATCCAGTTCTGCAGCCACGTCTGCATGTCGGTGCGCTCTTTGAAGGAGCCGACCTTGTCGCGCACGATGCACTTCAAGTAGTGCGCGAAGCGGCAGCAGGCGAACAGGTACGGCAGCCGTGCGCTCAGATTCGCATTGGCGGTCGCATCCGGATCGTCGTACTCGAACGGCTTCTGCAGTGATTGCGCGCCGATGAAGGCGGCGAAATCGGAGTTCTTGCGATGCAGGAGCGGCATGAAGCCGTTCTTGGCGAGCTCCGCCTCGCGCCGATCCGTGATCGCGATCTCCGTCGGACACTTCATGTCCACCCCGCCGTCATCCGTCGGGAAGGTGTGCACCGGCAGACCCTCTACCGCCCCACCCGACTCGATGCCGCGGATGCGCGAGCACCACCCGTACATCTTGAACGAGCGCGTGATGTTGGTCGCCATCGCGTAGGCGGAGTTCGCCCAGGTGTACTTGCTGTGATCGGCGGCGCCGGTCTCTTCCTCGAAGTCGAACTCCTCGACCGGGCTGGTCTTCGCCCCGTACGGCAGCCGCGCCAGAAAGCGCGGCATTGCAAGCCCGATGTAGCGCGCGTCCTCGGATTCGCGCAGCGAGCGCCAGGCGGCGTACTCGGGCGTCAGGAAGATCTTGGTGAGATCGCGCGGGTTGGAGAGCTCCTGCCACGAATTCATCTGCATGACGGTCGGCGAGGCGCCGGCGATGAAGGGGCAGTGAGCCGCTGCACAAACCTTGGAGATCTCGCCGAGCAACTCGACGTCCGGCGGCGTCTGATCGAAGAAGTAATCTCCCACCAGACAGCCGAAAGGCTCGCCACCGAAAGTACCGTACTCGGCCTCGTACACCGACTTGAAGATCGGGCTCTGATCCCACGCCGTGCCCTTGAATTTCTTCAGGGCCTTGCCCAAGTCGTTCTTCGATATGTTGAGCACCCGGATCTTGAGCATCTCGTCCGTTTCGGTGTTGTTCACCAGATAGTGCAGGCCGCGCCAGGCGCCTTCGAGCTTCTGAAAGTCCGCATGATGCAGGATGATGTTGACCTGCTCGGTCAGCTTGCGATCGAGCTCGGCAATCATGGCCTCGATCGACTTCAGCACGTCGGCGCCGATGAGTTTCGTCTGCGCGAGAGCCTGGGCAGCCAGCGTGCGCACCGCGAGCTCGACGGCCGACTTCGCCTCCTCCGTTCTCGGCTTGAACTCCTTTTGCAGGAGCTGCGAGAACTGGGTTCCCTCGACGAGTACGGCTTCGGCTTGTGATGTTTGCTCTTGGGTTTCGGCCATGAGTATCTCCTAGGGTTGGCGCGCTGCCGCTCAGGTCTTTTCGGCAGGCTTGGCGCTCGCTGCGAGCGACTGCAACAAGGCAGGATCCTTCAGCACCTTCGCCACGAGCTCCTCGGCGCCCGTCTTGCCGTCCATGTAGGTAATCAAGTTCGCGAGCTGCTGGCGCGCGTCGAGCAATTTCGCGAGCGCGTCGACCTTGCGAGCGACAGCTGCGGGCGAGAAGTCGTCCATGCTCTCGAACGTGATGTCGAGACTGATGTTGCCCTCGCCGGTCAGGGTATTAGGTACCTGAAAGGCGACCCGCGGTTTCATGGCCTTCATGCGGCTGTCGAAGTTGTCCACGTCGACCTCGAGAAATTTGCGGTCGTCCACGGGCGGCAAGGGGTCGGCGGGCTTGCCCGACAAGTCGGCGAGCACTCCCATGACGAATGGCAGCTGGATCTTCTTCTCCGCGCCATAAAGCTCGACGTCGTACTCGATCTGCACGCGCGGCGCGCGGTTGCGCGCGATGAATTTCTGACTGCTTGCTCTCGCCACGAGGCACCTCCGCTTTGTCTCAGTTAGCTGTCACGAATACCGCCGGCCGACTTGGCCTGGGCGATCGCATCTGGGGCTACGTCTGCCAATATCTCGAGAAAATCCTTCGATACGAGGCGCTTGGCGCGCTCGACAATGAGCGGGATGGGGCTGGACGGCTCGCTGCGCCGGAAGAAGGCCGCGATCGCATCGAGCGCACGAATCGCATCCTCGCGCGATTGAATACTGCCGAGAGGCGCACCGCCGGCCACCGCCGCGCTCTTGTCCAGGCCGTTGCCGGATGAAGCCGCATCGGCCGCCGCCGCATTGGGATGCGTTTTGATTTGATCGCGCACGAGCTTTTGGGCGCGATTGAGATAGGCCGTCAGCGGCTCGAGGGCCGGCGCCGACTCGATGCCGGCATGCGCAACCATTGCGGCCTCAATCTTGCGTACCGCGGTCGTCGCCGTGTCGAGACTCGTCAGCAGACCCGTGAGCCGCTCGGCGGGCGAACCTGAGAAGACTGCGTTGATGTACGCGTCATCGGGACGTCGCGCCTCATCGTCTGCGGCGGTGACCTGCCCGGACGCGATATCGGCATCCCGGATGCTGACCGAGCCAAGCTGCGGATGCGCGATCAGGACCGAGCGACGCAACGCGTCGATCACGGCCACTCGGTCGGCGAGACAGTTGAGTGCGTTGCGCCGTAGCAGCGCATCCTCGTCGATGAGAGGATGCACTGCATCCCAGTAGGTCTCGAGCCAGAGCGCCGCCACGGACAGCGCCTCGAAGAAGCTCAGAAGTCCATCGGTGCGGATCACGGCGGCGGCGAGGTGAACCAAGACTCGCAGATCCTTGCTGGTTGCGAGCGCCTCGACAGATCGCGTCTTGATCTCCGCCCAGTTGGGCGCTGCTTTGGGATCGGGCGCGGTCACCTGGCCGAACACCCGGTACGTATCGAAGCTCGCGAGCAGCTGGCTGTCTTCCAGATTGACGCCGCAGGGCGCCTCCGCCGAGATGGGATCAGACAGCGATTGGATTTCGCGACTCATCTTTAATGTGATCGTTGGCGCGAAGTCTTCGTTGAGCGCGGGGTCTTCGTGGGCGCCCGCTGGATTCCCGGCGACCCCATGCGCCGCCGACTCATCGTGCGCAGCAGCATTGCACCCCGCCGGGCCGAACGATTGTAGCCAAATGGGCTCGGCGGCTGAAGAAAATTCAGTGTCCCGGCGGTTCCTGTGGAGCTGCAGACCTCGGGCGGGTGCCCTCGTCTGGGTGCGCCTGCGCGGCCGGGGTTGCGTCCAGCTGCGCCATAATGCGGGGCCATAGCGTCGGCCACTCGCGCTGCCAGCAGCAGCCATGGTCGAATGCGTCGAAGGTCCACAGTTGCGCCCCGGGATGGCCGGTCAAATAGCGATCCAGGAGCGCGGGAGGGACGTTCCGGTCCTCCCCACCGGCCAGGTGGATCTCGATGACGCCGGCGGGCAGCGGTGGGCTATCGGCCGGATCGAGGCTGCCCGAGAGCGGCAAGTAGCGGTGATAGGCCGTCCACCCGCTGACATCCAGGTTCGCCGATAAAGTGACGACAGCCCTGAGCCGCGCAACCTGCGGCGCCATCAGCTGTGCGAGTGTGCCGCCGCCGCTGTAACCGATCAGAATCACCTCGCGAAAGTCATGCTCGAGGGTGATGCGGTTGGTGGCCGCGGCAAGGCTCTGTACGACCTCGCGCGAATAGCGCCCCATGGTCCAGTTGGATGGATGGCACTCGGCGGCAGTTGCAAGACCCAGATAGCAGGGACGGCCCAGATACAGCACCGCACCCGCAGTGTGCGCGGCCAGCTCCAGGGCAAGCGGGTGCCGAGGGGTGGGATCGGCCGCGATCTCGCGTCCGCCACCCGTCCACGGTGACCCGTCCCCCTCGATGAACACCAAGAGCGGCCCCTCGGAGCTCAGCCGCAGGTAAGCCACATGATGAAAGGAGGCGCCGACGAGCAGCTCACGACTCAAGCCCCTCTGCTCCGCCAGTTGCTCGGCACGCTGAGTGGGGGTTGCACAGGCAGCGGTGAACGCCGCGACAAGAGCGGCGAGAAGTACACGACAACGACTGTTCAGCGGCTTATCCGGCCCGGTAAGTTACTGATCTTCAACCGAAAGAAACGCTCGACGCAGGGTCTGAGGCAGCGCTCAACCCGCAGGGAACCCTAGCGCGAACGCCCGGAAGAGTCATCCGCCTGCGAGCTCTGCCCGCTTGCGGCGGGCGCGTTCGACGGCTGGGTCTTTGATGAATCGGCATCCGCGGTGGCTGCCGCTGACGCCACACCCGGTTGCGCCGTGCTCGGCGCTGGTTCACCTGAGGCCTGCGCGCCAGCTGCTGACGAGGCGGCCGGGGCGCTTGCCGACGTGGCGCTCGACCCGGAACCGCCAGCAGCCTGCTCGGTTTCCTCCGGCACCACCATGACGGGCGTACTGGGCAGCACGCCGGCCCTTCCCTCAGTCAGGAGGTTTGCATAATCCGGAAAGAGCTTCTGACCGGAGGCCAGCAAGCCATCGGCCACCGTGCTGCCGTGATCCTTTGCGCGCAGGTCCGCGATCCGGTTGGCCAGAGTCTGGGCGAGCATGTGCTCGGTGATCTGGTAATCCTCGCCATCGCTTGTGCGCAATGCATCGAGCTGCTGCTTCTGAGTGGCGGCATTCAGCGTGACCGCGCTTCGCAACTGATCGTAGACATCACCGTCCGCGACATAGCGAGCCTCGAGGTTCTTGAGCTCGGAGGAGCGGCCGAACTTGCGTCGACCTTCAGCCAGCGTCTTCAGAGCGCCGTCCACCTCGCCATTGGTGAACTGCGCCTGCGCGCGGTGCAGATAGCTCGACATCAGGAGCTGCGGAATGAGGCGCGTGGCCTCGGCATTCACGGCGACGCGCCGCAGCTCCGCCGCCGTACGGCCTGCTCCCTCAATGTCTCCGGAACCCGCTTGCGATTCCAGCTGCTCCTTCAAGAGCTCGCTGCGCACGCGGTGTGCCTCAGTGGCAGCGCTGTCCGTTGCCGCTCGCCCGGGCTCGAGGCTGCTGGCCGCAGCGACCGTCTCCGGGGGATTCGTGTCCTGCGGCATCGGCTGCGGTGCCGCAGGCGATTCCAGGTGCTCAGCCTGGGATGCAGGCACCGTCTGCACCTCATCCGAAGTAGGCGCGGAGGCAAGGGGTACGGCTTGCGCCTGCTCAGGAACTGCCGAGGCAGACACAGGCACGGGCACGGCCGCGGGCGCAACGAGCGGGGCCTTCCGCGGCTCTGGTCGTCGCGGCTGCCCTGGCAGTCCAGGCAAGGAGACGTGCGCGGCGAACTCCCGCCAATCGAAGTGCGGCATGGGCCACTGCCAGAGGTAAAAACCCACCGCCGGAACGGCCAGAGCGAGCAGCGCGGCGCAGGCAACCAAGATTTTCGGCCGCTTCCCAGAGTTGAGAAGCGGTGTCACGAAGTTCTCAACGCTCGCGGTGCGTTCCGAGCGCTCGAATGCCAGAGCCTGCTTCAAGGCGCGCCATTGCGCCCGCGACAGCGAGCGAATGCGAGCCGGTCGCAGCCGCGACTCGGATGCCTTCAAAGCATCGATGCGCTTGAAGGGATGAACGCCCGTAAGCAACTCGTAGGCGACACACGCGAGCGCATAGACATCGTCGCGAATATCGGGCTCCTCGCCGCGCAGCATCTCGGGGCTCGCGTACGCTGCAGAGAGCGCGCCGAGCTTCCCGGCATCAAACAGCGTCGTCTTCTCGGACATCTCAAATCGCGAGGGCGCCGCGCGGGCGATGCCAAAGTCGAGTACCTTGACTTTGCCCTGAGCGGTCAGGAATGCATTGCTCGGCTTGAAGTCCGAGTGAATGATCTCGAGCTCATGGGCATGGCTCAACGCGGAGCCGAGTGCTTCGATGATCGCAAGGGCACGCGACAGCGGCACGCCGCGCTTGCCGTGGCTTCTGATCACCTCATCGAGCGAGTGGCCGGACAGAAGCTCCATCACCATATAAACGTTGCCACCGTCACGATCGAAATCGTGCACGGCCACGATGTTGGGATGAGCCAGCTTCTGCGCCTTGCGAGATTCGCGCTGCAGCGCCCGCACGGCGAGCGGATGCCGTTTGAATTCTTCGTTGAGGACCTTGATGGCGACGTAAGGCTCTCTCAGGTCGGCTCTTCTGCGGTCGAACGCTCGATACACAATGCCCATGCCGCCGCGCCCAAGTTCCTGGACGAGCTCGAAGCGCTCACGCAGCACCGAACCCATGAAGAGCGGCGAGGCCACTTCCGAGAGCCGCTCCGCCGTATCCCAGGCGGAGCCGGTCGTCGAGCCCGGCCGCGTCGTCACGGGATCGGCGCCCTGGAAACCGGGACCGGTCGGGGAGGTTCGCAGTCGGTCGAGCATCGCCACGGCCCCCGGCCGTACGCGCGTCAGCTCGAATTTCGGGGCGGTGATTTCGGCGATGTCCGCGACGATGGTCGACCGCAGCTCATCGTCGATGAAATGTGCACGGCAGTAGGCATCCGCCAACGCGATGAACGTGGGCGAGAGACCAGGCTCTGCGCTCAGTGCCGCCCGGATGCAGCTGCGCAGCTCGCTCTCGGGAAGCTGTCCGTGGCCGTAGGCCGTGAACTGTCGCTGAACGTCCGAGATGTCCATAGACCGCACTGCCCTGAACGTTGCTTGCCGTCTTTAGTGTTCGGAACCCGCATCGGATCTGATTGGGTGCGACGACGATGCGAGTAACCACATCCATGCGCTCAAACGGGCGATTTTTGTGAATCAGCCGTGAAAAAGCCAGCGCTTTTCCCGAGCCGCAGTCAAAGGACAAGCTCGAGATCGGCCACCCCGCAGCAGTTTTTCTGGGAATTGAGGGACGTACCGAGTGTACCTCGACCGCTTCTCAACTCAGCAACGCGAGCCCGCGCTCAAGCTCGCGTTGCTCGGCGGTCACGGCACAACGAACGCGGTGAGCGGAATCGCCTGCGGACTCCCTTGGGCATTGCTCGTGATCAGAAGAGTCGCCGACTGGCTGCCCATACTTAGCGCGAAGAACGTAACGTTGACGCTGCAACTGGTGCCGACAGGCAGTGAAGGCGGGCAGGAGCTCGAAGCAACGAACTCACGAGCGCTCAGCGGGTTGCTGCTCGGGACAACGGCGATGCTCGAGATCGACACCGCGGCTGTACCGGTGTTGCCTACGATCACCGTGCTTACGCGCTGCGAGTTCAGTACGACCGAACCGAAGTTGACGAGCGTCGGCGTCTCGGTGAGTTGTATGAGCGGAGGGCTGACGGTCACTTCGCAGGTCACCGTTACGGTTCGCGCTCCGAGCGCGTTGGAGTCCTTCACCTGCGCCATGAATTCGAAACTGCCGTTCTTGCTCGGAGTGCCTGACACGCCTCCCGTGGTCGCGTTCGATGTCAGCCCCGGAGGCAGGCTGCCTTTCGTGATGGAGAAGTGATACGGCAGGACACCTCCCGAGGCCGCGAGCGCCGAGCTGTACGCAACGCCCACACGGGCGGTCGCTGCAGGACACGCAAGCGTCAATGGCGCGACATACTGGAAGGCACCGCTCGAGCAGTTCTGTCCCGAGCCCGGACGCGAGACGCCGCGCTGGTCAGTCGCTGGGCAGTTCGCGGCGACGCCAAGAGGGATTGCGGGACTGCCCGAGAGCAGCGCCAGAGTCTGCGTCGGGCCACCGTTATATTGGAGTGGCCCAAGATCGGGGTTGATACCGTTCAGGCTGGTGGACTGCGGGAAGCCGCAGCTCGCATCGTCACTCAAGTTACCGCCGCCGTCCGTGATCGGCCCGAAGGTTACGGAGCCAGGAGCAGTGACTGCACAGCTGCCACTGCTGCCGTTGTTCGCGAGAATGGTGTTGTTCAGCGTGAGCGAACCCATATTGTTGGAGACCGCGCCGCCCTGCGCTGCGCTCACGTTATTGGACAGCGTACTGTTGGTGATCACCGTGAGGGCATTCAGACTGTCGACGGCGCCTCCGTAGTTGACTGCAGAGTTGCCCGCAAACGTGCTGTTCGTGATGGTCAGCAGGTCGGAAGGGGTGGAGACGTGCCAGACTGCGCCGCCCGTTACCGCAGAATTCCCCGAAAAGGTGCTGCCGGTGATGCTTGCGCCGAGCCCGCCTTGGTAAAGCACAGCACCTCCGGAACCGGAGGAGGGATTGGTATTTGAAATAGTGGTATTGCCCGAGAAAGTACTGTTGGTAATCGTCAGCCGGCCTACGCTATAGACTGCTCCGCCGCCACCCGGTGCGTAGTTATTGGTGAAAGTGCTGTTTGCGATGATCAGTGTACTTGCGTATGGACTTACGGTGCTGTCGCCGCTGTAGATCGCACTACCAGTGAAGGGCTCGCGCGGCGGCCGTCCCTGCGTTGGGGCCGAATATCCGACCGAGTTGTTTGAGAACACGCTGTTGGTGACGGTCACCTGACCACCCTGGACGTTCGTAATCGCCCCGCCGCCGTAGGCTCCCACACAGGCGTTCAGCTCACAGTATGAATTCACGAACGTAAGGGCGTTTACCTGGAGCGTCGCACCGAGATTGATGAGCAGCACCGTACGCTTGGTGCCATCGAGCGTGATGTTCTGGCCGGAGCCGTCGAGCGTCACGTTCTTGGTGATGAAGATCGCCCCCGTCGAGGGGTCGAGCGCGATCGTGCAGACGTTGGCGCTTGCGCAGCCGGGATCAGTCGCTGGAATGGCGAACGCGATGCTGTCGTTCGGCGCTGCAGCGTTGATCGCATCGCGCAACGCACAGGTGGTCCCGCAGGTGCCTCCACCCGGGTCCGCGGTCGTCGTGACGACCCAGGTCGCAGAGTGGGCCCATCCGCATCCGAGCAGGAGTGATAGTGCCGCGGCGATGCGGATGGCAGTAGCAAGCGAAGCCTTCATTGTCGCCTCCCTACCGGTGCACTGCTGGCTCAGCGGCCTCGGTCACCGTCTGTACGCGGTGGAGGCACCGTCCAGCGCTTCCTTCCCAGAGTTCAGTACTGGTGTAAGGCGTAGGCCGCGCCGAAACGGGATCAAGAAAAGATAGGGAGAGACGAGTCGGGCGACGCTAGGGCTCCAGGCCTTCCAGTTCACGGTTCAACCAAGCCCGAGCCGTCGCCCACTCACGCTTGATGGTCGCCGGTGATACACCCATGGCCTCGGCGGTCTCGTCGACCGAGAGGCCGCCGAGAAAGCGCATCTCGACGATGCGACACAGGTCGGGGTCGAATTTCTCGAGCTTCGTCAGCGCCTCCTCGAGCGCAAGGACATCGACATCCGTCGTCTGAAGCGGATGATCGATTTCAAGCAGCTCCACTCGCTGTCCGCCGCTGCGTTTGGCGGCGTTTCGAGCGCGCGCATGATCGACGAGAACCTCGCGCATGAGGTGGGCTGCGATCGCGAGGAAGTGAGTCCGATTCTCGACCTGCTGGGATTCCTCCCTCACGAGCCGTAAGTAGGCCTCGTTGACGAGCGCAGTGCTCTGCAACGTGTGCTCGCGACGCTCGCCGCGCAAGTGACTTCGGGCAAGGCGATGGAGCTCCTGGTATACGAACGGAATGAGCGCCTGCAGTGCAGCCTTATCGCCTGCTCTCCAGCGCGCGAGCAGGGTGTTCACACCTTGGCGCGGCGCGTCTTCTTCTTCGGGAGGCTGAGCCATCTAGGGGTCCGCCTCCGCGAGGGAGCGCACGCGTAGCGCGGCAGTCAGCTGGGCAGGAGCGTACTGCACCTGCACGGCCTCGTACGCGTGGGCCACGTCCTCCATCAGACCCTCTCGATCGAGCAATCGAGCAAGCGAAGCGCGACGGTAGCGCCACGGCCGCCAGCTTTGGTCGGGCCAGTCCTGGTTTCTGGCCACCTCGGCTGCTGCAGCGTAGTACCGCAACGCAGTGAGTAGCGCGGCGTCCCTGGCTGTCTTGTCCTCCTCCCGGCTCGCAGCCTCATCGTATCGTTCGGCGAGGCGCGCCAGGGCCGACGGGAGTCCGGCGTCGGCGCCCCGTCGATACCACAGCCACGCTCGGCGCGGATCGGCAGGAAGGAGGTAACCCGCGAGCGGAGGCGGTGACCGGACCCCACGCTCGTATAGCCTGCCGAGCTCGAAGGCGGCCATCTTCACGCCGCCCCGCCAGGCCTGCTCCTCGAGTGTGATCGCGCGGCCCGTATCGAGCAGACCGCCGGAGGGATTAGAGAGCAAGACGCCGAGATCGACGAGAGCCGACCGATAACCGGCGCTGGCGGCTGCCTCGAGATCTCTCAGCGCTCCGTGGAAGTCTCCTGCTGCCATCAGCGCGCGGCCGCGTTGATAGGTTTGCCTTGCACCATCGAGACGACCTGGTGCCGGTGCGGAGCAAGCCTTGAGTGCAACGTCGACCTGCAGCTGCTCGAGCATGACGCCCGATCCACGCCGCTCGGAATCGTAGGGCGCGGCCGCAGCCCGGTCACATTCGTTGGCGCGTGCGGGCCAGGGCCGAACGGGCGTGGACAGCCCTAGTTGAAACTTTTCCTCCGGGGACAAGCCATCGAACTGCGCGGCTTCGGCCCAGGCAACCTGAGCCGACATCGAGGGAGTACGAGTGTCCCAGATACGACCAACGTTGTCCGTTGTGGCTACCGCGACCCGGCGACCGTCCGGCGAATAGAGCGCGGAAAATACGGGCGCCGCGCCAGTCTTGACCATCAACTGACCGCCCGTCGCGGCATCCCAGATGCGGATGCTGCCGTCGATTGACGATGTGAGCACTTGCTGACCGTCGGGGGAGAACGCAGCGGTTCCTACGCGAGCGGTGTGACCCAGGAGTACGTTGAGCTGCCGCCCCGTTGCTGCGTCCCAGATGCGTGCGGTGTTGTCGTTTGCCGCCGTGACGATACGGCGGCCGTCGGGTGAGAAGGCAGCAAAGTACAGCCAGTCGGTATGGCCGTTGAGGGATAGCAGCTCTTGACCCGAGGCGGCATCCCAGATGCGCGCGGTCTTGTCATGGGAGGCGGTGAGAACGCGCTGACCATCCGGGGAGAAGGATGCGGACAAGACCGCATCCCTATGCCCCGCGATGAGCTTGAGCTCGCGGCCGGTCTCGGCATCCCAGATGCGCGCAGTCTTGTCATAGGCGGCCGTCACGATCCGGCGGCCGTCGGGTGAGAAGGCCCCAAACGTGACCCAATTCGAGTGCCCGACCAACGCGAGCAGTTGCCGGCCCGTCGCGGCATCCCATACCCGGGCGGTCCTGTCGTCCGATACCGTCAGCACGCGTCGCCCGTCCGGCGAAAAGCACGCCCACTCGAGAAGGTCTTCGTGCCCACTCAGCACCTGCAGCGCTCGACCGGTCGTGGCGTCCCAAATGCGCGCAGTCCTGTCGGCCGAAGCTGTCACCACACGCTTGCCATCGGGCGAGAATCCCGCTGACTGCAGCCCGTGAGCGTTTCCGGTCAGTAGCAGCAAACCGTCTTCTGAGGCTAGGCTCCAGATTCGGGCAGTACCATCGTAGGAGGCCGTGGCGATGCGCTGCCCGTCAGGCGCGAACGTGGCACTTTGGACGAGCCTCCTATGTCCGCTCAGGAGTGCAGTCAGCCGCCCTGTAGTCGTGTCCCATATCCGCACGCTTTGATCAACGGATGCCGTCACTATTTGACGCCCGTCCGGTGAGAACGCCGCATCCGTTACCCCCTCCTTGTGTCCGCCGAGCATCATGATCTGCCGACCCGTGAGTGCATCCCAGACACGCGCAGTGGTGTCGTTCGAGCTGGTCACGATCCGCTGCCCATCCGGTGAGAAAGCGGCTGACCACACCCGATCGGTGTGGCCTTGCAGGGTTCGGATCTCGCGCCCGGTAGCCGCGTCCCAGATGCGTGCGGTGTTGTCCTCAGAAGCCGTGATGATTCGGCGACCGTCGGGCGCAAAAGCCGCGCTCGTCACTCGGTCCGTATGACCTATCAGGCGCAGGATCTCCCGACTTCGGGCGATGTCCCAGACGCGCGCGGTCTTATCAAACGAGCCGGTGACGATGCGCTCTCCGTCGGGCGAGAACGCCGCCGATCTCACCCGATCGGCATGACCGACCAGCCGCGTGAGCTCGCGACCCGTCGATGAGTCCCAGATGCGCACGGTCTTGTCGAATGAGGCGGTCACGATCCGTCGGCCATCCGGCGAGAAGGCGGCGCACGAGACGAGATCTTCATGCCCACGCAAGACCAGCGACTCTCGACCCGTTGATGCATCCCAGAGGCGCGCGGTCCGGTCTTGCGAGGTGGTCACGACGCGCCGACCGTCGGGTGAGAATGCGATGGAGCGCAGGCGGTCCGTATGCCCGAGCATCGCGAGAATTCCCAAATCGGCGGCGCGCGCCCGCTCGAAAACGTCCACCGCTTCGGGCGGGTAGGATTGCTTCGCTTGCCGCCGGCTGAGCACTTCGAGAATGATGCTCAGCGAGCCCGCGACATCGCCCGCATTGAGCCGTGCGGCAGCCGCTTGCGTCAGTGAGCGAAGTTGCGCCTGCAGCGCCGCATCGCGCATCGCGGAGGCCACGGATGCCTCATGCGTGGTCGCGATGAGCCCGCCAAGAAGGGTAACGATCAATGCGCTCGCTGCTGCCACTGCCGCCCAGTGGCGCCGGGCAAACTTGTAGGCACGGTAGGCCATGCTGTCGCGCTGGGCCAGCACCGCATCGCCGCGGAGAAAGCGCGCGATGTCCTCGCCGAAGGCATCCGCCGTCGGATAGCGCTCCGCGGGGGCCTTCTTCAGCGCTTTCGCAGCGATCGCATCCAGATCGCCCCGGAGCGCGCGCGTCAACTTCTTCGTCGTGGTGTCTCGTACCTGGGCCGACACCTCGGCCACAGCCAGGCGACTGGGTGCCACCGGCTCGGCGGTGAGAATGGCCTCCTCTAGAGCACCGCGCGAGTCGCGTCGCAGACGATAGGGCCGCTCCCCCGTCAGCAGTTCATAAAACATCACGCCAAGCGCGTAGACGTCCGCTGCGGTCGTGAGCGGGGCCCCTGAAATCTGCTCCGGCGCGGCGTATTCCGGGGTCAATGCTCGGCCGCCGAGCTGCGTCAGCTCCGTCTCCTTGGCCTCACCTTCACTGAGCAGCTTCGCGATGCCGAAGTCGAGCAGCTGCACCCGACCCTCGTCCGTGACCAGAATGTTCGAGGGCTTCAGGTCACGATGGATGACAAGGTGAGCATGGGCGTACTGCACAGCGCCCAACACCTGCTGAAAGAGCTCGAGGCGCGTGCGAATCGGCAGGCGGTGAGCGTCGCAGTATGCGGTAAAGGGTGTACCCGCCACGTACTCGAGCGCCAAGTACGGCTGACCGTCATCCGCGACTCCCGCATCGAACAGCCGGGCGATGTTGGGATGCGTGAGGTTTGCAAGTATGTCGCGCTCGCGAGTCAGTCGCTCGGTCATTCCCCAACGCATGAGCGCGGGGTGCAAAAGCTTCAACGCCACGCGGCGCGTGAAGAGGCCGTCCGCACGTTCCGCCAGCCAGACGCTGCCCATCCCGCCAAAGCCAAGCTGTGAAAGGATCGAGTAAGGACCGAAGCGCTTGCCAACCAGTGCCTCCGGGACATTCAGGGCGGGGGCAGGCTCAGGCGCGCTCGGCTGTTCCGGAATCGCGCCGCTCTTACCTGAGGCGCGAATCAGCGATTCGACTTCCTGCCGGAAAACAGGCGGGCACGCCTCGAGGTACGCCACTCGATTCGCAGTGGGCAGGTCGAGCGCTGCCTGGAAGATCAGCTTGATTTCTCGCCACTGCTCTGGAGTCATGACGTGCAGCGCCGGCCTGCGACCGTGGGACCACCACCCCGGTCGCTTTGCTATCGAGCTTTGCTGACGCATTGTAGCGTTGATTTCGCAATCGCTCAGCCGCATGGGTGACAGGCCGCTTCAAGATCATTACCTATCCCCCCTGGCGGATGTTGGATACGATGTGGAGCCGTCGACTACGTCGCGGGGGTCGTTCGGGCTCGGCATCAAGATGGTTGACGCCTCGATACTCAAGCCGCCGCGGCTTGCAATTAGCGCGTTGCTGGCCGGCGCCCTCCTCTGTGGCGCATCGGTTTGCGCAGCACCGCCGAGTGTGAATGCTGGCGAGCGGGCGCCGACAAGCGCCGCTGCGGCGCCGGGTGTCAAGCGCGCGCTCCTCGTCGGTATCAACAACTACAAGGCCGTGCCCCATCTCATGGGCTCGCTAAATGACGTGGCGGCCATGAAGCAGATCCTGACGACGCGCTGGGGGTTCTCGCCGGACAACATCGTCATCCTGACGGAGCAGGCGGCCACGCGCGCTGCCATCCTGCGCGAGCTCAGGCGCCTCGTGCGTGAATCGGGCCCGAATGACACGGTGGTCTTCCATTACTCGGGCCACGGATCACAGGTGAAGGATCTGAACGGCGACGAGGATGATGGGCTCGACGAGACGCTCGTGCCCTACGATGGGCGCACCGCTGGCGTACCCGACATCGTCGATGATGAGCTGGACGTGATCTTCTCCAAGCTGCGCACCAGCGCGGCCCTGATCATTCTCGATTCCTGCCATTCGGGGACCGGGACACGCAGCGTCGACTTCCGCCCGCGCGGCATCCCGCAAGACACGCGGCTCGAGGAGTATCAGGACCCGGCCGTGAGACCGAGCTCCGGGGTCGCCACGCGCGCCATCGTTCCGCGGGTCGAGTCGCGACAGCTCGTCATGAGCGCGGTTGCTGCGGATCAGGAAGCGCTCGATGGCCCGGTCGATGGCGACTACCACGGCATCTTCACCTATGCGCTGTCCAAAACGCTCGCCGCCTCGCCTGACAGTGCCTCCGCTCGTGACATCTTCGCGGGCGTCGCGCAGGAGATCGGGCGTCTCCAAGTCAAATTCGGCAATACCGCGATGCCCGAGCCGCAACTCGAGGGGCCGCCGACGGCGATCGATGGCCCGCTGCTCGCCTGGGCTCACACAGATGCCGCAGCGCAAATGCCGGCGCCGCGACTTGCCTGGCTCGAGACTCAACCGGGAGTCGCCGGAGAAGTCATTCTCACGAATGGGGTGCTGCTCGGGGCGGCACCGGGCTCGACCTGGGCGATCTATCCTCCCGCAGAGACGGCCTTTGCGCCCGGACGCGCGCTGGCCGTCGCCACGGTCGTGGCGAACTCCGGCCTGGATGCTCGCGCCTCCTTGCAGCCCGCGACCGTGCAGATCGCCGCAGCGTCGCGCGCCGTCGCGCTAATGCCCAGCGCAAATGACAAGACGACCGTGCGCATCCTCGACGTGCCGCCGGCATTGCGCACTCAGATCGAGGCCGTCCTGGTGCACACGATCGCAAATGTCGAAATCGTCGGCGCCGGGCGCGCCGCGCGGTTTCTGATCGATGTGCACGCGGGCATGCTGCGATTGCTGTCCGCGGACGGCGGCAGCACGCTCGGAATTTACGATACCCAGACCGATCAATGGGGACCTGCCGTCGCCCGGGTCATCGCGCGCTCGACGGATGCGTCTCAACTGCTCGCACTCGACAACCCCGTCTCGCAACTGCGAGTGCAGGCGCAGGTGGTCGGCACGGACTCGGGTAGTGCGCGCGACATCATCGTGGTCGCCAAGAGCCGGCCCGCGCAGCTGCACATTCGCCGCGCGAACGAGGTGCGTTCCCCACAGAATAGTCTGCAGCTCGCCGTGAACGTGAGCGCCGACGCCTATCTCACCATCGTGGATGTCGATTCCGAGGGCAATACCAACCTCCTGTTCCCCAATTCCTATCAGCGCACGGGTTTCTCGAGCGCTGGACACGTGCTCGGCAATCAACAGCTGCTGATCCCCGATTCCCTGGCGAGCGGCAGCCGTGCTGGCTTCTTCTGGGACTACGGGCCGCCGGCGGGCATCGACACGATACGCGTGTTTGCGAGCACGGACCTGCGCACCGCGCAGCTCATTCGCGAGCGGATCCGCGCGCTCGGCGCATCCAGTGGAACCCGTGGCGTGCCATCGGCAAGCGCAGCCTCCGGATACGAGGGGCTGCGGCACGAGCTCACCGGACTTGCCACTCGAGGCATCGTCACACAACAGGACCCGAGCCCAGCAAGTGACGCCGCAGGCTCCCAGACATCCGCATCCGCGCCCGACTGGGCCGCAACCTCAGTGACCGTATCCGTCACGGAGTGAGGCGCGAGGGCTGACGCAGCCCGCGCTTACTGGCAGTCGGACTTGTCCTTATCGGTGCAGTCTTTCTGCGCGCCTTGAGTCTGCGTCGAGCTGGTCGGCGGTGCCTTGGTCTTCGGAGGGTCCTCGACCGAGGGTGGCGCTACATATCCGGCCGCGCAACCGAACAGCGTGAGGTACACCGCGCAGGTGAGCGCGAGACGAGCGAGAGGCCGTGATCGATGCGACATGGTCAGTAACTCCTCTTCTGATGTGTGCGCTGTGAATCTTCGCTGGGCGTGGGTGGCTCAGTCCGCTCGACCCACGATGTTGAATGCCGCCCAGTACCAGGGCTCGGGATATTGCTGGCGGGTCTCGATCTGAGCGAGCCGCAGCGCCTCACGCTTGCTGTTCTTGCCCATGTCCCGGTAGAAACTCGTCATCAGCTCGGCGGTCGCCTTGTCGTCGACTTCCCAGAGGCTCGCGACGATGGAGCGCGCGCCGGCATAGAGAAAGCCGCGCGTCAGGCCAATGACATCATCGCCGTTGGCGACCTTGCCAAGGCCCGTTTCGCAGGCCGACAGCGTCACCAGATCGACGTCCCATCTGATCGAATACAGATCGCTCACCGCGAGCACGCCATCGGGCTCGCGCCCCTTGGCCAGATAGAGTCCCGAGCTGAGTGGGGTGTTGGCGTCGAAGTGGCCGTGCGTCGCGAAGTGCAGGATCGAGAAGCCGTTGCCGAGCTCCATGACGGCGCTCTTGCTCGCCTCGCCGCGCACGAGTGCGCGTGAGTCGGGAAACATCGCCGCTACCCTCTGCGCCTCTAGCTGGGCATTCGGTAGATCGTAGCGCCGGTCACCCAGATCGGGATTGCCGAGAGCGAGCAGCATTCCAGGCTTTTTCGGCTGTCCCGTCCGCAGATAGACGAGTGCGCTCGCGCTTGGAATCAAGCGCAGACTGAAGCGATCGATGAGGTAGCCCTGCCCATCCGGGAGTGCTGCGAACGGCAGGTAGTGGAGCACACCGTGCGGTGCGATGGTGATCGCGCGAGTGCCCTGCAGGGCGGGAAGCAGCGGGCGAATCAAGCGATCGTGCAAGGAGCGACCGAGATCGCCCGTGTTGGCGGCGCGCTGCTCGATCGCCGCGCGGAATGCTCTGACCTCCTCATCCAGGCCCTTGGCGGAGAGCGTGACGCCCGTGACTCCTGCGCCATGCAAGACGAAGGCATATAGCGCGGCTTCCTGCACGTAGTAGTCGATGAGGCTCTCGTCGGGGCCCAGACGGGCGGTGATGGCGGCGACGTCGACGCTCGGCACTGAGATGAGCGAGGCGGCCTCCGGAGCGGTATGTACGAGCGACTCGCGCGCATCCGCGACCAGCTTGATGCCGCGAGCTGACTGATCGTTGTTGGGTATCCCCAGGCCACTGTCAACCGTCACGGCTTGGGCGAAGAGCTCGCGCACCTTGTCGTCCGCCGCAGGCGGCGGCCCGAGATCCCTGCGCTGCGCGAGCAAGTCGACCAGTGCCCGGGCCTTCGCGCGTTCGGCATAGACGAATGCCGGCTGCCAATCGCCGGCCTGTGCAAGGGCGCCGATCAGGGCCGCGTAGACACTCTGCTTGTCCCCGGCAAAGCCGATCTTGGCCGCTTCGAAGGAGATCGTGCTGCGCACCGATTCGATCGCATCGACGGATTGCGAGAGCAGCCGCACTCCGGCTTCGCGCTGCCCCTGTTGTAGCGCGATGCGGCCCCGCTCGTAGAGCGTCACCCAGTAAAGATTGCCCATCGCGCGGATCTCAGGCAGCGCGAGCAGCGTATCGAGCATGGCGCGCGCATCATCGATCCGGCCCACGTGCTCGAGAGCCTGCGCGTACAGCAAGGCGTTCGAGACGTCCTCGACCGCGATGGCGAACAGGCGTGTATCTCGCGGCGTGCCTGCGCGCATGACGGCGTGGGACATTGCGGTGACCGGCAAGAGAAGTGTCCAGTCGACCGTTTGCATCGTGCTTTCGTGTTGCCGCGTGGATCCCACTTTGCGCGCGAGAGCTTCGTAGTAGAGGATCACCCGATCGTACTCACCCTGCGCGTACAGGGGTCCGATCGAGAGCAGCTGCGCGCGGCCGCGAAAGGGTCGCATGCCCGACTGCATGCGCACGTCCTTCCAGCGCTCCAGATCGGCGAGCGCGGCCTGCGCCTGCGGGGTCTTGCCCAGACGCTGATACAGGAGCGCTCGCTGCACATCGAGCGACATGGCAAGCATCCACGGTCGCAAGTCGAGCGCGGCTGGATTGTTGCGGCCCTCGTGGTACATCTGTGCGACGTCCGGCGCCTCGGCGCCCGTTCCCGCACTGCCGAGTTCTGCAGCCACGTACTCGATGGGCTTGAGATCCTCTTGAGTCGTAGGAATGAGCCATCCGTGCTTGACGACGCGGGAGTCCGCGGTGCGAAACGCCGCGGGTAATGCGGCCCAGGCGGACTCCGTCCACTTGAGGGACGTCTCCGGCTCACCGAGCTCCGCGTAGGCCGACGCGCGCAGCCAGCCGCTCATGACCGGCGCACCGCGCCGTACCAGCTCGACCTCGGGCACTCCCGCACCGCCCGCGGCCACCTTGGCATCGAAGAGATCGAGGCAACGGAAGAGCTGATCGTAGTTGCGAAAGCGATACTTGAGTCCGCAGACAGCGAAGTGATCAGTCCATGTCACAGCGTCGGGCGGATTCTGAACTTGCTGCCACTTGAGCTCCCACGCATCGGCCATGCGCTGCGCATTCGGATCGCGGTATTCCACTCGGGTGCCTTCCCGAGCCGACCCGGTGGGCGGCTGCGCAGGCTGCGAGGTGCGCGACACTTGTGTCTTGGCGGTGAGCGGATCGCCCATGTGATACGCGGGAGGCGCGCAGGCCGCGATTAAGGCAAGGAGGGCGATCAATCCGGCCAGCAACAGGTACCACATGCACTGCTGCGCGGGCACCGAGCGCAGCAAGACCGCCCGTGCTGAGTGAACGGCGCTCAATCCGCGCGGCCCATGATCTGAAACGCCGCCCAGTAGCGCGGCTCGGGGTATCGCTCGCGGGTCTCGAGCTGCGCGAGCCGCAACGCCTCACGCTTATCGTGGCCTTCGAGATTGCGATAGAAGCTCGTCATGAGCTTCTCAGTCGCCGCATCGTCGACTTCCCAGAGACTCGCGACGATTGAGCGCGCACCTGCGTACAGAAATCCGCGCGTGAGACCGATCACATCGTCGCCGCTCGCCACCTTGCCGAGACCGGTCTCGCAGGCCGACAGAGTCACGAGCTCGACGTCCCAGCGCAGCGAATATAGGTCACTCACCGTGAGCACCCCGTTGGGCTCGCTGCCCTTGGCGAGATACAGGCCCGAGCTCAGGGGCGAGTCGGCGTCGAACTTGCCATGCGTGGCGAAGTGCAGGATCGCGAAGCCGTTGCCGAGCTCCTTCACGGCGCTCTTGCTCGCTTCGCCGCGCACCAGAGCACGCGAATCAGGGAACATCGCGGCGACGTTCACGGCCTCGAGCTGGGCGTTCGGCAGATCGAAGCGCGCGCTACCGAGATCGGGATTGCCGAGCGCGAGCAGCTTGCCGGGCTTGGCCGGGCGATCCGACTTCAGATAGGTGAGTGCATTGGCGCTCGGGATGATGCGAATGCTGAAGCGGTCGAGCAGATAGTGCTCTCCATCCGAGAGCGCCACGAAGGGCAGGTAGTGCAGTGCTCCGTTCGGTGCGATGGTCAGCTTGTCGCTGTGCAGCTCTGCCGCGAGCGGCGCGATCAGGCGATTGTAGAGTGCGCGACCGAGCTCTGCGGAGCGCGGGTCGCGGCGCTCGATACAGTCACGAAAGGCGCGCACGTCATCGTCCAGCGTCTTCCCGGAGAGCTTGAAGCCCTTTACCGTGCCGCCCTCCAGCACGAACGCATAGAGATCGTCGCCAACTCCGTAGTAATCGATGAGGATCTCGTCGTGCGTCAGGTGTTTGCCTAGATCGGTGAGGCCGACGGTCTGCACCGAGACGAGCGAGGCCGCCTCCGGCGCCACGCTCACCAGGGAGGCACGCGATTCGGCCACGAGCTTGATGCCGCGTACGGTAGCGTCGTCGGAGGGCAATCCGACGCGGGTCTCCGCGGTCTGCGCGTGCGCAAAGAGTTCACGAACGCGGTCATCCGCCGCGGCGGGCGGCGCCAGGTCGTGCCGCTGCGCGAGCAGATCCACCAGTGCGCGCGCCTTGGCTCGCTCGGCTATGAGGAATGCACCATTCCAATCACCGGCATCACTCAGGGCCGCGACCAGGACGCCGTACACTGCCTGCTTGTCGCCCGCGAAGCCGATCTTTGCGGCCTCGAGGGAGATGGTGCTGCGCACGCTCTCGATCGCCGCGACCGACTGGCGCAGATAGCTTATGGCCTGGTCGCGCTGCCCGTTCTTGAGCGCAATCAGGGCGCGCTCGTACAGCGCCACCCAATAGAGGTTGCCCATCGCGCGAATTTCCGGCAGCGCGAGCAAGGTATCGAGCATCCGCTGCGCCTGTTCCGTCTTACCAACGCGTGCGAGCGCTTGCGCGTAGAGCAGCGCGTTCGATACGTCCTCCGTGGCGATGCTGAAGAGACGCAGATCGCCGGCCGTGAAAGGGGCCGTGACCGCTTTGCCGGTGGCCAACGCGCCCTCGTGCAACAACGCAAGAGGAAACAGCAGCACCCAGCCTGCGCTCTGCAGGGCCTGCTCGCGATGCCGCTTGGCCTCCGTGCGCTGCTCTGCGCTCTCGTAGATCCTGACGACCGAGCTGTAGTCCCCCATCGCGAACAGCGGCCCGAGGGAAAGCAGCTGAGCCTCAGTCCGGTACGGCGCCGCGGTGGGAATGGCGCCCGTCACACTGTCCTTCTTGTGCAGATCCTCCCAGCGGTGCAGCTGTGCGAGGGCTGTCTTGGCCTGTTCGAGGTTTCCGAGCTGTGCATAGAGCAGCGAGCGCTGCGCCGCGAGGCTCATCGCAACGGTCTCGGCGTTCACGGCGAGCGCAGCAGGATTGTCGCGATGGGCGCGCGCCGGATCCCAGTTCGGACCCGAGGAGGCATCTCGGGCGGTGCCGGCGTAACCGCCGCCGACCATCATGGCGACGCCGGCGTAGTCCCAGACCGGACGGTTCAGCATCTCACCCCACATGCTCGCCACACTCCAGCTCGCATCGCGGTAGCCTTCGGGAAGCGCCTTCCAGGCAGAGTCCGCCCACTTGAGTGCGACCTCGGGCTCTCCCAGCTCGGCGTAGGCCGAGGCTCGCAGCCAACCGGTCAGGACCGGCAGGCCGCGGCGCACACTAGCAAGGTGATGCACTCGCGGGCCGCCCTGCGCGACCTTGGCATCGAGCAGATCGAGACAGCGAAACAGCTCGTCGTAATTGCGGTAGCGGTACTTGAGCGCGCAGACCTTGAAGTGATCCGACCACGAGGTCTTGTCCGCCGGGCTTTGAATCTCCTGCCACTTCGCATCCCACTCATCGCGTTTCTTGTCGAGTTTGGGGTTGTGTATCGGGGCGGGGATTGTCTGGGTCGCGGGCACCGTGCTGGGGGCGGCTGCCGCTCGCGGCGTCGGCCCTCCGGCCGCCGCCTTGATGGGATCGCCCATGCGATAAGACGTGGCGCAGCCGAGCTGCAGCAGGCAAGCGACCGTGAGGCACTTGACGGTGGCACGACGCAGCCCGTGCTCAAAGGTCATTGAAAAGGGCCTCGAGTGCTGCGCACCGCTCATAAGTGGTGGAAGGTGATCGTCACGACGCGCGGTGCGATCTGTGACGAGGACAGCTCGGATTTCGAGATCGCATCGAGTGCGAAGCTCGTTGAGCCATCGACGGTGACTTTCTGGATGTCGCGCGTCGTCAGAGTTACCCCTCGGGATGCGGCTCCACAGGCTGGCAGGCGCACTCCCGAGGTCGGAGGGGTAGCCGCTGCGTTGACGATGTCGCGCGTGCTTGCGAGCAGCTGCGGATTGGCGCACGTTGATTGCATCAGGCGCAGCGACTCGTCACCGGAGGCGCCCGCAAATGCATAGGGACCCAACACAGTCAGTTGACCCGCCGCCAAGTCTGCCGCATCGATCTGCGTCTGCTGCCCGGCCGCGTTGATGTTGTAGACCTCCATGTGGCCGGGCGTGGATGGCCGGAAATACACCTTGAACTGATCGCCGGTGCGGAACTGATGCGTCGTGGTGTCAACCTGCGTCTCGGCCCCGCCCGGGCCGATGGTATGCACTTCGTAGGCAATGCCCGCATAGAGACCCGACCCATCGGGCGAGGTGAGCAACGCGGCCGTGGCATCGCCGGCACCCTGACCCGTATGCGAATCAATCACGGATGTTCCCGCGCTCGGGGAGACTGGCGCGCCCGGCGTATTCGCTGTCGGTGTCGCACTGGAGTACGCGCTCGGCTGCATCTGGGGAGACTGTGATGTTTGATCCGCGGTCGTGGCCCCCGGGACAGGTTGCGCGGGCAGCGGACCACTGGCGAGCGGAGATGGCATGCCCGGCTGCGTAGATGCCGGCTGGCCGGCGACAGATGTCCCGGGGTAGGTGGCGCCCTGCGGAGCGGTCGCCGGGGTTTGCGAGCTGGCGCCGGCGCTCGGCGCGCATGCGATCGGGCCCGACGGAGTCGTGTTTGAATACGGGCTCGGGCTCGGCGCATAACCCGGCGCATAGCCCGGCGCATAGGCAGCTGTGCCGCTCGCCCCGTACGCTGAGTACGACATGGCAGCCTGCTGCTGCTGCTTGCGATTGAACCAGTTCGTGATCGAGCCCGTCAGGCCCGCCACCACACTCGTAGCCAGTCCGCCGCTCAAGCCCTGGAGAATTGCCGCGATCGTGCCGGCAAAGAATTGTCGGATCGGATGCGTCTGCGGCGGCACGCAGGGCGGGAGCGTCTGCTGCATGTAACTAGGGGCTGGTTGCCCGTACCCTGGTACTTGCTGTCCGTATCCCGGGACTTGCTGCCCGTAGCCAGGCGTTGGCTGTCCGTATCCCGGGACTTGCTGCCCGTAGCCAGGCGTTGGCTGTCCGTATCCCGGCACTTGCTGCCCGTAGCCCGGTGCCGGCTGTCCATAGCTCGGGACTTGCTGCCCGTAGCCAGGCGTTGGCTGCCCGTAGCTCGGGACTTGCTGCCCGTAGCCAGGCGCTGGCTGTCCGTAGCTGGGCACTTGTTGACCGTACCCCGCGGGTTGTTGGTCATAGCTCGGCGCTTGTTGACCGTAGCTCGTAGCTGGCTGCCCATACGGCGGCGCGGCTCCGGCCGGAGTCGCGTACGGGTTGTTGCCTGGGATCACAGCGGGCGGAGCCTGATTGACGCCCGGGATCGTTTGGCCAGCTGATGTCGGGGTCGATTGTGAGGTATTGGGAACCGTTGAGGTGGGAGGCTGCGTCGTCGGAGACGGTGGCGTGGAAGCTGGTGACGCCGGGGCCGATGACGTGGGCGATGTGTAAGGCGGCGTTGACGCCGGTGTCGCTGAAGGCGTCGAGGTCGAGGGCGCCGACGCTGTTGGCGGCGCAGTCACCTGAGGGTACGACGGCACACACTTGAGCCCCCACGCCAGCGCGCAGCACAGCACCAGTCGGAGCATCGACAGCCTGCTCGAAGTCATGCTTCGCCCCACGCGCGGACACGCGCCGCTTCGGTGCCGTTATGCTTAGAGGCGCAAAGCGGCGGCAGAAAGGCTCACGAGAGCCATCGAAGCTGATGCCGGCGGATCAGAGCAGGCCATCGGGCCGTGGCAGCCCGCTCAGCGATTTGAAGTGAGGCCCTCCGCCCCCTGCAGGCGACGGATTTCTAAGGTGCTGCGAGCGAGGCCAGCGATTGCATCATCGACCGGAGCTCGATCCCAGGGGTCCAGCTTCGCCATCCGTACGACAGGCTGGAATCGGGGCACGCTCTTCTCGAACCAGGTATGCGCCGACTGCCAGAGCTGCAGCTGCTGACCGGGGGTCCGAGCCGCGAGCGCTCGATGTGCGGCAATCGTGCCGAGCTGGGTCTCGCAATTGGCGAGAAAATACTGAATTTCCAGAGTATCCGTGTGCTTCAGAATGCCTTCCGCGAGCGCTGCGTTGCTCGCCAGGAGCTTCTGCGCCTCATCCAGTTGTCCCACCGCGATCAGCGTGCGCCCGAAGTTCATGCCGATTCTGGCGATTTCGACCTGCGCCTGCGCATTGTGTGTGTCGATAGCGGTCTGCTCGATCAGGGCAAAGGCGGATCGCAATGCGTCCGCCGCGCTGACGAAGTCCCGGCGCAGGTAGCTCATGATGCCGATCTCGTTCCAATCTGCGCTCTCGGCGCGCACGTGCATCAGCGCGTGCTCGTTATCCGTGCCTCGAAGTCGTTGATCGATTTGCAGCGCCTTGTGCAGCCGAGCGAGGTACAACGCACTACCGGCCGGAGTGGTGAGCGCACGCGGATGACCCTGAGCGCGATATGAAAGCGCGAGATAGAACGCGACTTCAAGATCGGCCGGCCGCCTGCGGTAAAGCGCCTCCATGATACTGACGCCCTTCTCATACGCCTCGAAGGCCGCATCGTCATCCCCAGCAAGACCGGCATGGTAGGCGTGCCGCTTGTACGCCACGACGAGCGCTTCCTGCGCAGACACATCGTCGGGTTTCATGGACGCCACGGTCGAGAGGAGCGCGATGGCCTGCTGTGACTCTTGGGCCGCCGCGGCCGTATCGCCGCTCAGCATCATCAACACGCGACTTCTGTTCAGATGGGTGGTGCCCATTTCGGAAAGGACCGTCGCATCGGTGCGACCTGCTGGTCCAAGTGCCTGAAACAGGGCGAGTGCCTTCGTATAGCTCGCAACGGCTGCCTGCGCCTGTCCCGTGTTCTGTTCGCTGGGCTCTCCCTGAACGTTGCCTAAGCGTGCGTATCCTTCGGCGAGCTCTCGCTGCAGTCCGCGATCCGATCCCGCCTGCTTGGCCAGGGTGTCCAGGTAGCTCAGCGCTGTACTCATGAGCAGGTCGCGTGCAGGAGCGGCCCCCTGCAGGTCTCTGATGGCATCGTGCACCTGGAAGATGAAGGTATCGGCCAGGTGCCGCACGCTCGCGAAATGCTGCGCGGCGAGCACGCGCTGCGCCTCGGCGATGCGCGCCTCACGAATCGTGCCGAAGAGGCTCGCGAGCAGCGCTATCGCGACGAGGCCGCTCATCGTCAGCGCCATGTGATGTCGACGCCAGAACTTTCCGGCGCGATAGGACCAGCGATCGCCACGGGCGATCACGGGCAGCCCTGCAAGGTAGCGACGCAAGTCTTCGGAGAACTGCTCGACCGAGCTGTAGCGCTTATCAGGCTCCTTGCGCAATGCTCTGAGCGTGATGTCATCGAGATCACGGTCCGGCAGTTGCCGTGGCTTACCGCTCTTCGCACCTTCGGCCGCGGCGCCGCTGGGCCGCAGCGGCTCGACCTCGCACACGTCCCGAATCGCATCCCGCGTCGAGCCGAGCGTGCTGCGATAGGGGCCGCGGCCTGCCAAGAGGTGAAACAGCACGACGCCGAGCGAGTACACATCGCTCGCCGTCGTTATCGGCAGTCCTAGCACCTGCTCGGGACTTGAAAACGCCGGCGTCATCGCCTTGATGAGCGTTCGAGTGGCTTCGACGGGCGCACTGCCGTCCGTTTCCGGCTGCAAGAGCTTTGCGATGCCGAAATCGAGGAGCTTGATCGAGCCCTCCTCGGTGACGAGGATGTTGGCCGGTTTCAAGTCCCGGTGCACGATCAGATGCCGGTGCGCGTAGCTGACCGCCGCGCAGACTTCCCGGAACAGGCGCAAGCGTGCTGCGATCGGCAGATTGTGCCTGTCACAGTATTCGTCGATAGCCTCGCCGCGAACCAGCTCCAGCACCAGGAATGGCTCGCCGCTCGACGTCGCGCCACCGTCGAGCAGCCGGGCGATGTTGGGATGATCGAGGTTCGCCAGGAACTGCCGCTCGGCCCAAAATCGCTGCAATACGAGCTCGGTACCGAAGCCGGCGCGCACCACCTTGATCGCGACTTCCTTCTCGTACTGGGCATCGGCGCGACGCGCCCGATACACGGCACCCATGCCGCCGCGCCCGATGCACGCGATGATCTCGTACGCACCGATGCGCCGGCCCAGCCAAGGATCTGCTTCCTCTGAGGATTCCAGGGACGGCGCGAACTGCTCCGCCTGATGATCCAGGAGTGAGTCATCGCTCTCGTGCGCTGCCAGGAGTGAGTCGACCTCGGAGCGCAGCTCGGCGTCCTGCGCGCACATCCCCACGAGATAATCCTCGCGCGCGGCGCCGTCCAGCGTGCTCGCGTGCGCGAACACCTCCTTCACGCGTTCCCAGCGCTCTGGCGTCATTCGCGGGCTCCGGCCGCGAGCTCACGCAGCAGCCATGCGCGCGCACTCACCCATTCGCGCTTGACGGTAGCCGGCGAGATGCCGAGCACATCCGCAGTATCCTCGATGTTGAGGCCGCCAAAGAATCGCAACTCGACCAGCTTGCTCTGGCGCGGATCCATCGCTTCCAGACGCTTCAGGGCATCATCGATCGCGGACAGATCGACCTGGTCGTCTTCGGTGAACAGCAGCGCATCGACATCCCCTGAAGGATCTGCAGCTTCGCGCGGCTGGATGTCCTCGAGACTGACGCGCTGTGCACCGCCGCCGCGCTTCTGGGAGCGGTGCCGGCGCGCGTGATCGACGAGAATCCGCCGCATGATTTGCGAGGCGAGCGCGAAAAACTGCGCGCGGTTCTGCGATGCGACGCGCTTGTAATCGACGAGCCTGAAGAATGCCTCATGGACCAGAGCCGTGCGCTGCAGGGTGTGCGCCCGGCGCTCTGCACGCAGGTGGCGTGCCGCCATGGCGCGCAGCTCCTCGTAGACCAGCGGTAGAAGCGAGGTGAGCGCGGACTGATCGCCCGCGCTCCATTCGAGCAATAGGCGAGTGATCCTTCCCGCGGAATCACTCTCGTCGCTCATGACCCCCTGCCATCGCAGTGACGGCACCCATCACCGTTGTGTAGGTTTTCTTCGGGCTCGTCCGCCCTGCGTCAGTGCTGCCGCAAGGCTATTGTAAGTGGCGCCGCGCTGACGTTACAGGACCTTACAATATGTCAGATCCAGTAACGCTCCGGCGTTGGGCTGCGCCACCATTGCAACAGCAACTTAGGTTGCACCCTTGGCGTGAAATCTATGCTGGGGCCATTCAGGCCCAGGCCGTTGTCCCGTTCAGGGGCACCAACCAACGAATCGCTCTGGCCCTTCCGCTCGGTCTGCGTCGCGCAGGCTGAAAGAGCGCCCGGACAGTGTCCGCGGCCCGCACCTTCACACACGAATGCCGGGCACCCCGGCAATTCTCGTGAGCCCTTCTGTGCACATTCTGCGCCTCTAGATAACAGGCGCGGCCGCAACCGTTCCGGGAGGTCTCATGCGGCACTTCATTCGCTCCTTCACAAATCTACGATTTGGTTCCCGACCGCGCCGGGAGCCAGCGGGAGCGCATGGACCTTCCAAGACGGGTTTGCCACACCCCAGGGAATTCACGCCCCAATCAATGAACCGGAGTGATCCATGACCACTCGCCGACCTCACTACTCATTCGCGCTCATCAGTGCACTGCTCGCGGGGCACGCCTTCGCTCAGACAGCGACACGGCCCGTACAAAAGCAGATGACGCCTTCGCCGGTGGCGCCCGCGGCGACTCCGATCTCGCCGCCGTCGCACGTTGCCATCCCGCTGGTGCCGCAGGCTCCCAATCGCTGGTTCCTACGCCCCGAGGCGCCACCCTCCATCGCGCCGAATTCCGAGGTGCTCTTGTTCGTCCATGGAATGGACTCGCGCGCCGAAGAGGCGGATGACATCACGAATGCACTCTTCAGGGTGCTCGCTGCGACAGCGCGCATACAGCCGCCCGCGGCCTGGCCGCCCATCGCAGCCAATATTGGAACCGCGTCCTTCAATGGCTCGGAACCCTGCGACCACCCGGACCAGATTTCCAATGGCCAGAGGATCGCCGTTGTGCCATTCGACGTCGTGAACGGCGTTACGGTCCCCCTGTACTTCGGTCCGATGATCCCGCCCCAGTTGCTCGATTCGCCTCCGCCTCCCGGGACGCAAATCAATCTGCCGGCCGCGCACAACATCGGCGCAAACGAAGGGCGGCTGCGCTCCGAGCTGCGCTCCGCGGCCGCCGCGGCCGAGCCGAGAGAGCCTCTTCGCAAGGCCTCATTCAGATTCGCTGCGGGCGACGTGGTGTGGGGAAATGCTTATGCAGATCTTACCGTCACGGGGCGCAGAGCCTTTGCAAACTTCCGCCAGCTGATGCCTGGCGACCCGTTCTGCCAATGGGTGGTAGGAACCATTCCGCCGCTAGGTACGCCGCCCGTTACGCCGGCGGCTGTCCTGAACGGTTGTCGAACGGCGCTTGATCGTGCGTACCGAGTCGCCAATTTCCTGCGGACCGGTCAGCGCGGCGACACGCCCGCTTTGAAGGCGGCCAAGAGAGCCGAGAGGAATGCCCTCGGATGGATTGCGGTCTCCGGCGAGGACGACTCCCCACACCGGCCGGTGAACGTCCCATCGAGCGACTACCCTCAGTACGACCTGGTAGTGCGCGTACAGACCCCCTTCGGTCCACCACCCTTCTACGTCGACGTGCACACACGCTATACGATCGCGCAGTCGGGAATAGCTGGCAGGAATCTGGTCGTGATCAGCGTCGACCTTCCGACCTCCGGCTACGCTGACAATCTCAACTACAACCTGATCTCGCCGCTCGTCATGATCGGCTCTCCGAAGATCACGCCAAACCCGTTGCCCATCCCGGTTGTTCCGCCCATCGATGCGTTCCTGGGCATCCTCGGCGTGCCTCCAGGGACGCCTGTCATTCCTCCGGGCTTTCCGATCCCGGATTTCCAAGCGACCGGCGCAACGCCGCTGCTGGATTTCATCGAACAGTTCGTCGTCAACTTCGCATCGACGCTCGACAACACGGTTCCCTTCAAGAACAACATCAAGGCTGTCATGGGCGGCAGCCTGGGCGGGAACATGACCTTCCGATTGGGTCGCCGGCCCAATGTTCCATGGCTCCCGCAGTTCGTCGTGTGGTCACCTGCATCGATATGGGACTCCCTGGGAGGAGGCGCGGACTTCATCAAACATCAGGGTCCGCTGAGCGCCTGGAAGAGCGCGAACCAGGCGATGACCACCTGGGGCCCAGGCGATCGCGCGGCCTTCTTCGGGAGTTGGGACCGGCCCATCGTGCCGATCATCGTTCCGCAGGCGCAATCCGATACGTGGACCAGCGACCACTATCTTTGCAAGAAATCCATGGTCGCCGCCGCGCGCCTGGACCGGCAGGAGACTTTCGACCCGATGTTCCTTGGGTGGCACTGGCGCCTGGGCGCCGAGCAGCTCTTGTACAGCCATCAGAACAAGGACGCGAGTGGCCAGCCACTCTACATGTCGAACCATAAGCCGATGCTGCTCGCATGCGGACAGGAGGATCAGGTTCCCTTCAATGACATCTGCCCGGCCACAGAGAAAACGGCGCCGCACATGCTGACACCTGGAAAAGCCGTATACCTGGCCCAGACCGGACACTCGCTCGACAACGAGAGGCGCACCTATTGGGCGCAGCAGGTCATCGCATTCCTAGGCCTGTGAACGACTTTGTCGAGGACCATCATGAGTTCGCACAAGGTTTCCTTGTACCTTGCAGTCCTTCTCGGGGCGACCTGCGTCATCGGATGGGCGCAGGTGCCCCCGCAACCGATCCCGTTGCCCAGTCTTCCCAAGTCGCAGAGTCCGCCCAGACTGATCAATCCTTCGGGTGCTCCAAACTTCGGATTCAGTGCCGTACCCGTCGGCTCTCTGAGCGTCACGCTGTCCTGGCAAGCGGTACCGGGTGCCACGGGCTTCGTCGTGTATCGCGATGGCAATGTCATTGGCTCATTGCCCCCGACCACCTTCGCCTTCGTTGACCGAACCGTAAAGCCGTTCGGCCGCTATTCCTATCACCTGCTCGCATCGGGGCTCACGCAGGTCGTCAACGGACATTCCACGGTGATTCCTGTGGGCTCACCCACCATTGTGGTCGACGTGCCGCCTCCCGTGGTGCCCAATGGATTTTCGGCGCAGCTGATTGGAGCCAGCGTCAAGCTGACATGGAATCCCGTGCTCGAAGCGAGCGCCTATGAGATCGATTTCGGCGGGCATACGGTGCGCGTGCCCTCGAACGCACCACCGTCGGTCACCGATTCGGCTCCCAACAATCGGGACGCGAGCTATGCGATCCGGACCTTGGTACAGGCGTCCGATGGCTCGGTAACTGCCGGGTACTGGAGCAACAGGCTCACCATCCGCGTGCGACCATTCGTGCTGGTCGTGGCCGGCGACTCGATCATGTGGGGCCAGGGACTCAGTACCCCTCACAAGTTCAGCAGCATGTTCAGGCAGTACCTCGCCTCCGTGCTGAGCGGACGGTCGCTCCAGGTCTTTGACCATTCGCATTCAGGTGCGATCCTGGGGCTCGAGCCGGATGTCGATAACGCCACCGGCCATGCGGAGGTCACATCCGTCGTAACGGGCGAGATACCCGATAGCTATCCCAGTATCCCCCGCCAGGCGCTCGTGATCGCGCAGCGGGATCTGCAAACCTCTCGGTTACAGCCCGACGACGTCGATCTCGTGCTGATCGATGGATGCATCAACGATGTAGATGTCGGCACGCTGCTGAATCCAACCGCGCACGACAATCAGATCGCCTCGGTCACCGTCGACTATTGCAATCGTCGCATGAGCACCACGCTCTCACAGATCCATTCTGCGTACAAAAACGCGAAGGTGCTCGTCACCAGCTATTACACCATCGTCTCGCTCACCTCGGACCCTTTGTGGGTCTACGGATGGGTGGGCGCCCTGGGGTTTGTTCCGGCAGTCGCTCCTGTGGGCGCAATCGCGGCGCCTGCGGTGTGGACGGCTGCCGTCGGGCACTCGAAGACCTTCTTTAACGCAAGCGACTCCATGCTGCAAACGGCAGTTCTCAGCGCAAACACGGTCGCGGGCGTTCCCTACGCGAAGTTAGTCAGACCTGCCTTCCAGGATATGAATGCATTTGCGGCCCCGCAGTCGTTGGTCTGGCTGATGCCGATACCGCCCACTCCACCCAATCTCTTCGATGAGATGTTCGCCGCCCGCCAGAGTATCTGTAATCAGGCACAGCTACTTTCGAACTGCCGTGTCGCATCAGCCGGTCATCCCAATGCCGCCGGCGCCTCGATGTACGCGAATGCCCTGATCCCGGCCGTCAGCGAGTATGTGCCTGTGTGGCGTGCACAATTCTCCATGACCAGCCAGCTCCCGAGTCATTGACTACTCCGACGGTACCGAAGGTGCGCGCATGAGCACACAGCATGGCATCGAATCCCGTGCGCAGAGATCGACCGCCCTCCTCGCGCTGCTGCTCGTCTTACGCGCAGGCGGAATTGACGCACAGGTCGTCCCCATCACGATCGTATCCGTGGGAGACTCGTACGCATCGGGTGAAGGCGCTCCGGATCTCGCCGGACCGAGTGTGCCGCTTCCGCGCTGGCGGGGGGATAACCGAGATCTCGCAGCAGTCAGGTGCCATCGTTCGAATAATGCGGCACCGGTGCAAGCGGCGAGGCTGGTGGCGTCGATTCGACCGGTATCGTTCTGGCATTTCGCGTGCAGTGGCTCGAGGATAACGGATCTGACTGCGCCGGGCTCGGGGCAGCTCGCAACGGCCGCGAGTCACGTCGCTGCTCCGATCGACGCATTGATCATCTCGATCGGAGGAAACGATGTTGACTTCGCAGGCGTCGTAGGGGGCTGCCTCGCTCTACCCTGTCAGATATACCTGCCAGATGCGTTCCCGGGGGCGGTGACGGCTCTGGCACCATCACTCAGCAGCCTCGTGATCGCCGTCGCCAAAATGCCGGTGCCCGTCCGGCATGTGTTCGTCACAGAATACCCGGAGCCCAGCACTACTCCCTTCCCTGGACCCGCCCATAGGTGTGGATCGATCGTCCCACCGACATCGCCCAACATACCCGCCTCTGGTTTCGACGATCTGTATGCAGCGAAAGCCGAGTCGGCCGCGAAGAATGTCGTCGAGCCTTTGAACGCGCAGCTCTTGCTTACCGTGAGTAGCGCGCAGACGATCGCACCTGGCGGCCCCATTTGGCACTTCGTCCCCGGAATCTCGGCGGCGTTTGCCACCCACGGCTACTGCATGGGTTTGCCGAACCCGGCGCCGCAAATGCTGATCACCGGTCGGATGATCAACACACTCACTGACTCGGAGTTCAACCAGGGCGACATCAACGGAACGATGCACCCGAACGTGACTGGCAATGCCGCTGCGGGCTCGGTCATCGCCGGTGCCATATTGGCCAATGTACCCATCGTGGCAGCGGGAGCGCCCCCGCCTCCACCGTCCTGCGTCACGCACGACAGCATGACTTGCCCAGGTTACTGCGATCGTCATCCGACCGCGACGAGCTGTCCCAGGATGCGCAACGAATGCCTGAACCGACACGTGCCGGGCTGTACCTAACACGAGCTGAGGCGACGGCGCGCCTCTTTCTGCTTGTGTGCTCGCCGATGCGCTAGCGACCGCGCGAGCTCCGCCGTAACACCTCGATGCCCTCGACGGCGTATCAGCCGGCGCTGTGGACGTTCGCTCACCGCTTTTGACGCGCCATCGCCGCATAAGGTTATTGTAGGCGGCTCCGGCTGAGGTTACGGCCGCCGTGTTGGGGTCAATTCTGTGCCATGAGCGCGCGGTTTCAGATGAGGGCCGGGCGTCAGCCGATTGCGATGAAATGAAGCCAATGACCCCACAAGCACTGGAAGTCCTCTTCACACCGCTCACGATTAGAAAGCTGACGTTGCGCAATCGTTTCGTGATGCCGGGGATGCAGCGCGGGTTCATGGATGACGGTGCGCCCACGCCGAAGATGGTGGAGTACATGCGCCGCTGCGCGGCGGGCGGCGCCGGGCTTGTCATCAGCGAGTCCACATCGCCCGATCATCCGTCGGCCTACTGGCAGCCGGTGATGGGACGCCTGGAGGCCGCGACGCTTCACGCCTGGCAGCAAATAGTGCACGCCGTGCGCTCCGAAGGAGCCGCGTTTTTCCTGCAGATCTGGCACCCCGGTGCCATGCGCAAAGTCGCCCCGGGGCATCCGCTCGCTTCATATCCTGCCTGGAGTCCCTCGGGCCTCATTCAGACCGGACGCCCCAACGGTCGCGCCATGACGCGCGAGGACCTCGCGGAGTTGCAGAGCGCCTACGTGTGCGCGGCCGAGCGTGCGCAGCGCTTGGGTGCGGACGGAGTCGAAATCCATTCGGCCCACGGCTACCTGCTCGATCAGTTCCTATGGGGCGAGACGAACCAGCGCACGGACGAATACGGTGGTCGCACGCTCGCCGAGCGCGCGAGGTACTCGGCCGAAATCGCTGCCGCGATTCGCAAAGCGGTCGGAGACGATTTCGTGATCTCCTACCGCTTCTCCCAGTTCAAGGAGGTCGATTACGGCGCAGCGGTCGCCTCCGACCCGGAGGACCTGCGCGCCATGCTGGCGCTGCTGCGGGCGGCGGGCGTGGATCTATTCAACGTCTCCTCGCGCCGCTACCACAAGCATGAGTGGCCCGACAGCGCGCATCCGGAGTTCACCATCGCCGAGTGGACGCGCGCCCTCACGGATGCCCCGGTCATGACCTGCGGCAGCGTGGGTCTGAACGTCGAGATGTTTGCGAACCTGTTCGATGACGAGGAACCCACCGAGCTGTGCATCGAGCGCGATCTTGCGTTTCTGGCCGAGCGCGTCCGGCGTGGAACGCTCGACCTGGTCGGCGTCGGCCGCATGCACATCGCCAACCACGACTTCGTCAACAAGATCCGGGGCGGACGGCTACGGGAGCTGGCGCTCTTCAACAAGTCCCGTCACCTCGCAGAGGCGATGGCTGCCGTCGAGCCTGGCTTCGTCGAGGAGTCGCACAAGAAGACGGCGGCTGAGTAATCGCTAGGGTGTCTTGGCACTCGAGTCGACGCGACTCATCGTCAAAGAAATCGCCCGATCGAGCCGTGCAACGATTTGCCTGAATTCCGCGACAAATTCCGGGGCATCGAGAATATCGAAATCGGTGCCGGCCAGGACCACTTGCGCCGCGAGCGCTTCAATCGAATCGGCGCCCGCGCTGAGAGCACAACTCTCTTCATCCAGCGCTTCGAGCACCCCGCACCAGCTTGGAATCCGCTTTGCAAGCTCCATGACCGGACCCTTCAACTTGATGCGCATGCGATAACGGTACGGAACCTGGCTGATCGACCGGGACACGTACTCCGCGATATCCCCAGGAAATTCGCGCGCCATGAATTGCGGCCCCGTCGAGACGAGACGCTCGACGCGATCGATGCGAAAGGTGCGCCAGTCGCTGCGCTGTGAGTCCCAGGCGACGAGGTACCAGAGGCGTCCGGTATGCACCAGCCGCAGCGGCTCGATCACTCGCGAGGTCACATTGCCCACGCGATCCCGATAGCTGATGCGTAGTTTCATGCGGTCGCGGCATGCACCGGCGATTCGCGTGAGGATATCGATGGACGGAGCCGGCTCCGAAGATCCAAGTGAGATGGTGACTGAGTGCAAGGCGCTGGCGCGCTTGCGTAGCCTTGAAGGCAGCAACTGATCGAGCTTCGCTAGCAGCCGTACCGCGGTCTCCTCCATCTGACCGATGGTACTAGCGGCCGCGCGCACCGCGACCGCAACGGTCACCGCCTCCTCATCGTCCAGGAGCACGGGAGGCAGCGAGGAGCCTGCCTTGAGCTGATAACCGCCACCGAGCCCTGGTGAGGCCTCCACGGCGTAACCCAGCTCACGCAGCCGATCGATATCGCGGCGCACCGTGCGCGCATCGACCTCAACGCGTTCGCTGAGCTCGGCGCCGGACCAGTAGCGGCGCGACTGGAGCAGCCACAGAAGGCGCAGCAAGCGAGCGGAAGTCTTGAGCATGGACGGTCACATTATTCGACTAATTGCGGACAGTACCTGTCCTCAATGCATCCTACAATTCAGGCGTCGACTAACGCCCCCATCAGGGCCGGCGGACGAGTGCAGCGCACGTCGTCCTTTCTTGCAGAGGGAGACCGGTCATGAATCTCTCGAGCACTATCCAGCCTCGCCTGAGCTCGACACTGCGCGCGGTCAGCGTGCGCGTCAGTCGGCAGATCTGGGCGGCGCCCAAGCCTATCTTTGACGCATGGCTTGATGCTGACGAGGCGCGGACGTTTCTGTTCGCGGACTGGAGCGGGCAGGCAATCAGGTCTGAGATTGACGCGCGGGTTGGTGGAGGATTCAGGCTCGTGCGTCGCTCGGACGGAGAGGATGTCGAGTACCTCGGTCAATACCTCGAGATCGACCGACCGCATCGGCTCGTGTTCAGCCTCTTCGTCGAGAAGTACGCGCAGCGAGATGACCGTGTGATCGTGGAGTTGGCACCGGTCGAGGCGCAGTCTCTGATCGTTGTGACCCACGAGTTTAGCCTGCGAAATCTGGCGGAAAAGTCTCGCATCCAACGCGGATGGGCACGGGTCCTGGACGTGCTCACAGCGCGCTACCCTGACGGCGGCGTCCCGCGTGTGCCGCAGCGGGCCAGGGTGCCAGTGCGTTGCACCATGAAATTCGACCCCGTGCGCGCACTCGATTAGGCTCTTCCGTCGCGCGAGGTATAGATCAAGCGTGAGTTGTCGTGTGGGCGCTGGCGTTGCGCCGGAGGGAACGACGATGACGAGACTCGTGGGAGCGCTGCTCACCCTATGCGTCGGAGCACTGGCCCTTGCGGATACGCGGATACCTGTAAGCACGAGAGCAACGACCGGCGAGTGCACGACGGAAATTCTGAAGCAACTCGAACGGGATTGGGCCGATGCCGAAAACGTGGGCGATCGCGACAAGATCGCCCGCATCGTGGCGGACGATTGGTCCGGGTTCGAAAACGACGGTAGCAAGCTCACCAAAGAGCAGTTGATCGCGCGCATCGACAGCGGCAGGGTCAAGGCATCGTCCGTCGAGTTCGGCCCAATGGAGGTGAAAGTACTGGGCGATGTCGCCATCGTGCAGGGCACTGTCATCACGAGGAGCGCGGCGGGCGGCAAGGACACCACCCGATCACAGGTGTGGATGGATGTCTTCACCAAGCGCGACGGCAAATGGGTCGCGGTGCGATCGCAATCGGCCCAGGCCGAGACACATTCAAGGCTGCGCTGGCCGATTTGAAGCTGACCCGACGTTCCAGCAGCTAGTTGACGCTCGGCTCGACAGTGAGGTTGGCGAAGTACTGGCTAATGCTCTAGCCACTGCGCAAGCTCCACCGTGACCCCTTCAGGTCCGGAGAGGAACACCAGCTTGCGATCGTGAAACTCCATGATCTGCGCGGGCCGAAGTAGGCCACGTCGCCGCGCCGTGGACGCTGCCCGGCGAATCCGCGCTGGCAAGTTAGACCTTGAGTGGCCGTATCGCGCATTGCGCTCCTACCGGGCGCATTACTAATGTATGTGCCAGTATCCTCGTGCTCGAAACAGCGGGGCATTGATGGCATCACAGCGACTTGCCCCCGCGGTCGGGATAATCGCCTCTTTGTTCTGGAACCCCGGCCGCGCGGCATCGGGCGATGCAGGGAGCGTCCTAAGTGCCCCTTTGGATGTCGTAGTCGTAACTGCGACGCGCGTCCCGGAGCCCGTGGCTCAGATTCCGGCGTCGATATCGGTAGTTTCCGGCAGCGTAATCCAGGCGCGCGGTGCAACCGACATGGCGAGCGTGCTGAGTCTCGTCTCGGGAGTCGAGGCGCCCTCGGGCGGCGATGCGGGGCCCTCGAGCGCAGTGCCCTCCTTCTGGGGATTGCACGAGTTCGATGCATTCTTGCTCGTCGTCGATGGGGTGCCGTGGGGAGGTGCCTTCAACCCCGCGATAACAACGCTCGACTTCACGGACACTCAGCGTGTCGAGATCCTGAAAGGGGCGGCACCCGTCATGTACGGTGCCACGTCCTTCGTCGGTGTCGTGCAGGTGCTTCACTATCCGGCCGGCGAGGCGAGCAACGAGGCTGATCTCGCGTTCGGCAGCTACGGCTCGCTGCGCGGCTCTGCGGCGTTCGCGCTGCCTCAAGTCGATAACCTGCGTGAATCCATTGCCCTCGATGGTCAACGCCTGGGGTTTGCCGACGGGCGCGAGAGCGTGGAGCACGAGCGTGCGCTCTATCGCGCGGCACTGGACTTCGGCGCAAGCACGCTCACCTTCAATGCCGGCGTGTACTTCGACAGTGACATTCCGCCGAGTCCCATCCTGCGAAGCGGAACCGCGCTGACCACCCTCACCCCGATTAACGCGAACTTCAATCCTGAAGACGCGAAGATCGATGAAAACAGGTATCACCTGGACGTCGGCTACTCGCAGCCCACGGCCTGGGGCACGTGGGATTCGCTTCTTTCTTATACCTATTCCACGGTCACCGATATCAGAGCCTTTCTGCATCCCGACCTGAGCGGCACGGCGGATACCCAGAATCAGAGTCGCTACATCGACGATGGCTATCTTGACAGTCATGTGACGCACCGGTGGGGTGAGTACGCGACCTTGGTCCTAGGGCTCGACGCCCTCTACGGACTCGGCGCGCAGACGACCCTGAATGGGAACGATGCGTATACCGTGCCGCTCGATGGCAGCGTCGTTCCGCCACCGACGTGGGCACTCCCCGCCAACGAAGTCGGCACGCTGAATGATCGGCGCTGGTTCGCGGGTCAGTACATGCAGTTCGACTGGAAGCCCCAGGAACGCTGGGACGTGATCGCCGGCATTCGTCTTAATGAGGCGTACGAGCACAAGAACTCGAGCGACTACATCACCTCGCCCGTACAGTTCTCTTCTGAGGACGTCAGTAAGACTATTATCCGACCAACCGAGACCATCGGTGCGAGCTACCGCATTTGGCGCGAGGACAGGGACGAAGTTCTCGTATACGCAGACTATCGCAACGCCTTCAAACCCGCCGCGATCGACTTCGGGCCCGATTACACGCCCGATCTTTTGAGTCCGGAGACGGCTCAGAGCTACGAGGCCGGTGTGAAAGGTGCCGCTTTCAGCGGACGACTGAGCTACGAAGCCGAAGCGTTCCTCTTGAACTTCAGCAATCTGGTGGTTGCGACGAGCTCGGGCGCACTCGCCAATGCGGCCGGCGAGAAACTCCGGGGTGTCGACACGCAATTAGCATTACAGGCGACTCCAAGTCTGGCGCTGACTGCAACCGCGGCCTACCACGATGCGACCTTCACTCAATATCTGTTCTTCGATGGGGTCTCCAACGTCAACGTCGCGGGGAATCAACTGACGTTGGCGCCGCATGCGCTCCTCGCGGCGGGAGTGCTCTATACGCCGCATCGCGGCATTAGTGCAACTGCCGTCGTACGGTACATCGGTCCCCGTTATCTGGACGAAGAGAACACGGCGCGAGTCGGCGGCTACACGACACTCGATGCCTCACTGGGCTTCACGACCGGGCGCTACCGGATTACGCTCGAAGGCACCAATCTCACCAACCGCCGTCCCCCCGTCACCTCGAGCGAGTTCGGCAGCGAATCGTTTTACCTTCTGAATGCACGCATGATCTGGCTGCGAGCGGGCTACGCATGGGGTAAGCCGAAGACTTAGTGGGTTTTACCTGTGACTTGGATCGCCGCATCGTGAACGACGCCATTGTCCGCGTGAGCTATCTCGAGTTGCTGCGACCTCCCGCGTCGATTCCCGCGCATGTCGGGGATGAGCGCATTTGTGTGGTGAAGATGCCCGCGGAGGAGTATCTGGACCTTTACAAGCGAGTCGGAGAATCCGTTCGCTGGGATCAGCGTCTTAACATGTCGCGCGCAGACCTGGACCGGCTGCTGCAGTCGGACCTGACCCATATATACGTACTGAAAGATTCTTCAGATCAGAGGCTGGGGTTTTGCGAATTTGAATGCGTCAATTTCCCGGACGTTGAGCTTAAAAACTTTGGTCTTGTGCCAGCGGCCCGGGGAAGGGGGTTGGCCTTGTGGCTCCTGCTGACGGCGCTGCATCAAGAATGGAGCTGCCAGCCGAAGCGCATTTGGCTCCACACTGATAATTGGGACCATCCCGCCGCTGTATATACCTACCAGAAGGCGGGATTTCGTCAGTACATGGTTCGGAACGAGCCCGCGCGGGACCTCTGAGCAAAGGAATCCTTGCATGGCCTTCTTTCAAGATCCCGTCCACGAGGCATTCGCCCGATGGGCCATCGGTTCCGCTCCCTACGGCGGCGTCGACTACGGCGAAGTGGGGGCGATGGTCGCTCAGGTTAAGCCTGCTGACGATGCGTCGTTCTTCGACGCTTTCAGTAACTTCGCGAAGCGCCGCATCGACGAGGGCGATGCCGCGCTCGCCAAGGGCCACGAAGTGACGGCACGCGAGTGCTACTTGCGGGCAGCGATGCTCCTGGGCCTCGGCTACCACCCACTCTTCGGTAAGCCGGTCGATCCGCGGCTCCTCGCGGCGTTTCGCTTAATGATGGCGACGTTCGACAAGGCGATGGCGACGGGCAAGCATCCGGGCGAAAAAATCCACGTGCGGTACGAAGGCACCACGTTGCCTGCGTACTTCCTGCGAGCTGAAGGGTACGAGGATGCGGTGCGGCCGACCATCCTCGTCGGCGGCGGTTGGGACTCTACGGTCGTCGAGAACTATTTCGGCGTCGGCGCGGCAGCGCTTCGCCGCGGCTATCACGTGTTGCTCCACGACGGCCCAGGCCAGGGACGCCTGCTCATCGAGGAGGGGCTGCCACTGCGCCACGACTGGGAGAAGGTCGTGACTCGCGTCGTCGATGCGGCGCTGAAGCTCGAGGGCGTGGACCCGAAGCGCATCGCCTACCAACCCTGGAGCCTCGGCGGCTACATGGCGCCGAGGGTGGCGGCCTTCGAGCCGCGTCTGGCCGCATTGATCTGCGATCCCGGGCAAATCGACGTGGGCAGTAAGATACTGCCGGTCATGAAGCTGCTGGGACTGAGCGATGCGGCCATCGCGCGATTGCCCGACCTCGCGACCGACGACGAGGCCACGCTCATGAAGATCATCAACGGCAACCGCATGCTTCACTGGCAGATCGTGCAGCGCGGCTTCTGGACGAATGGCGCGAGCGATCTCGCGTCGTTCATCGCCGAGATGCTGAAGTGGAAGCTCGACGCGGCGACCGTCGCCCAGATTCGCTGTCCGACGCTAGTGACGGCTGCCGATGGCGATCGAGCCTCGACGAACGCCCGGGAGCTGTTCGACGCGCTGAAAGTCCCGAAGACCTTTGTCCAATTCAGCGCGGCAGATGGAGCGGACCAGCACTGCGCGCAGCTCAATCGCTCTTTTGCGAATCGCGTGAAACTCGACTGGCTCGACGCAACCTTGGGCCACGAGACCGCGCATTGAAGAGCGACATGCGGCTCTCCCGCGTAAGTAGCTGGCGGGGTCGCGCGGACAGGTAGCTGATTCCCTTCGAAACACCCAGCTCGCTTACTGAGGAAACTTCAATGCCCGCTCGATCGCCTGAAAGCGCGGCTCCTTGCGCAGCGGATCGATGCGGGGATCGGTCTTGAGCGCCACCAAGAATGGATCACGCAAGCACAGTGCAGTCTCGAGCCAGTTGAGGGCCTCGCCCGTGTCGCCCCATTGCGCATAGATCGCGGCGTATTCGTACGCCGCGCCATCCCCCTTCAAAGCTTTCAGTCGTGCAAGCGCCGTCTCAGCATCCGCGCGCCGTCCAAGTGCGTCGTTGGCAAGCGCCAGACAACTCTGGTTGAGCCAGCCCTCGGGTCTTACTGCGCATGATTCACGAGCACGCTCGGCATCACCGAGTGAAAGGTACGCAAAGCCGCGCCAGCAGTAGCCTCGCGGCGCATCGGGATCGAGACTCACAACCTGCCCGAAAGCCGCGACAGCCTCCTCATAACGACGCGCATAAAACAGCGCCGCGCCGAGCGAGAAGTGGGTCAGGGGATTGAGCGGGTCGATCACGACCACCCGACGTGCGGTAGCGATGCCCGTATCGGTTCGACCCATGAGCGCCAAAAAGGTACCGGCCGGCTGCAAGGCGCGCGCGTTGCCCGGCCCGAGTATCAGTGCTCGCTCGTATTCCGCCATCGCTTGGCTGAAATCCAGCGTGCCCGCAAAGAATGTCGCCAGTGCGATGTGGCCTTCGGTCATCGTGGGCGCCAGGGCAATCGCCGTCTGTGCATCCGCGCGCGCCGCGGTGAAGACTCGCGCGCGGTCGGACCCGGCGCTGAAAGTACTGTAGGTGAGCGCAAGTGATCGGCCCGCGAAGGCGAGCGCGTAATCGGAAGCGAGACGGATCGCTTCAGTATAGGCAGCGATCACGGACTGTAGATCCTCCGAGCTGCGGTAATTGGTCTGCGCTTTCGCGCCGCGCAGGTATGCGTCGAACGCGGCCGGATTGCGCGTCCCGCCGAGCTCGATTCTGGCCGCGGTATCTCCGAGCAGGGTGATTTTGAGCGCACTCGCCACCGCATTCGCGATCTCTGTCTGCAGTTTCAGCACATCACCCAGGTCGCGGTCGTAAGTTTCTGACCACAGGTGAAAGCCCGTCTCCGCGCTGATCAGCTGTGCGCTCACTCGCACGGTGTGCGCCGAGCGGCGCACGCTTCCTTCCAGCACGCTGGCAACGTTGAGCTTGTGAGCGATTGTGGCGAGGTCGACGTGCTCGCCCTTGAAATAAAAAGATGAGGTCCGCCCCGCGACCTGCAATTCGTTAATGCGCGACAGTGAGTTCAGCAACTCTTCCGTGAGTCCATCCGAGAAGTATTCCTGCTGCTTATCACCGCTCAGGTTCACGAAAGGTAGCACCGCAACGGAATGCGGTGGCGGAGCGAAGGTGACCGCGCTGGGCGCGACGTTCGTGGGAGACGCTACAACGCGCGCTATCAGCCGGTAACCTCGCCGTGGCAGGTTCTCGATGTACTTGGGATGCTCGCTGTCATCGCCCAGGATCCGGCGCAACTGTGCGACGGCTTGATAGACCGACCCCTGCGTCACGACGACATTGGACCAGACCTCATCGAGCAGCTGCTTTACATCAACGACCCGTCCCGCGTGCGCTGCGAGATAGAGCAGCAACTGCATGGTGCGCGGCTCCACCCGGATCGTCTGCCCCACGCGCGAGAGCTCATCGAGCTCGGGATCGACCCGCCAGTCACCAATGCGCAAGACCCGTAATTCGCCAGGCATCGGGTGCTCAGCCTGAGGCCCCCATTTCCCGGGCGACTATACCGGTGTCAGGTAGGAGCCGCAGCCCGCAAGCGCTTCCGAGAGAAGGCTCAGCCAATCCTTAGTGATCCTTGAGTCTCCCCTTAAGACTTTGGACCGGGCGGTAGTGGACAGTTCTAGCGCGTTAGCTGCCCAGGCAATTGAGCTTGGGCGCGCGATTCGCGGAAGCACCAACTGAACCCAGAGCGCAGCGTGCTGCGCAGGAGCCTGAACATGATCCTTTCGATCCGGTCTTGTTACCGCCTGCTGATCAGCCTCGCCTTCTTCCTGTCCGCCGTCGTGTGCCTTCCGGCAGCTGCGGCCGACCAGCCCCTTGACCAATGTCCTCCGGCAACCGCGGGCAACCACCCTCCGAATCAGCAGTCGAGCGCGACGGTGAAGTTCGGAGACCTCGATCTGGACACCGATGCCGGCCGACGTGAGCTTCTCGGCCGCTTGAGCAAGGCCGCCCATCACGTCTGTGCGAGAGAATCCTTCTTGCATAGCGGCGACAATGGATACCCCCAATTCGGTGTCCTTGACGAGTGCTACAGGGGCACTCTCGCGGCTGCGGTGGATAAGGTTCATCACGAGCAGCTATCCAGGCTCTTCGTCGTCATGCTGCGCCCAACCGCGCGCTAAGACCCGTCGGTTCTGTCTGCCCGGCGTGACAGCGCGCCGGGCGGGCAGACCGTTAACTCTCTCGGCAGCCTGGATCAGGCCAGCGGCCTGAGCGTGAGACGACCGTATGCTACGAACGCCGCCACCAACCCCATGACGACGACATAGCACAGCGGGTTGGTCGCGGTGAGTGCCAGAGAATACTGCGCGAAGAGCACGGCGAGGACCAGGGATTCCAGTGCGAGCGCGGCGGCGGCGAGCGGAGTCAGGACCGGCATCCACTTTACGGCGGCCGGGACGATGAGCAGGATCGCGCACAACATCTCAAAGACGCCGAGCGCGCCCCATCCGCCCCGCGAGAGCGCGGCCGTCTGCGGCATCTTCGCTAGCTCATCGAAATGGAACAGCTTGTACTGCCCGCCCATGAAGCAGAACAGGGCGAGCGCCACCTGGAGGATCCAAAAGAGGACGTTCATGCCTTACCGACTGTGCGCCATTTTCACCACCAGCCCCGTGCCAGCGGCGCGCCGAGCCTCAACCATACGTGAAGTCCGGCTTACTCTGTCCGACCCCGATGATATAACCGTCAGGATCTCGGATGTAGCAGCGCGTCTCGCCGCACTTCTCCTTCGGCTCGGTGATGAACTGCGCTCCTCGACTTTTCCCTAACTGATAGCACGCTTGAATATCGGCCACGATCCGGACGCCATCGAGCTCGCCGTGCGTGAGCTGCCTTTCGATGGCGTCTGGGCCCCTGCGGAGTTCACTCAGCAACGTCGAGACCTTATGCCGAAAGCCGCACACCATGGCCCGTGCTAGCGCCCGCCAAGGTTTATCGGTTCAAGGCTGCGGCGTGCTGCTTCGGCTCTCTTGGCAGAGGGTCACGCTAGAGCAACAAGTCACAGCGTGGCTGCGGTGCCGAGGATCGCCGTGCTTTGTATCGACAGCAGTCCCCCGTTGCCGTGCACCAGAGCGGTATCCGCACCTTGCACCTGACGCTCACCGGCCACTCCGCGCAGCTGCTCGATAGCCTCTATCAGCAGGAATATCCCGTACATTCCCGGATGCACGCAGGAGAGTCCGCCCCCGTTAGTATTGACGGGCAGCGAGCCGCCAGGAGCGATGGCGCCGCTCGTCGCAAGCTCGCCCGCGGCGCCCTTCGCGCAAAAGCCGAGATCCTCGAGAAAGAGCAGCACGTTGATCGTAAAGGCATCGTAGAGCTGTGCCACGCGGATGTCCTTCGGCGTCATCCGCGCCATGGCGAAGGCACGCGGTCCAGAGCGCGCCGCCGCTGTCACTGTGAGATCCGGCATCTGGCTGATCTGACGATGGGTCTGTTCGCTCGCGCAGCCGAGCAGGTACACCGGCGATCGCCGCGCATCGCGTGCGCGTTCGGCGCGCGTCATGATCACTGCTCCTGCACCGTCTGTCACCAGGCAGCAATCGAGCAGCGATAGCGGGTCGCAGATCATGCGACTGGCGAGCACATCGGCGACCGTGAGCGGCTCACGGGCGAACGCGAGAGGATTGAGCTGCGCCCAGCGCCGCGCGGCTACGGCAACGCTGGCGAGCTGCTCGCGGGTGGTGCCGTACACGTGCATGTGGCGTGCAGCGGCGAGCGCGTAGGAAGAGATTGGCTCGCGAGGATTGTAAGCAGCCTCGAACGGAGGTGCATCCGGTGGCGTCGGCTTTCCCGTGCGCTGATTGCTGCCGTAGCAGATCAACGCGACTTTGCACAGCCCCGCCTGAAGTGCGAGTGCGGCCCAGAGCGTGTGATCGACGAACGAGTTACCACCGGTATTGGTGCCGACCGCCACTCGCGGCTGGATTCCGAGGTATTCGGCAACCACGAGTGTCGGCAGTATGTTGGCCATATTGGCGGTGAAGAGTCCGTCGACCTCCGCGAGCTTCACCCCCGCATCCTCGAGTGCTTCCTGGACTGCGAGCCCAATGAGGTCCAGGTGGCTGTAGCCCGGTGCGAGCCCGATGCCGGCGAGGCCCGTACCGACAAACGCCGCGGCACCGCGTATTGACGGTTCCGTCATGACTGAGGCTGTCGCGGGCGAAAGACCACCAATCGAGTCTCGCCCTGTTGCACGATGGCCGCATCCACGCCCATGCCAATTCGGATGTCATGAGTGGCGATTCCCTCGACGCGACTCAGCATGCGTGCGCCTTCCGTGAGTTCGATAATTGCAACGTTGTAATCCCCGCCGCGCTCGGGGCGCTGGCGCACGGTGGTCGTCGAATACACGGTGCCCTGCCCCGATGAGCGCCGCCAATCGAGGCTCCGCGAGCCGCAATGCGGACACAGTGTGCGTGGGAAAAAGATCTGCTTGGCGCAGCGGCCGCACCATTGCAGCCATAACTCACCCTGCTGCAGGTACGCCTGGAAGGTTTGCGTCGGCGACGGCGGTAATTGAGCTGACATGCGCGCTGCAGCCTCCCTTGATTGAGCCTGTGACGAGCGAAGCTTCAGGGACGAAATGAATTGGTAACGATGCCCGGCTTGCGGAGCGGCGCAGCGAGGTTGACGAATTCGCACAGGAGCCGCCGCGTATCGCGCGGGTCAATGATCTCCTCGACCAGGAATGCCTCGGCGGTGCGAAAAGGCGAGCGGTACTGGTTCAGATCCGTTTCGATCTCCGCGCGCAGCTTCGCGGGATCCGGTGCCGCGGCCAGCTCGGCTCGATAGGCAGCCTCGATACCACCCTCCACGGGAAGCGATCCCCAATCACCGGACGGCCAGGCATAGCGAACCTGCAGACGCGTGTGGTTCGAATGCGCAGCGCCCGCTACACCATAGGCCCGACGGACGAGCACCGTGCACCAGGGAACCTGGGCTTGGTACAGCGCCGCAAGCGCGCGAGCGCCGTGACGGATCGTGCCCTCGATCTCCGCCTGCTTTCCGATCAGGAAACCCGGAACGTCGGTCAGGTTGATCACGGGCAGATGGAAGGTGTTAGCAAGATCGATGAAGCGCGTCACCTTGATGGAACTCGCAGCTGTCCAGCCTCCACCATAGTGATACGGGTCGCTCGCCAGCACCGCGACCGGCCAACCGTCCAGGCGCGCCAAACCCGTGATGGATGAGCTGCCGTAGCGGCGCGCGAGCTCGAAGAATGAACCCTCGTCGACCAGCGCGCGCACGATCGCGCGCATGTCGTATACCTTGCGTCGATCGCGAGGAATCGCTCCGAGCAACCACTCCTCGCGGCGTTTTGGATCGTCGGTCACGATGCCGCGGGCGGACAATTCGAAGACATTTGCGGGAAGATAAGAAAGAAACGTGCGGGCATGGGCGAAAGCGTCGGCCTCGGTTTCGACGACCTCGTCGACGGCTCCAGCCTTGGCGCAGATGTCAGTCCCGCCGAGCTCTTCCTTGGTGACGCTCTCGCCCGTCCGTGCGACAAGCGGCGGGCCAGCAATGAACATCTGCGAGATGCCGCGCACCATGACCGAGTAATGGCTCGTCACGAGACGACTCGCTCCCAACCCCGCGACGGACCCCAATCCCAGACCGATCACTGGCACCTTTGCCAGATTGTCGATCACCCAGTCCCATCCCTGGTTGTACGGCACATAGCTGTGCCCGTCGGTCTTCAAGGTCTTGACCGAGCCTCCACCGCCCGTACCGTCGATGAGACGCACTATCGGCAGTCGCAGCTCGTTGGCCATCTGCTCCGCATAGATCTGCTTGCTACCAATGGCGGCATCCATAGCCCCGCCGCGAACCGTGAAGTCATCGCCCCCGACGACGACCGGACGGCCCTCGATGCGGCCACGACCCATGACGAAGTTCGCGGGTATGAAACCGACTAGGCGTCCGGACTCGTCGTAACGCGCTTGTCCGGCGATAGCCCCGATCTCATGAAAGCTCCCCGGATCGAGCAGCTGATCGATGCGTTCGCGCACGGTGAGCTTTCCGCCCGCGCGCTGGCGCGCGATCTTCTCCGGGCCACCCATCTCACGGGCGAGCTCCTCGCGCCTTCTGAGCTCGTCAATCTCAGGCTGCCAGGTCACATCAGGGCTCTCTGGGCTGGGGAACCAGTTTTACGCAGTTCACACCGAGATCGTGAACACGACCTGATCCTCAGCGATCGTCTCGTCAGCCCGCACGGCGATCGAGGCGACGCGTCCGGCGACCGGCGAGACGATCGGGATGTGCACCTTCATACATTCTATGACGACGACCGGCTCGTCAACCTCGACCTCATCGCCGACCTTCTTTTGAATCAGCGTGACCATTCCCGCGGTGGGCGCGAGCACTTTCTGTGTTGGCATCGGAAGTCCTCAGCGGCCGGGGCTCCACCGGCGTCACTTGTCATGTTGCGCGAGCACCTCGCGTGCAACACGAAAGGCATCGACGCCAGCCGGTACACCGGCGTAGACCGTAGCTTGTAATAACACCTCTCGGATCTCGTCCCTGGTTACGCCGTTGCGGAGCGCCCCCTCCACATGCACCTTGAGCTCGTGCGGTCGATTGAGCGCCGTGAGCAGAGCGAGATTGAGCATGCTGCGAATACGTCGTGGCAGTCCATCGCGGGTCCACACGGCACCCCAACAGTACTCGGTCACGAGTTGCTGCAGAGGTCGGTTGAAATCATCCGCCGAGCTGATGGCCTTCTCGACGAACTCGGCACCCAGCACGGCTTTACGGACCTCGAGACCTTTGTCGTAGAGACTCATGGCAAGCAGCTCCTTCGATTTTGCGTCGTACCGATCGATCTCAGCCCACCGCACCGACCTGCACGTTGGCGAGCCGCTCTACGCATTTCACGATAGCGGTGAAATCGCTGTGCTCGCCCAGCTCGAGACATGCCTGCAGCCACAGTTGGCGCACCGCCGGTGCGACCCACATCTGTACGCCCAGAAACTCCGCCTCCTCGAGGCAGAGCCGCACGTCCTTGTACATGAGTCCGGTGCTGAATCCGAAATCGAAACGCCGAGGCAAGATCGACCTCGGAAACTTGTCCTGTGTGGCACTATTGCGGCCGCTACCCGCGTTGATGACGTCAAGCATCATCTTCGGTTCAAGTCCCGCCTTTACGCCCATCACCAGCGCCTCCGAGGAGACCGCGAGCACGCTGGCGGACAGAAGGTTATTGCACAGCTTCATGGTCTGTCCGAGGCCTGGCTTCGTACCTACGTGAAAGATGCGACCGATGACAGCGAGCAGCTCGCGCAGCCGCTCGACGTTCTGACTCGAGCCGGCCACCATGACGGCGAGCGTGCCGTTCATCGCGCCCGCAACTCCACCGCTTACAGGAGCGTCGATCAACTCGATCCCCCGCTGCTTTAGCACCTCATGAATCTGCACGCTCGTACGCGGTCCGGTCGTCGAAAGATCGACGAGCATTCTCACCTTATTGCCGCTCACGATGCCCCCCTCGCCGATTGCGACATTGCGCACGATCTCGGGAGTTGGCAGGCTAATGAAGATCAGCTCGCATTGACTGGCAAGAGCGGTCACGCTGTCGGCGAGCTGCGCGCCGAGCGAGGCGCACTGCTCGGTCGCAGCCTTGCGGACGTCGAAGACTCTGAGCTCTCCGGTTTTCTTGAGGACGCGCATGGCGATGGGACTTCCCATCTTCCCCAAACCGATGAATCCAACGCCATCGAACATGTGCGACTGCCTATCTGTTCCGTTTCGGCCCGTGCAGCCGCGTTATCGAGCAGCGGCCAGAGTCGGTCATTCGTTGCGAAAGTGCGGCCGCCGCTTCTCGACGAAAGCGTTCACGCCTTCGAGCATGTCCGCGCTCGCGGCGCACGCGCCGAAGTTGATGCCTTCGAGCTGCAGGTGTGCCTCGAGGTCTCGTGAGAAGGCTCCAGAGATGAGCGCCTTGGTACGACCAATTGCCTGCGTGGCTCCGGCGGCGAGCCGTGCCGCAAGCGTCCGCGTCTCCTCGGCGAGCCGCTCGGTCGGCACAACGCGGTTGATGAGGCCGAGCCGCTCGGCAGCCTGCGCGTCAAGCCGTTCGCTGAGCAGTGCGATCTCCATCGCGCGCTTCATGCCCACTGTGCGCGGCAGGAAGAACGACGCACCTGCGTCGGGCGTTGTGCCGATCTTTACGTATGCCAGGGTGAAGAAGGCATTCTCCGCTGCGATGGCGAGGTCGCAAGCGAGGACTAAGCTCATTCCGAGTCCCGCGCACGCGCCCTGGACGCTGGCCACGACGGGCTTTTGCAATCTGCGCAGCAGATAGATGATCGGGTGCATCCTGTGGCAGAGCGTCTCGAAAAGTGCGCGCCGTTCCTGCGCTCCGCGCGCCAGCTGACTCGTGAAGAGCTTCACGTCTCCGCCCGCCATGAAGTTGGCGCCGGCCCCCTGCAGCACAACGCAGCGTACCTGCGGATCGTGCTCGATCTGCAGTAGAAAGCCGATGATTGCGTCGCGCATCTCTTCGGAGAAAGCGTTGAGCGCGTCTGGTCGGTTCAGCGTGGCCCACGCGATCCCGTCGACGACAGTACCGATGAAGTGCCCTCGGACCCCACCGCTGTTGGCAGGCTCGCTCATCTCTATGACCCAAGCGGTCCCGCTGCAAAGCGCCCGAGCGCGCGATCGGTGTACTCGGTTGCCGACTCGAAGCAACGCGCCTCCTTGAGCTCGGCGATACGCCCGAAGTTCTCTGCGAACACGTCCGGGTCTGCCGGCTGCTCCGGGTCCAGGAACACTCCCTCGCCCTCCATCATCTGCGCGCGCGCGTAATAGCCGGCGCCAGCGCTCACCACGTATCCGGAAACTCGACACGCCTCGCTGCAGAAAAATGCCACCGCCGCAGATACGAACTCGGATTTCAGATGTGGGAGCGCGTGCTTCGGCATCAGGCTTTCGGTCATGCGCGTGGCCGCGATCGGTGCGACGGTGTTGACGAGAATCCCGTTGCGGCTGCCCTCGAGCTTAAGCACGTTCACCAGCCCGATCAGCGCCATCTTCGCGGCGCCGTAGTTGGACTGGCCGAAATTGCCGTACATGCCCGCGCCCGACGAGGTCATGACGATGCGCCCGTAGCTCTGCGTCTTCATGTGCGGCCACGCGGCCGAGGTGCAGTAGACCGAACCCATGAGGTGGACTTCAAGAACCGCACGGAAGTCCTCGAGATCCATCTTTGCGAAGGTCTTGTCGCGCAGAATGCCGGCATTGTTCACCAGGATATCCAGGCGCTCGAAGCTTGTGAGCGCCGCTTGCACGATGCGCTGCGCGCCGGCGGCATCGGCTACATTGTCGTAGTTTGCGATTGCCTTGCCGCCTGCGCTGATGATCTCGCTGACCACCCGGTCCGCCGCGCTGCTCGATTGTCCCCGGCCGTCGACCGCCCCGCCGAGATCGTTGACGACGACCCGTGCGCCGCGTGCGGCCAGCATTAGCGCATGCGCTCGACCGAGCCCGCTGCCGGCGCCGGTAACGACTGCAACCCGACCGTCGAATCTGATTGTCACGATTCCTCCGTGCCGGCCCCGTTGTTGAGAGAGCGCACGCGCGCAGCAGCATGCGCTGATCAATTATGCACACGTGTGTGTACGAGTCAAACCGCGGAGACGCGCACACCGACTTCTCTCGCGCTGGCGTACCGAAACTCATTGCAGCAGCGCAGCCACATCGTTCGCGGCGGCTGCGCCCGTTGCGTTATCATTGCAATACGCACCTCGCGAGCATCGACCTCCATGGCAAACGCTGCGAAACTTGCCTCCAGCGGCTCCCACGTCACGATCAAGGATATCGCCGAGTACCTCGGCATCTCGCATTCGACGGTATCGCGCGCGCTTAGCGATCATCCTTACACGAACGCCGACACCAAGGAAAAGGTGCGGCGCGCGGTGGAGAAACTCGGCTACGTGCCGAACGCCGCGGCGCGCAGCCTGCGCGGTGATCCGGGCTCGATCATCGGACTCATCCTGCCGGACATTCAGAACGAACTCTTTGGAGTTACCGCCCAGACCGTGTCGCATCGCTGCTTACGTGGCGGCTTCCAGATGGTGCTGGCGGTCTCCGAAGACGATCCGGTCAATGAGTACAAGCACGTCCTCGCGCTGCGCGAGGCGCGCGCCGCCGGAATCATCATCACGCCGACTCCCGGGATGCTGGCGAAGACGCACGCGCTGCTGCAATCGGTTCCGGTCGTGCAATACTCGAGGCGGCACCCGCGCCTGTCTGCGCCGTCCATCTCCGTCGACGGCGAGCGCGGGGTCTTTGTAGCGGCGCAACACCTGCTGCAAATCGGACACCGGCGCATCGGCTACGTCGGCATGGCGAGCGACAAGAGCACCGGCGCTGAGCGACTGGCCGGCTTCACGAACGCACACAAGCAGGTGGGCGCGCGTCTTGACTCTGCATTGGTGCGCCTGGGCGCATCGCACGCCGATTTTGCGCGTACCGCCGTCGGCGACCTGCTGCAGCTGTCCGATCCGCCCACTGCATTGCTGATGGGCTCAAATCCCATGACGGTGGGTGCACTCAAGGCGCTGCGGCAAGCGGATCTCGAGGTGCCGAGCGACCTGTCGCTCATCTGCTTCGGCGATCCTCCCTGGTATTCCCTGTGGACTCCGAGAATTACCACCATCGGGCTGCCCACGCTGGAGATGGCGGAGGCGTGTGCCTCGGAGCTGATGCGACAGATCTCGGGGGGACCTGCCCTGGGGCAGGGGCCGGCCGCCCACCTCTCCATCGAGCCGATGTTCCTGGTGCGCGAAACGACGGCACCTCCGAAGCCGCGGTCGGGCCTGAAACGGCGGCGCGGCGGAGCGAAATCTGCCGGTTCGCGGGCGCTGAGCGCTTAGCGCTTCGTCTTATTTAATGCGTCGACTGCGTCGCCGTGGCAGCCGAGTCGTGCTGACCGCTGCGAACCTGTCGCGCCCCCGCGCGGATGTACATGAAGATCTCGCGCAGCTGTGCGTCCGAGAGTTCATCGAAGCGCGGCATGAGCTTGGGCAGCAGCGCGCCCGATTTGACAGCTTCACGAAAGCTGCCCCAGTGCAGCGCCATGGCGGACTCCATCAGATCGGGACCCGGAGTCCCCGTCGAGATCAAATAGCGGCCGTGACAGTACGCGCAGTGGTCCTGATAGAGCATCAATCCGGCGTCCGCCTGCTTCGCATCGATTGCGAGCTGCGTATCGTCGAGCGCATGCACCGTGTATTCGCGCGGAGCAGTCGCGGGCAGGTTCTGGTGTGCATCGAGGGCAAAGGTCAGCAGGCGGCGCGGCTGCGCCCCAAACCTCCAGCCGCGATTGTTCAAGTGACTGGCTGGTGCGATGGCCCCTCCCCATCCCACGAGCAGGGATACGAGCTGGCGGCCACCGGCGCTGTAGGTGATGGGGGTGGAGACGATGCCGAGCTTGGCATCAAAGTGCCACAGTCGCGCACCGCTTTGCGCATCATAGGCCTCGAGCTCCCCGT
>Ga0335077_10000229_pt1 | contig 59455 bp, 69 predicted proteins | sample Lox_Sample_31_FD_207151 | JGI IMG/M metagenome (GOLD analysis project Ga0335077, IMG submission 207151) | Soil microbial communities from Loxahatchee National Wildlife Refuge, Florida, United States - Lox_Sample_3.1 | ecosystem: Environmental > Terrestrial > Soil > Wetlands | place: USA... | reverse complement strand
CCCCCGTGCCCTTCTTACCTCAAGTGCGACCGCACGCAGACCTTCCGGGCAGTTGCGAAGCGCGGCGTATAACATAGGAATTTCCCGCGTGCAAGCGGAGCGTGACCCGACCCTCCGCTCGGCCGGCACGCCGACCGTGGCATCCCCCTTCCGGGGTGCTCAGTGCCCCGCCAGGGTGAGCACTTCGGGACCCTCCTCGGTCACGGCCACGGTGTGCTCGAAGTGGGCCGAGAGCCGCCCGTCGGCGGTGACCGCGGTCCACCCGTCCCCCAGGGTCCGCACCGCCGGCCCTCCCTCGTTCACCATCGGCTCGATGGCGAGCACCATTCCCGCGCGCAGCGCCGCCCCGGTGCCGCGCCGCCCGAAGTTCGGCACCTGCGGGGGCTCGTGCAGGCGTCGACCGATACCGTGGCCGGTGAAGTCCCGGACGACCGAGTAGCCGAGCGGCTCAACGTGCGCCTGCACCGCGGCCCCGATGTCGCCGACGCGACCCCCCGCCACCGCCGCCTCGACCGCCCGGGCGAGCGCGGAACGGGTCGCCTCGACGAGCCGCCGCGCCGCCGGGCTTGCCTGCCCCACCTCCACCGTGACCGCCGCGTCGCCGAAGAACCCGTGCAGTTCGACGCCGAAGTCGAGCCCGACGATGTCGGCCGCCCGCAGCACCCGGCTCCCAGGGATGCCGTGCACGATCTCGTCGTTCACCGAGATGCACAGGCTCGCGGGGTAGCCGAGGTAGCCCTTGAAGGCGGGGAGCGCACCGCGCCTCCGGGCGCCCGCCTCGGCGATGCGGTCGAGCTCCAAGGTGGAGATTCCGGGCTCCGCCGCCCGGGCGAGCTCCGCCAGCACCGAGGCGACCACGCGGCCCGCCTCGCGAATGCGAGCGATGTCCTCCGCCGATTTGAGCGGCACGGCCATCGGGGACCTTCTTGGGCGGCCCGGGCCTATCCGCCGATGCCCATCAGCCTCTTCGAGGCGGCCAGGATCTCCTCGGGGGACCCGACGCCCTTCACCGACAGGAGCGCGTTGCGCCCCTGGTAGTACCGCTTGAGCGGCGCGGTCTTCGACTCGTACTCCTCGAGCCTCCGCTTCACCGTCTCCGGCTTGTCGTCGTCCCTCAGCAACAGCGCCGCCCCGTCCTTGTCGCAGACGCCCGCCCGCTTCGGGGGGTGGGCGGTGAGGTGGTACACCGTGCCGCACTGGGCGCAGCTCCGCCGTCCGCTGAGCCGGTCGACGAGGACCCCCTCCGCCACCTCGTAGGAGAGCGCCCGGTCGATCTTCCTGCCCTGGGCCTCGAGGAGTCGGGCGAGGAAGTCGGCCTGGGCGGTGGTGCGGGGATACCCGTCGAGGATGAAACCCTTCGCGACGTCGGGCCGCGCCAGGCGGTCCTTGACCATGGCGTTCGTGACCTCGTCCGGGACGAGGGCGCCGGCCTTCATGATGGCCTCGACCTCTTTGCCGAGTTCGGTGCCGCGTGCCTTGTGGTCGCGGAACATGTCGCCGGTAGAGATGTGGGGGACGGCCAGATCCCGAGCCAAGAGCTTGGCCTGCGTTCCCTTGCCCGCGCCCGGGGGCCCGAGGAGGATGAGGATCATGGTGCGACTCCCGTGGCGCCGGAGAGCGCCGCTCGGCCTCTAGGCGCTTACCGCGGCGCGGCCGCGGATGCGCGGGCCCCTGGGCCCGGTGAAGCCCTCGTAGTGGCGCGTGATGAGGTGCCCTTCGATCTGCTGGACCGTGTCGAGGGCCACGCCCACCACGATGAGGAGGCCGGTGCCGCCGAAGTAGAACGGCACGCCAAACTGGTTGATGAGGATGGTGGGGAGGATGCTCACCGCCGCCAGGTAGAGCGCACCGCCGAAGGTGATGCGCGACAGGACGAAGTCGATGTACTCGGCCGTCTTCTTGCCGGGGCGGATCCCGGGGATGTAGCCGCCGTACTTCTTCAGGTTGTCGGCCACGTCGAGGGGGTTGAAGGTCACCGCCGTGTAGAAGTAGGCGAAGAAGATGATGAGGACCACGTAGATGGTGTTGTAGACCCAGCCGCCCGGGCGCAGCTCGTCGGAGATCCGCTGCAGGAAGGGGAACCACGAGGCGAGCGTGGCCGGGAAGAGCAGCACCGAGCTCGCGAAGATGGGCGGGATGACGCCGGAGGTGTTCACCTTGAGGGGCAGGTGCGTGCTCTGCCCGCCGAAGGTGCGCCTTCCCACCACCCGCTTGGCGTACTGGATGGGGATGCGGCGCTGGGCGCGCTCCACGAAGACGATGAAGGCCACCACCGCGATCATGAAGGCCCCGAGAATCACCACCCGCAGCTCGTCCAGCCCGGACCCCGGTGCCTTGTAGGAGGCGTAGAGCTGGAAGCTCGCGTCCGGGAGGCGCGCGACGATGCCGGCGAAGATGATGAGCGAGATGCCGTTCCCGATGCCGCGCTCGGTGATCTGCTCGCCCATCCACATGATGAAAGCGGTCCCGGCGGCGAGGGTGATGACGGTGAGGATGCGGAATCCCCAGCCGGGGTGGGCGACCACCAGGAGGCCCGAGGGATCGCGGAGCGTCTCGAGGTAGCTCGCGATGCCGAAGCCCTGCAGGGCGGCGAGCAGCACCGTCCCGTAGCGGGTGTACTGGGTGATCTTGCGGCGCCCGACCTCCCCCTCCTTCTGCATCTTCTCCAGGGAGGGGATCACCACCGTGAGCAGCTGCAGGATGATGGAGGCGGAGACGTACGGCATGATGCCGAGGGCGAAGATGCTGAGCTGCTCGAGCGCGCCCCCGGAGAAGAGGTTGAAGAGGCCGAGGAGGCCACCCTGCGAGGCCACCACCCGACGCATGGCCAGCCGGTCGACGCCCGGGGAGCTGACGAAGACTCCGAGCCGGTAGACGGCGAGCATCCCCACCGTGAAGAGGAGCCGCTTTCGCAGCTCCGCCACCCGGAAGACGTTGGCGAGGCTGGTGGTGAGCATCGCGTTCCCTTTCCCTGCCGATCAGCCCTTGGCCTTCGCCTTGACCTGCTTCTCCGCCTTGCGCTTCTCGTGCATCGTCTGGGGGCGCGGAACGATCTCGACCTTCCCGCCCGCCTTCTCGATCGCGGCGCGGGCGCCTGCGGTGACCCGGTCCGCCCGCACGGTGTAAGCCCCGGAGAGCTCGCCTTTGCCGAGCACCACCACCCCGTCGGCGCGCCCGTGAGCCAGGCCGGCGGCCTTCAGCGCCGCCTGGTCGACGACGCTCCCCGCCGGCAGCGCGGCGAGGTCGCCCACGCGCACCTCCTCGTACTCCCGCCGAAAGTGGCTGATGAACCCGAACTTGGGCAGGCGGCGCTGCAGCGGCATCTGGCCGCCCTCGAAGCCCTCGAAGTGCATGTTGCCGGTGCGGGCCTTCTGGCCCTTGCCGCCGCGGCCGGCGGTCTTGCCGAGGCCGGAGGCCTGGCCCCGGCCGACGCGCTTGCGCACGCGGTTGGCGCCGCGGGGCGCCTTGAGCTGGTGGAGCGACATAAGAGCGTTCCTTTCTACCCTCGTTCAAGGCCGCGGCGCAAAGCCTAGGCGGCCTTCCCCTTGGCCCTGCGCGCCGCCCTCCCGACGGGCGCGGCCGCGTCCACCCGCTCCCAGTCGACGAGGTAGGCGACCTTTCGGATCATTCCCAGGGTGGCTGGGGTGTCGGGCAGGAGCTTGTGCGACTCCCGCTTCTTCAACCCCAGTCCGGCCACGATCGTTCGATGGGGCGCCGGGCACCCCGCGAGACCCCGCTTCAAAGTCACCTTGATGGCAGCCATCGTCGCTCTCCCCGCCCTATTCCTGGATCTCGGCGGATTCCTTGCCCCGCATCTGGGCCACCCGCTCCGGGTTCCGCAGACGCTTCAACCCGGCCACCGTCGCCTTGAGCACGTTGTGGGGGTTCCTCGACCCCTGACTCTTCGTCAGGACGTTGCGCACCCCGGCCGCCTCCAGGACGGCGCGCACCGCGCCGCCGGCGATGACGCCGGTGCCCTCGCCCGCCGGCTTGAGCAGCACCTGTCCGGCTCCGAAGTGGCCCACCACTTCGTGGGGGATGGTCGTCCCGGCGAGCGGCACGACGAAGATGTTCTTCTTCGCCTGCTCGCCGCCCTTCCGGATGGCCTCTGGCACCTCGTTGGCCTTTCCAAGTCCCACGCCGACGTGTCCTTGGCCGTCGCCGACGACCACCAGCGCCGAGAAACTGAACCGCCGGCCGCCCTTCACCACCTTGGCGACGCGGTTGATGTGGACCACCCGGTCCTGCAGGTCGAGATCGTTCGGGTTGATAAGTGAAGCCATTCGTCCCCTCGGGTACCTAGAACTTGAGGCCGCCCTCCCGGGCAGCCTCGGCCACGGCCGCGATGCGCCCGTGGTAGTCGAAACCGTTGCGGTCGAAGACCACCTGCGTCACGCCCTTTTCCAGCGCGGCCTTGGCAATGGCCGCGCCCACCTTCTTCGCCGCCTCGGTCTTCTTCTCTTCCTTGGCGGCCTCGCGCAGCGCCTTGGAGGTGGTCCCGACGGAGGCGATGGTCTTGCCGCTCACGTCGTCGACGACCTGGGCGTAGATGTGGCTCAGGCTGCGGTAGACGGTGAGGCGCGGGCGCTCCGCCGTTCCCGTGACCTTCCTGCGAATGCGCGCCTTGCGCTTTTCGCGCGGCGTGGTCTTCATCGCCATCTTCGATCTCCTTGCGCCTCTCCACCGGCCGGCGCATGAGGCGGGTCGCGGCTAGGCCGCGCCCGTCTTGCCTTCCTTGCGGCGGATCACTTCCTCGACGTACTTGATCCCCTTGCCCTTGTAGGGCTCGGGCGGGCGGAGCTGCCGGATCTGGGCGGCGGTGAGGCCGAGCAGGTGCTTGTCCGCTCCGCGCACCGTCACCCGGGTCTGCTTGGGGTCCACCTCGGCGGTGATCCCCTCCGGCAGCTTGAAGATCACCGGGTGGGAGAAGCCGATGGCGAAGTGCACCTCCTTGCCCTTCGCCTCCGCCTTGAAGCCCACCCCCACGATCTCCAGGGTCTGCTCGTAGCCCTTGGTCACGCCCTCCACGGCGTTCTTGACCAGCGTGCGGGTGAGGCCGTGCAGCCCCTTGGAGGCGCGGCTCTCGTCGGGCCGGGTGACCTTCACCTCGCCCTTCCCCACCTCGATCTTCATCCGGGGGTTGAAGGGGAAGGCGGTCTTGCCCTTCGGCCCCTCGACCTTCACCGTGTTGCCGTCCACGGTGACCTTCACCTTCTCGGGGACCTTCACCGGCAGCTTTCCGACACGGGACATGGCGCTTCTCCTACCAGACGGTGCAGATGAGCTCGCCGCCCACCTTCTGCTTGCGGGCATCGCGATCCACCATCACCCCCTTGGAGGTGGAGAGGATGGCGATCCCGAGCCCGTTCAGGACGCGGGGGATGTTGCCGGTGGCCACGTAGCGCCGCAGCCCGGGCTTCGACACCCTCTTGATGTCGCTGATGGCCGGCTCGCGATCGGGGCCGTACTTCAGGAAGATAGTCATCGCCCCCTGCTTCGCCTCGTCCTTGTGCAGGACGTAGTCCTTGATGAAGCCCTCGGACTTCAAGACCTCGGCGATGCGGGTCTTGAGGTTGGAGCCCGGAACGAGCACCTTTTCGTGGCGCGCCGACGAGGCGTTGCGGATGCGCGAAAGCATGTCGCCAATGGGATCGGTGAAGCTCATCGCTGATTCTCCCTACCAGCTCGACTTGATGACGCCGGTGATCTCGCCCCGGAGCGCGCGGTTGCGGAAGCAGATGCGGCACATCTGGAACTTGCGGAGGTAAGCGCGCGGCCGCCCGCAGAGCGGGCAGCGGTGGTATTGACGGACGGAGAACTTCAGCTTGCGCCCGGCCTGCGCCATCTTGGAAAGCTTTGCCATCGAACCGTTCTCCTCGAAGCCTACTGGCGGAAGGGCATGCCGAGGTGGCGGAGCAGCGCCCTGCCCTCCTCGTCGTTCCGCGCGGTCGTCACGACCGTGATGTTCAGTCCCTTGATCTTCTCGACCCTGTCGTAGTTGATCTCCGGGAAGATGATCTGCTCCTTCACGCCGAGCGTGTAGTTGCCCTTCCCGTCGAAGGCCTTGGGCGACACGCCCTTGAAGTCGCGCACGCGCGGGAGCGCGATGTTGAGCAGGCGGTCGAGGAACTCGTAGGCGCGGTTTCCGCGCAGGGTCACCATGGCCCCGATGCTCTGCCCCTGGCGCAGCTTGAAGTTGGCGATCGACTTGCGCGCCTTGGTGACGACCGGCTTCTGCCCGGTGATGGCGGAGAGCTGCTCCAGCGAGGCGTCCAGGATCTTGCCGTTCTGGATGGCCTCGCCGAGCCCCATGTTCACCACCACCTTCTCCAGGCGGGGTGCCTGCATGGCGTTCTTGAACCCGAACTCCTTCACCAGCGCCGGTCGGATCTCCTGCTCGTACCGGGTCTTCAGCCGTGCCTCTGCCATCGCTCGCTCCTTGCCTTCGTCCGGGCCCGCGGGGCCCGCGGACGATGCCTTTCCCACCGCTACTCCCACGCCTGCTTGCACTTCTGGCAGGCCCGCACCCGGCGGCCGTCGTCGCGCGCCACCCGGGCCACGCGCGTCGGCTTGCCGCACTTCGGGCACACCACCATCACGTTGGAGGCGTGCAAGGTCCCGTTCCTCTCGATGATCCCGCCGTCGGGGTTGGTCTGGCTGCGCCCCTTCTTCAGGTGGCGCTTCGCGACCATGAGCTTCTCCACGCGCACCCGGTCCTTCCCGTGGAGCACCTCGAGGACCTTCCCCGTCTTCCCCTTCTCCCGGCCGGAGAGCACCTTCACGGTGTCGTTCTTGCGGACGTCCATGGCCTAGAGAACCTCCGGCGCCAAGCTGATGATCTTCATGAACTTCCGAGCGCGCAGCTCGCGCGCCACCGGCCCGAAGATGCGGGTGCCGATGGGCTCCAGGTCCTTGTTGATGAGCACCGCCGAGTTGCCGTCGAAGCGGATGTAGCTCCCGTCGGGACGCTTCACCTCGCGGGCGGTGCGCACGATGACGGCGCGCGCCACCTCCCCCTTCTTCACCTTCGACTGGGGAATGGCCTCCTTCACGGAGACCACGATCACGTCCCCCACCGAGGCGTAGCGTCGCCGGCTGCCGCCGAGCACCTTGATGCACTGCACCTTCTTGGCGCCCGAGTTGTCGGCGACGTCCAGCACCGTCTGCATCTGAATCATGACGTCTAGACCTCCGGACCCTTCTCCAAGGTCTCCACCACGCGCCAGCGCTTCTCCTTGGAGATGGGGCGCGTCTCGACGATGCGAACCCGGTCGCCCGGCTTGCACGCCTGGTTCTCGTCGTGCGCCTTGTACTTCGTGGCGCGCCTCACGATCTTCCCGTACTTGCGATCGGCGATGCGGCGCTCCACCCGGACCACGACCGTCTTGGCCATCTTGTTGGAGACCACCACACCGACGCGGGACTTGCGCTTGCCGCGCTCCATGAGCCTCACTCCTTCTTGCCCTTGCGGGGCCCGGTCTCGACCTTCGCCTTGCGCTGGATGCCCTTCTCCGACTCGCGTGCCAGGGTGAGGCAGCGCGCCACGAGGCGGCGGGTCTTCCCGAGCTCGGCGGTGGAGTCGAGCACCCCGGTGTTGAGCTTGCTCTTCATGTCGAAGATCTGCTGCTTGAGCTCGGCGACACGGGCACGCAGCTCCTCCGGACTCAGCTGGCGCAGTTCGCTGCTGGTCGACATCGTCGCCTCCTACAGTGTCCCGCCGCGCTTCACCACCTTGGTGGCGACGGGCAGCTTGTGGGCCGCGAGGTGGAAGGCCTTGGCCGCCATCTCGTCGTTCACGCCTTCCATCTCGAACAGGATGCGGCCGGGCTTCACCACCGCCACGTAGTACTCGACCGGCCCCTTGCCGGTTCCCATGCGCGTCTCGGCCGGCTTCTTGGTGATGGGCTTGTCGGGGAAGACCCGGATCCAGAGCTTTCCGCCCCGCTTCACGTAGCGGCTGATGGCCACGCGCGCGGCCTCGATCTGCCGGCTCGTCAGCCAGCCGCACTCGGTCGACTGCAGGCCGAAGGAGCCCTGGTTGAGCTCCGAGCCCCGAAAGGCCTTGCCCCTCATGCGGCCCTTCTGCATCTTGCGGTACTTGGTTCGCGCCGGCTGAAGCATCTCGCTCTCCTCGTGTCCTCGGGCTCGCGACTAAGCGCGCGGCGCCGCCCCGGCCCGAGGCGCCTTGCCGGACTGCGGAAGCACCTCTCCCCGCATGATCCAGACCTTGACGCCGATCTTGCCGTACGTGGTCTTCGCCTCCGCGAAGCCGTAGTCGATGTCCGCGCGCAGGGTGTGCAGTGGCACCCGCCCCTCGCGGTACCACTCGTAGCGCGCCATCTCCGACCCTCCCAGGCGGCCGGCAGTGGCGACGCGGATCCCCTTCGCCCCGAACTTGAGGGCGGTCTGCACCGCCTTCTTCATGGCCCGCCGGAAGGCGATGCGCCGCTCGAGCTGGGTGGCGATGTTCTCGGCCACCAGCTGGGCGTCGGTCTCCGCCTTGCGCACCTCGATGACGTTCAGGAAGATCTCGTTGTCGGTGAGCGCCTGCAGGTCCTTCTTGATGGTCTCGATGCCGGCGCCGCGCTTGCCGATGACGATGCCCGGCCGCGCCGTGTGCACGTTCACCTTCACCTTGTTGGCGGCCCGCTCGATCTCGATCTTGGAGATGCCGGCCTGTCCCAGCTTCTCCTTCACGAACTCGCGGATCTTGATGTCCTCGTGAAGCCAGCGCGCGTAGTTCTTCTCTTCGTACCACTTCGATTCCCAGGACCGGATGACCCCGAGCCGGAAACCGATGGGATGAACTTTCTGACCCAAGGTGTCCTCCTTTCGCGCGAGCGCTACGCCCGCCCGGCGACTCCGAGTTCCACGTATACGTGGCTCGTCTTCTTGTCGATGCGGGTGGCGCGTCCCATGGCGCGCGGCATGAAGCGCCGCGCCTTGGGCCCCTGATCCACCGTCAGGCTCTTCACGAACAGGGCGTCCACGTCCACGCGGCCGCCCTTGCCCTCGGCGTTCGCCACCGCCGAGCGCAAGAGCTTGGCGAGGTGCGGCGCCGCTGCCTGGGGCGTGTACTTGAGGAGCGCCAGGGCGTCCCCCACCTTCATCCCGCGCAGGTGATCGGCGACGAGGCGCACCTTGCGTGGTGCGACCCGCAGGTAGCGCAGCGTCGCGTTCGGCCCCGCCACCGGGCGCGCCGCCGCGGCGCGGGCGCGCCGCTCGCGGCGCGTCGACCCGGCCGTGCGGCCGGCCGCCTCTCCCTCGGCATTCTTGCTCGCGCTCTCGACCATGGCCGCTCCTCTACCTCTTCGGCGGCGGCGCCGCCGGCGTTGCCGCCACCACCTTCTTCTCGCCGGTGTGGCCGTGGAAGGTGCGGGTCGGCGAGAACTCGCCGAGCTTGTGCCCCACCATGTTCTCGGTCACGAAGACCGGCACGAACTTGCGGCCGTTGTGGACCGCGAAGGTGTGCCCCACGAAGTCGGGCATGATGGTGCTGCGCCGCGACCACGTCTTGATGACCGACTTCTTGTTGCCCTTGTTCGCGTCCTCCACCTTCTTGAGGAGGTGCTTGTCGGCGAACGGGCCCTTCTTGATCGAACGCGACATGGTTCCTGGTCCTAGCTCGCCTGGCTGCGCACGCCCCGCTTGCGGGGCGAGACGATGAACTTGTCGGTGCGGCGGTTGTTGCGGGTCTTCAGGCCCTTGGTCTTCTGGCCCCACGGAGAGACGGGGTGCGGATTGCCCTGGCCCGACTTGCCCTCGCCGCCTCCGTGCGGGTGGTCTACCGGGTTCATGGCCAGGCCGCGCACGGTGGGCCTGATCCCGAGCCAGCGGCTCTTGCCCGCCTTCCCCACCCGGACGCTGGCATTCTCGATGTTGGACAGCTGCCCCACCGTGGCGCGGCAGTCCTGCAGTACCCGGCGCACCTCGCCGGAGGGCATGCGCACCTGGGCGTAGGTGCCCTCCTTCGCCATCACCTGCCCGAAGGAGCCGGCGGAGCGGATGAGCTTCGCCCCCGAGCCGGGCTGGATCTCGAGCCCGTGGATGACGGTGGCGAGCGGCATGCCGCGGATGGGGAGCGTGTTTCCCGGGCGGATGTCGACGGCCTCGCCGGACACGAGCACGTCCCCCACCGCCACCCCGATGGGGGCGAGGATGTAGCGCTTCTCGCCGTCCCTGTAGTGCAGGAGGGCGATGCGGGAGGTGCGGTTGGGGTCGTACTCGATGGCCGCCACCTTCGCGGGGATGCCATCCTTGTCGCGGCGCCAGTCGATGACCCGGTAGCGCCGCTTGTGACCGCCGCCGATGTGGCGCGTGGTGATGTGGCCGTGGGCGTTCCGCCCCCCGGTCCGCTTCATGGCGCGGGTGAGCTTCTTCTCCGGGCGCTTCTTGACGATGTCGGTGAAGTCCGACACCGTCATCAGGCGCCGCCCGGGGCTCGTCGGCTTGTAGGACTTGAGGCCCATGGTCGCTCCTCTCTGCCTACTTGCCCTCGAAGAGGGCGATGGTGTCGCCCTCCTTCAAGGTCACGATGGCCTTTTTCCAGTTGGGGCGCTGGCCCATGGACCGGCCGACGCGCTTGTTCTTGCCGCGGGCGATGGCGGTTCGCACCGCCGTCACCTTGACGGTGAAGAGCTTCTCCACCGCGCCCTTCACCTGGATCTTGGTGGCGTCGCGGTGGACCTCGAAGGCGTACTGGCGGGCCGCCTCGCGGCCGCGCTCCGCCTTTTCGGTGATGAGGGGACGGACGATCACGTCCTGGACGGAGAGGTTCACGACAGCGCCTCCTCCACCTTGCGGGCCGAGTCGGCGGTGAGCACCAGGTACTCGTGGCCAAGGATGTCGTAGACGTTGAGCCCCTGGGTGGCGAGGAAGTCCGACCCGTGCAGGTTGCGGATCGACTTCTGCAACGCCTGGTTTTCGCTCCCGTCGACCACCAGCGCCCGCCGCACGCCCAACTTGGCGAGCACCCCGGCCGCTGCCTGGGTCTTGGGCGCGTCCGGCGCCCAGCGGTCGACGATGACGATCTTGTTCTCGCTGTGGCGGAGCGAGAGCGCGGAGCGCAGCGCCAACTTGCGCACCTTCTTGGGCACGTCATAGGCGTAGTCGCGCGGCTTCGGCCCCATCGCCTTGCCGCCGCCCACGAACTGGCTGGAGCGGGTCGAGCCCTGGCGAGCGCGCCCGGTGTGCTTCTGCTTCCAGGGCTTCTTGCCGCCCCCGGAGACGAGCGATCGGTTCTTCACCGCGTGGGTCCCGGAGCGATCCGAGGCCAGCTTCGCCTTCACCACCTCGTAGAAGAGGTGATCGTTCACCGGGCCGGCGAACACCTCGTCCTTGAGGTCGATCTCGCCGACCTTCGTTCGATCCAGGCTGTAGACGTCGAGCTTTGCCATGGCGTCCTCGCCTACTTGATCTCCACGTCCACGCCCGCCGACAGGTCCAGCTTCATGAGCGCGTCGAGGGTCTGGGAGGTGGGCTCCAGGATGTCGAGGAGCCGCTTGTGGGTGCGGATCTCAAATTGCTCCCGCGACTTCTTGTCGACATGAGGGCTGCGGAGGACCGTGAACTTGTTGATCCGGGTCGGAAGGGGGATCGGGCCGGCCACCTTCGCGCCCGTCCGCTTGGCTGTTTCCACGATCTCCCCGGCCGACTGGTCGAGAAGCTTGTAGTCGTAGGCCTTGAGCCGGATGCGGATCTTCTGCATTGCCATTCGTCGAGCCTCTGCATTTCGCCCCGGCGCTGCGCGGCCTTGACCGCCGTTCGCCGGGGCTGCCTCTAATCGCCTCGCTACTCCACCACTTCCGCGACGACGCCCGAACCCACCGTGCGGCCGCCCTCGCGGATGGCGAACCGCAACTCCTTCTCCATGGCGATGGGGGTGATGAGCTCGACGTCCATCGCGATGTTGTCGCCGGGCATCACCATCTCCACGCCCTTCGGGAGCTGGATGCTGCCGGTGACGTCGGTGGTGCGGAAGTAGAACTGCGGCCGGTACCCGTTGAAGAACGGCGTGTGGCGCCCACCCTCCTCCTTGGTGAGCACGTACACCTCCGCCTTGAACTTGGTGTGGGGAGTGATGGAGCCGGGCTTGGCGAGCACCTGGCCGCGCTCCACCTCCTCGCGCTTCAGGCCGCGCAAGAGCGCCCCGATGTTGTCGCCCGCCTCGCCCTGGTCGAGGAGCTTGCGGAACATCTCCACGCCCGTCACCACCGTCTTCACCGTGGGGCGCAGGCCGACGATCTCGACCTCCTCCCCCACCTTGACGACGCCGCGCTCCACGCGTCCGGTGGCCACCGTACCGCGGCCGGAGATGGAGAAGACGTCCTCCACCGGCATGAGGAAGGGCTTGTCCTTGGCGCGCTGCGGGGTCGGCACGTAGCTGTCCACCGCCTCCATGAGCTTCAAGATGGAGGGCTCGCCGAGATCCCCCTTGTCGCCCTCGAGCGCCTTCAGGGCGCTGCCGCGGATGATGGGAGTCTTGTCCCCGGGGAACTGGTACTTGGTGAGGAGCTCTCGGACCTCGAGCTCGACGAGTTCGAGCAGCTCCTTGTCGTCCACCATGTCCACCTTGTTCAGGTAGACGACGATGTAGGGCACCCCCACCTGGCGGGCGAGCAGGATGTGCTCGCGCGTCTGCGGCATCGGGCCGTCCGCCGCCGACACCACCAGGATGGCGCCGTCCATCTGCGCCGCCCCGGTGATCATGTTCTTCACGTAGTCGGCGTGGCCCGGGCAGTCGACGTGGGCGTAGTGCCGGTTCGCCGTCTGGTACTCGACGTGGGCGGTGGCGATGGTGATGCCGCGCTCCCGCTCCTCCGGCGCCTTGTCGATCTGGTCGTACGCCATGAAGCTCGCGAGGCCCTTCTGGGCGAGGACCTTGGTGATGGCCGCGGTCAGCGTGGTCTTGCCGTGGTCCACGTGGCCGATGGTCCCGACGTTCACGTGTGGCTTGCTGCGATCGAACTTTTCCTTGGCCATGGTCTTCTCCTTCGTCTTTTGGACGGCTTACTTGGACGCGACGGCCGCCCCCTTGCTCTTCGTGATGATCGTCTCGGCGATACTGTTCGGCACCTGCGCGTAGTGTCCGAACTGCATGGTGTAGGTGGCGCGGCCCTGAGTGCGGGACCGCAGGTCGGTGGCGTAGCCGAACATCTCGGCGAGCGGGACCTGGGCGGTGATGACCTGGACGCCCGCCCGCGGGTTCATACCCTGAATCTTTCCGCGGCGCGAGTTCAGATCGCCGATGACGTCGCCCATGAACGCGTCCGGGGTCACCACCTCGACGTTCATGACGGGCTCGAGGAGAACCGTGCCGGCCCGGGCGGCGCCGTCCTTGAACCCCATCGACCCCGCGATCTTGAAGGCCATCTCCGACGAGTCCACGTCGTGGTAGGAGCCGTCGTAGACCTCCACCTTCAGGTCCACCATGGGGAAGCCCGCGAGCACACCCCCGGTCATGGCCTCCACGATGCCCTTGCGGATGGGTTCGATGAACTCCTTCGGGATGGAGCCGCCCACGGTCTCGTTCTCGAACTCGAAGCCCTTGCCCGGCTCCTGCGGGATGAGGCGCAGCCAGCAGTGACCGTACTGGCCGCGGCCGCCGGTCTGCCGGATGTAGCGCCCTTCGGACTCGACGCTCTTGGTGATGGTCTCGCGATAGGCCACCTGCGGCTTGCCGACGTTGGCCTCCACCTTGAACTCGCGGAGCATGCGGTCGACGATGATCTCGAGGTGCAGCTCCCCCATGCCCGAGATGATGGTCTGACCGGTCTCCTCGTCGGTGCGGACCCGGAAGCTCGGATCCTCCATCTGCAGGCGCGAGAGCGCCATGCCCATCTTGTCCTGGTCGGCCTTGGTCTTGGGCTCGATGGCCACCGAGATCACCGGCTCCGGGAACTCCATCTTCTCGAGCACCACCGGGCGGCCTTCCTCGCACAGCGTGTCCCCGGTGGTGGTCTGGCGCAGGCCGACGGCGGCAGCGATGTCTCCGGCCAGGACTTCCTTGATCTCCTCGCGCTTGTTGGCGTGCATCTGCAAGAGCCGGCCGACGCGCTCCTTGCGTTCCTTCGTGGCGTTGTAGACGTAGGAGCCGCTTTCGAGCCTGCCCGAGTAGACGCGGAAGAAGGTGAGGTTCCCCACGAAGGGGTCGTTCATGAGCTTGAAGGCGAGCGCCGCGAACGGCTCGCTGTCGGAGGTGTTGCACACCACGTCCACGCCCTTCGGGGTGATGCCGTGCACGGGAGGCTTGTCGACGGGGCTCGGCAGGTAGTCGACCACCGCGTCCAGGAACTGCTGCACGCCCTTGTTCTTGAAGGCGGTGCCGCAGATCACCGGGAAGAACTTCATCGCGATGGTGCCCTGGCGCAGCCCGCGCCGGACCTCGTCGGCGGTGAGCGGATGGCCGTCCAGGTACTTCGCCATGAGCTCGTCGTCCACGTCGGCGACCGCCTCCTCGAGGGCAGCGCGGTACTCCTTCGCCTGGTCGACGAGGTCGGCGGGGATGTCGATCTCCTGGTAGGTCGCCCCCATGGTCTCGTCGTCGAAGGTGATTCCCTTCATCTTCACGAGGTCGACCATGCCGCGGAACTTGTCCTCGCGGCCCAGGGGCACCTGGATGGGGACCGGCCGCGCCCCGAGCTTCTCCTTGATGGAGTCGACCGACATGAAGAAGTCGGCGCCGACTCGGTCCATCTTGTTGATGAAGCAGACCCGCGGAACCTTGTACTTGTCGGCCTGGCGCCACACCGTCTCCGACTGGGGCTCGACGCCGCTCACCGCGTCGAACACCGCCACGGCGCCGTCGAGGACGCGCAGGCTGCGCTCCACCTCGATGGTGAAGTCGACGTGGCCGGGGGTGTCGATGATGTTGATGCGGTGGTCGCGCCAGAAGCAAGTGGTCGCCGCGCTGGTGATGGTGATCCCGCGCTCGCGCTCCTGCTCCATCCAGTCCATGACGGTGGTGCCCTCATGGACCTCGCCGATCTTGTGGGTGACGCCGGTGTAGAAGAGGATCCGCTCGGTCGTGGTGGTCTTGCCGGCATCGATGTGCGCCATGATGCCGATGTTCCGGTAGCGCTCGAGTGATGTGGTGCGGGCCATGTGCCTCTTCCTTCGAACCGATGCGTGCGCAAACCGGCCGCCTGGGGGCGGCGCCTGAACCTGACCGAGCTGTCAAAGAGCGAACGGGTCCTCGCGGGCCCTGCCGACCGAGTCGGCCTCGTCTCTGAGTGGTGTGCCTCTCCTCCTGGGTTTACCAGCGGTAGTGCGCGAAGGCCTTGTTGGCCTCCGCCATCTTGTGCGTGTCCTCGCGCTTCTTCACCGCGTTCCCGCGGTTGTTGGCGGCGTCGAGGATCTCGCCGGCGAGCTTCTCCACCATGGTCTTCTCGCCACGGGCCTTCGCATAATCGATGAGCCAGCGCATCGCCAGCGCCGTGCGCCGATCCTGGCGCACCTCGACCGGCACCTGGTAGGTGGCGCCGCCCACGCGCCGCGACTTCACCTCGACCATCGGCTTCACGTTGTCGAGGGCCTTCTTGAACACCTTGAGCGGGTCGTCCTTGAGCCGGCCCTCGACCACGGTGAAGGCCCCGTAGCAGATCTGCTCGGCCACCGCCTTCTTGCCGCGCCGCATGAGGTCGTTGATGAACTTCGCCACGATCCGATCCTGATACTTCGGGTCGGGCAGGATCTTCCGCTTTTCGACGACGCGACGACGGGGCATGAAATCCTCTAGCTCGGGCGCTTCGCGCCGTACTTGGAGCGGCCCTGCTTGCGACCCTGGACACCGACGGCGTCGAGGGTGCCGCGAATGATGTGGTAGCGCACGCCGGGAAGGTCCTTCACGCGGCCGCCGCGGATGAGCACCACCGAGTGCTCCTGCAGGTTGTGGCCCACGCCCGGGATGTAGCTCGTGACCTCGAAGCCGTTCGTGAGGCGCACGCGGGCCACCTTCCGCAGAGCCGAGTTCGGCTTCTTGGGCGTGGTGGTGTAGACGCGGGTGGCCACGCCGCGCTTCTGCGGCGACTCCACCAGCGCGGGTGCCTTCCGCTTGGTCTTGAGCTTCTCGCGGCCCTTGCGGACCAGCTGGGTGATCGTCGGCATGCGATCCGGTTCTCTTTTCTGACGAAACGCCCCGAGAACTTCCCGGGGCGCCTCCGACGGGGACATCGTCAAAAGGGCGCGAATTATACGGTCGGCCCTCGTGAAGTCAAGGCCTTTCGCCGGCCCCGCCGCCGGGGGTCTCCCGGCCGCCCACCTCTCCCCGCCAGGCCCGCGGGCCCCGCGGGTCCCCACCCCTCCGAGGCCTCGATCGCCCTGCGCATGGCCGTCGAGATCGCCACACCGTCGAGGTGGGCGAGCCCCTGCCAGCGAAGCTCCGGGCGCGCGGGCGCGCATGGGTCCCCCCACACCTCGCCGCGGAACACCCGCAGCACCAGGCGTCGGTGCGTGAGCGCCCTCTCCACCACGGCGAGCTCGTCCCCGAGGCGGCACCTCACCCCGAGCCGCGCGCCAAGGTCGCCGCGCAACAGCGCCCGGGTTCCCCGCCCCCGCGCGATCTCGACGCCGGGCAGCTGCCAAAGCCCCCCGAAGAGCCCCCTGCCGGGGCGCCGCTCGAGGAGCAGGCGCCCGTCCCGCTCGATGCGGGCGAGCGCGAGCTCGAGGAGCCGCTGCGCCGGGCGACGCCGCGGGCCCGGGAGGGCCGCCGGCCGCCCGCTGCGCCGGGCCTCGCACGACCGCCCCACCGGGCAGCGCCGGCAGAGGGGCCCGCGCGGGCGGCACAACGTGGCGCCGAGCTCCATCAGGGACTGGTTGAGGTCACCGGGGCGGTCGCAGTCCGCGAGCGCGGCGGCGAGCTCCCCCAGGTGGGTCCGCGCGGGCGAGTCGCGCCCCGCCTGCGAGAGGTGGAAGACCCGCGAAAGCACCCGGGCGGCGTTGCCGTCCACCGCCGGGGCGACGATCCCGAAGGCGATGCTCGCCACCGCACCCGCCGTGTACGGGCCGAACCCGGGGAGCTCGCGCAAGAGCTCGAGCGAGCCCGGAAGCCGCCCGTGGCGGGCCTGCGCCTGCCGCGCGGCCGCGAGGAGGTGGCGGCAGCGCGCGTAGTAGCCGAGGCCGCTCCAGGCGGCGAGCACCTCCTCCTCGCGCGCCGCCGCCAGCGCGGAAAGCGTGGGCCACGCCTCGACGAAGCGGCGATAGTAGGGGACGACCGTTTCCACCCGCGTCTGCTGGAGCATGACCTCCGAGATCCAGACGCGGTAGGGGTCCGCCTTCCCGGGGGGGAAGCGCCACGGCATGTCGCGCTTCTCCCGGTCCCACCAGCCGAGCAGGCGCCGGCGCAAACCCGCGAGGCGGTTCGGGCTCGACCTGGCGCGCCGGCTCGCGGCTGAGGACGTCGCGGGCAAAGGGGTAGTGTGGGCCTGGCGCGCCGCGGCAGGCCCGCGGCGCGCTTCGCCCCCGGGAGCGGCTCGGCTACTTCAGCCGCTTCTCGCAGGCCTCCCAGTCGACGTTCTTGAAGAACGCGTCGACGTACTTCCCCCGCTCGAACGCCTTGTAGTCCCGCATGAAGGCGTGCTCCCAGCCGTCCATCACCACCACTGGGTGGAAGCCTGCGGGGATCCCGTTCTCGTGCAGGGTCACCCAGTGGTTCGAGAGCCAGCCGGTGCCCGGGTCCTGGAAGAGCATCGCCCACCCGATGCCGGGCATGGTGGCGATGGCGCGGAAGTCGGCGAGCCAGGTCGCGTAGCTCCCGAAGGAGGTCTCGATCGCCTTGCGGAGCCTGGAGCCTGCGGGGGGCTCGGCCTGGGCCCCGGCCCTGAGCGCGCCGAAGTAGTACTCGTGGTTCACCATGCCCCCGTACTCGAAGCCCAGCCGCCGCGTGAGTTCGGCGTACACCGGGTCCGCCCCGGAGGCCTTCCCTTCCTTGGCGAACGCCTCGAGCTTCTCGGTGAGGGCGTTGGTGCGCTTCACGTAACCCTCGTAGAGCTTGAGGTGCTCCTCCACCTGGTCGTTGGAGATCCCGCTGAGGCCGCGGACCTTCGAGTAGTCCTTCGGTGCGTAGCGCTTCTCCGCCATGTTCCGCCTCCGGGCAGCCCTCGGGCCGCCGTCGCTGTGGGTGACGCGCGTTGCGCGCGTACGATCGTGACCCGGCCGGGGGCTGTCAAGGCACCGGTCGGGCCGTATGCTTCCTTGCGTAATCCGCGAGGCGTCGGCGCGCCCGTCCCTCCCGGAGGCCGGAGAAGCCCGCTCGCCTCTCGCCTCCCCGCGCTGGAGGCGCGTCGGCGCCGCGAGCGCGCTCGCCGCGCTTTCCCGCTTCGCGCCGGGCGTAGAGCGCAGTAGGGAGGAGCAAGGTGTCGCCGCGCCCGAAGACCCCCGGTCCGCTCCTCCGCCTGCTCGTCCTCGTCCTCCTGCTCGCGGCGGGCGCGGTCGCGGTCTTCTGGGCCTCCCTGCCCGACGTCTCGCCCCTCGCCGCCCGGACGCCACGGACCACGGCGCTCCTCGAGCAGCGGCGCGCCGAGGCGGGGCGGGCCGGGCGCCCGTACCGGCCGGACCTCCGGCCGGTCCCGCTCGAGCGCATCGCCCCGCCCCTCGCCGAGGCGGTGGTGCTGTCCGAGGACGCCGCCTTCTTCGGCCACTCCGGCTTCGACTGGCGCGAGATCCGCAACGCCGCCGAGGAGAACTGGCGTGCGGGAAGGACGGTACGCGGCGCCTCCACCCTCACCCAGCAGCTCGCGAAGAACCTGTACCTCGGCACCGAGCGCAGCTACGTGCGGAAGCTCCGGGAGGCGGGCGTCGCGGTGAAGCTCGAGCGCGCCCTCTCGAAGCGCCGCATCCTCTCCCTCTACCTCAACGTGGCCGAGTGGGGTCCGGGTGTGTTCGGCGCCGAGGCCGCGGCGCGCCACTGGTTCGGGGTCGCCGCCGCCGACCTCGACGTCGCGCAGGCAGCGGCGCTAGCGGCGATGCTCCCGGCGCCCGGGCACGCCCGGCTCTCGCCGGCCCCGCGCTGGCTCGCGCGTCGCGCCCGCAAGGTGCTTGGGCTCCTGCGCCAGACGGGAAAGATCGACGACGACGCCTACATCGGCGCGGCGGCGGAGTTGGAGCGCATCCTGGGCGAGCCCGAGCCGTCGGGGGAGGAAGGCCCCCCCGACGAATTCACGGACGACGATCCGGAGCCCGAGCGCTAGGTCGGCCCGCGGCGAGCCCGGAACCAGGCCAGGGTGCGGGCGAGGCCGTCCTCGAGTGCCACCTCTGGACGCCAGCCGAGCGCGCGGCCGGCGAGCGCCGGGTCGATGCAGGAGCGCCGCTGCTCGCCGGGCTTCGCCGGGCCGGGGAGCGGCGCCCCGGAGACGCCGGCCGCGTCCGCCAGGATGCGGTAGAGGCGGTTCACGTCGGTCTCGCGCCCCGTCCCGATGTTGAGGGCACCGTCGAAGCCGCGCTCGGCCGCGAGCAGGTTGGCACGGGCCACGTCGTCCACGAAGACGTAGTCGCGCGTCTGCGCGCCCCCCCCGTTCACGACGCAGGGCAAGCCCGCGAGGAGCCTCCCCGCGAAGATGGCAACCACCCCCGCCTCGCCCTCCGGGTCCTGGCGGGGGCCGTACACGTTCGCGTAGCGAAGCGCGGCGGAGCGGATGCCGTGAGAGGCGCGATAGACACCGAGGTAGAGCTCGCTCGCCGCCTTGGACGCGCCGTAGATGGAGACCGGGTGGGCGGGGGCGCCCTCGGGCGTGGGGATCTGGTCCGCCTCGCCGTAGGCCGCCCCGCCGCTCGAGGCGAAGAGCACGTGGCCGACGCCGCCCCGGGCCGCCGCCCCGAGCAGGTTGAGCAGCCCTCCCAGGTTCACGTCGGCGTCGTGGCGCGGATCGGCCATGGAGCGACGCACGTCGACCTGGGCGGCGTGGTGGCAAAGCACCTGCGGACGCTCCCGCTCCACCGCCTCGGCCGCCGCGGCGGAGCGGACGTCGCAGGGGTAGAAGCGCGCGCGTTCGGGCACGTTCTCGCGCTTGCCCGAGGAGAGGTCGTCGACGACCGCGACGTCCCAGCCGGCCGCGAGAAAGGCGTCGGCGACGGTCGAGCCGATGAACCCGGCGCCTCCGGTGATGAGGATGCGCTTTTGCAACTGGACCTCCGATCGCTAGAGCCGAGGGGGCGGGAGGGGCGCGCGGGCGCGGCTCGCCCCGTGCCGGCCCCGCGGGCGAGCCCTTCCGCGGGTAGCCGGGCCGGCATGGACCGCGGGGTCTACCGCTTTCCGCCGACGTCGTCCAGGGTGAGCTGGCCCGGCAGCGCGGCGCGGTACTTCTCGAGGACGAGGTCGATGCCCTGCCGGATGTACTCGGCGACCGGCACCTTCGTTCGGTCGTTGAGTAGCTTCAGCCGCTCGTCCTGCTCGGGCGTGATGTAGACCGTGGTCGAGATCTTCTTTCGCGCCATCCGATCGTGAACCTATGTGACCATGGATGTAGTGTCAAATTGGCCTCTCGTGGCCGCTGGGCGCGCCGTCAGCTAGAATCCGCCTCACGATTCGGGGGTTTCCCATGCGTCGCCGACCGCTCCTCGCACTCCTGCCCGCGCTGGCCGTCGCCTGCGCCGGGAAAACCCCGTCCCCGCAAGCCCAGGCGGAGAGCCAGGCCCAGGCGGCGCATCCATCGGCAGAAGAGGCGATGACCGCCTTCGACCTGAACCAGAGCGGCAAGCCTAACCTCTGGAAGTACACGCGCCGCGGCCCGGACGGAAAGCAGGTGGTGGTCCGCCGCGAGCGCGACCTGAACGGCGACGGCCGCGTGGACGTGTGGGAGTACTACGACGACGACGGCAACCTGGAGAAGCAGGTCGTAGACCTCGACTTCGACGGCAAGGCGGACGTGGTCATGTACTTCGAGCACGGTCAGATGGTGCGAAAGGAGAGCGCCTTCGGCTTCGACGGCAAGCCCCACACCATCGCCTACTACGAGAAGGGCAAGCTTGTCCGCAAGGAGAAGGACGAGAACGGCGACGGCAAGATCGACTACTGGGAGTACTGGGAGAACGGCGAGATCGACCGCATCGGCATCGACACCGATGGCGACGGCAAGGTGGACCGCTGGGAGGTCCGCCATCCCTCGGGCCGCGCCACCGCCTCCGCCCCGCGCCCCTCCGATCCGTAGGGCCCTCGCTTCCGGCGAGGGCGACCTCGAGCACAAGAAAAGGAAAGGGGCGCCGGAGCGCCCCTGGAGAGAGAGAGACCGGGCGCGCGGCCCGCCGGCTACTTCACCTGCCAGGTCTCGGCGTCGGACAGGAACTTCCGGACCGAGGTCTCGCCCCTCTTGGCCTTTGCCGCCTTGATCATGTCCCAGGTCATCTCGTCCGCGGTCGGCTTGCGGACGTCGCGGAAGATGCCGATGGGCGTCGGGAAGCCGGCCCGGTCGGAGAGGTGCGCCAGCATGAAGGCGATGGTCGGGTCCTGGCGGTGCGGGTCGTGCACGAGAACATCCTTCTCGGTCACGCCCTTCTCGCCGACGGTGACGACCTCGAGCTCCGCGGTCTGGGTGTTGAAGCGGATGCCCTTCTTGTTGTCCTTCCCGTAGAGCAGCGGCTTGCCGGCCTCCATGCGCAGCAGGGCGTCGGCCTTGACCGCCTTCTCGGTGAGGAACAGGTAGGCGCCGTCGTTGAAGACCGGGCAATTCTGGAAGATCTCGACGAAGACGGAGCCCCGGTGCTCGGCGGCCGCCTTGAGCACCCCGCCCATGTGGGCTCCCTCGATGTCGATGGAGCGGGCGACGAAGGTCGACCCCGCCCCTAGCGCCAGCGCCGGGGCGTTGAACGGGTAGTCTGGCGACCCGTGCGGCGTCGTCTTCGTCTTCTTGCCGAGCTCGGAGGTCGGCGAGACCTGCCCCTTGGTGAGGCCGTAGATGCGGTTGTTGAACATCAGCAGCTTGATGTCCAGGTTGCGCCGCATGGTGTGGATGAAGTGGTTGCCGCCGATGGCGAGGGCGTCGCCGTCCCCGGTGACCACCCACACCTGCAGCTCCGGCCTGGAGATCTTGAGGCCGGACGCGAAGGAGGGCGCCCGCCCGTGCAGGGTGTGCATCCCGTAGTTGTTCATGTAGTACGGGAAGCGCGAGGAGCAACCGATGCCGGAGATGAAGACGATGTTCTCCCGGGCCACGCCGACGCCCGGAAGCGCCTTCTGGACCTGGTTGATGATGGAGAAGTCCCCGCATCCCGGGCACCAGCGGGGGTCAATGCCGGACTCGAAGTCCTTCTTGGTGTACGTGGGCACCGCGCCGGTCGCCGGGGTGGTGTTCTGGCCGTTCTGGCTCATGTCGTGTCTCGTCCTTGTCCTGTTTTGGCGGTTTCGCTAGCCGAGAATCTCGTTCACCTTGGCGACCAGTTCGCTCACCTTGATGGCCTTGCCATTGATCCGGTTGAACTGCAGGGGATCGATGCCAGGGAAGGAGCCGCGCAGGTAGAACGCCAGCTGCCCGTTGTTCACCTCGGGCACGAGCACCTTCTTGAAGCTGCGCAGCACCGAGCCGAGGTTCTTCGGCAGCGGGTTGAGCCAGCGCAGGTGGGCGTGGGACACCTTCTTGCCCTGGGCGCGCAGCTGGTCGCTCGCGCTCTTCACCGAGCCGTAGGTCCCGCCCCAGGAGACGAGCAGCAAGTCGCCGCTGGCACCCCCGTCGAGCACGACGTCCGGCACGTCCTCGACCACGTTCGCCACCTTCTGGGCGCGGGTCTTCACCATCTTCTCGTGGTTCATGCCGTCGTACGACACCATTCCGGTGAGGGAGTCCTTCTCGAGGCCCCCGACGCGGTGCTCGAGACCCGCCGTGCCCGGGATGGCCCAGGGGCGGATGAGCTTGTCGTCGCGCAGGTACGGCATGTACTGCCCGCTGTAGTTCGGGGTGGTCTGGTACTTGACCTCGAAGCCCTTCAGCTCGCCGTCCTCCGGGATCCGGAAGGGCTCCGAGCCGAAGCCCAGGTACCCGTCGGTGAGGAGAACGACCGGGGTCATCCACTTGACCGCGATCTTCATGGCCTCGATGGCCGAGTAGTAGCAGTCGGCCGGGCTCTGCGCCGCCAGCACCGGCAGCGGCGCCTCGCCGTGCCGCCCGAACAGGGCGATGAAGAGGTCGGCCTGCTCGGTCTTGGTGGGCATGCCGGTGGAGGGGCCGCCGCGCTGCACGTTCACGATCACCAGCGGGAGCTCGGTGATGAGCGCGAGGCCGATCATCTCGGACTTGAGTGCCAGGCCGGGGCCCGAGGTGCTGGTGCAGGCGAGCGCCCCGCCGAAGGCGGCGCCGATGGCGGAGCCGATGCCGGCGATCTCGTCCTCCGCCTGGAAAGTCACCACGCCCTGGTCCTTGAAGTAGGACATCTCCTGCAGGATCTCGGTGGCGGGCGTGATGGGGTAGCTGCCCAAGAAGACCTGCCTGCCGGTGAGCTTCGCCACCGTCGCGAAGCCGAGGGCGACCGCCTGGTTGCCGGTGACGTTCCGGTAGGTCCCCGGCTGCAGCTTCGCGGCCGGCACCATGTACTGCTGGTGGAAGAGCTCGGAGGTCTCGCCGAAGGCGTGACCGGCCTTGAAGACCTTGACGTTCGCCTCGGCGATGTCCGGCTTCTTCGCGAACTTGGCCTTGATGTTCTCGACCTGGTACTCGAGCGGCCGGCTGTAGAGCCAGTACATGATGCCGAGGGCGAAGTAGTTCTTGCAGCGGGCGATCTCCTTGGAGGAGAGCCCCGACCCGGCCAGGGCCGCCTCGGTGAGCTTGTTCATGTCCACCGCGACGACCTTGTAGTTCTTCTTCAGGGCCTCGTCGTTGAGCGGATTCGTCTTGTACTGCGCCTTCTCCAGGTTCTGCTCGTTGAAGGCGCCGCTGTTCACGATGAGCATGCCGCCGGGGCGCAGGTCGTGGAGGTTCGTCTTCAGCGCGGCCGGGTTCATGGCCACGAGGACGTCGGGCTGGTCGCCGGGCGTGAAGATGTCCCTCGAACCGAAATTGACCTGGTAGCCGGAGACTCCCGCCAGGGAGCCTGCCGGAGCCCGGATCTCGGCCGGGAAGTCGGGGAAGGTGGCGAGGTCGTTTCCGGCCAGCGCCGAGGCCTTCGTGAACTCCGTTCCGGTGAGTTGCATGCCGTCGCCGGAGTCGCCGACGAAGCGAATCGTTACGCTGTCGACTTGCTCCACCGGGCGGGTCTTGCCAGTGCTCGCTTGCGTGGACATCGGTCCTTCGTCTCCTTGGGAGGGGTGGCCTTTTGCCTAGGGCCGTAGACCCGGGCCGGGCCGAGTACGCGCAAGGCGCGACTGCGCATTGCCGGAGTGTCTGTACATGCTCGGAGCCGACACGGGGGGACCAGGGGCTCCCCTAGATGCCGGATTCCCCCAGAGTTGTCAAGGCGCAGTGCCACGGAAACCCTTGCAACCAAAGGGTTCCCGGCACCGCCCAAACCGCCACCGCCCACCTCCGAAGGGAGGGCCCCCTGCTAGGTTTCCGGAAAGATCTTCCCGGGATTCAAGATCCCAAGTGGGTCGAAGACACCCTTCAGGCGGCGCTGGATCGAGACGAGATCGCGACCCTGCTCGTACTCGAGGAAGTCCCGCTTGGCGAGGCCCACCCCGTGCTCCCCGGTGATGGTCCCGCCGAGGTCGACGGCCGCCCGCAGGATCTCGGCCACCGCAGCCTCCACCCTGGGACGCTCCGACTCGGACTCGAAAAGCACGTTGGCGTGGAGGTTCCCGTCCCCGGCGTGGCCGTAGCTCGCAACGAGGAGGCCGTACCGGGCCCCGATCTCCCGGCAGCGCGCCACCATCTCGGGGATCCGGGAGCGCGGCACGGCGATGTCCTCGGAGAGCTTCTTGGGCTTCAGCTGCCGGAGGCTCACCGAGAGGTACTTCCTCGTCTCCCAGATGTCCCGGCGCTGGGACTCGTTCTGCGCGACGATGACCTCCCCGGCGGCATCGCCCCGCACCGCCTCCGCCACCCGCGCCATCTCGGCGAGCACCTGGTCCGGGTCGTTGCCGTCGGTCTCGACGAGGAGCGCCGCCCCCGCGCCGGCGGGGAGCTGGAAGGGCGAGCCCTTGGCGATGGCCCGCACCGACACGTCGTCGATGAGCTCGAGGCAGCGGGGCAAGATCCCCTCCGCCAGCACCCGGCTCACCGCTTTGGCCGCGGTCGCCACGTCGGCGAAGCACACGAGCGCCGTCGCCACCTCCCGAGGGCGCGGCAAGAGCTTCACGGTGACCTCGGTGACGATCCCGAGCGTCCCCTCGCTCCCCACGAAGAGCCCGGTGAGGTCGTAGCCCGCCACTCCCTTGATGGTGCGCCGGCCCATCCGCAGGATCTCGCCGGTCGGGACGACCGCGGTGAGCCCGAGCACGTACTCCCGCGTCACGCCGTACTTGAGCGCCCGGGGCCCCCCGGCGTTCTCGGCGACGTTCCCGCCGATGGTGCACAGGTCGAGAGAGTTCGGGTCCGGCGGGTAGAAGAGCCCGTGCCGCTCCACCTCCGCCTGGAAGACGCCGGTGATCACCCCGGGCTCCAGGCGCGCGGTGAGGTCGTCGGAGCGGATCTCGAGGATCCGGTTCATGCGCTCCATCGACACGGCGATCCCGCCCTGGAGTGCCAGCGAACCACCCGACTTGCCGCTTCGGGCGGCCACCGGGACCACCGGCACCCGGTGCCGGCGCGCCACCTCGAAGACGCGCTGCACCTCCTCCGCGGTCTCCACGAGCACGGTGACGTCGGGCGGGTAGGTGCCGAGGTCGGACTCGTCCTTGCCGTACTCCTCGAGCTTCGAGGGTGCGAGCACCACCCTCTCGGGCGGGAAGCTCTCCGAGACGTCCCGGATGGCGAGGGCAACGGGGCGCGGCATCATCCGAACACCTCCACGTTGGAGCCGGTCATGGCGTCGGGCGCCTCCGCCGCGCACCAGGCGATGACCTTTGCCACGTCCTCGGCGGCCATCGCCGGAGCGAAGGGGGTGCGCCGGAGCATCTCGGTGTCGACTCCTCCGGGCGACACCGACAGGACCTGGACGCCGTCGCCGCGCAGCTCCTCCGCCAGGCTCTTCGTGAAGCCGATGAGCCCCCACTTCGAGGCGTTGTAGGCGCTCGCCTCGGCCGTCCCCACCGTGCCAGAGATGGACGCCACGTTCACGATGCGCCCCCGGTGCCGGCCCCTCATCTGCGGGACGACCGCGCGTGCACACAGGAAGGCGCCGGTGAGGTTCACCTCCAGCACCCGGCGAAAGGCCCCGGGCGGCATCGACTCCACCCTCCCCCGCTCCAGGATGCCAGCGTTGTTCACGAGCACGTCGCAGGGGCCAAGTGCGGCCGCGTGCGCCGCGACGAGCCGGGCCACGTCCTCCTCCGAGGACACGTCACCCGCCACCGCCAGAGCCGCTCCCCTCGAGGCGACGAGGCGGGCGACCGCTCCCTCCGAGCGGGCGAAGACCGTCACCCGGGCCCCGAGGGCGGTGAGCGCCCGCGCCGTCGCCGCCCCGATTCCCCGCCCCCCGCCGGTGACGATGGCGGTGCGTCCCTCGAGGACCGGGGTCATGGGCGCTTCTCCCGACCGCGCCGAGCCCCCCCTCGACTGGCCGAGGCGAAAAGGGCGAGGACGCGCCCCAGCAGGCGGCGATCGTCCTCCATCGCACCGGCGAAGGCCTGCGCATGGGCGCGGGCGCTCCGGCGCCGCTCGCCGCGCACGGTGAGGCAGAGTTGCTCGGCGTGGAGCGAGCAAGCGGCGCCGCGGGCGCCCAGGTGGCGCACGAGCGCCTCCGCCACCTCCCGCGCCAGCGCCTCCTCGATGACGAGGCGGTGCGCGAAGCAGTCGAGGAGTTGCACCAGCGCGCCGAACCCCACCACCCGCCCTCCGGGCACGTAGGCCACGTGGGCCACGCCGCGGTAGGGAAGGAGGTGGTGGGGGCAGACCGAGTGGAAGTCGATGTCCGTCACCACCACCAGGTCCCTTCCCCGGTGCGGCATCCCGCCGGAAAGCAGGCGGGCCGGGTCGCGGCGGTAGCCGTCGAGCAGGTCGCGGCGAAACGCGTCTGCGACCCGGGCAGGCGTGTCGCGCAGGTCGGGGGACCGGCGCGCCGCCGGAGGAAGCAACTCGTCGAGGAACCTCGCCACCGCCAGCGCCGCGGCGTCCCGCCCCCGCGCCCTAGCGGCGGCCAAAATGCCCCCGGTAGGTCACGCAGCAATCGGGGATCTCGAAGAGGCGGACCTCGGCGAGCCCGGGCAGGTGGCTCTCCAGGGACTCCCACACCCAGCGCGCGATGTTCTCGGCGGTGGGGTTGTCGAGCAGGTCGTTCAGGTTCCGGTGGTCCACGCGGGAGAGGACGTGCTCGGTGACGACCTCCTTCACCTTTCCGAAGTCGGCGACCATCCCGGTGCGGGGGTCCACCTCGCCCTCGAGGCCGACGACGAACCGGTAGTTGTGACCGTGGAGCCGGAAGCAGGGGCCCTCGTAACGCGGCAAGCGGTGTGCCGCCGCGAAGTAGAACTCCACGTCGAGTCGCATCCGCCGCCCGTCGGTGTAATCGATGGTGGCCATGGCGTCGTTATAGCTCGACTCTCACCTCACCGCCCTCGACGCGCACCGGGAAGACCCGGAGGGACGCGTCGGCGAACTCGAGGCAGCGGCCACTGCGCAGGTCGAAGGGCCAGGCGTGGAGCGGGCAGAAGACCGTATCGCCGCTCAGGTCGCCGAAGGCGATGGCGCCGCCGCGATGCGGGCAGCTGTTCTCGAGGGCGAAGACCTCGGCGCCGCGGCGGAAGAGTGCGAGCTCGAGACCCGCGACCTCGACGCACTTCCCCTGCCCTTCGTCGATCTCCTCGAGACGGCACACGGCGTACTCCACGGGCTCTCCTTCGCGGGGAGCCTAACCCGGGGTGACTCCGATGCCAGCCCGCCCCCCCCGTGGCAGTCCTACCCAGTTTGGGCCTGATCGTCCCGAATCTCCCCGCCGAGAAGGCCGGGCTACCGCCTCGATCGCGTCTAACACATGAGAATCAGAAGCTCTTGCTCGACGGAGGGTCCTGGCACGTGACGTGCTCAACATCCGTTCGCACGGGGCATCCCGCCTAACCAAGAAAAGCCCCACAGGAGAAATACCAAAATGAAGAAGATCCTCAGCGCGATCGTTGCCGTTGCCTTCGCCATTCCGGTCCTCGCCCAGGCTCCGGCCGCCGCTCCGGCCGCCCCGGCCGCTCCGGCTGCTGCTCCCGCCGCCGCCAAGCCCGCCGCCGAGGCCGCCCCGGCTGCCAAGAGCGACAGCAAGAAGAAGTCGAAGAAGAAGGCCGCTGCGAAGCCGGCTGCTGACGCCGCCCCGGCCGCGAAGTAACGCGACCCGCTTTCTGGTAGCTTCGAGGCCGGCTGCGACAACGCAGCCGGCCTTTTCTCGTTCTGCGTGTCGCTCCGCATCCAGATCACCCTGCTCTTCACGGCGATCCTCGTCGTGACCATGGGCGTGTCGGCCCTCCTCGGCACCGGCGCTGCCTCGCGGGCAGTGGACTCGGCCATCCGCGACCGAGCGATCGAGGTCGCCCGCGCCGTCCGGGCCGACATCGATCTCTCCCGCGACCTCGACCCGGCCAAGGCTGCCGACCGGCTCGCCACCGTGCTGCGGCGCCAGCGAGGCATCCGCTCGGCCGAGCTCATCATCCGCAAGCCCGGCAAGGACGATGTAGTGCGCATGCAGTACGGCCCGTCCGGGCCCGAGGCATCCTTCGAGCAGTACGACTACGACTTCCCCTCCCAGACCTCGGCGGTGCTCGTCGGGCAGGGCGACGACCGGGTGGTGGTCGTCGTCCTGCCAGTGAAGGACTCCTTCGCCCACACCGTGGCCGCCATCAGGCTGGAGGCGAGTCTGTCGGAGGCCGAGAAGCTCGGGCGGGGGCAGGCGAGCATCTTCATCGGGACCACGGCCCTCGCGGCGCTGCTGCTCTTCGTCGCTTTCACCGTGCTCCTCAACCACCTCCTGGTGCGGCCGCTCTCGGCGCTGGCCGGGTCCATGGCCGCGGTCGAGTCGGGAGTCCTCGACGCGGCGAGCATCCCCGGCACCGAGCGCAAGGACGAGATCGGCACGCTCGCCCGCGGGCTCGAGTCCATGCTCGCCCGGGTGCGGGGCTTCAACCAGGAGCTGCAGGACCGCGTCGAGGATGCCACCGCCGACCTGGCCGGGAAGAACCGCGCCCTCGCCGAGCTCAACGACCTCCTGGTGGAGGCGCGCCGCGAGCGCATCGCCCAGGAGAGGTTGGCGGCGCTGGGTCAGCTCTCGGGAACCATCGCCCACGAGCTCGGCAACCCCCTCAATTCCATCAACGGACACGTCCAGCTCCTCGCCCGCGACGCCTCCTGCCCGAAGCCCGTCCGCGACGAGCTCGCCATCATCGAGCGCGAGGTTCAGCGCATGACCTCCATCATCCGCCGTTTCCTCGACTCGGCACGGGCGCTTGTGCCAAAGCCGGAGGCCGTCCGCATCCAGGACCTGGTGGAGGAGGCGCTCTCGTTGACAGTCTCGGCGGAGGCCCGCCACCGCCTCGAGGTTCGCAGCGACGTGCCCACCGACATCGGGGCGGCGACGGTGGACCCGGCCCTGGTGCGCCACGTGCTCGGAAACTTCATCTCCAACGCGGTCGACGCCATGCCCGGGGGCGGCTGTCTCACCGTCCGGGCGCGGCACACCGCGGCCCACCTATCACTCTCGGTCTCGGACACCGGTCCGGGCATCGCCCCGGAGGCCCGCAAGCACATCTTCGAGCCCTTCTACACGACCAAGCCCGCGGGAAAGGGGACCGGGCTCGGCCTCGCCATCTGCCGCGAGATCGCGAGCGCGCTCCGGGGCCACATCGAGGTGGACGGGGCCCCTGGCCACGGCGCCACCTTCACGCTGGTGGTGCCGGCGCTGCGGGTGGCCGGGCCCGGCTCCCCGGCCGAGGCGCGGCCCGCCGAGCCGCGCTAGGATGGGGAGCCATGGACGGCGCCCGCATCTTGGTGGTGGACGACGACCAGTCGAGCCGCGACCTCCTCGCCCGCATCCTGACGGCGGCCGGCCACCACGTCACCGCGCTCGCCGACGGGCGCGAGGCGGTGGCCGCGCTCGGGGGCGGCGATCCCCCCGACCTAGTGGTCTCGGACATCCGGATGGCCGAGGTGGACGGCCTCCAGGTCACCGATGCCTACCGGGAGCGGGCTCCGGACACGCCCGTCATCCTCGTCACCGCCTTCGGCAACATCGACGGGGCGGTGGAGGCCATCCGACGCGGCGCGGCCGACTACCTTTCCAAGCCTTACGACGTGGACGCCATCCAGCTGGTGGTGGCGCGGGCCCTGCGGCAGCGCGACCTCGCGGTCGAGAACCGCGCGCTCCGGCGCGGCCTGCGCGACCGCTACCGCCTCGAGAACGTGGTGGGCCGCAGCGAGGCGATGCTGCAGGTCTACAAGACCGCGGCTCGGGTGGCCTCGACCGACGCCACCGTCCTCATCCAAGGGGAGAGCGGCACCGGCAAGGAACTCGTGTCCCGTGCCATCCACACCGCCTCGCCCCGCGCCGCCGGCCCCTTCGTGGCGGTGGACTGCGGGGCCATCGCCGAGGGGGTGCTCGAGTCCGAGCTCTTCGGGCACGCCCGCGGGGCCTTCACCGGCGCCCAGGTCGCCCGCCGCGGCCTCTTCGAGGAGGCGAACCGGGGCACCCTCTTCCTCGACGAGATCGGCGACATCGGCCCGAACCTCCAGGCTCGCCTGCTGCGCGCCCTTCAGGACGGCACCATCCGCCGCGTCGGCACGAACGACCCCATCGCCGTCGATGTGCGGGTCGTCGCCGCCACCAACCGCGACATGGAGGCGGCGGTGCGCGACGGGGCCTTCCGCGCCGACCTCTTCTACCGGCTCAACGTGGTGAGCATCCGCATCCCCCCGCTGCGGGAGCGCAAGGAGGACGTTCCCCTGCTCGCCGAGCACTTCGCGCAGAAGCACGGGCGGGCCGAGGGATCGGCCATCTCCCCGGCCGCGCGCGAGCTGCTCGTCGCCTACGACTGGCCCGGCAACGTCCGCGAGCTCGAGAACGTCATCGCGCGCGCGCTCGCCCTCAACCCTTCGGGTGTCATCGTCCCGGAGGACCTGCCCGAGGCGGTGCGGGCCACCGGTTCCCCGCGTGCGGCGGCGAAGGGGCTGGAACTCGCCGATCGCCCCACCCTGGCGGAGTTGGAGCGGCGGTACGCCGCCCAGGTGTTGCAGGAGATGGCAGGCAACAAGACACGCGCTGCCGAGGTGCTCGGCATCGACCGCAAGACGCTCTACCGCATCCTCGGGGAGCGCGAGGATCGCTAGCGAAGGCGGAGCCGCCGATCAGGCCGCCGAGCCGCTGCCGATGACCGGCTCGTCCGGAACGCCGTTCAGGGCGTTCTTCAACACCTGGCTCGGCCGGAAGGTCAGCACCCGGCGCGCTGAGATCTCGATCTCCTCGCCGGTCTGCGGATTCCGTCCCACGCGAGACTTCTTCTCGCGGACGATGAAGTTGCCGAAGCCGCTGATCTTGATCTTCTCACCGCGCTCGAGCGTCTCCTTGATGGTGTCGAAGACCATCTCGACGATCTCGGCAGCCTCCTTCTTTGAGAACCCCACCTTCTCGTAGACGCTCTCGATGATGTCGGCCTTGGTCACGGTCCCCTCGAGGTCCGGGCGCCGGAGCGCCCAAGTACCTGACTTTGTTAGCTGACTCACCGTGCCCTGTCAAACTGCCGACCGGGTCTGGCGCGCGAGGAGGGAGCCCGAATGGGTACAGGGCCGCTTCAGACGCGGAGCTCGGCCCCGACCGCGCTCTTCAGACGCGCGACGATGCGGGCCTGCGCCTCGTCCGCCTCGGCGTCAGTGAGCGTCCGGTCGCCGGCCCGGTAGCGGATCGACATCGCCAGGTTCTTCTTGCCCGCTGGGATGGGGGCTCCCCGGTAGACGTCGAAGAGCGATACCTCCTCGGCGAGCGCCTCCTCGCGCACCAGGTCGAGCACGCGCACCGCCTCCACCTCGTCCGCCACCACCACCGCGAGATCGCGCAGCACCGCCGGCAGGCGCGGCACCTCGACATGCCCCGGCACCAGCCGGGCGGCGCTCGAGAGCTCAGCGAAAGAGAGCTCGAAGGCCAACACGCCGCGGGGAAGCTCAAAGGCCGCGGCAGTGCGGGGGTGCACCTCGCCAGCCGAGCCGAGGAGCCGGGCCTCGCCGCGAGAGCTCCCGCACGAGATGGCAGCGGCCGAGCGCGGGTGGAGCCAGGGCTCGCTCGCATGGGAAAAGCGCACCCCGTCGATGCCGAGCGACTCCAAAACCCCCTCCAGGGCCGCCTTCAGGTCGAAGAAGTCGACCGGGTCACCGCCCGTTGCCCAGCCGGGCGCGTGGCGCCTTCCCAGCATCACCCCGGCCACCCGCAGCTCCTCGTGCGCGGGAAGGTCGCCATCCGCGCCCGGGGACTGCCGCTGGTAGACGCTCGCGAGCTCGTAGAGCCTCACGTCCTCCACCCGCTGGCGCAGGTTGTGGACGGCGTTCTTGAGCAACGACGGCACGAGGCTCGTCCGCATCACCGCCAGCTCGGCGCTGATGGGGTTCCGCAGGGCGATGCCCGTCGCGCCCCCCGCCGGGGCAAGCGCCGCCAGGTCGGCCGGGGCGACGAAGCTAAAGTTCACGGCCTCGGCGAAGCCGGCTCCCTCGAGCGCCAGCCGGAGGCGCTCGGCTACCTGGGCCTCTCTCGGGACCGCCGGGGTCTTGCCCGCGATTCCCGGGAGAGTCTCAGGGATGGCGTCGTAGCCCTTGAGGCGGACGATCTCCTCGATGAGATCCTCCTCGCGCGCGACGTCGAGTCGCCAGCTCGGGACCCGGAAGACCGCGCCCCGCGGCGTCGCCTTGCGCTCCTCGAAGCCGAAGGCCGCGAGCGTGCGCCTCACCTCTCCCCGGCTCACCGGCATGCCGAGGACATCCCCGGGGCGCGACCAGGAGAGAGGCACGTCCACGGGGCGGCGCCGCCTGGGGTACGCGTCCGCCATGCCCTTGCGAACGGTCCCCCCCGCGAGCTCGCCGATGAGAGCGGCACAGCGGTCGAGGGCCACCGTCACCCCGCCGGGGTCCACGCCGCGCTCGAAGCGATGCGAGGCCTCACTGTGGAGCCCGTGGCGGCGCGCGGTGCGCCGGATCCCGGTGGGCTCGAACCAGGCCGATTCGAGGAGCACTCGCGTCGTCCCGGCCGAGATCTCCGAGTCCGCTCCTCCCATGACGCCGGCGAGCGCCGAGGCGCGGTCGCGGTCGGCGATCACCAGGTCGTCGGAGGAAAGGTCGCGGTCCTGCCCGTCGAGCGTGACGAGCTTCTCCCCCGGTCTGGCGAGGCGCACCACGATCTCGGCGCCCGCCACCTTGTCGAGGTCGAAGGCGTGCAGCGGGTGACCCCACTCGAGCAGAACGAAGTTGGTGGCATCGACCACGTTGGAGATGGAGCGCACCCCGCAGGCCTCGAGCCGCCTCGCCAGCCACTGGGGTGAGGGCCCGATCCGGACGCTCTCCACCACCCGGGCCGCGTACCGGAAGCAGCGCTCTGGCGCATCGATGCGCACCCCGAGCAGCGACGACGCTGCGGGCTGCTTCTGCACGAGGCGCGGCGCCGGGAGCTTGAGCGGCGACCCCAGCAGGGCGGCGACCTCGCGCGCGACGCCCACGTGCGAGAGGGCGTCGGGTCGGTTGGGGGTGACGTTCACCTCCAGGACCGTGTCGGCGAGGCCGAGCGCCTCCGCGAGCGGTACCCCGGCGGCCGCGCCCGCCGGAAGGAGGAGCAGCCCGCTCGACTCCTCGCTCAGCCCGAGTTCCCGCGCCGAGCAGAGCATGCCATGGGACTCGACCCCCCGCAGCCGCGTCCGCTCGATTCGCTGCCCGTTCGGAAGGCTCGCCCCGGGGGTGGCGAGCGGGACCAGGTCCCCGACCTTCCAGTTGGTGGCGCCGCACACCACCTGCACCGGCCCGGCCCCGGCGTCCACCTGGGTGACGGTGAGCTTGTCCGCCTGGGGGTGCTTCTCGGCGGAGACGATGCGGGCCGTCACCACCCCGTCGAGGGCAGCGCCGACGCGCTCGACCGCCTCCACTTCCAGGCCGGCGGCGGTGAGCCGGCGCGCCAGTTCCTCGGCGGGGGGCAGCGTCACGTACTCGGAGAGCCAGGAGAGGGAGATGCGCATGTGGGCTCAGAACTGCTCGAGGAAGCGCAGGTCGTTCTCGTAGAAGAGGCGCAGGTCGCCGATGCCGTACTTCAGCATCGCCATCCGCTCCACTCCCATCCCGAAGGCGAAGCCCGTCACCTCCCGCGGATCGAACCCCACGTTCTCGAGGACCTTGGGGTGCACCATCCCGGAGCCGAGCACCTCGAGCCAGCCGCTACCCTTGCAGGTGCCGCAGCGCACCCCGTCGCGACGCCCCGACCCCCCGCAGAGCGAGCAGGAGACGTCGGCCTCGGCGCCCGGCTCCACGAAGGGGAAGTAGCTCGGGCGAAAGCGCGTGCGCGTCTGCGGACCGAAAAAGGCCCGGGCGAAGGCGGCGAGCGTTCCCTTCAGGTCGGAGAAGGTGATGCCTGGCCCGACGCAGAACCCCTCCACCTGGTGAAACATGGGCGAGTGGGTCTGGTCGTAGTCGCTGCGGTAGACGCGGCCGGGCGCCACCACCCGGACCGGCGGCGCGCCCGCGCGCTTCATGGCCCGGATCTGGATGGGGGAGGTGTGCGTCCGCAGCAGGATGCTCCCCTCGCCCGTCGACGGGGCGAGCGAGGCCTCGTCCACATAGAAGGTGTCCTGCATGTCCCGGGCCGGGTGGTCCTTGGGGATGTTGAGGGCCTCGAAGTTGTACCAGTCGAGTTCGATCTCCGGCCCGGCGGCCACCTCGTAGCCGAGCCGCCCGAAGATCCCCACGATCTCCTCGGTGGCACGCGTCACCGGGTGGCGGTGGCCGCGCGGCAGCAGGCGCCGCCCCGGCAAGGTCACGTCGATCGGAGCGCCCCGGAGTTCCCTCTCGAGCTTCTCCGACTCGAGCCTCTCGCGAGCCTTGCCGAGCAGCGACTCCACCTCGTCGCGGACTCGGTTCGCCACCTCGCCGACCTTGGGGCGCTCCTCGGGAGCGAGCTGCCCCATGCCGCGGAGCACGGCCGAGATCTCGCCCTTCTTGCCGAGGTAGCGGACGCGCAGGTCCTCGAGCGCCCGCTCGTCGCCGGCGGCAGCGACGGACTGCCGGGCCCCCTCGGCCAGGGCCTCCAACTCGCGGACGAGGTCGGGCACGGCGGCGGTGTCGCTTAGGCCTGCGCCGCCCGTACCACGGCGGCGAAGTCGCCTGGCGCCTCGAGGGCCAGGCCCGCGAGCACCTTGCGGTCGATCGCGATCCCGGCCTTGGAGAGCCCGCCCAGCAGGCGCGAGTAGCTCGTGCCGTTCTGGCGGGCCGCCGCGTTGATGCGCACGATCCAGAGCGACCGGAACTCGCGCTTGCGGCGGCGGCGATCCCGGGTGCTGTAGTTGAGGGCCCGCTCTACCGCCTGGTTGGCGCGGCGGTAGCAGTTCTTGCGGCGACCCCGGTAGCCCTTGGCGAGCTTGAGGACGCGATTGCGGCGACGGCGAGCCTTGAATCCCTTCTTGACGCGCATGACCTACTCCTCTCGATGCCGGCGGGGGGCCGGATGGTCGCCTCGCGGGCGCCAGCCGTGCGCTTCGAATTCCCCGCTTGGGCGCTTGCGGTCCTCCCCTCGCCTACCGGGCGTAGGGAAAGTTCTCCTTGATCTTCTTCTCGTCCTCGGGGCCGAGGTGCCCGGTCCCGCGGAGCCCACGCTTCTGCTTGTGCGTCTTGCCGAACGTCGCGAGGTGGCGCACCCCGGCTCGGCGGAACTTCACCTTGCCACTCTTCTTCACCTGAAAGCGCTTCTTCGCGCCGCTCTTCGTCTTGAGCTTCGGCATCTCTGTCTCCAGGGGCGCGGCGAACGCTAGCTTCCGCTCCCGGGGTTGGGTCTCTCGGCGGGCGCGCTGGGTGCGGCGGGGGTCGCCGCGACGGTGGGGGCGGCAGCGCCGCCCGCGGTGGCCCCGGCCTGCTGTTGGCTTTTCGCCCGATCGCGCTGCGCCTGCAGCATCCTCGGGTTCGGGGCCAGGATCATGAACATCTGCCGCCCCTCCATGCGAGGCGCGCTCTCGATCACCGCCGTCTCCTTCAGGTCGCTCACCACCCGCTCGAGCACCTTGTGGCCGAGCTCTCGGTGGGTGATCTCGCGCCCCCGGAACATCACGGTGACGCGGGCCTTGTTGGCCTCCTCCAGGAACTCGCGGATCTTCTTGATCTTGACGTCGTAGTCGTGTTCCTCGGTCCGGGGTCGCAGCTTCACTTCCTTGAGCTGCACCACCACCTGCTTCTTCTTGGCTTCGCTCTGCTTCTTCTTCTCGGTGTACTTGAACTTCCCGTAATCCATGATCTTGCAGACGGGCGGCTTGGCGAGGGGACTCACCTCGACGAGGTCGAGTCCGTCCTCCTGCGCCATCCGCAGCGCCTGATCGATCGCGAGGATTCCGAGTTGTTCGCCGTTCGGTCCGATGACCCGGACTTCGCGCGCCTTGATGCGGCGGTTCGTCCGCGCGTCGCGGCTCGTTCGTTGATCCTTGCCGTTGATGGGTTCTCTCCTCGATCAGCGGAGCGGGCGGAACGCTCCCCATGAAATTAAAGGCGCTCGCGTGCCGCCGCCCGCCTCAAAAGACGCCGTAGGATAAGGACTTGCCGCCGAAAGTCAACGAGCGTTCGGATCCGACGAGTCCTTCTTGGCGTCTCGGATCCAACTCATCATGTCCCGGAGCCGCTTCCCCACCTCCTCGATGGGGTGGGTCCTCTCCGCCTCCCGCAGCTTGTCGAAGACCGGACGCCCCACCCTGTTCTCCAGGATGAACTCCTTCGCGAACTGGCCCGTCTGGATCTCCCTCAGGATCTTGCGCATCTCGTCCTTCGTCTGCGCCGTCACCACCCGGGGCCCGCGGGTGTAGTCGCCATACTCGGCGGTGTCGCTGATGGAGTGGCGCATCCAGGCGAGTCCGCCCTCGTACATGAGGTCGACGATGAGCTTGAGCTCGTGGAGACACTCGAAGTACGCGCTCTCCGGCTGGTATCCGGCCTCGACGAGCACCTCGAACCCCGCCTTCACGAGGGCAGAGGCGCCTCCGCAGAGCACCGCCTGCTCCCCAAAGAGGTCGGTCTCGGTCTCCTCCTTGAAGGTGGTCTCGAGGACCCCCGCGCGGGTTCCGCCGAGCCCCCGGGCGTAGGCGAGGCCGAGCGCCTTTGCCTGGCCCGTGGCGTCCTGGTGGACGGCGATGAGGCAGGGAATTCCGCGGCCGTCCTGGAACTGGCGCCGCACGAGGTGTCCCGGCCCCTTCGGGGCCACGAGCAGCACGTCCACGTCGGCGGGCGGGCGCACTTGTCCGAAGTGGATGTTGAACCCGTGCGCGAACAGCAGCGCCTTCCCCTTCGAGAGGTGCGGTGAGATCTCCTCGTCGTAGACCTCTTTCTGGGTCTGATCGGGGATGAGGACCATGATGACGTCCGCCTCGCGGGCGGCGTCGGAGACGCTCACCACCCGAAGCCCCGCCCCTTCGGCCTTGGCCTTCGACTTGGTGCCGGCGTGGAGGCCGACGCGGACGTCGACCCCCGAGTCCTTGAGGTTGAGAGCGTGCGCGTGCCCCTGGCTTCCGTAGCCGATGATGGCCACCTTCCGCTTCTTCAGCAGCTCCAGGTTTGCGTCCTTGTCGTAGTAGATCGTTGCCATGGCGGTTCCGTTCACTTGAGGTTGCGGGGAGCGAGCGTCTTGAACCCGCGCTCGAGGGCGATGCGGCCGGAGCGGCACAGCTCCTGGATCCCGTAGGCGGCCAGGCGCTCCTCGAGCGCGTCGAGCTTGCCGGCGTTGCCGCTGGCCTCGATGACGAGCGCGTCGGGAGAGACGTCGACGATGCTCGCCTCGTAGGTCTCGGCCAGCGCCCGCAGCTCGGCGTGATTCTTCTCCGGCGTGCGGATCTTCACGAGCAGGAGCTCGCGCTCGATGAGGTCCTGCGGCGAGAGCTCGCGCACCTCCACCACCGGAACGAGCTTCTGCACCTGGCGCACCACCTGCTCCACCGGCTTGGACGAGAGGCGTACCACGATGGTCATGCGCGAGTACTCGGGTCGCTCCGTGGGCCCCACCGTCAAGCTGGCGATGTTGTAGCCGCGCCGCGAGAAGAGGCCGGCGATGCGGTGCAGCACGCCGGGCTTGTTCTCGACGAGGAGGCTGATCGTGTGGGTGCTGCCATTGGGCCGGGTTTCGGTGCGCTCCATGGCTGCCCTACCTCTCCTCGCCGTCGATCATGTCGTTGAGCGGCGCCCCGGCCGGCACCATGGGGTAGACCTTCTCCTGCCGGCGGACCCGGATGTCCACGATGACCGGGCCATCCTTGTGGGCGAAGGCGCGGTCGAGGACGCCGTCGAGCTCCTCCGGGGTGCGGGCCCGCAGCCCGAGGCAGCCGTAGGCGTCCGCCAGCTTCACCAGGTCGGGCAGGTCCGAGAGCGGGGTCTCGGAGAACCGGTTGTCGTAGAAGAGTTCCTGCCACTGGCGGACCATTCCCAGGAACAGGTTGTTCAGGACGAAGATCTTGATAGGCAGCTTCAGGTCCACCGCCGTCGCCAGGTCCTGCAGCGTCATTTGGAAGCTGCCGTCGCCGTCGATGCCGATGACCTCGGCGTCCGGACGCCCCAGCTTGGCGCCGATGGCCGCCGGGAGGCAGAAGCCCATGGTCCCGAGGCCGCCCGAGGTGATGAACTGCCGTGGGTAGCTCGTCTTCCAGTACTGCGCCGCGAACATCTGGTGCTCGCCGACGCCGGTGGTCACCACCGCCTTGCCCTGCGACTTCTCCCAGATCCTCTCCACCGCCCACTGCGGCAGGATGTGCGGCTGCCCGTCCTGCTTGTAGCGGAGCGGGTGCTTCTCGCGCCACTCGGCGACCCGCTTCTTCCAGGCCGAGATGTCGGGCCTCCCCTGCTGGGAGAAGGCCTTCTTGGTCTCCTCGGTGAGGAGGGGCAGGAGCGCCTTCATGTCGCCCACGAGCGGAACCGTCGCGGTCACGAGCTTCGAGATCTCGGCCGGGTCGACGTCGAGGTGGATGATCTTCGCCTCAGGCGCGAAGGTGGAGAGCTTGCCGGTCACCCGGTCGTCGAACCGGGCCCCCAGGGCGATGATGAGGTCGGAGCCCTGGACGGTGTAGTTCGAGTAGCGCCCGCCGTGCATCCCGAACATCCCCAGGCAGAGGGAATGGGTCTCGGGGAAGGCGCCCTTGCCGTGTACGGTCGTCACCACCGGGGCGTCGAGGAGTTCGCAGAACTCGAACACCTCCTTGAAGGCGTTGGAGTGACGCACGCCCCCGCCCAGGTACACCACCGGCCGGCTGGCGCTGCGAATGAGCTGCGCCGCGTCTCGCAGCCGCGGCTCCTCCGCCACCGGCGGGTGGTAGCCGGGGATGTTCACCGAGGTCGGGTATTCGAACTCCAGCTCGGCATTCTGGACGTCCTTGGGGATGTCGACGAGCACCGGCCCGGGCCTGCCGGTTCGCGCCACGTAGAAGGCCTCCTTGATCACCCGCGGCAACTCGGCAACGTCGGTGACGAGCCAGTTGTGCTTGGTGATGGGCATGGTGATGCCGGTGATGTCGGCCTCCTGGAAGGCGTCCGTCCCGATGAGCGTGCTCGGCACGTTCCCGGTGATGGCCACCATGGGGACCGAGTCCATGTAGGCGTCGGCGATGCCGGTGACGAGGTTGGTGGCGCCAGGGCCGGAGGTCCCGAAGCAGACCCCCACCTTCCCCGTGGCGTGCGCGAACCCCTCGGCCGCGTGGGCTCCCACCTGCTCGTGGCGCACGAGCACGTGCTTGATGACCTTCGAGTCGAAGAGCGCATCGTAGACCGGGAGAATGGCGCCGCCCGGGACGCCGAAGATGTACTCGACGCCTTCGGCCTCCAGGCACCGGACGAGCGCCTGGGCTCCTGTCATCTTTTGCTTGGCCATGGGACCGGGCAGATTATCAAAGCGGGCGAGCGCAGGTCAACGCAGAGACCGGGTCGGCGCGGAGGCCGGGAAGCGGCCTCGCGCCGGCCGGCCGCGCGCTACACGCGCCCGAGAGCGCCCTTCGCCTCCTGCTCGGCGTCCTCCGAGCGCGTCTTCAGCGCGATCCGGTTCACCACGTCGAGGAAGGCGCGAGCGCTCCCCTCGATGACGTCGGTGGAGAGGGCGCGCCCGCGGTAGACGCCGCTCTCGTGCTCCACCTCGAGGCTCACTTCACCCTGCGCGTCTTCTCCCACCGTCACCGCCTGGATGCGGTAGTCGCGCAGCCGGGCCTGGATGCCGGTGATCTTCTCGATGGCCTTGAAGACCGCGTCCACCGGCCCGTCGCCGGGCGAGGCGTCGAGGTACTTCTCCCCGTCCGACTTCAGCAGGGAGATGGAGGCCGCCGGCAGCGTGCCCGTCCCCGAGGTCGTGGAGAGCGCCGTCAGCTCCCACATCGCCTGTCCCTTGAGCAGCTGGCCGTGGATGACGAGCGCCTCCAGGTCGGCGTCGTAGAGCTCCTTCTTCTTGTCGGCGAGCACCTTGAAGTCGGCGAAGACCTTGTCGAGCTGGGCGTCGTTGAGGCGGTAGCCGAGTTCCACCAGGCGTTCCTTGAGCGCGTGGCGGCCCGAGTGCTTCCCGAGCACCAGCTCGGAACGGGTGAACCCCACCTCTTCCGGCTTCATGATCTCGTAGGTCTCGCGGTGGGTGAGCATCCCGTGCTGGTGGATGCCGGCCTCGTGGGCGAAGGCGTTCTGTCCCACGATGGCCTTGTTGCGCTGGACGGCGTTTCCGGTCACCTGCTGCACCAGCTTGCTCGTGGGGTAGAGCTTCTCGGTCCGCACCCCGGTGCGGGCCCCGAAGACGTCGGCCCGGGTCTTGAGCGCCATGACCACCTCCTCCAGGGAGGCGTTGCCGGCTCGCTCGCCGATGCCGTTCACGGTGCACTCGACCTGCCGCGCGCCCACCGACACGCCGGCGAGGCTGTTCGCCACCGCCAGGCCGAGGTCGTTGTGGCAGTGAACCGAGAGCACGACCTTGTCGATGCCGCGCACCCGCTTCTTCAGGTAGGAGAGGGTCTCCGCGTAGGTCTGGGGCAGGGCGTACCCGACCGTGTCCGGGATGTTGAGAGTGCTCGCCCCGGCCTCGATGGCCCGCTCCACCACCTCGGCCAGGAACTCGAGCTCGGTACGGGCGGCGTCTTCGGTCGAGAACTCGACGTCCTCGAACCGCTCGCGGGCCATCTTCACACCCTCGACGGCGCGCTTCACGATCTCTTCCTTCGCCATCTTGAGCTTGAAGTCGCGGTGAATGGGGCTCGTGGCGAGAAACACGTGGCACCGCTTGCGCGGCGCATCCGCCAGCGCCTTCCAGGAGGCGTCGATGTCGCCGCGGGTGCAGCGGGACAGGCTCGCGATCACCGGTCCCTCGATCTGGCGGCTCACCGCCTGGATCGACTCCAGGTCGCCCGGCGAGGCGGCGGCGAAGCCCGCCTCGATCACGTCGACGCCGAGTTCCTGGAGCGCCCGCGCCACCCGGAGCTTCTGCCCCAGGTTCATGGAGAACCCGGGGCTCTGCTCCCCGTCGCGCAGGGTGGTGTCGAAGATGATGACGCGGTCCATGGCTTCCTCGGCGGGATGGGGGTTCTGCTGGCTCTTGGGCTTGCTCGACATGGCGGCTCCTCGGGCTCGCTAGGGGGCCGAAGAAGCGGTCTCGCCATCGAGGGCAACCTCTTCGGCCGGGGTTCGGCGGAAGAGGTCGCGGCGCAGCGGTTAGCCGGGCCGGGGGTCCTCTCCCGCCTGGCTAAGAAGTCGACGCTCGCTGCGACGGAACGACATGGAACCGCAGAGTAGTGGGCGAGGCGCTCCCGGTCAAGCGCCGCCCCCCCATCCTGGGGGAGCCCGCCTAGTAAGGCGGCGCCGCCTCCCGACGCAGCAGGTCGACGAAGGCGTCGAGCGCCATCGTCTTCAGGTCCTCTCCCCCGTGCCGGCGGGGCGACACGCCCTTTGCCTCCACCTCCTTCTCGCCGATGACGAGCGTGAAGGGGATCTTCTGGAGCTGGGCTTCCCGGATCTTCGCGCCGAGCTTCTCGTTCGTGTGATCGAGCTCGACGCGGAACCCCTCCCGGTCGAGCCGAGCCGCCACCTCCGCCGCCCACTCCCCGAACCGGTCGGAGACCGTGACCACCCGCGCCTGCACCGGGGCGAGCCAGGTGGGGAAAGCCCCGGCGAAGTGCTCGGTGAGGATGGCGAGGAAGCGCTCGAACGACCCGTAGATGGCGCGGTGGATCACGACCGGCCGGTGCTCCTTGTTGTCCTCGCCCACGTAGCTGAGGTCGAAGCGCTCCGGCGCCTGGTAGTCGAGCTGGATGGTGGCGAGCTGCCACTTCCTCCCGATGGAGTCGGTCACGTCGAAGTCGATCTTCGGGCCGTAGAAGGCTCCCTCCCCCGGCTTGAGCTCATAGGCGAGCCCGATGGCCTCGAGCGCACCCTTGAGAGCGCCCTCGGCCCGGTCCCAGGTGGCGTCGTCGCCGAGCTTCACGTCCGGTCGAGTGGAGAACTTGGCCGAGTACTCAAGCCCCATGGCGCGGTAGACGGTGTCGATCTGCCGCACCAGGGAACGCACCTCGTCCACGATCTGCGACTCGGCCAGGTAGATGTGAGCGTCGTCTTGCTGGAACTGCCGGACCCGAGTGAGCCCGGAGAGCGTTCCGGAAGCCTCGTTGCGGTGCAGCACGTCCTGGGTGTGGTAGCGCACCGGCAGCTCCCGGTAGCTCCTCTTCCGCATGGCGTAAAGCAGGTGGTGCGACGGGCAATTCATGGGCTTCAACGACTGGGTGCAGCGCTCCTCGAGCGGAAGGGAGGGGTCGGTCTCGCTGTCGACCACGAGGAACATGTTCTCGCGGTACTTCCCCCAGTGCCCCGAGGTCTCCCAGAGGCGCTTGTTGAAGAGGAGGGGCGTCTTCACCTCCACGTAGCCGTTCTTGCGGGTGAGCCGGCGCATGGCGTCGCCGAGCAGGTGGTAGAGGGTGGTGCCGTGCGGCAGCCAGAACGCGGCGCCGGGGGCGTAGGGATGGAAGGTGAACAGGCCGAGCTGCGGTCCGAGCTTGCGGTGGTCGCGCTTGCGTGCCTCCTCCAGGCGATGGAGGTAGTCGTCGAGGTCCTTCTTGGTGAAGAAGGACGTCCCGTAGATGCGCTGCAGCATGGGGTTCTTGGGGTCGCCGCGCCAGTAGGCGCCGGCCACGGAGAGGAGCTTCATCACGCCCACGCGGCCGGTCGAGGGACCGTGGGGGCCGAGGCAGAAGTCCACCCAGTCTCCGTGCCGGTAGAGGGTGAGGGTCTTCGCCCCTTTGGCGGCGATGTCGCGCACGATCTCCACCTTGTAGCGCTCGCCCATCCGGTCGAAGAGCGCCACCGCCTCGTCCATCGCCACCTCCTCCCGCAGGAAAGGGTAGTCGGCAGCGATGACCTCGTTGCTCGCCTTCTCGATCCGCTCCAGGTCCTCGGGCGTGAACGGGGTCTCGCGGGCGAAGTCGTAGTAGAAGCCGTCCTCGATGGACGGGCCGATGGTGACCTGCGTCCCGGGGTAGAGCTTCTGCACCACCGATGCCATCACGTGCGCGGCGTCGTGCCGGGCCACCTCGAGCGCCTCCGGGCTCTTCGTCGTCACCACCTCGAGCTTGGCGTCGCGCTCCAGCGGCCTCGACAGGTCGACCGCCACCCCGTCCAGCTTGGCGAAGAAGGCGGCCTTGGCGAGGCCTGCGCCGATCTTCTCCCGCACGAAGTCGAGGATGCGGGTCCCGGCCACCGCGTCCTTCTGGGACCCGTCTGGAAGCACCACCTTCACGGATTCGGACATGGCGGCGAGTCTCGCACGGCTCCCCCCCGAGGCAAAGGACGAGCCGCCTTGCGGACCTCGCTCCGCCGAATAGGAAGGAGAGGGCATCCCAGGAGGTCCTTCCCGTGCTCGTTCTCGCCCGGTCGATGGCATCGCTCATCGTCGCAGCGTCCACCGCGCTCGTCGGCCCGGAGGCCGCGCCCAACACCGATCGGTTGCCGCCCCCGACACCGGCGGAGCTCGCCCGCGGCGAATGGCTGATGCACGACTTCTGCCTCGCCTGCCACGTCCTCGAGTCGGAAAACGCCTCCAACCCGTTTCGGCCGAAGATCCGGATGGAGACGTTTGGCACTCCCGAGCGGGCCTACGCCAACATCGGCCGCCTCTCCCAGATTAGGCCCCAGATGGCGCACGCCTTCCGCGGCAACGACGAGGACCGCCGCGCTCTCGCCTACTTCCTCACGCGGATGGCCGAGGAGAACCAGGTCCCGTGGTGGAGAGCGGCTGCGCCCTACGGGGCCCTCGCCGCCGGCGTGGCCGCCGCCGGCGCCTACTTCCTCCGCACGCGCAGGCGGACTTGAGAACGGGTGCCGCCTTACGACCTGAGCAGCGGTTGGTGTCGAGCGGCCACGGATGGCCCCCAAGCGCGACGGCACCGGCGGTCCTGCGAGTGACCGGGAAGCACGGCCTCCGGGCCTCCCCTCGAGCGCCCACCCCCGACCCCCTTCACCGCTTTCGGCCCTCCGCGACATCCTCCCGCACTGCGCGGACGACCTACCTCGCGATCGCCCAATCTCCCTCGGGCTTGGCGCCCCGGGCGACGCCTGTCAGACCGAGCTGGTACGAAGGAAGCGTCGCGAAGTGCGCGACCACGGGGCTCGCCCGGAAACGCCGCCCCGGGAGGTCTGGGACGCCATGTCCGAGCTGGACTTCAAGGAGCGCGAGCGACTGGGCCGGGAGCACCTGGCGGAGAGGCTGAAGCGACTGCGCGCAACCCTGGCGACGCCCGAGGCGCGCCGACGTCGACCGCCGCCCCCGGCGGCGCTGACGGCGCCCGAGGGCGAGCCCCCGACCTTCTGGTGGCAGCGGTAGGCGGATCCGAGCGGCTTCTTCCCGCAGACGGTGTGCTCAGGCGCCCGCGAGCTCGACGAGCTTCAGGACCGTTCGCCAGTTCCGCACCGTGCTCGTCGTACCCAGGCGGGAGTCGAAGTAGTCGTTCGTGAGCTTGGTGCGCGCCATTCCCCCCGGGCAGCAGAGGTAGATCTCTCGCCCGCGCACCGCGAACGCATCGGGAGGCGAGCGGTTCGGGTCGAGCCCGGACACGGCGGCCCGCGCCGGCACGTCGGCGAGGAACAGCACGTGGAGGGCCTGTTCGTCGGCCCCGGCCCTCAGGAAAGGGTTGAGGCGCGCCACCCGCTCGAGTTCCTCCACGGTGCGCAACAGCACCGGCACGCGGAGCCCGACCTCATCGGCAATGCTTCGAGCGATGACCGCCGGGAGCTTCGCGGCCGACCCGGGTGCCCGGAAGACCACGTTGCCGCTCTGGATGTAGGTCGACACCTCCGAGCAGCCAGCCTCCGCGAACATGCGGACGAGGTCCCGCATGGGCAGCCTGTTCTTGCCGCCCACGTTCACCCCCCGGAGGAGGGCAACGTGGGTCGCCGCTCGCCCACGGACCTTCACGCTCGGTTCCCTACCGACCCGGGGAGCGCTCGCCACGGCTCCGGCGAATCAGTGGGCGACCACCCGGAGGGGGTTCCCCTCCCCCGCCGGCTCTCCACCCTTCTCCGCCACCTCGGCGAGATGGGTGTGGATCTTCATGGAGCAGAACTTCGGCCCGCACATGGAGCAGAACTCCGCGCTCTTGAAGGCCTCGTGGGGCAAGGTCTCGTCGTGCATGGCCCGGGCGGTGTCCGGGTCGAGCGAGAGGGCGAACTGCTGGTTCCAGTCGAAGGCGTAGCGGGCCCGCGAGAGGGCGTCGTCCCGGTCGCGCGCTCCCGGCCGGTGGCGGGCAATGTCGGCGGCGTGGGCCGCGATCTTGTAGGCCACGATCCCCTCGCGCACGTCGTCGGCATCCGGCAGCCCGAGGTGCTCCTTCGGGGTGACGTAGCAGAGCATGGCCGCGCCGTGCTGGGCAGCGATGGTCGCGCCGATGGCACTGGTGATGTGGTCGTAGCCCGGCGCGACGTCGGTGACGAGGGGGCCGAGCACGTAGAACGGCGCTTCGTCGCAGAGCACCCGCTCCTTCTCCATATTCATGGGGATCTGGTCGAGCGGCACGTGTCCCGGCCCCTCCACCATCACCTGCACGTCGTGCTTCCAGGCCCGACGCGTCAACTCGCCGAGCACTTCCAGCTCTGCGAACTGGGCTTGGTCCGAGGCGTCCGCCAGGCACCCGGGGCGCAAGCCGTCGCCGAGCGAGAAAGCCACGTCGTAGCGCTGGAAGATCTCGCAGATGGCGTCGAAGTGGGTGAAGAGCGGGTTCTCGCGCTTGTTGGCGATCATCCACTGCGCCATGAGGGCGCCACCGCGCGACACGATGCCGGTGATCCGGTGGGCCGCGAGCGGGATGAAGTCCCTCAGCAGGCCGGCGTGGATGGTCATGTAGTCGACGCCCTGCCGCGCCTGCGCCTCAATCACCCCGAGCAAGATCTGCGGGGTCAAATCGGCCACATCCTTCACGTGCGCCATCGCCTCGTAGATGGGCACCGTGCCCACCGGAAGCGGGCTGTGGCGCAGGATCGCCTCGCGGATCTGGGGGATGTCACCGCCGGTAGAAAGGTCCATGACGGTGTCGGCGCCGTACTTGAGGCAGATGCGCAGCTTCTCGAGCTCGCCCTGGACATCGCTCACCACCGCGCTGTTGCCGATGTTCGCGTTGATCTTGCAGGTGGCCGCCACACCGATGGCCATCGGCTCGAGCTCGGGGTGGTTCACGTTCGCCGGGATGATCATCCGGCCACGCGCCACCTCGGCGCGGATGGTCTCCGGGTCCAGCCGCTCGCGCTCGGCCACGTAACGCATCTCCTCGGTGACCTGCCCCAGCCGGGCGTAGTGCATCTGGGAGACGTTCGGCTGTCCGCGGCGCTTCGAAACCCATTCCGTCCGCATGCGTCTTCCTCCGCTTCGGGGGAGCGTGAGGGTAGCGACCGAACTGGTTGAAGTCAAACGAGGTCGGCCGGCGCCGGGCGCGTCGCCGGCCGCCCCGCGACCCCCCGATGGTCAGCCTCGTGACCGCCCTACTTCGACAGCGCCCGGAACGCGTCCCGTCCGGCGTAGCGCGCGGACCTGCCGAGCTCCTCCTCGATGCGGAGCAGCTGGTTGTACTTGGCGATGCGGTCGGTACGAGACGCCGAGCCGGTCTTGATCTGGCCGCAGTCGCAGGCGACCGCCAGGTCCGCGATGGTGGTGTCCTCGGTCTCGCCGGAGCGATGACTCATGACGCTCGTGTACCCGGCCCGGTGCGCCATGCGGACCGCCTCGAGGGTCTCGGTGAGCGACCCGATCTGGTTCACCTTTACGAGGATGGAGTTCGCGATCCCGCCGGAGATGCCGCGGGCGAGTCGCTCGACGTTGGTGACGAAGAGGTCGTCTCCCACCAGCTGGATCCGATTCCCGAGCTCCTCGGTGACGAGCTTCCATCCCTTCCAGTCGTTCTCGTCGAAGCCGTCCTCGATGGAGACGATGGGGTACTTCTCCACCAGACTCGCGTACCAGCCGACGAGCCCGCGGGCGTCGAAGGCCTTCTTCTCCCCCTTCAGGACGTACTTGCCGTTCTTCTTGTCGTAGAACTCGGAGGAGGCGCAGTCGAGGGCGAGGGACACCTCCTTGCCCGCCTTGAGGCCCGTCTGCTTCACCGCCTCCATGATGAGCGCCAGTGCCTCCTCGTTGGAGGCGAGGCTTGGAGCATACCCCCCCTCGTCGCCCACCCCGGTGGAACACCCCTTCGCCTTCAGGACCTTCTTCAGGGCGTGGAACACCTCGGCGCCGTAGCGGAGGGCCTCGGCGAACGTGGGCGCCCCGAGCGGCACCACCATGAACTCCTGGATGTCCACGTTGGAATCGGCGTGAGCACCGCCGTTCAGGATGTTCATGAGCGGCACCGGCAGCGTGCGCGCATTCACTCCCCCGACGTACCGGTAGAGGGGGATCTCGTGCCCCTGGGCGGCCGCCTTGGCCGCCGCCAGCGACACGCCCAGGATGGCATTCGCGCCCAGCTTGGACTTCGTCTTCGTGCCGTCGAGCGCCAGCATGCGGCGGTCGAGCGCTTCCTGGTCCGACGCGTCCATCCCCACCACGGCCGGACCGATGACGTCGACCACGTTCCGCACCGCCTTGCGCACTCCCTTCCCCTGGTAGCGCTCCTTCTCCCCGTCGCGCAGTTCCAGGGCCTCGTGCTCGCCCGTCGAGGCGCCCGAGGGCACGTCGGCGCGCCCCACGTCCCCGGTTGCCACCGCCACTTCCACCTCGATGGTCGGGTTGCCGCGGGAATCCAGGATCTCGCGGGCGCTGACGTTGATGATCTCGGTCATGGGCGGACTCCTGTGGCGGCGGGGTGCGCTATTTGCCCGTGTGCACGCCTCTCCGTCAACCCCTCGCCCGGGGTCTGCCCATCCGTCACAGCGCTTGACCCGCCCTTCCGGGAGCGCTAGAGCCCATCGCGTCACGCGGAGGAAACATGACTCGATTGCTCGACGGCAAGGTGGCGGTCGTCACCGGGGCGGGAGGAGGCATCGGAAGGGCTCACGCCCTGGCGCTCGCGGCGGCGGGGGCGCGGGTGGTGGTGAACGACCTCGGCGGCGACCGGCACGGCGCCGGGCGGGGAGACCTGGCCGCCGACAAGGTGGTGGGCGAGATCCGGGCGCAGGGCGGCGAAGCGGTGGCGAGCCACGACACCGTGGCCTCCCGTGAGGGCGCCGACGCCGTGCTCTGGACCGCCCTCAACAAGTTCGGCCAGGTCGACGTCTGGGTGAACAACGCCGGGATCCTCCGGGATCGGACGCTGCTCAACCTCACCGACGACGACTTCGACCGGGTGATCGACGTCCACCTGCGCGGCACCTTCCTCTGCACCCAGGTGGCGGCGCGCGCCATGAAGCTGCGCGGCCAGGGCGGGCGCATCGTCAACACCACCAGCCTCTCCGGACTCCTCGGCAACTTCGGGCAGGCGAACTACGGCGCCGCCAAGGCCGGCGTCTACGCCCTCACCCGGGTGGCGGCCATGGAACTCGAGCGCTTCGGCATCGCCGTGAACGCCATCGCGCCGGTGGCGCTCACCCGGATGACGGCCGACCTCAAGATGTTCCAGGGCGCCAAGGAGCAGGACCTCGGGCCCCAGTTCATCGCCTCCGCGGTGGTGTTCCTCGCGAGCCCGCTCGCCGACGGGATCACGGGCCAGGTGATCGGGGTGGAGGGCGGGAAGGTCTTCCTCTACCGGATGGTGACCACCGCCGGCGCCGAGAAGGACACCGGCTCGGGGCCGTGGACCCCGGAGGAGATCCACGCCGCCTGGGCGCGCATCACCGCATGACTAGCCGTAGTCGATGATGATGACTCCGCGGTCGGGGATCTCGGAGCCGTCCGCCGACCCCTCTCCCTCGCCCTGGGGCGGAGGGGGCAGGGGGATCTGCACCGAGGGCTGATCCTCGCGGCCGCGCTCGCGCTCGCGCCGCTTGATCTCCTCGATGACGAAGGCGTCCAGCATTCATCGGCTCCGTTTTGCGAGGCGCGGAGACCGCCCTGCGCCTCCTCGGGCGTTCCTAACGACCTGCGGGCGCGGCGCAACACCGGTCGCCCGCCCTCGATCCGACTAGCACGGCCCCGTCGGGAGGGTCAAGGAACACCCCGCTCCGCCCGCGTCTTGAATGCGTCCAGCGTCCGCGGCAGCTGCACCTTGGTGAGCTCGTCGCTCACGCGGTCGACGATGCCTTGCGGGATGAGCGGCGGCTTCGTCACCTGGACCTCGACGGTGTAGCGGGCGAGCGTGTTCCCGGCGTGAGGCATGAGGTCCCACGCCCCGTTCGAAACCTTCATCATGTCGCCCTTCAGCAAGGACCAGCTCACCTTCTCCGGCCGGATCTCGATGTGCCGGAGAACGTACTGGATCGTCTTCACCCCTAGGTCCACGCGGTACTCGACGTCGCGGTAGCCCTTGCCGACGTGCACCACCCTGCAACTGCGCACCGAGGGGACGAACTCCGGGTAGCGCTCGTAGTCCACCACCAGCTCGTAGAAGCGCTCCACCGCCACCCCGATCACCAACTCCCGCGAGATCTTCGACGCCATCGTGTCCCTCGATCACGGCACGGCGGGGCTAGCCGCCGCGGTTGTGCCCCGCCTTGCCGGCGCCGGCTCGGTCGCCCTCGCAGTCTCCCCGGTGGAGACCTAACGGGCGAGTTCCTCCCCGGCCGCGAGCCGGTCGACTAGCGAGCGCGGGATGCGGCGCACCCGCCCCTCCGCGTCCACGCAGGCGTGGATGGTGAAGCCGGTGGCGACGAGCTCCTCGCCGCGCCTCACCTCGTACTCGAAGCGCGCCGAGGCGCGGCGGGCCTCGGTGAGGCGGATCTCGACCTCGAGAAGGTCGTCGTACCTCGCCGGCGAGCGATAGCTCACCCCCGCTTCCACCACCGGGAGCGAGAGCCTCTCCTTCTCCTCGAAGTCGCGGTAGGTCATCCCCTTGGCGCGCAGGAACTCGGTGCGCCCCGCCTCGAAGTAGCGCAGGTAGTTGGCGTAGTAGACGACACCCATCTGGTCGGTGTCGCCGTAGATGACCCGGATCTGGATGCGCACCATGCGGGCCTCGCTCCCTGGGGTGGCGGCTCCGCGGGAAGGCCTTCCCCGCGGCCGGGCTCTGGGACTAGATGCCCTCGATGCGGATGAGCCGCGTCGGGGCGACCGTGGCGTCGAACCGATCGATGTCGGCGATGGCGGCGCGCAGGTCGGCCTCTCGGGCCTGGTGAGTCAGGATGACCACCGCCACCGGCGCCCCTTCGAGCTGGTGCTCGCGCTGCTGCACCCCGGCGAGCGAGATGCGCCGGTCGGCGAGCGTCTGGGCGATGCGCGCCAGCACCCCCGGGACGTCCTTCACGTTGAACCGCAGATAGTAAGGGCAGCGGATCTCGGCGTGCGACTGCACCTGGACGAGCGGCTGGACCGGCGGCAGCGGAACGCGTCCCGGGCTACCGGAGAGGATGTTGCGGGTGAGGTCGATGATGTCCGAGACCACCGCGCTCCCGGTGGGCATGGCTCCCGCTCCCTGGCCGAACAGCATGGAGGGCCCAAGGGCCTCCGAGCGGAGCAGGACGGCGTTCATGGCTCCGCGTACGCCCGCCAGCATGGACCCCGCCGGGATGAAGGTGGGGTGCACCCGCGCCTCGATGCGATCCCCGCCGGGGCCACCGTGCGGCCCGCAGCGCCGGGCCACCGCGAGCAGCTTGAGCGCGTAGCCCGACTCCCTGCCCCAGGCGAAGTCCTCAGGCAGCAGGCCGAGGATGCCCTCGGTGAGCACGTCCCCCGGCTTGATGCGGGCCCCGAAGGCGAGCTGGGCCAGGACGCACAACTTCTGGGCGGCGTCCCCGCCGGAGACGTCGAGGGTCGGATCGGCCTCCGCGTAGCCGAGCCGCTGCGCCTCCGCCAGGGCGACGTTGAGCGGCTCGCCGCGCTCGGCCATGGCGGAGAGGATGAAGTTGGTGGTGCCGTTCACGATGCCGTGCAGGGCCTGGATCCGGTCCGACGCCAGGGCCTCGCGCAGGGTGCGGATCACCGGCACCCCGCCGCACACCGCTCCCTCGTAGTAGACGTCGACCCCCTTCTCCTGGGCCAGCCGGAAGATCTCGTCGCCGCGAAAGGCGAGCAGGGCCTTGTTGGCGGTGACGACGTGCTTGCCGCGCTGCAGTGCGCCCGCCACCAGGTCGAAGGCCTCGGTGGTTCCGCCCACGAGCTCGACCACCACCGCCACCTCGGGGTCCTCGAGCAGGTCCTGGAAGCGGGTGGTGAGAACGGAGCGGTCCACGTTCACCATCCGCTCCTTGCCCGGGTCGCGGACCGCGACCTTCCGGACGAGGATGCGGGCGCCGAGCCGTGCCTCGATCTCCCTGGCGTGGCTCTTCAGGATGGAGAGGACTCCCCCTCCCACCGTCCCGAACCCGGCGATTCCGATCCCGACCTCGCGCATCACCTCTCCTCCGTGCGGTAGGACGACAGCTCGGCCTTCACCTGCAGCGTGGCCTTGCCGTCCAAGACGGCGTAGGTCTCGATCCGGACCGGGCCCACCCCGGGAGCATAGGAGATCTCGAGCACGTTCTCGGCCTCCGGCCCGGCGCGAGTGCGGGCCCGCACCCGGACGCACCCCTCGAAAGCGCCCGCGGCCACCTGGACGGTCTCCCCCACCCCCGCGATCTCGTAGTGCTCGGTGGAGGAGACGCTCACCACCGACGACCACTTCTTGCCGACCGCGAAGGGTGCGCACAGGATCCGCCGCTTCCTGTCCTCGAGGCACTCCCGCCCCACCCGCAGCGCTCCCTTCTCGCTGTCGTGGAAGTAACCATCCGCGTCGCGCGACAGGATCCGCACCGTCCGACGGGCGGTGGTCCCGGCCGGGAGCTGCGGCGAGTGGTCGAGGTAGGTCCACTCGTTTCCCACCGCGAGCGGGAAATAGGCGGCAGGGCCTTCGCCGACGCCGGCCGCGGGCGCCGGGCGGGAGCCGTGGGCACAGGCAGCGACCAGGGCGGCTACGACGAAGAGGGCTCTGTTCGGCACCGGCGCATCTTAACCCCAAAGCGCGGCGCGGGTGGGGCCCGTCACCGGCGCCCGGCGCTGCCTCCGGCCCCGGAGCGACGCCTCAGGTTCGAGAGGGCCTCACGCGCTGCCTTGCGAACGGAGGGATCGGGGTGCCCGGAGGCGAGCGTGTCGAGATACGCGATCGCCTCTGGGCCTCCGATGTCGCCGATGATGAGCACGAGCTGGGTGACGAACGGACCCTCCCGGCGCTGGGTGAGGGCGATGAGGGGCCCGACGGCGCGGGGGTCGCGGATCTGGGCGAGCGCGCCGACGGCCCGTTCGACCACCTCGGTGTCGGGGTCGGAGAGACGCTGCAGGAGCGCCGGGACGGCGGCTGAGTTCTTCCGGTCCGCGAGCACCCGCACCGCCAGGTCGCGCAAGCGCGTGTCCGCCGAGTCCAGGTCGCGCACCACGGCGGCGTCGGGCTTCGCGCTCTCCGCGAAGCCCAGGGCGAGCGCCGCCGCCGCGCGCGACGCCGCGCCCTCGATCGCCCTCTGCAAGGTCTCCCGGGAGCCCTCGCCGGCGCGCACCGTCTCGGCGTAGCGGGCCACCTCCCGCGCGCCCTCCCCCTCCTCCCCGACCGTGACGGACAGCCCCACGAGTGCCTCCACCTGCGAAGCTCCCCCGCCCTGCACGAGCGGCCGTGCGTCGAGCAGCGACACCGTCACCTGGCAGCGGGGCATCTTCCCGGAAGGCTCGGCGGGCGGCAGGCGGAAGCCGGCCGTCCGCCCGAGCGCCTCCGAGGCGGCGCGCCGCAGGTCGTCGCGGTCGAGGCCGCGCGCCTCCAGGCCCGGCTGGTCCGGGGCGTCGGCCACCGACACCCCGGTGATGAAGCAGGCGCTCGGGGCTTCGTGACAGGCGGCGACACCGAGGAGGACCAGGGAGGCGGCGAGCCCCCTCGTCGCCGGGCGGCGCGGGCCGGCGCCTCTCCCGGCCACGCCTTACCCCGACTCCCCGCCGTCGCTCGCCGCCGCGGGAGGGGGAGACGGCGGGGCGGGGCTCGCGGGCTCCGCCGGGGCTGGCACCGGAGCGCCCGCCTCCGCGGCGGGGGAAGCGGGCGCGCTCCCCTCGCCCTCGGGTCGCCGCTCGCCTCGGCCTCTACCTCCGCGGCGGCGGCGCCGGCGACGCCGGCGACGTCGCTCGTTCGTCTCGCGAGCGTCCGCTCGCGCCTCCGAACCGGGCTCGGCGTCCTCGCCCTCTCCCGCCTCGGAGTCGTCCTCCTCCCCCTCGTCCGCCTCGTTCGGCGCGGCGAGGTCAGGGGCCGCGGCGGGAACCTTCGGCTCCTCGCCCTCCGCGGGGGCGGGAGGTGCAACGGCTTCGGCGACCTCCGCCGGCGGGGGTTCCGCGGGCTCGCCGCGCTCCGGCCGCTCGCCCTCCGGGCGCTCCCGCCTGGGGCGCTCGTCGCCGCGCTCGCGGTCGCCCCGCCGCTCACGTTCTTCGCGCCGCGCCCGCCGGGCGGCCTCCTCCCGCTGGGCCGAGTCCGAGGCCTCCCTGAGGAAGGCCTCGTCGACCTCGGGGATGGCGATGAGCTTGCACGCGACGGCGTGTTCGGCGAAGGCCTCCGCGAATGCCTCCCCGGCGAGCAGCACGACCGGCATCTGCCCGGCGGCCGAGGCCTCTCCCCGCGCCTCGCGCCCGGCTTCCCCGGCGGTGACGAGGACACCGATCTGGGCGCCGTAGTGGCCGAGGTCCCTGCGGAGGTCGGCCACGTCGCGCCGTCCGGCGTCGGCGCCGGAGCGGACCACCCGGATGCAGTGGCGGATCTCGACGAGGCCCAAGCGGCGCCGGGCCGTGAACACCACGTGCTCCCGCCCCCGCTTCGCCACCTTGAGCTCGCGCATTCCCATCTTCTCGAGGAGGCGAGCCGCCAGCCACTCGGCGGTGGCGGCATCGCAGGCGCGCAGCCTGCGCCGGAGCGTCGCCAGCGCGGTGCCCCGCATCTCGTCGGGCCCGGCCACCGGCCGGGGGCCGGCGACCGGGGCGGGACGCTCCCCGGGCTCGGGCTGCGCCTCCAGGGTGACGAGGTCGCCCTCGATGGCGAACAGCGCCTTTCGCCCCGAAGAGGCGCGGCGGCGGTTGTCCTCCCGCAGGGCGGCCCCGAGGGACTCGACGTCGCGCAGGAAGGCGTCCGGCATGAGCGTCCGCTCTGCGCCGAGCGCCGCCAGCTCGCGAAGAGACAGCGGGTGCTCCGCGCCCGCCAGGATCTCGTACGCGACTTCGGCCGGGGGCGGGAAGCGCCGACGCTTCTCCTCCCCCTCTTCGCGGTACCGCCCTCGGCCGCCCTCGCGACCCATGCCGCGGCCGAGCTCGCGCGCCGGGATGGGGTGGCGCTCCTTCGGCCGGTAGGTCGGCTCGTCCGCCGGTGGCGGCTCGACCAGCTGCTCCAGTCCGGCCGGGTCCTCGGGCAGCCCCCACTCCTCGAGCGCGAAGGTGCCGTGCTGGACCACCACGATGCGTCGGTCGGCGCTCGGCAGCCGGCAGTGGGCCGTGAGCTGATCCGCCATCGTCTCCTCGGGGATCTTCCCCACGTGGTCGAGCAAGTTCTCGCGGATCGCAATCTCTGCGATCTTCCGGAAGTGAAGCGGCTTGCCTTCCCGTTTCAGCACCTCGACGGCTGCTTCGGTGAAGGTCATGAAGGTCTCGAAATCCTTGGGTTTTCGACGGCGCGGAGGGCGCTGCCGTGTCGAACGGCACATCTTGTGTCCTGCCCCCCGGCCTGTCAACGTTGAATTCTCCCAGCGGAGCGGGCAATTCCCGGGAGGAGGGGGCGAGCCGCCAGGGCCGCGAGCGCGATGATCAAGGTCCGCATCGGCGAGGGCTGGTCCTCCGAGCCGGCGCTGCGAAGGGCGCTCCAGAACGCCCGCGGGGCGCGAGCGCGCCTCTCGGCGGCGCGAACGATCGTGGACGTGATCGCCATCGAGGTGGACGGCGTGGACATCGCCGCCGGACGGACCGAAGGGCCGGTCTTGGACACCGCCGCTGCCCTCGTCCGGGCGGTCGACCGGCTCTCCGCCGGGCGGAGCCACGCATCGGTCACCTTCGAGGAGGGGGCGGTAGAGCTCGTGCTCCGGCGGCGCGGCCCGAGTGCCCTGCTCTCGCTCGTGACCCTTTCCCGTCCGGCCCAGGTGCTGGCGCACGAGGTCGATGTCGACCTCGAGTCGCTCGCCCTCGCCGCCCGCCGGGCCGCGATCGACTGGTGCGACAGCGTGGCCGCCATCGCCCCGGCCGTCGCCACCGCGCCGGCGATCGCCGCCCTGCGCCGCGCCGCCTCGCGCCCGACCCGCCTCTCCCCGGCGGCGGTCGCTCGGCCCGTGGCCCCGGCCGGCCCACCGCGGCCGCGGCGCCGGGATCCCCCCGCCTGCAGCTTCGAGCTCCACGACGAGGAGGGGCAGCTCGCCTCCTGGCGAGGCCCGGGCGCCGACCTGGCTTCGCTTCTCGTCCCAGGCCGAGTGACGCTGCGCGCTCCGGACGGGCGCGAGATCGTCTCCGTCGCCGGCCCCCCCTTCCTGGCCTTCCGGGAGCTCTGCGCCGCCGCCTCGCGCATGGCGGCCGCCGGCAGTCACGGGTCCGTCTCCTTCCAGCTGGCGCGTCCCGGCCGGAGGCGACCCGCCACGGTGGAGGTCGACGCCCGGACCGGCGCCCTCTCGGTCGACGGCCGGTCGGCGGGGACGTGCGAGCCCCTGTCGCTCGCGCGCGCCTTCCTCGAGGGCGCCGCCGACTTCTGCGCCATCGTCGAGGCCCGGAGCTCGGCGCAGAGCGAGAACGCGCACCTAGCCGATTTGCGGGACGCCACCGCCTCCGCCCTGGCGCACGTCCGCGAGCTCGAGGCCGGCGACTTCACCCCCAGCCGGGGAAGACGGCTGCGGATGGGGCGCCCGCGCCGACCGCCGGCCGAGCCCATCGCCCCCGGCCGTTTGCGCCGGGTCTCCTTTCGAAAGGTACGGGTCGCCGACGTCGGGGTGCCGGCGACCCCGTCGCTGTTCCTTGCCGGTCGAGCTCTCGTCGCCTGCGGCCGCCAGGCCACCATCGGCATCGACGCCTCCGACGCCTCGGTGCGCTGGCGCGCCCCGGGCGCGGAGCGAGCCGCGCTCTGCGACCGCGCGCTCGTCCTCGCCACCGAGAACGGCCTCCGCTGCCTCGAGGCCGAGGACGGCAGGGCCCGCTGGAGCCGCCCTCTTCCCGCCGGTTGCAGGCTCCCCCAGGCGGTGGTCGCGGCCGCCGGCGGCCAGGTGGCGGTGCTCTCCGGAGGCCGGGCGAGCGCGGTCGAGATCGGCACCGGCCGGCCCGGATGGTCGTTCGAGTCGCCCGGCGCGCTCCGCCTCGGAGCCGCGCGTTTCGGGTCGCTCCTCGTCCTCGCCGCCGACACTGGCCTCGTCCACGGCCTCGACCCGTCCGGGCGCGTCGCCTGGCGACTGCGCGGCCCCGGGCCGCTGGCGGCTGCTCCGGTCCTCGGCGCGTCGAGCTGCCTCCTGCTCTTCCAGACCGAGCTCGGGGCGCTCCTCGCCGCGGTGGACGCGGCGACGGGGCGCAGGAGGGTCGAGGCACCCCTCGACCTCGCCCCCAGCGGCCCGCCGGCGGCGTTCGCCGGGCGCATCGCCGTGCCCGGCACCGTGGGCGGCGATCCCCTCGTCACCGCGCTCGAGTTCGGCGGGGCGGTCGCTTGGACGAGCGCGCCTTCCCTGGGGGCGGGGCCGCTCGCCCTCGCGCCGGCGCGCTCGACGCTCATCGTGAAGACCGCCGACGGATCCTGTGCCGCACTCGGCCGCGACGGCACCCTGCGCTGGAGCCGGAACCGCGAGACCGGCGCCGCGGCGGTGGGGAACCTCCCGCCGGTCGTGGCCCGCGGGCTCGCCTTCGTCCCCTCCGAGGAGGTCGAGGTGCTCGACATCGAGAGCGGCGAACGCCTCGGCCGGCTCCCGGTGCAGGCTCCGGCGTCGCTGCTCGTGAACGAGGAGCTCTCCTCCTGGGCGCTCGACGGCGAGGGGCTGCTCACCGCCTCGCGCCTGCGTGGGCACCTCTCGGTGCTGGCGTAAAGGGGGGCGAGGCTAGACGCCGAGGAAGAGGCGGCGCCCGAAGTTGAGCGCCAGCTCGGCGTCGAAGACCTTCTGGGCGGAGGCCTCGATGTCATAGGGGACGCGGACGAACTCCACCGTCCGCGTCTCGGTGTCGTAGACCACGAAGCAGGCCCGATTGTCGTAGTCACGCGGTTGCCCGACCGACCCGACCGAGATGATGTACTTGTAGCCCTTGCGCAGGCCGAACCGCCGGGCCGCCACCTCGTGCACCTCGTTGCCCGTGTGCAGGGCGAACACCTTGCACAAGTGAGAGTGGCCGATGAACGTCACCTCGGGCAGGCCCGCCAGGTGGGGCACGAGCTCCTCGGCCTGCTCCCGGGCGAAGATGTAGTCGTAGTTCTCCGGGTGCAGCGGGGAGCCGTGGCTGAAGCCCACGTCGTCGATGCGGTGCTGGTAGGGCAGCCCGCGAAGCCACTCCAGGTGCGCGGCGTCGAGCTTCTCGGCAGTCCAGTCGAGGGCATGACGGGCGGCGTCGTAGTAGAAGCTGTAGTCCATGCGACCGGCGACGGCGGCATCGTGGTTGCCAAGCAGCGTCACCTCGGCCACCGACCGCACCGCCTCGCAGCACTCGTTGGGACTCGCGCCGTAGCCGACGACGTCGCCGAGGCAGATGACCCGGTCAAGCCCCTGGCCCTCCAGCGCCCGGAGGACCTCCCGCATGGCCTCGATGTTCGAGTGGACGTCGCTGATGATCCCGACTCTCATGGACCCGTTCGCAGGCGACGCCCCGCGGCCCCTTCGTTCCCAGCCGCGCGCAGACTAACGGCGCGTCGCTGAGAGGTCAACTCCGAGGGAATCGCCCTTCAGAGGATATCGCTCTCCAGGTCCTCGAAATGGGTGAGGCGACGGAACTCCGCGAAGCGCGAACGGATTTCGTCGCCATTGAGCACCCGGAGCCGCTCCAGGCTGAACTTCTCCACCGCGAAGCTCGCGAGGACGCCGCCGAGCACGATGGCCCGACGCATCGCAGCGTGGTCGAGGCTCCGGGCGCGTGCCAGGTACCCCATGAACCCGCCGGCGAAGCTGTCCCCGGCGCCGGTGGGGTCGAAGAGCTCCGGGAGCGGATAGGCGGAGGCGGCGAAGACCTCCGTTCCCGAGAAGAAGAGCGCCCCGTACTCCCCTCGCTTCACCACCACCGCCTTGGGGCCGAGCGAGAGGATGGCGCGGGCGGCCTTCACCACGTTGTGCTCCCCGGCGAGCTGGCGCGCCTCGGCGTCGTTGACGAAGAGCAGGTCCACCCGCTTCAGCGTCTCGACGAGGCTCGCTCGCTTCGACTCGATCCAGAAGTTCATGGTGTCTGCGGCCACGAAGCGCGGGCTGCGCACCTGCTCCACCACCCGCCGCTGCAGGTCGGGATCGATGTTGCCGAGGAAGATGTGGCTCGAGTCCCGGTAGGTCTCGGGCAGTTCCGGCCGGAAGTCGGCGAAGACGTTGAGCTGGGTGTCGAGGGTGTGGGCCTGGTTCAGGTCGAACTCGTAGCGACCCGACCAACGGAAGGTCCGGCCGGGGCGGCGGACCAGCCCGGCGAGATCCACCCCCCTCGACCTCAGGAAGGAGACGTGCTCGTCGGGGAAGTCCTCGCCCACCACCGCGACGAGGCGCACGGGCCCGAAGAAGCTCGCACAGGTCGAGAAGTAGGTGGCCGAGCCGCCCAGCACCTCGCGGCGGGTTCCGAAGGGGGTCTC
>Ga0335077_10000228_pt1 | contig 59485 bp, 52 predicted proteins | sample Lox_Sample_31_FD_207151 | JGI IMG/M metagenome (GOLD analysis project Ga0335077, IMG submission 207151) | Soil microbial communities from Loxahatchee National Wildlife Refuge, Florida, United States - Lox_Sample_3.1 | ecosystem: Environmental > Terrestrial > Soil > Wetlands | place: USA... | reverse complement strand
CGCAGGCGACGCCGCGAATCGCCGGCGTTCACCGGCACCTCGCCCGCGGCGAGCTGCTTGATGCGCGCGACGAGAGCGGCGGTGTCGGGACTCGCGGCAGCCGTGCCCTGGTAGCGGGCGAGCTGCAGCTTGAGCGCGTCGCCGGCCTCGAGCAGCACGTCGACCATCTCGCGCCGCAGCTTCAACTCATTGCGGCGCAGCCGATCGAGCAGGGTCTCGAGTTCGTGCGTGAGTTCGGCCACGTCGGAGAACCCGAACGTGGCGGCGCCGCCCTTGATCGAGTGCGCGACCCGGAAGATCGCGTTCAGCTCCTCGTCGCTCACCGCGTCGACGTCGATCTCGACCAGCATCGACTCCATGTTCGCGAGGTTCTCGCCGGCCTCCTCGAAGAAGACGCCGTAGAACTGGGTCAGATCGAATCCGCCGGCGTCGGCACCGGACGGCGCGCCCGCATGGGTGTTCTCCGCCATGTCGTGTTTTCCGTTTCGCCCGTGACGCCGGCCCGCGGCCGCGTTATTTGATGACCCGCTTGACGACGTCCAGCAGCTTGGCCGGATCGAACGGCTTGACCAGCCAGCCGGTGGCTCCCGCGGCCTTGCCCTTGGCCTTCATGTCGTCGCTCGATTCGGTGGTGAGAATCAGCATCGGCGTGGCGGCGAAGGCATGCATCGCCCGCAGCTGCCTGACCAGGGTGAGGCCGTCCATGCGCGGCATGTTCTGGTCGGTCAACACCAGGTCGACCTGCTGCGCGCGCGCCTTCTCCAGCGCCTCCTGTCCGTCGGCGGCCTCGATGACGTGATAGCCGGCGCCCTTGAGGGTGAACGACACCATCTGGCGCATCGAAGCCGAATCGTCCACCGCGAGAATCGATTGCATCGGAATAGCTCCGTTCCTCTATGGGAATGCAGGGCCGGACATCAGAACAGGTCGATCGAGCCGGCGCCCATGCCGGTCTGCCGCACGGGCTGCAGGCGCGACGTCGCGAGCAGCGGATCGACGCCGTGCGCAATACGGGCCAGCGACTCGTGCATCGTTGCCAGCCGCAGCTGCGCGTGCGTGGTGAGCTGGTCGGCCATGTCCTGGAATTGCAGCGCCGTCACTGCATTGGAGATCGCGCCGGCGAGGCGGCGCTGCTCCGCCTCGCCGCGCGGCGCCTGCGTCTCGAGGGTGCCGACGACGTTGAAGCTCGCCAGCAGCCGACCGCCGGCGTCGGCGATCATCGCCTTCAGGCGCTCGAGGTCGGCTGCGATGGCCTCGCACTCGAGCGCGGCGCGGTGCACCACTGCGGCATCGTGCTCGTCCAGAGAGTCCATCGTCGCTGTCTTGCCCAGGAAAGTTGGCGAACGCGCGCGCGCCCGCCGGGTGCGTCGTCCGCGCGCTCATGCAGTGTCGGGCAGGGCCGATGCCGACAAAGCGCCGAAAAGGGAACCGAATCGAACGCTTTCCCCACCCCCCCTGCCCGAGCGCCAAGACCGGCTCCCGGGGCACCCAGACGGGCGCAAAAATCAGGGAGAATTCGCCCCTCCGGTTGCGCGCGAATCGGCCCAATGGCCACCAAACCGAGCGAAACGATTCACTTGCTGGTCGTCGAGGACTCGGAACTCGACTTCGAGTTGTTGCTCGCGATCCTCGGGCGCGACCAGGCTCTCACCGGGCTGAGGGTGCGCGCGCAGCGCGTCGAGGACGAGGCGGGAATGCATGCGGCGCTCGCCGCGGGTCCGGTCGACGCAGTGGTCACCGACCACAACCTGCCGCGGTTCGACTCCTTCGCCGCGATCAAGACTGCCAAGCAATTCGACGAGGACCTGCCGGTGCTCGTGCTCTCGGGCGAGATGGCGGAGGATCTCGCGGTGACCGCCCTGCACGCCGGCGCGGATGACTTCATCCTCAAGGCGCGCATGTTCCGCCTTGCGCCGGCCCTGCGCCGCAGCCTGCAGGCCGCCGAAGCGCGCCGCAACGCGCGCCACCAGACACAGGCGCTCGAGGCGAGCGAAGCGAAGCTGCACGCGCTGACGCAGCACCTCGAACGCGTCAAGGAAGAGGAGCGGCGCGTGATCGCGCGCGAGATCCACGACGACATAGGGACCACCCTCACGGCGCTCAAGTTCGAACTCGCCCGGCTCGCACGGGAACTCGAGAGCCGCTCGTGGGCAGCGCCTCACGTCAACGCGATGCAGGAGCTGCTGGCGCATGCGGTCACCGCGAGCGACCGCATCCAGCACGACCTGCGGCCTCCGGTGCTCGACGCGGGCCTCGTCGCCGCCCTGCAGTGGCTGGTGCAGGGCTTTCGCAACCGCACCGGCGTGGCGGCCGGATTCGAATCCAACCGCGAAGAGGTCGAGATCGCACCCGACCGCGGCGCTGCGCTCTATCGCGTCGCGCAGGAGGCGCTGTCCAATGTCGCCAAACACGCGAACGCCACGCGCGTCTCGGTGCAGCTGTTCGCCGTGCCGGAGGAGGTCTCGCTCGAGATCGCCGACAATGGGGCCGGATTCGACACGCGCAGCCTGACCGCGACGCCGGGCTTCGGCGTGCGCGGGCTCGTCGAGCGCGCGCGCGGCTTCGGCGGCTGGGCCGAGGTCAACAGCGCGCCGGGTCGCGGCACCACCGTCATGTTCTCGATTCCGCCGGGTTCGGTGCCGGTTGCGTCCGCACTGCCGGTCCAGCGCGAAAGGGAGTGGACCGACGCGGGCTAGCGCGCGCCGGTACGCTTGCGACCATGCCCGTCAAGACCATCGTCGTCGACGACCACGCCATCGTCCGCCGCGGCATCGTGCAGATCGTCGCGGAGCATCCCGAGGTCACGGTGGTTGCCGAGGCGGGCGATTACGGCCAGCTGCGCGCGGCGTTGCGCCAGCACGGCGACGTCGACCTCGTCGTGATGGACGTGAGCCTGCCCGGCAAGAACGGCATCGACATCCTCAAGGTGCTGCGCGACGAGATGCCGCGGGTGAAGGTGCTCATCGTCAGCATGTACCCCGAGGACCAGTACGCCGTGCGCGCCTTCCGCGCCGGAGCGGCCGGCTACCTGAACAAGGCGAGCGCGCCGGAGAAGCTCGTCGAGGCGATCAGCCAGGTCATCGCGGGGCGCAAGTACGTAACGCCGGAAATCGCGCAGGCCCTGATCGAGAACCTGAATGCGCCGCAGGAAGGCGCCGCGCACGACAAGCTGTCGGATCGCGAATTCCAGACCCTGCGCCTGATCGCCTCGGGCAAACGGCTGTCCGATATCGCCGACGAACTGGCGTTGAGTCCCAAGACGGTGAGCGTGTACCGCGCGCGCATCCTGGAGAAGATGGGCATGAGCAACAACGCGGAGCTGACGCATTACGCGATCAAGCACGGGCTGGTCGAATAGGAGATGAGGCCCCTCCCCCGCTCCGCAGGTGAGGGGAGATATCGGAGCTGCTGGCTTGCGCGTGCAGCTCCAATCCGGTTCCATCAGTCCTGGGCTTTCGACACGCGGTTCTTGCCCGCGCGCTTCGCGGCATAAAGCGCGGTGTCGGCGCGGCGCATCAGTTCCTCGAGCGACTCCAGTCGCCGCCACACCGCCACGCCGGCCGAGAACGCAAGCAGCGCCTTCTGGCCTTCGAACGCAAAGTCGCTGCGCGCGAGCTCCCTTTGCAGGCGCTCGAGCGCTCCGGCTGCCTCATCGATCTCGGTGGCCGGGAACAGCACCGCGAACTCCTCCCCGCCCAGGCGCGCGAGCAGGTCGGTCGGGCGCAGCGTCGCCTTCATGATCTGGGCGAGGTGAACCAGCGCACGATCGCCGGCAACGTGGCCGAGCGAATCGTTGAGCTTCTTGAAGTCGTCGAGGTCGAGCATTCCCAGCACGAGCGCCGAGTCGTAGCGCGTTGCGCGCGCGGTCTCGATCCGGAACGCCTCTTCGAGGCCGCGCCGGTTCATCGCCTGCGTGAGGGGATCCTTCTGCACCAGCGCCGAGACCTGGGTCAGCTCGTGTTCCAGTTCGCGCACGCGCGTCTCGTAGGCGTCGACCTTGCGCTGCGCCTCGACCAGTTCCGTGCGCGAGGCATGGATGTCGGCGCGCACGATCTGCGTATCGGCAAGCAGGCCCTTGATGACTTCGGACAAGGTCGCGAAGTCGTTCGCGTTTTCGAGCCGCTTCTGATAGCCGCCGACCTGTTCGTAGAACCGTCCGGTCGAGCTGCCCATCGTGCCGATGCGCTCGATCAGCGTGGCGAGCAGTTCCTTGACCGCGACCTTGGCTTCCGCAAGGCTGCGGCGTGCCTGCCCCTGGCGCGCGATCACCTGGCTCAGGTCGGACTCGGCGCGCGAGAGCTGCTGCGCATCGAGCGGTCCGCGCAGCAGCGCCCGGATCGGTTCGAGCTGGCCCACGAGCCACGTTTCGTCGGGCGCGAGCGTCTTGATGTTGTCGGTGAGCAGCGCAAGCAGGCGCTGCAGGCCGTCGCGGACCCGATTCTGCTCGTCGGCGTAGCGGTCGAACTCGCGTACGGCATCGACGAACTGCGGAACGATCTTGTCGATCTCGGTGCGCGCAAGGCCGCCGGTGCGCGTGCGCGCGTAGTCGCGCAGCTTGGCCGCCGCGGTGGAGCCCTCGGGACATGTCGCCGCGAGCATGCCGGTCGCGCGCAGCGCGACCTGCTGCCACGCGGCCGCCTCGGCCTGCGCGGCCGCGAGCTTTTCCTCGAGCGCGGGATCCGCGTAGCGCTGCGCGACCGGCAACGCCGCCGGCGCGATCGTGTTCGGATGTGCGGCGACCGTGGTCGGATTGCCCGCGACGGTGCTCGGGCCGCCGGACTCGTCGCGTGCTGCGGGCAAGGTAGCCATCGCAGGCCCCCACGACTCCAGCAGGCGCGCGAGCCGATCGAGCGCCACGTCGGGCTGCTCACCCGCGGCCTCGACCACCCGGGTCACCGCGTCGAGCTTGCGGGCGCGGGTCCAGTTGGAGTGCAGCGCGTCGGCCTGGCGCAGCAACGTGACCGTCATCTGCGGCCAGCTGGCCGCCGATCCTCCGGGGCGGCGCGCCAGCGCCTTGTCCATCCCTTCGCGCACGGCGTCCCAGTTCTGTCCCTGCGCCTGCTGCAGGGCGGCCTGCGCTTCACCCGCGCTCATGCGCTGGGCGCGCACGAGGTCGCGCAGAATGTCCTTGAACACCGCGGCGAGCACATTCGAGCCGCTCGAACGCGTTCCGGCAAGTTCGTTGTAGACCTCGGTGAACGTCTCCGGCGTGGGAATGACGCGGCGTTCGGCGAGCGTCTTCAGCACCCGGCGCGCGATTTCTGCCTGGGCCGCGCGCCCGCCCGTTACGTCGTTCATGCGGCCTCCGGCAGGCCCAAAGCGCCTCCGCCGATGACCGCAGGATCCGGCGCCGCCCCATCGTGGCGCCAGTCGCTGCCCGCGCGGCGGTTGCGCAGGAGTTCGAGGAACGCGTCGGCGTCGACCGCCTTCGCGAATAGCCAGCCCTGCATCAGGCGGCAGCCCTGCTCGCGCAGGCGCTGCATCTGGAAACGTGTCTCGACGCCTTCGGCGACCACGCGCAGGTTCAGGCTGCGTCCCATCGCGATGATCGCCGTCACGATTGCCGCGTTGTCGTCACTCGACTCCAGTTCGCGCACGAACGAGCGGTCGATCTTCAACGTGTCGATCGGCAGGCGCCTTAGGTAGGACAGCGATGAGTACCCGGTGCCGAAGTCGTCGATCGAGATCGACACGCCGAGCCGTTTCAACGCCTGCAGCAGCGGCAGCGCCTGCTCGATGTTCTGCATCAGCACGGTCTCGGTGAGCTCGAGCTCGAGCAGCTCGGCCGCCAGCCCCGTCGTGGCCAGCGCTCTCTGCACGGGCTCGATCAGGCTCGCACGCTGGATGTGGCGGCTCGAGATGTTGATCGACACGGGCACCTGCGGCACGCCCGCCTCCGCCCAGGCGACCAGGCGGCGGCACACCTCGTCGATCGCCCACTCGGTGATCGGCACGATCAGCCCCGATTCCTCCGCCACGGCGATGAACTGGGCCGGAGGTATCAGCTCCCCGTCGCGCTGCCAGCGCATCAGCGCCTCGGCGCCGACGATCGAGCCGTCCTCGGCGTCGACCTTGGGCTGGTAGTGCAGCACCAGCTCGTTGCGCTCGAGCGCGCGGTGCAGCGACGTCTCCAGGCGCCAGCGCTGCGCGGTGGCGGCGTTCATCGAGGTGTCGAACATCTGCCAGCCGTTGCGGCCCGTGTCCTTGACGACGTACATCGCGATGTCGGCCATGCGGATCAGCGTGTCGACGTCGCTGCCGTGGTCGGGATAGAGCGACACGCCGATCGAGGCGGTCACGAACAGCTCCTGCGGGCCGAAGTGGATCGGCTGGCGGATCGCCTCGAGCAACCGCTCCACCACCCGCGCCACGTCGTCGGGGCCCGTGACATCGGTCAGCAGCACGATGAACTCGTCGCCGCCGAGCCGGGCGACGCTGCGCGCGGGCGTGCCGCCGGCCGGGCCCGGCAACGCTTCGCCGCCTTCGCTGCGCGCCACCGTGTCGCTGCCGCGCACCGTCTGGTTCAGGCGCTTGCCGACCTCGCGCAGCAGCTGGTCGCCGACGTCGTGGCCGAGCGTGTCGTTGGCCTGCTTGAAGCGGTCGACGTCGATGAACAGCACCGCGACCATGCCGCCGCTTTCCTTGGCGCGCTCGACGCTGCTCGCGAGCTGGTCGCGGAAGAAACGCCGGTTGGGCAGGCCGGTCAGGCTGTCGAAGTTGGCGAGCTGGCGGATCTGGTCCTCCGCCTGCTTGCGCTCGGTGATGTCCTGCACCACGCCGTGCATCGCCAGCGCGCGGCCGCCGTCGTCGAATTCGATCTCCGCCTCGATGTGCACCGTCCGCACCTGGTTGCCCGGGCGCACGAGGCGGCACTCGAGGTCGAGTGGCTTGCGCGAGACCAGCCCCTCGCGGAACAGGCCGACGATGCGGCCGCGGTCCTCCTCGAGCACGCGGCTCCACACGAACCAGTCGGCCACGCCCTGTTCCTGTCGCGTCAGGCCGGCGATGGTGTAGCACTCGTCGGAAAGCGTGACCCAGCGCCCGAGCAGGTCCCAGGCCCAGCTGCCGAGGCGGGCGATGCGCTGGGCACGGGTCAGCTTGGCCTGGCTCGCCGCGAGTTCCTTGCGCATGCGCGAGGAGCGCAGCAGATAGCGCAGGCGCTCGGCGAGCAGCGTCCACTGGCTGTTCGTCTTGACGAAGAAGTCGGTGGCGCCCGCCTCGTACGCGCGCGCGATCGAGGTCTCGTCGTCGAGCCCGGTCAGCATCAGCACCGGGACATGCTCCCCGCCGGGCAGCCGGCGCAGGCGCTCGCAGGTCGCGAACCCGTCGAGGTCGGGCATCAGCGCGTCGAGCACGACGATATCGGGCGCTTCGCTCGCGAACAGTTCGAGCGCGGCGGTGCCGCCGGCGGCCTCGGTGACGCGGAATCCGCGTTCCGTGAGGGCCGAAGCGGTCAGGAGCCGAGCCACGCCATCGTCGTCGACGAGGAGCACCGCGCAGTCGTGCGCGCGCCGCGACGGCGCTCGCGTGGGCTCTTCGCGCGAAGCAAGGGGCGGATTCGAGGTGGCGAGCGACGGAACCATGGTCATCAGTGCGCAGCCTCCGCCTGCACCGTCTCCTGCAATGCCTGCTTGACGCGTTTGTATTCGTCGGTGACCGCCAGCCAGTCGGCACGCACGTCGACGAGGCGGTCGGCGCGCGCGAGGGTCTCGATCTCGGCGCAGCGGCGCGCCAGTTCCATCGCCCCCAGGTTGGCGCTGGAAGACTTGAGCGTGTGCATCGCCTGACGCAACGCGACGCTGTCGGCGCGTCCGATCGCGGCTTCGGCATCGGCGAACAGTTGCGCCGAGCTGGCGCGATATGTTTCGACCAGACGCTGCAGCAATCGCTGGGCGCCGCGTTGCTCCATGGCGCGGATGCGATCGATCGCCGCCGGATCCAGCACCGTGTCCTGCGCGGCGGCGGCCGGCGCAACGGGCTTCGGCGCAGCCGGCACCGCTGCCTGCCGGCCTGCGGGCTGCCCGGCATCGCGCTGCCAGCGCTCGAGCAGCACTGCAAGCTGCTCCTGGCGGAACGGCTTTGCCAGATAGTCGGAGAAACCCGCCGCCAGGCAGCGCTCCGCATCGCCCGACAGCGCATTCGCGGTCATCGCCACCACCGGGACGTCGAGCGGAGTGCGGAAGGCTTCCTTCACCTTCTCCCCGGCGCGGAAGCGGCGCACGGCCTCGAAGCCGTCCATTTCCGGCATCTGGCAATCCATCAGCACGAGGTCGAAGCACTCCCGCTCGAGCGATACGAGGGCCTGATATCCATTGCCGGCGACGCGCACCTCGCAGCCCAGCTCCGCCAGCATCACGCGCGCCACTTCCTGGTTGATCAGGTTGTCCTCGACCAGCAGGACGCGCATGCCGCTGCCGGTGATGACGCTCGGCGCGACCACCGGCCGCGCGGCACCGAGCAGCGTGGCGAGCGTGTTCATCAGCTCGACGCTGCGGATCGGCTTCGCCAGGTACACGTCGACCCCGCAGGCCTGGGCGTCCGCCGCCTCCTGCCCGCCGCTGAGCGAGGTGAGCACGGCCAGGCGCACGTTTGCCAGCAGCGGATCGCGACGGATCGACGCGGCCAGGGTGAGCCCGTCCATCTCGGGCATCTTCATGTCGATCAACGCGGCATCGAAGGGCGTGCCGGCCTTGGCCGCCGCACGCATGAGATCGAGCGCCTGCGCGCCGCCCTCCGCGGTCGCGACATCGACCAGCACCCGGTGCAGCTGCGCCTCCAGAATGTGCCGGTTGGTCGGGTTGTCCTCGACCACGATCACGCGCTTGCCGGCGAAATTGGGCACTGCGACCTCGCCCACGGCGAGCAGGCGTTCGCCGGCCGGCAGCGGAACGTCGAACGTGAATGTCGAGCCGTGGCCGAGGCTGCTCGTGGCGCGGATCTCGCCACCCATCAGCTCGACCAGCTGCTTGCTGATTGCGAGGCCCAGTCCGGTGCCGCCGTAACGGCGCGACATCGACTGGTCGGCCTGCATGAAGACCGTGAACAGGCGCTTGAGCGCGTCGGGGCGCATGCCGATGCCGGTGTCGCGGACCTGGAAGCGCACGCGCATCGTGTCGGGTCCGGCCTCGGCGGCGGGCACGGGCGCGATCTGCACCACCACCTCGCCTTGCTCGGTGAACTTGATCGCGTTGCCGATCAGGTTGGTGAGGATCTGCCGCAACCGGGTCGGATCGCCCACGACCACCGCCGGCACGTCGGGGGCGATCCGGTGCGCGAGTTCGAGCCGCTTCTGCTGGGCGCGCGGCGCCAGCATCTCGAAAACGTCCTCGATCAGCGAGCGCAGGTCGAATTCCACCGCCTCGAGCTCGAGCCGGCCCGCCTCGATCTTCGAGAAGTCGAGGATGCCGTTGATGATGCCGAGCAGCGATTCGCCGGACCGGTATACGGCGTCGGCGAAGCGGCGCTGCTTGTCGGTCAGGCGCGTGCCGAGGAGCAGTTCGGTCATGCCGAGCACGCCGTTCATCGGTGTGCGGATCTCGTGGCTCATGTTGGCCAGGAACTGCGACTTGGCACGGCTCGCGGCCTCGGCCTGCTCCTTGGCCTCGCGCAGCGCGGTCTCCTTGGCCTTCAGGTCGGTGATGTCCTCCAGCACCGACACCAGGAACGGCTCCGACCCCGGATTGACGATGCGCGCCGAGTAGATGCGCGCCCACAGTTCCACGCCGTCGGCGCGCACCAGCCGGCGCTCGAACTGGAACGTGTCGTTGTTCTCCCACGGCGTGTCGTTGCGCAGCGTGACGGCGCCGTCGTGGTGGCTCGCGTGCACGAACTCGAGCGGATCGCGGCCGATCAGTTCCTCGGCCGGGCAGCCGAGCAGGCGGGCACACGCGGCGTTCACGCGCACCATGCCGAAGTCGGGGGCCTGGATCGCCGACGGCACCGGCGAATCCTCGAACAACGCGCGGAAGTATTCGGCGCTCTCGCGCAGCTGCTGCTGCACCTGCTGGCGCTGCGTGATATCGAGCGAGATCAGGGCGTACTGGTAGTAGCGCCCCTGCTCGTCGTGCAGCGGCTGGCCTTCGATCTCGTGCACGCTGCTGCGGCCGGAGCGGTCGTACAGGGTCAGCTCGACGTTGCAGGCGGTGCCGTTGACGATGGCGCGCGAGATCTCGTCGCTCAGCGCGCGATCGGTCTCCGCCCCCTGGATCACCGAGTGCACCACCTTGCCGCGGATCTCGTCGAGCGTATAGCCCGCGTGGCGGGTGAAGGCGTCGTTCACCCACTCGACGCGACCGAGCGTGTCGAGCACCACGACGTTGTTCTGCGTGCGCGAGGCGATCATCGCGAGGCGGCGCAGTTCGCGTTCGTCGCTGCGCTTGTCGTGCTCGGCGCGATGCCGCTCGGCGACGCGCGACAGCTCGGCGCCGATCGCCTCCACCAGCTCGAGCATCTCGACCGTGGCTTCGACGCGGTGATCGCAGAAGAATTCGATGAAAGCGGTCACGTGACCGTGCGCGGTGACGGGGATCACCAGCCCGGTCTGCAGACCGCACGCATGCGCCGCGTCGCCGCGCTGCCAGCCGGTCAGGCGCGCAAGGTCGGAGACCCAGTGCGGCATGCCGCTCAGGTAGGCGCGGCCGAGCAGTCCGGTCGGCGCGGGCGACGGCACGATCGCCTCGCTCGCCTCGACGAACGCCGCGAAGCGTTGCTCATCGCGGCGGAACCAGAGCGAACGCGCCCGCGTGCTCTCGCCGTTGCCGCCCTCGAGCAGGGCGACACGGCCGAGCGGCCAGTCCAGGTATTCGCCGATCTCCTGCAGCGCGCGCGCGAGCGTCTGCTCGACCGAGTCCGATTCGTTTGCCGCCGCGGCCAGTCCGCGCAGCAGCCGCATCAGCGCGTACTGGCGCTGCAGCTCGAGGCTGTTCTGCAGCTCGTTCAGGTGCGCCTGCTTCAGGCGCTCGGAGTGAGCGAGCAGCGCGGCCGTCATCGCGTCGAACGCGCCGACCAGCGACTGCAGTTCGCCGCCGCTGCGCGCCACCGCGCGCCCGGCGAAGCGCAGGGAGAGGGCCTCCGCGCGCTCCGTGAGCAGCTTGATCGGCCGGATCAGGAGGCGCGCGATCACGAGCCCGAGGCCGAGCGTTCCAACGAGCGTGAGCAGCGCGGTGAAGATCATGCGCTCGCGTGCGCCGGCCAGCGCCGCGGCCTCTGCCGCCTGCCCGGCGAAAGCCGCCACGACCAGCGTGCGTCCGGCGAACTGAAACGGCCGCAGTGCGACCGGCTCTCCGCTCGCCGACTCGGTCGTCAGCGCCTTCGAGTTCGCGAGCGCCGCGGTCAGTGCGTTGGCGTCGATGGCCGGCGCTTCCGCCATGACCGTACTGACCAGCGGGCCGCGCTCGTCGAACAGCACCACCTGCGCGCCGATCGCATCGAGCGCCCGGGCCAGATACGCGCGATCGATGCGGCGCTCCACCACTACGTAGGCAGGAGAGCTGTCCTGGCGCGCGGGCGCCGGCGCCGCGAGCGGCACGGTGAACCGCAGCAGCAGCACATCGGCTTCGACGACGAGCTGGCGCGCGCCGCCTGCCGAGAGCGGCGGGCGCGCCAACGCGCCGCCGCGATACTCGCCGCCCTGGCCGACGCCGGCGGCCAGCCGGCCGTTCGACTCGTAGACCTCGAGCCGGTCCGCGCCCGTGACACGGCGCGCCGCGCCAGCGGCCTCGATCAGCTGAGCGGCCTTTGGCGAACCCGCTTCGGCCGCAAGCGCGGCGAGCAGCGCCGCATCGCCCGCCAGAACACGCACTTTCGTTTCGAGGTCGCTCGCGTCGGCGGCGAGCGCGCTTTCGACCGTGACCGCGGCGCGCACGGCGCGGTCGAGCTGCCTGCTCTCCAGCGCGTGGCGCAGGCCGATGTGGTTGATGAAGAAACTCGCTCCCAGCGACCACAGCGTCACGACTACCAGCATGCCGATCACGATCGAAGCGACCGACAGCCGCGCCACCTGGAGGCCCGGCAGCAGCGACGGCGCGGCGGCGGCCGCTGCCGTGCGCGACGGTCCGTCGGCCCGCGGAAAGTCGAGCACCGCAGGCGGCGGTGGAGTCACCGCGCTTGCAGTGCCGGATCGGGACCAGGTCAGTCGCATCGTTCGGATCGGAGAGCTCGGCTCGGTCGTGCACCGCGGTTTGAAAAGCCCGCGCCGGCGCGGTGCGCCTCAGTTCGATTTCGACAGACCTTGCGCCAACTTGACGCGATTTCGGACTCGATAAAACGTCGGTTGCCGGGCCTTTTCCCCTCTGGCGCAGCGCGTGGAACGAGAACCCCGCGCGAGCCATCCGAACGATCCCCTTAGGGGGCGGGGCGCGGCGCTGGCACAATCGCGGCGTGGGGGAAATCGCCGCCAACTCACACGATCGCCGGGTGTCGCGATGTGCCTGGGCAATGCTGCTCGCCAGCACGCCTGCGGCGGCGACCACCGCCGGATCGCACGAGAGCGTGGTTCTGGCCGTCGCCGCGGGTGCGGTGGGTGCGGTGCTGCTGCTCGCCGCGGCCCGCTGGTGGCTGATCCGCAGTCCGCTGCGTGCCGCACGCCTGGCACTCGCCGCCGGCGCGGACTGGCAGTGGCAATGCGATGCGGACCTGAAGGTGACCGACGTACAGCTGGGCCAGCGCCCGGTGGCGGGCTTCGACGCACGGTCCCTGATCGGACGCAAACCGTGGCAGATCGCGCCGGATGCCGAAGCGCCGCCGGCGCTGCTGGCGCCGATCGCCGCGCGCGCCGCGTTCTTCGACGTGCCGGTGGCCGTGGGTGCAGGCACCGAGCACCAGACGTTCGTGCTCAGCGCAGCTCCGCTCACGAGCGCCGACGGTCGCTTCGCCGGCTACGCGGGTGTCGCGCGTGAAACGACCTCCCTGCTCGCCCATGCGCGCGCCGCCGCAGCGCCGCCCCGTGAACTGGTGCAACTCGAGATCCAGCATGCCGAGCGCACGCGCCAGCTGGAGGTCGCCGTCAAGGAGCTGGACAGCTTCTCCCATTCGGTGTCGCACGACCTGCGCGCGCCGCTGCGCGTCGTCGACGGCTTCGCCAACATCGTGCTGGAGGACTACGGCGAGCAGCTGGACGAGCTAGGACGCGAACACCTGAAGCGCATCGTCGCAGCCGGCCAGCGGATGAACGCGATGATCGACACCCTGCTCTCCCTGTCGCGCATGACCAGCCGCGAGATCGACCGCGAGCGCGTCGACCTGTCGCGGCTGGCGCACGAACTCGCCGACGAGCTGCGCGCCCAGGATCAGGCGCGTGCGACCGAATTCGTGCTGGCCGACGGCCTGGTCGCCGATGGCGACCGGACGCTGCTGCGGCTGGTGCTGCAGAACCTGCTGGGCAATGCGTGGAAGTTTTCGGCCAAGGTTGCCCGGCCACGTGTCGAGTTCGCGGCGCGCAACGAAAACGGCAGGAGCGTCTACTTCGTGCGCGACAACGGCGCCGGCTTCGACATGCGCTTCGCCGAGAAGATGTTCGGTCTGTTCCAGCGCTTCCACTCGAGCAACGAGTTCCCCGGCACCGGTGTCGGCCTGGCGACGGTACAGCGCATCGTGCGCAAGCACGGCGGACGCATCTGGGCCGACTCGCAGCCCGGCCAGGGCGCGACGTTCTACTTCACGCTGTGGGAGAACGGCAGGAACTGAGAAAGGTTCTTGACGCGGATTGCGCGGATCTCCTGTCGTGAGCGACGAAGGGCCCCTGGAGTTCCAACGTTGAGGTCCTTGGCCTGTCGACTCAGGGTGACAGCGTCCTTGTCCTGTCCGCGTTCATCCGCGTAATCCGCTCCGGAGCTTTTCGCTCTACCGCGGAATCGAGTTGAGGCGGTTGGCCGCGTCGACCATGTGCGCTGCCAGTTCGTCGACCGAACGCCCCTCGGTGCGCGCCTGCGCGCGCAAGGCGCCCAGCGCGCCGTCGTAGTCGAGCCGCAGCCGCTCCATCAGGATGCCGATCGCCACGTGCTGGTCGCGCAGCGAGGCGGCGGTCGGAGCGATGGTCGCCGGCCGCGACGGCGCCTGGCGCATCACCGGCGGCTGGTCCTGCAGGCGCGCAAGGGCCGCGCGCACGGCCGGCACGATCTGCTTCACGTCGATCGGCTTCACGAGGTAGCCGAGGGCGCCGAGCCGGGTCGCCTCCTCGATGATGTCGCTGTCGCCGAACGCGGACAGGAACATGAAGCCGGTGGTGGTGTTCGCGGCCAGGTAGCGCGCGACGTCCATGCCGCTTTTGCCCTGCATGCGCATGTCCAGGATGGCGAGCGCGGGCTTGTGCTTGCGCGCGAGCAGGATCGCGTCGTCGCCGTTATCGGTCTCGATGACGTCGAACTCGGCCTGCCGCAGCCCGGCCACGACCGTGGCGAGGACCAGCCGGTCGTCGTCGACAACGAGGATCTGGGGATTCGTTTCGCTCATGGATCGATTCCACGCGGACGCGGCCTTCAGCCGACATCCTCGCCAATGGCCGGCGGCACGAGTTCGAGCCGTGTGACGACGATGCCGCCGTGTTGTTCGATGGCAAGTTTCGCACCGCGCCGCGGCAGCAGCGCCTTGACGAGACCCAGTCCGGACACGCTCGAGGCGATGCGCGACAGGTCGAAGCCGGCACGCAACTGGCCCGGGTTCTCGATGCGCAGTTCGACGCCGTCGGGCCGCGTGCCGACGCGCACCGAGATGCCCTGCTCGCGGCTGCCGCGATACTTGATCGCATTGGTGCCCAGTTCGTTGACCACCAGCGCCAGCGGCACCGCCTCGTTTTCGGGCAGCCCCCAGCGCCACAGGGCGGGCGGCGGCGGCTCGAAGCGCACCTCGACGCCGAACATGGTCGCCAGGTTCTGGAAGATTCCCTGCGCCACGCCGAGCACCGGCAGCGTGCCGGTAGCGCGGATCTGCAGCCCGTGCACCTGCGCGATCGCCTGGATCTGGCCGGCGATCTCGTTCAGGTTGTAGGCCAGTTCGGGCTTGGCGTGCGCCATGTGCTGCAACAGGCCCGCCACGCCCTGCAGGTTGTTCTTGATCCGGTGATGCACCTCGCGCACCAGGATGTCGCGCTGCTTGACCGCCTCCTCCAGGCGCTGCCGCTCGGCGGCGCTGCGCTCGGTGACGTCGTCGGCGATGCCGAACACCCGTATCGTGCCGTCGCGCAGGCGCACCGGCGACAGCCGCACGTTGAGCATGCGCACGCCGCGCAGCGGGTGATCGATTCGGACGTTGAATTCCATCTTGCGCGCGCGCCGCATGCTGGCGATGAGGCGCGGCAGCAGACGCGCGACGCGCGGCGCATCGTCGAAGTGGACGTGCGCTAGCGCGGAGCGCGGGTTCTCGATCAGCTCGCTCGCCGCGGCCCCGACCACACTGGCGTAGCGCGGATTGACGTACAGCACGGCTGAAAGATCGGTCGTCGCGATGAATACCAGCTGATCGATGTTCTCGGCGAACTGGCGAAAACGCGTCTCGGTTTCGGCCAGCTGCGTCTCGGCGCGCACCGCATCGGTCAGGTCGTCGACGATCGACATCACGTAGCGCACGCGCGAGCGGCCCGCCGAATCAGCCTCGAACAGCGGAACGATGCGCTGGTTGACGGTCAGCGTCCGGCCGTCGGCACGCAGCATCACGTCGCGCGGCCGGTCGACCTGATGACCGTCGGCGAGCGCCCGCCGGTCCATCTCGGCATAGAGGTCGGCAAACTGGCGCCCATAGACCTCGTGCCATGTGCGGCCTATCACCTGGTCGCGGCGCAGGCCTGTGATCGTTTCGCCGGCCCGGTTGAGACTGACGAAGCGACCGGTATCGGCGTCACGCACCGAAACCAGGACCGGCAGGTTCTCGACCACGAGATCGAGGTAGTTGCGCATGCGGCGCAGTTCGTCTTCCGAGCGCCGGCGCGCGTCGACGTCGCTCAGCGCCAGGATCAAGCCCTGCGACGGCGCGCCATGATCGAGCGGCCGCGCGTTGCCGGCACCCCAGAACGTGCTGCCATCGCGCCGCCGCAGCAGGCGTTCGAAGGTGACCTCGCCGTCGCTGTCGCTGCCGTTGTCGCCGGGACCGAGCTGGTGCAGGACCTGCAGCCACTCGTCCGGGTCGGCGAACAGCGATGCGATCTGCAGCTCGCGCAGGTCGGGCGCTGTGTAGCCGAACAGGCGCTCGGTGGCGACGTTGGCCTTGATGATCAGGTCGTCGGACACGTAGACCATGCCAACCAGCGCGTTGTCGAAGATCAGCTGCAGCTCGTTCAGCGTGGCGCGCAGTTGCGCTTCCTGGCGCTTGCGTTCGTCGATGTTGACGAAGGCGAAGATGTACCCGAGGTCGGGCCGCTCCGGGTTCACGGCGCGGCCCTGCACCGCGACCCAGATCGGATCGCCCTTGCGGCGGTACATGCTGAGCTCGAACTCGCACGCACCGCGCTCGTTGATCTCGGCATAGTGCTCGGCCAGGCTCGCCGACAGCAGCTGGTCGGTCGGATGCGCGAACAGCTGGATCTGGCTGGTCAGCCCGCCCGGCTCGCACGCCAGCAGCTCCTCCATGGCCGAGTTGGCGCGCACCGGCCGCCCGTCGCGCACGAACAGCAGCCCGACCAGCGCCGTATCGAAGATGAGCTGGCTCTCCGCCAGCAGCGTCTGCAGCTGTTCTTCCTGCGCGCGGCGCGCGCCGATGTCGAGGATCGATGCGATCTGCCCGCCCGCCGGCCGCCTGGCGTCGATCGCGCGCAACGACACCAGCGCCCAGGTCGGGATGCCGCTGCGCGTGTTCATGCGCGCCTCGAACGACACCGGCGCGCCGCTTTCGAGCTGGGCGCGCGTCGCGGCCTCGTGCTCGTCGAATTCGGCCCGGCTCGCGAACAGCGAAGCGAACTCGGCGTCGTCGAGTGCCGCGCCGGCTGCACCGCCCGGCGCGAACATGCGCGCCGCCTGTGCGTTGGCGCGCACGATGTGTCCGTTGGCGAGATGGATCAGGGCGATCGAGGTGGCGTCGAACACCACCGACAGCTCGAGCAGCGACCGCTCCAGCGCTTCGCGCTGCTGCTTGCTCTCGGAGACATCCTGGAACGTGTAGATCGCCTCGCCGGCGCGCACCGCGCCGTCGGCGCCGAATGCCACGTCGAGCGCCGCATCCACCGCGCGCGCCTGCACCAGGCACCAGATCGGACGGCTGTCCTTGCGGAACAGGACCACCTCGGCGATGGTGGTCTCGTGCGGGCGGACCGCCGGCAGGCCGCTCATCGCCTTCATCATCTTTTCGGCGCGGTCGTGCGTCAGGTCCCACAGGGACATGCCGACCACTTCGTCGTCGTCGTAGCCGAACATCTGCGCGAACTCGCGGTTCGCGAGCAGGATCCGCCCCTGCAGAGTCTGCGCGACGCCGACCGACATCGTCGCGAGCAGGGTCTGCTGGTCGCGCAGGGCCACCTGCAGCTGGTCGTCCGATGTCTTGCGATCGGTGAAGTCCTCCAGCACCAGCAGGTAGTGACGCTCGCCCGCCGCCGAACTCCAGGCGCGTACCGTCAGCCGGGACCATAGCGTGTGGCCGTCGCGACGCCGCAGGCGGCGGTCGCTTTCGGCGGCGGCGACGTTTCCTTCGGCGAGGCGCGCGCGCAGCCGCTTGACCGCGTCGCTGTCGTCCGGGTGCAGGAACATGGCCGGATCCTGCCCGACCAGGATCTGCGGGTCGTACCCGAGCAGGACGCACGCGGCGCGGTTGGCCTGCACGATGCGGAACTTCGCGTCGAGCAGGAGGTTCGCGACCGGACTTTCTTCGAAGATGGTGCGGAAGCGCGCCGCGGAGTCGGCGAGTGCCTCTTCCACCTGCTTGCGATCCGAGATGTCGCGCACGAGCAGGAAGATGAACTCGCGCTCGCCGTGCTCGACCCGCTGCAGCACCACGTCGACCGAGAACTCGGAGCCGAGACGCGTGCGATAGCGCGCTTCGCCCTGGTAGGCGCCGCGCCCCGTCAGTTGTTCCAGGATATCGGCGTACCGCTCGACCGTAAGGGTCATGTCGATCGCCTGCAGCGGCATGCCCTTCAGGCTCTCGCGCCCGTAACCGAGCCACGCGAGTGCGGTCTCGTTCGCGTCCACGATGGTGCCGGACCGCTCGATCTCGAGCACCATCTCGCCGGCCGAGTCGAGCGCCTGCCGCAGCGCCGCCAGCGAGGTCTCCGCGAAGCGCTCGCGGTCGATGCGTTCGATGGTGAGGAAGACGCCGTCGAAGGCGCCGCGCGAGTCGAACATCGGCGCGGGCCGCACGCGCACCCATGGGCCCGGCCCGGTCCCGGCAGTGACCGGAAACGGATACTCCTGCGGCTGGGTCGCACGCACGCTGCCGTCGCGCATGCGCTCGAGTGCCCGCATGGTCTCCGACTCGGCGTCGAAGCCGAACGCCTCGATCGGCGTGCGTCCCAGCACCTTCTCGGCGGGAATGCCGAGCAGCAGCTCGAGATGGCTGTTCCAGACGCGATAGCGCAGATCGCGATCGAGCACGGCGATGCCGATCCGCGCCGACGTGAGAATCGTGTCGAGGAACTCGTCGGCATCGCGCGAGGCGCGCATCGCGTAACGCGGGACGGTGACGTCGCGCAGCACCGCGGTGGCGAACGAGGAGCGGGCGTCGGGGCCACGCTCCGGGCTCAGGCGGACGTCGAACAGCTTGGCGCCCATCGGATGCGCGACCGTGAACTTGAACCAGCGTGCCTCTTCGCTCTCGAACAGGTCGTCCAGCTTGGCGCGCCAGAGGGGCGCGTAGGCTTCGAAGCCGGCGACGTCGCCGATCAGGTGGCCGATGAACGCGCTGCGCGGCAACGCGGTCGCGCGCGCCAGCGCGGGATTGGCGTAGACGATGCGCTGGGTCCGATCGAACCGCAGGATCGCATCCGGGTTCTCTTCGAAGAAGCCGGCGCCGGGCACCGACTGCGGCGACTGGCCGACGGCGTCGGCGAGCATGACTGCGAGGTCGGCTGCCGTCGGCGCGGCCGAACCGCGGGCGGCACGGCCGCGTGCACGCGCGCCGAGCGCGAGCGCGCGTTCGCCGGATGCGATGGCGGGAGACTCGAGCGAGGCGCGGCGCCGCGTCGACTTGGAATTGCTGCTGGTCTCGGATTCGGCCACGTCGTCGTCACGACACCGGCGTCAGCCGGTCCATCTTCTGCGTTGGCGCCGGCCTCGTGTGCCGGCGCCGGTCCTGTTGCCCGGCGCCCGACCGGCACGCGCCGCGTTCGGGCATCGGTTGCACCCCTCGCGGCGAGAATACTCCAGCGATGGCGCGCGGGCGGCGCGCGTGCCAGCTAGTACTCTGGCGCATAAGTTTCGAAACGAACATCAGCCATGCAGCCGAGCGCAGCTTCGGAACTTATGGGCCTGATGTGCCGGCTTAGGCGGTCGTCAAGTAGTTGAACAGCGACAGCTTCGAGATGCTCGAATAGCTTTGCAGCGCCGCCTGGTAGGTCAGTTGCTGCTGCGACAGCTGGCTGGTCGCCTGCGCGACATCCAGGTCCTGCACCGACGAAAGTCGGGTCTGGTACTGCAGCTGGCGATCGCCGTTCAGCTGCTGGTAGCCGCTGAGCTCGGACAGCGACGAGCCGTAGCTCGCCTGCTTGAGCGAGAGCTGGCCGATCATCTGGTCCACCGAGGCGTTCAGGCCGGTGAGCGTGGTCTGGAACTGCGCCTGGTCGGCGGCGGTCGAGACCCCCTTCGAGAGCAGCTGGATCGCCGACCCGATCGTGTCGAAGATCGATTGGTAGCCCGCCGGTGCGACCTGGAACGTGTCGCCGTCGGCCGGTGTGCCGCGGATGTTGACCTGTTCGCCGTCGAACGTGATGCTGGCCGGCGCGGTGTAGTTGCCGCTCGCCACGACCGCGTTGTCGGAGGCACGCACCACCTGGTAGGTGGTGGCGCCGCCGGACACCGAGAACGCGATGGTATAGGCCGAACCGGTCAACTGCGTCGGATCGCTGACGGAGCCGGCGTCTACGATGCCCGACCCGGTGTTGCTCGCGCCTGCATTCGTGGTGAACGTGCCGTTGCCGGGCCGCACCTTGAGGAACAGGTCATCGCCGGCCTGCTTCACGGGCTGGTAGCGGTTGCCCGAAACCTCGAGCCTCATCTGGGTGTCGTCGCCGTTGTACGCCACCGTATTCCCGGTCTGTGAAAAAGGCGGCTTGCCCTCGCTGCTGCCGCCGAACAGATATCCGCCCGAGCCGTCGCTGCTGTTGGCGAGGCCGACCATCTGCGCGAGCAGGCCCTGCAGATCGGCCGCGAGCGACTGCCGGTCGGCGTTCGAATACGTGCCGTTGCCCGCGGCGATCAGCTTCTGCTTGACCTGCTGCGCCGCGTCGCCCATCTGGCCGAGCGTCGACTCGCCCAGGTTGAGTAGGTACTCGGCGCGGTCCTGGTTGCTCTTGTACTGGTCGAACTGCGACAGCGTCGAGTTGATCGACGCGACCTGGGCCGCGCCGACCGGGTCGTCGGACGGCGAATTGATCTTCTTGCCCGACGACAGCTGCTGCTGGGTCGCGAGCATGGCGGTTTCCGCCTGCATGATCGAGGCGGTGCCGTTGGCGAACAGCGACGAGGTGGAGACGCGCACCATTTACGGCCTCACTGCATGATGCTGATGATGTCGGCGAAGATCGTGCGCGCGGTCGAGATCACCTGTGCCGCGGCCTGGTACTGCTGCTGGTAACGGATCAGGTTCGACGCTTCCTCGTCCAGGTTCACGCCCGACACCGAGCTTTCCGCGGTCAGCGCATCCTTCAGGATCGAGTCCTGCGTGGTGCTCACGCTCTGTGCACTCTGGGTCGTCGCGCCGACCTTGGCGACCACCGCCGCAAACGCACCCGAAAGGGCCGCGCCGCCGACCAGTGCCCTGCCCTGCAGGGCGGACAGCGCCAGCGCGTTGGTGTTGTCGCCGACGCCGCCGACGTTGGCGCCGACGTTCAGCTGGTCGCCATTCGCCGGCGTTCCATGCAGGGTGAGCTGCCAGCCGTTGAAGCTGATCGGCTGGCCCGCCGTGTAGGTCTGGCCGGTGAGCGTCGTGACGCCGTCGCTGATGTCGTACGCGTTCGGGCCGGTGAACGTGATGGTGGCCGGATTGGTGAGCGCCGCGTTGCGGGTGGGTCCGGCAACCGCGAGCGAGTCGACCGCGACCGAGCCGGTGTTGCTCTGGGCCGCCGTCACGCGCACCGGGCTTGCCGCGGCGATGCGGTTCGGATCCGTGATGGCGACGCTCATGCTGCTGGCGCCGGCGCGCACCGGTTGCACCAGGAACGTGTCGCCGCTGGCGGGCGGCGTGTTCGACAGCGCGATCGAGAGTCCATCCTGGTTGAAGCTCGGTGTCGCCGAGGTCCAGCTGGTGCCGTCCGACAGGCGCGTCAGCGTGTAGGTGCCGCCGGCGTAGTCGACGCGATAGTCGCTTGCCTGCAGCTGCGTGGTGTCGGTGAAGCTGGCGCTGATCGTGGTCGCCGGGTTGCCGTTCGTGCTGGCCGCGAAGGCGGTCGGCTGCGTCGGGGTGAAGAACACGCCGCCGGGGTTGCCGCTGGCATCGTTGCCGAGCTGGTGCTGGATGTTGAACTGGTCGCCGAGCGTGATCGCCAGCCGGCCCAGCTGGTTCTGCACGTCGGGCAGGTCCTGCTGCAGGAACTGCAGCATGCCGCCGATCGTGCCGCCGCCGACCATCGCCGGCGTCAGCACCGACAGTGCGCTGCCGGATTGCACGCCGATCTGGATCGACTGCGGATTGGTCGGGTCGACCTGAGTCCCCATCTTCATCGTGGTGCCGCCCACGACCAGCGACTGCCCGCTCCCCAGGAAGACGTTTATCGAACCGTCGCCCTGGTCGACCGCCGTGGCGCGCACGTACTGGTTCAGGCTGCGCAAGGCGGCATCGCGCTGGTCGAGCAGGTCGTTCGGGTTGCGCCCCGTGCCGCGCGCGAGCGCGATCTGGTTGTTCAGGGTCGCGATCTGCTGCGCGTACTGGTTGACTGAATTGACCGCCTGGTTGATCTGGCCGATCGTGTCGGTGCGATATTGGTCCAGGGTCGCCGCGGTGTCGGAAAAGCTCTGCGCGAGCTGGTTGCCCGCCGACAGCAGCGACTGGCGCGCGGCCGGGTCCGACGGGTTCTGCGTCAGCGCCTGCACCTGCTGGAAGAACGAATCGATCGACGCGCCGATGCCGCTGGTCGAATCGGAAAACAGGTTGCTCACCTGCGCCAGCTGCGTCGAGCGCGCATCGGCCGACGACGCGGCGGCCTGCGCGCTGGTGGCGGACGCGCTCAGGAACGCGCTGTACTCGCGCTTCACGTCGGTCACCGCCACGCCCTGGCCGAGGTAGTTGCCGCCGATCATCGTGCCGGTCTGCGCGGCCAGAACCACCGACTGGCGCGAATACCCCGGCGTGCTCGCGTTGGCGATGTTGTTGCCGGTCGTGCGCAACGCGACGTACGCCGCGTTGAGCGCGCTGGTACCGATCGAAAGGATGCCGCTGGACATGCGTCGTCGCCCCTTGACGCCTATTTCGGCAGCCCGGGTCGTTTCTTCAGCCCCTGTTTAGGCGATCGCACGCTCGTGCTAGTGGCACGGTTGGAACCGCGGCGGGCCTTGGCGACCTCGCTGCGCGTCGGTTCGAGCGGCGTGTCCTCGGACACGAAGCGCGCGTACACGTTCATCTGCTGCTGCTTCATTTCGATCCTCTGCTGCATTCATCTGCCGGTCATCCGGTGCCCGTGCGCTTGCCGCCCAGGGCGCCGATCACGCGCAACAACTTGGCGCCGTAGTCCGGGTCGGTCGCGTAACCGGCACGCGCCAGCCCGCTGGCGAATCCGGCGCCGCTGCCGGCGCTTCCGGACTCCATCACATCGCTATAACGCTTGTTGCCGCCGATCAGTTGAGCCCAGTCCTGGAACGCTTCCGCGTAGTTGTTGTAAGCGCGGAATTTGTCGACAACTTTTCTGCTCGTTCCGCTTTCGTATTCGGTTGTAACCACGTCGACGGTCCGCCCCTGCCACCCGGAGCCTGCCTTGATTCCGAACAGGTTGTACGTGGGAATACCGGACGAATCCCGGATTTCATGCTTGCCCCACCCCGACTCGAGTGCGGCCTGCGCAAGAACGAAGTGCGCGGGGATCCCGGTGGCCTCCTGCGCGGTGCGCGCGTGGTTCCACATGCGCCGCACGAAAGACTGCTGGTCGTCGTGCAGGCCGGGATCGGCGCCCGTGTTGGCACGCGAGGCCGTGCCGGCATCGGTGGCGGCGATCGTCGAGTACGCGTCGATGGCCGCGCGCGGCGCGGGCGCCGCCGCGCCCTGGCTCGACGTGAGCGGCGGCGTGGCGGTGGTGGCGCCGCCCGCCGTGCCATCGCCGACGTAACGGCCGAGCTGCTTCGCAATGATGTCGGCGAGCCCGGTGCCGCTCCTGGCGATCTGGGTCGAGAGCTGCTGGTCGAGCATGCTCGTGTACATCTTCTCGGCGTCGGACTCGAGCAGGCCCGACTTCGGCACCGCGTCGCGCATGCTCTTGAGCACCATCTGGAGGAACAGCGCCTCGAACTGCTGCGCCGCGCCCTTCAAGGCGGCCTTCGGATCGCGTTTTGCCGTACGCTTGAGCGCATCGAGCGAACGTGCGTCGGTCGCCAGCCCCTGCGTGGCGGCGTCGAAGACACGACTCGGATCGAAGGTGGTCATGAAGGATCCCGACGCGGATCAACGCGGATCGAGGCGGATCGAGATGTCGATTCCCTGATCCGCCTGCATCGGTGCGATCCGCTTCAGATCACTTCGAGATCCGCGTGCAGCGCGCCGGCTGCCTTCAGCGCCTGCAGGATCGCGAGCAGGTCGCCGGGATTGGCACCGAGCGCGTTCAGCGCACGCACGACCTCGGCGAGGTCGGCGCCGCCTTTCATCGTCATCAGCGCGCCGCCTTCCTGCTTGATCTGGATGTCGGTCTTTTCGGCCACCACGGTCTGGCCCTGCGCCAGCGGGTTCGGCTGCGAGATCACCGGCTGCGACGAGATCGTCACCGAGAGGTTGCCGTGCGCCACCGCGGCAGGATCCAGCGTCACGCTGCGGTTCATGACGATCGATCCGGTGCGCGCATTGATGACCACGCGCGCGCTCGGCGTGACCTGTGCGACATCGAGGTTCTCCAGCTGTGCCAGGAAGCGCACGCGCTCGTTCGGCGTCGCCGGCGCCTTGACCTCGATCACGCGGCCATCGACCGCGGTGGCGATGTCGCCGGCGGCGGTGAAGCTCTTGTTGATCGTGTCGGCGAGCGCCGCCGCGGTGGAGAAGTCGGTTTCGTTCAATTCGAGCCGCACCCGGTCGCTGAGGAGAAACGGCGTCGCGACGGCACGCTCCACCGTCGCGCCCGCCGGCACCCGTCCCGCCGAGAGATGGTTGATCTGGACCTTGCTGCCGCCCTGCGCAGCGCCGGCGCCGCCCACCAGTACGTTGCCCTGCGCGACCGCGTAGACCTGTCCGTCCGCGCCTTTAAGCGGTGTCATCAGCAGCGTGCCGCCGCGCAGGCTCTTCGCGTTGCCGAGCGACGAGACGGTGACGTCGACCTGCTGTCCCGGCTGCGCGAAGGCGGGCAGGATCGCAGTGACCATCACGGCCGCAACGTTCTTCAGTTGCAGCTGGGTCCCGCTTCCCTGCGGCAGCGTGATGCCGAGCTGGGTCAGCATCGACTGCAGGCTCTGGGTCGTGAACGGCGTCTGGGTGGTCTGGTCGCCGCTGCCGTCCAGGCCGACCACGAGACCGTAGCCGATCAGCTGGTTCGGGCGCACGCCCTGGACGCTGGCGAGATCCTTGATGCGCTCGGCGCGCGCGCTGCCCGCGGCCAGCGCGGCGAGCAGCATCAGCGGCAACCAGAAGAAGAGGAAGCTCAGCCGCAGAGCGTGCAGACGCCACTCGCACCCGCTGCCTGCCACCGGTCGGACACGACACAGTTTCCCCCGCGCTGCCTTGGCGGTGTGCGGAAGCAGGATCTCGAGCGGCCGGGTCTGCATGCGTCTGCGGCTGAAAAAGGGCCCTAGAAAGGCGAGAACGAGTCGAAGAAACGCGACAGCCAGCCCTTGATCTGCGCTTCTTCGATATATCCGCCGCCGCGGTAGTCGAGCCGCGCGTCGGCTACCTGCGTCGAACTGACCACGTTGCCGGGCTGGATCTGATCCGGGTTGACGACGCCGGAGAACTTCAACACCTCGGAATTGGCGCGGATGCCGATCTGCTTTTCGCCGACGATGTGCAGGTTACCGTTGGCGAGCACGTCGATCACCGTCACGGTGATCGTGCCGGTGAACAGGTTCGACGACGTCGTGCCGCCCTTGCCGTCGAACGTGTTGTTCGAGCTCGCCGCGGCGGAAAATGGCTTGACGCTCTTGCCGAGCACGCCACTCGCACCCGGCAGATCGACGCTGAAGTCGGTCTTGCGTTCGGTGCTCGAATTCGCGGTCTGGCTCGCGTTCAGCTTCTCGTTGAGCTGGACCGTCAGGATGTCGCCGACGTAGCGCGGCTTGCGATCCTCGAACAGCGGCCGGTACGCGGTGGCCTGGAAGATGCCGCCGGTCGGCACGACCGTGGGCGGTATCTCCGGCGGCCGGGCCGTCGTCGGCCCGCTCATCGGGATCTCGTGCCGCGGCGCCGCGCAGGCGGCAAGCAGCGCGGCGGCGACGACGGCGAGCAGGCGGAGGCGCATCGAAACGAGTCCGTGTGGTCGTGGCGGACCTGCGGGCGATCAGGTCTGCGTGAGGCGCGCCAGCATCTGGTCGGAGGTCGTGATCGCCTTCGAATTGATCTCGTAGGCGCGCTGGGTCTGGATCATCGACACCAGCTCCTCGACCACGTTGACGTTGCTTCCCTCCAGGTAGCCCTGGTTGAGCAGGCCGACGCCGTTGGTCCCCGGCGCGTTGGTGGCCGGCGTTCCCGAGGCCGCACTCTCCAGCATCAGGTTGTCGCCCTTCGAGTCCAGTCCGCCGGGATTGATGAAGTTCGCGAGCTGGATCTGGCCGATGTTCTGCGGCGCGGCCTGCCCCGGCACGGTGATCGTGACCGTGCCGTCCTGGCCGATCGTCACCGACTGCGCGTTGGCGGGGACCGTGAGCGCCGGCGTGAGCGGGAATCCGCTGCTGTTGACCACCTGGCCGTTGGCGTCGGTGTGGAACGTGCCGTCGCGCGTGTAGGCGGTCGTGCCGTCGGGCAACTGGATCTGGAAGAAACCCTGGCCGTTGATGGCAAGGTCGAACTGGTTGCCGGTCTGCTGCAGCGTGCCTTGCGTGAACATGCGCGGCGTCGCGACCGGCCGCACGCCGGTGCCGATCTGCAGGCCGATCGGCAGTTGTGTCTGCTGCGAGGAATTCGCGCCGGCCTGGCGGACGTTGAGGTAAAGCAGGTCCTCGAACGCGACGCGCGAGCGCTTGAACCCGGTCGTGCCGACGTTGGCAAGGTTGTGCGACGTGACGTCCAGCTGCGTCTGCTGGGCGTCCATGCCGGTCTTGGCGATCCAGAGGCTTGGAATCATTTCATCTGCTCCCCGGCTGGTGTTTCGACGTGGGCGCCAGCCGCGCCCGACCTGGGGCCGGCGTTACGAACCGCTGATCAGGCTGCCGGCTTTTTGTTCGTTCTGCTGCGCGCTGTCGAGCAGCTTGAGCTGCATCTCGAACTGGCGCGCGGCGGAGATCATTCCGATCATCGCGTCGACGACGTTGACGTTGCTTCCTTCGAGCTGGCCCGACGCGACGCGCACGTTCGGATCCGCTTCGGCATCGCTGCCGTCGCTGGTGCGGAACAGGCCATCGGTGCCCTTGGTGAGGTCCCCGGCCGGCGGATTGACGAGCTTCAGCCGGCCCACCTGGTTGGTTTGGGCCTGGTTCGGCAGCTTGGCGGAGATGGTGCCGTCGGCGCCGATCGTGATCTGGCCGTCGATCGGCACCGTGATCTCGCCGCCCTCGCCCATCACGGGCAGGCCGCTCGGCGTTTGCAGCACGCCGTCGGGACTCACCTGCAGGTTGCCCGCGCGCGTGTAGGCCTCGCTGCCGTCGTTCGCCTGCACGACAAGCCAGCCCGCGCCCTGCACCGCGACGTCGAGTTCGCGTCCGGTGTTTTGCATCGGACCGGGCGTGAAGTCGTTGCCGAGTGTGGTCTCGACCGTGAACACGCGCGTGCCGGCTTCGGCGCCGCGCGCGGGCACGGCGCGCAGCGCGACCGTCTGCGCGCGGAAGCCGGTCGTGCTCGCATTGGCGAGGTTGCTCGCCAGCGTGTCCTGCCGGTACAGCAGGTTCTTGGCACCCGACATCGCGGTGTAGATCACGCGATCCATGGTCTCGCCCCGTGTCTCGCTCTAGCGCCCGCCAGCGTCAGCGCAGGTTGACCAGGGTCTGGTCGACCTGGTCCTGCGTCTTGATCGTCTGCGCGTTCGCCTGGTAGGTGCGCTGCGCGGTGATCATGTTCACCAGCTCCGCGGTCAGGTCGACGTTCGAGTCTTCCAGCGCGCCGGACTGCAGCACACCGAGCGTGCCCGAGCCCGGGCTCGACACCAGCGCCTGGCCCGAGTCGGAGCTCTCCGACCACTGGTTGTTGCCCAGGGCGATCAGGCCCTGCGGGTTGACGAAGTTGGCGAGCACGATCTGTCCTTGCGCCCGCGACTGGCCGTTGGTGTACTGGCCCAGCACGGTGCCGTCGCTGCCGATCGAAAAACCCGACAGGGTGCCGGTGGTGTAGCCGTTCTGCTGCAGCTGGCTCACGGCGAAGTCGACGCCGAACTGGGTCATGCTGCTCGCGGGGTACGTGATCGGGATCGCGAGCGGGGTGGCCGCCCCGTTGGTAAGCGGGATCGAGACGTTCATGGTCGCGTCGGCCGGCAGCGTGCCGCCGGAGCCGAAGTTGAGCGACCCAACCACGGCACCGCCGTTCAGCGCCGCGCCGTCGGCCGCCGCGTACACGTCCCAGGTGTTGGGCCCCGTGTTGACGTAGTACGTGGTCAACGTGTGCGAGTTGCCCTGCGAGTCGTACACGGTCATCGCGGTCGACGAGTTGTAGCTGGATGGGTTCGTCATGCTGAATGCCGACGTCGGCGGCGTGTCGCGCGAGTCGAGGTTGAGCGACAGGCTGGCCTGCGACGTCGGCTTGGGCGCGATGTTGGCGAGCGAGAGCTGGAGGTCGACCGGCGTCGACGCGACCACCTGGCCGTTGATGTCGGCCGGGTACCCGGTCAGGCGCGCGCCGCTGTTGGAAACCAGGTAGCCGTCCTTGTCGAGCGAGAACTGGCCATTGCGCGAATACGAGACAGTGCCGTTGGTCGTCAGGCGGAAGAATCCGGCGCCGTTGATGGCGACGTCGAGCGGGTTCGAGGTGGTCGAGATGTCGCCCTGGGTGAACTGCTGGCGCACCGCCGCCACCTTGGCGCCGATGCCGATCTGCGTGCTGCTGCCGCCCGCGAGCGAACTGGCGAACACGTCGGCGAACTCCGCGCGCCCCGCCTTGTAGCCGACCGTCGAGGCGTTGGCGATGTTGTTGCCGATCGCGTCGAGGTCCTTCGACGCGACGTTCAGGCCGGACAGTCCTTGCTCGAAACTCATCGAATGCTCCTGGGTGAGGCCGACTGAGGGATCAGAGGATCTGGTTGACGGACGAGTACGGCACCACACCGCCGCCGGCGAGGACGAGCTCCAGCGTGCCGTTGTCCATGCGCACGCCCGTGACCTGCTGCACCGCCAGTGCGGTGGCGTTCACCGACGCCGCGCCGGCGGTCGCGGTCACGGTGAAGGCGTAGGTGCCGGCGGGCGCGGCCTGGCCGCTGTCGGTCAGCCCGTTCCAGGTGAACGGCGCCGTGCCGGCGGCCATCTGGCCGAGCTGCATCGTGCGCACGACCTGGCCGGAGGCGTCGGTGATCTGGACCGTCACGTTGTCGGCCGCGGTGTCGAGCTGCACGCCGGCCGTCGCGGTGCCCCCCGACCCGAGCGCGAGCGTGTTGCCCGACACCAGCACCGAGCGGCCCGTGAGCTGCGCCGCCTGCAGCGATTCCATGCTGCCGAACTGCGACAGGAGCTGCGTGACCGTGCTGTTGAGGCTGTTCAGGCCGGTCACGGTGTTGATCTGCGCCAGCTGCGAGGTGACCTCCGAGTTGTCCATCGGATTGAGCGGATCCTGGTTGTTCATCTGCGCCACCAGCAGCTTCAGGAACGTATCGCTCAGGTCCTGCGCGTTGGGCAGGGCACTGGTCGCGGTGGCCGGCGTGCCCGAGGTTCCGTTGACGGTGCTGACGCTCATGCGGGCGCTTCCTCCTGGCCGGATCAGGAGCCGAGCTGCAGCGTCTTCTGCAGCAGGCTCTTGGCCGTGTTCATCACGTCGATGTTGGTCTGGTAGCTGCGCGAGGCCGAGATCATGTTGACCATCTCCTCGACCGGGTTGACGTTGCTCATCGTCACGTAACCCTGCTCGTCGGCGAGCGGATGGTCGGGCTCCAGCACCCGGCGCGGCGCCGCGTTGTCCTCGACGATCTGCGCCACGCGCACGCCGGCGTTCGACGGCTCGGCACCGAGCAGCTGGGTCTGGAACACGACTTCCCGTGCCTTGTAGGGCTTGCCGTCCGGGCCGGCGACGGAATCCGCATTGGCGAGATTGCTGGCGACCACGTTCAGGCGCTGGCTCTGCGCCGACACCGCCGAGGCGGAAACATCGAAGACGTTGAACAGAGACATCGGCTACTCCCCGGTTGATCGCAGGCCGCGCTTCACTAGCTCTGCCCGTTGATGGCGGTCATCAACGTCTTGATCTGGCCGTTGATGAAACGCAGGCTCGCCTCGTAGCGCACCGCGTTCTCGGCGAAAGCGGCGCGCTCGGTATCGAGATCGACGCTGTTGGCGTCGAGCGCGGTCTGCAGCGGCGTGCGGTACAGAAGCGCCGGATGCGTGGGGCCGGCCGCGCCGCCGGCCGCGATATGACCCGGCTGCGTGACCGCGAGCGTGGCCGCCGGCGCACCGGCAGCGGTGGCCTGTTGGGTGGCCTGCTCGAGCGCGGTCCTGAAGTCGAAATCACGCGCCTTGTAGTTGGGCGTGTCCGCGTTGGCGATGTTGCTCGCCAGCACGCGCGTGCGCTCCGACTGCAGCAACAGCGCAGTGGAGTCGAAGTCGAGGGTCTGGGTGATCTTGTCGAGCATGGTCGCGAAGCGGCAAAACGGCCCTAAAGCTTTTTTCCTCGCTGCCGATTATTCGTTGGAGGGGCAAGGGCGATTGACCAAAAAGCCGCGCTTGCCCGCGCCATCTCGCTGCTTGCCGGTGGGCGGGCATGACTACGCTCGCGGTCATGAATCGTCTGCTCCTCACCTTTCTCCTCGCCCTGTCGTGCCTGGACGGTGCGTGGGCGGCTCCCGCACTGCAGGAATCGGTACGCATGTACGTGCTGCGCGAGGCCGCGACCGCGGCTGGTGGAACGCAGTCGCGCATCGACGTCACCGTCGGCGAGACCGATGCGCGCCTGCAGCTCGCGCCCTGCGCCCGCACCGAGGTCTTCCTGCCGTCGGGCGGCCGTCTCTGGGGTCGCGGCTTCGCGGGCGTCCGTTGCCTCGAGGGCGCGGCCTGGTCGATCAACGTCCCGGTGATGGTGCGCATCTACGGGCCGGCGCTGGTGGCGGCCAGGGCGCTGACCACGGGCGCCGCGGTGCAGCCCGACGACGTGCGCATCGCCGAGGTCGAATGGACGCGCGAGCCGCAGGGGGTCGTGACGACGCCGGCGCAACTCGAGCAGCGGATCCTGGCGCGGCCGATATCGAGCGGCCAGCCGATTCCCCTCGGCGCGCTGCGCGCGCCGCAGGCGGTCGGCCAGGGCGAACCGGTACGCGTGGTCGGGCGCGGCAACGGATTTTCGATCAGCGCCGACGGCATCGCGCTTGCCTCGGCCGTCGCGGGCCAGTCGGTACGCGTGCGCACCGACGCCGGCAAGATCGTGACCGGCACTGCGCGCAGCGGCCGGGTGGTCGAGGTACAGTTTTGAATGATCCCGTTTTTTCGGGGCTGAAGCAGGCAGCGGGCGACCTAAAGTCGCGCATCCTGCCGCCGTAAATAAGTCAGCAGGTTGGAGCGAGCGCCCGGAGGCGACAATGAAAATCACCAACACGTCAGAACCGCTGCGGCCCGACCGGGTGTCCCCGCCCGGCGATGCCCGCACATCGCGCGCTCAAGGCTCGGAGCCCGCGGCCGAAACCGAACGCGTCCAGCTGTCCGATCTGGGCGCGAAGATGTCGCAGCTCGAGGCCCAGTTCGGCGGCGCGGATCTCGACGTCAAGAAGGTCGAGGAGATCCGCAGCGCGATCGCCGAAGGCCGCTTCAAGGTGAACGCGGGCGCGGTGGCCGACAACCTGATTTCCAGCGTGTCCGACCTGCTCAGCAAAAAAAGCTCGAGCTGACCGCCAGCATGAACGCCGATCCGCGTGCGCTGCTCGCCGAGTTCGTGCAGTCGCTGCGCGAGGAGAGCGCCGCGCTCGTCCGCGGCGACGCCGAGCTGGTCGCCGCCCTCGCGACGCGCAAGAACGATCTCCTGCAACGCCTCGCGCCGCTCGTCAACCACGACGGGACGCGCCTGCCGCGCGCCCTGGTCGAAGAGGCCAGGGATCTCAACGACCGCAATGCCCTGCTGCTCGCGCCGCGCCTGATCGCGACCCGCGCGCGCCTGGACGCACTGCGTCGTGCGGCCCAGCCGACGGTGTACGGCGCCGACGGCCGCGCGCAGTCGATCGGCAGCCCGTTTACGCGCACCTGAGGCGCGCGCCGCGCCTTGCGCCGGTGCGGACCATCCAACGCTCGCAGTTTGCCGTGCGGCTCGGAAGTGATCGCCGATGCGCAGGCCGCCCCAGTGGCGCCCGTGCACCGTGATCGGGGCCGACACGTCCTTCATGAGCACGAAGCGGCGCCGCCCATGTCGCGGCGGCAGGTCTGCAGCGGGAACCTGCTCGTGTTGCGCCCTGCGCCGAGGCCGATGCGGTCGTTGAAGATGCGCCGGTTCTACCAGTTCTTCAATTTGGCGCGCAGGCGGGCGACCGCCTGGCTGTGCAGCTGGCACACGCGCGACTCGGTCACACCCATCACGGCGCCGATCTCGCGCAGGTTGAGGTCCTGTTCGTAGTACATGCCCATCAGGAGCTTCTCGCGCTCCGGCAGGTCCTCGATCGCGCTGACCAGCGCGGTGCGGAAACGCTTGTCGCGCAGGATGTCGCCGGGGTCGGCACCATCGTCGGCGACGTGGCGCTCCAGGTAATCCTCGTCGTCGTCGGAAAACCCGATGTCCTCGAAGTAGACCAGCTGCGCGCCGCGCGCGTCGTTCAGCATTTCCTGGTATTCGGCGACCGGGACGCCGATCTCGCGTGCGATCTCGGCCTCGCTGGGCGCGCGCTTGAGCTTGCCCTCCAGCCGGTGGATCGCATTTTCGATATCGCGCTGGCTCTTGCGCGCCGAGCGCGGCAGCCAGTCGTTGGCGCGCAGCTCGTCCAGCATCGCGCCGCGGATGCGGCTCGCCGCGTAGACCTCGAACTGCGTGCCCTGCGATTCCTCGAAGCGGCCCAGCGCATCCATCAGGCCCATCATGCCGGCCTGGATCATGTCGTCCAGTTCGACGTTCGCGGGCAGCCGGGCGATCATCTGGTGCGCCAGCCGCCGGACCAGGGGCACGTATTGCTTGATCGCGTCCTGGCTCTGCGTGGTTCCGCGCGCCGTGTAGATGAAGGCCTCGTTCTTCAAAACGTCCTCGTCGTTTGCGGCCGTTGCAGGCGCGGCAGTTCCCACTCGCTCATGCTGCGTGCGACGCGCAGCCAGTCCGGCGCCAGCCGCGCCGCGCCGCCGAAGCGCAACTCGATCGCCAGCCGATCGGCGCAGGCCTGGGCCAGTTCTCGAAACAGCCTAGCGGCGGTATCCGCGTCCCAACCCGGGAAAAGCAGCCGAAAACCCGCAATGTCCGGCCCGTCGGCGAGATTCGCGAGCGCACGCAACATCCCGCTCCAGGCGGCACGCTGGCGCGGCACGAACGCGACCACCTCGCCGCGGCCCATGGCGTGCAGCAGCGGCGCGTGCGCCGGCTCCATCACCATCAGCACCAGGTCGGCGGCGCAGGGACCCTGCGCGAGCGCGGCGAGCGCGGTCATGAACTGCACCTCGGCACCGCGCGCGCGCGGCGCCGCGCGCGCAGCGGGCACGACGCTCAGTTCCGGACCCGCGTCGAGGCGCACCTGCTCCAGGCTGCACTCGCGCCGCAGCGCATGCAGCAGGTCGAAGCGCGCACGCAGTCCCAGGCTGGCGGCGATCTGCGCGCGGGTGCAGTCGAGCACCAGCGTGTGCTGGCCGCTGCGCGCGCACGCTTGCGCGAGGCGGACGATCGAGGCGACCTGTGCGGGGGTGCGGCCCGGATCGACCGGGATCGGCGCCAGCCGCGCCCGTGCGACGCCGAACAGCCTGCGGAGTCCCGCCGCCTGGTCGCTGCGGCGGGCACCGCGCTCATCCATGCGGCGCGCCGTGCGCGGCCACGTAGGGGGCCGGCACGCGCATCAACGCCGCTCCCTCGTCGTCGGCCAGTTCGAACGCCTGCGCAGCGGGCTTGAGGACGAGATGCGCGAGCAGCCTGCCGTTGGCCGCGTGCCAGTCTTCCGGAACGCGCTGCCCGTTGGTGAGGCCAAGCAGCGTCAGGCGATGGCGCAGCGAGACGTCGAGCGCGCCGCCGATGCGGGTGGCCTCGTCGAGCTTGGTGAGGATCGCACCGGCGCCCTCCTGCGCGCGCCAGGCACGCGCGGTTTCGTCGAGCGTCTCGGCGTGCGAGGCGCCGTTGAGCAGCAGCACGCGCTGGATCGGCCGCGTCGCCGTACCGGCACCGGCGAGCAGATCGAGCATCTCGGCGAGCCGCTCGTCGCGCTGCGAGACGCCGCAGGTGTCGATCAGCACGAGTCGCTTGTGGACCATCGTGGCCAGCAGTTCGCGCAGGGTCGGCGCGTCCTGCGCCAGGTGCACCGGCGTGCCGAGGATGCGGCCGTAGGTGCGCAGTTGCTCCGGGGCGGCAATGCGATACGAGTCGAGCGTGACGAGACCGAGCGCCGACGTGCCGTGGCGGACCGCGAAACGTGCCGCAAGCTTCGCCACCGTGGTCGTCTTGCCGACGCCCGTCGGACCGACGAGGGCGAAGATCTGTCCCGGCGTCGCCGGCGTGCCCGCACGCTCGACGATGCCGTGGGCGGCCTCGGCGCAACGGATATTGTGCGCGAGCACTTCGTGCAGCCACGCTTCGGCCTGGCCGGCATCGCCGCTCCGTGGCGCGTGCGCCGCGATTCGGCGCGCCACCTCGACCGAAAATCCAGCGGTCAGCAGGCGCGTCTTGACGCGCGTCGCGTGCGAGTCCGGTGTGGCCGCGTCCGGTGCGGGCTTCGCGGCGAGCGTAGCGATCTGCTCGCGCAGGACCTCGCGCATCGACTGCAATTCGGCGAACAGGCGTGCCTCGACCGGCGCGGGCGCCGACTGCACGGGCACGATGGGCACGGCGGGCGCCATCGGCGCTTGCTGCGGTTGCGGCGCCGAAGGCGCGACGGCGGCTTCGACCGGCGTATCCCACGACCAGGCTGCGGACGGGACCGGCGTTTCGATCACCGGCGCGGCGGCGGGCGCGACCGGTACCGCCGCAACGACGGGGGCCGGCGCCTGCGCGGCAGGCGTCGCCGGCGGCTCGGCGCGCACCGGTTGCGGCGCGCGCGCCCTCTCGGCAGCGGCCTGGACCGAGGCTTCACGCAGGCGGGCAGCCGTCGCGATCGGTGCGGCTTGTGATCGCACGGGCAGCGAGGGCACCGGCGCATGCCCGGTGGCGATCGGCTCGGGTCCGGGTTCCGGCACGGCGTCGGCCACGACGACCGGCGCGGGAGCCGGCGGCGGCATCACGGGTTGCGGCGCCGGCGTCGCCTGCACCGGCGCGGGCGGTTGCGCGGGCAACTGCGCGGCCGGATCCGGCTCGAGCACGATGTCGATCGGCGGCGCGAGCTGCACCGGGTGCACGACGCGTGCGGGACGGCGGCGGAACACGGCCGGATCGGCAGCCGGCGCGGCGGTCTCGATCTGCAGCGCGCGATGCGATTGCGGCAGGGTCGTGGCCGCCTGTGCGCGCGCCGGGCGGGCAAGCGCGCGCGCGCGTTCGGTCTCGCGCGGTACCGCGCCAGCGTCGAATTCCTCCTCTTCGATGCCGGCGACGTCGTGATACATCGCGACGCCGGCGGCGCGCGTGTTGCCTCCGAACGCGGGGTCCTTCGGCGCCGGGCGGGCGGGCGTTGCGCGCACCGCGCGTGGCGCAGGCGGCGCGTCGACCTCGGCGTGCATCTGGCGGCGCACGAAGTCCTCGAACGCCTCGATCTTCGGCCGCGGGTTGCCGGCCGGCTCGCGCGCCGGACCGGCGGCGCGTGTTTCGCTGCGCTCGACCAGTGCTTCGACCGCGTCCGGTGCGGCGGCGAGGATTTCGATCCGGTTGCCGGCGCGCCGGTTGGCGATGATGACCGCGTCGTCGCCGAGTTCGCGGCGCACCTGGATCATCGCCTCGCGTGTGGTCGGCGCGACGAATTTTCTGATTGCCATGAGAACCCCCCCTCGCCGCGCGCCCGCTCGGGGGGCGCGCTCTATCGACAAAGGATCGCCCGAGCTTGAATACCGCAATCGCGGGAAAAGGGCCGAGCGGGGGGTGACCTCTTGCCCTTTGCGCGCAACAGGATGCGGTGCACCGGCACCCGTGCGTTACGCGCTGGCGCCGCCGAGTACGGTGCTGACGCGGATCGTGCTCGTTTCGGGCACCTCGGCGTGACCGAGCACGCGCAGGCGCGGCGCCGCGCGCCTGAGCAGGCGCATGAGCGGCACCCGCATCTTGTCGGGGACCAGCAGCGTGGGCGCAAGGCCCATGTCCTCCTGGCGTTTCATGGCGGCGGCCGCGCCCCGCTGCAGCAGATCCACCAGCCCCGGCTCGACGGCGACGCTGTCGCCGCCCAGCGAGGTCGCGAGCACCTTCTCCAGTTCCGGATCGAGCGCGATCACCGCCAGTTCGCGTGTCGAGCCGAACAGCGACTGCGCGATCGTCGCGCGCAGCGCGGCGCGCACGTGCGCGGTCAGCTCGGCGACATCGGTGGTGCGGTTGCCGGCGTCGGCGAGCGTCTCGACGATCGTGCGCAGGTCGCGGATGTGCACGCCCTCGTCGAGCAGGTTCTGCAGGATCCGCTGCAGCGACGACAGCGGGATCAGTTTCGGCACCAGGTCGTCCATCAGCTTCGGCGCGAACCTGCCTGCGTGATCGATCAACGCCTGCGTCTCGGCGCGGCCGAGCAACTGGCCGGCATGCGACAGCAGAAGATGGTTGACGTGGGTCGCCACCACGGTGGCGCAGTCGACCACGGTGTAGCCGAGCACCTGCGCCGACTCGCGGTTGCGTGCGTCGATCCAGGTCGCCGGCAGGCCGAAGGCGGGGTCCTTGGTGCTCGCGCCCTCGAGCCGTTGCGTGATACCGCCCGGATTGATGGCAAGCCACATGCCGTTGAACGCCTCGCCCTCGCCGATGACCACGCCCTTGAGCAGCACGCGATACGCGGACGGCTTGAGCTCGAGGTTGTCACGGATGTGCACCGGGGGCGGCAGGAAACCGATGTCCTGGGCAAATTTCTTGCGGATCGCCTTGATGCGCTTGAGCAGTTCGCCGTCCTGCCCCTGGTCGACCAGCGGAATCAGGCGATAGCCCACCTCCAGCCCGAGCGTGTCGAGCGGAACGACGTCGTCCCAGGTCGCTTCGGTCGACGGCGCTGCCACCGCCGCGGCGGCTTTCGGCGCCGCGGCGGCCGCACGTGCGCGTTGCGCGAGCACCCACGCCGCGTAGCCGCAGCAGGCCGCGAGCAGCAGGAACACGAACCACGGCATGCCCGGGATGACGCCGAGGATGCCGAGGATGGACGCGGTCACGCCGAGCACGCGCGGCTTGACGAACAGCTGGTTCATCATCTGGCCGCCGATGTCGTCGGATTCCTTGCCGACCCGTGCGACGATCAGGCCGGCGGCGATCGAGATCACCAGCGAGGGAACCGACGCGACCAGGCCGTCGCCCACCGACAGCAGCACGTAGTTGTTGATCGCCTGCGCGAGCGGCAGCCCGTGCTCGAGCATGCCGATCGCCAGTCCGCCGATCACGTTGATGAAGAGGATCAGGATGCCGGCCACCGCGTCGCCGCGCACGAACTTGCTGGCGCCGTCCATCGCGCCGTAGAAGTCCGCCTCCTCGGCGACTTCCGCGCGGCGCCGCTTCGCTTCCTTGTCGTCGATCACGCCGGCGTTCAGGTCGGCGTCGATCGCCATCTGCTTGCCCGGCATCGCGTCCAGGGTGAAGCGCGCCGCGACCTCGGCGATCCGGCCCGCGCCCTTGGTCACGACGACGAAGTTGATCACCACCAGGATCGCGAACACGATCAGGCCGACCGCGAAGTTGCCGCCGATGACGAAGTGGCCGAACGCCTCGATCACCTTGCCGGCCGCGTCCGCGCCGGTATGGCCCTGCATCAGCACCGCGCGCGTCGAGGCGATGTTGAGCGACAGGCGCATCAGCGTCGTGAGCAGCAGCACGGTCGGGAACGCCGCGAACTCCAGCGGCTTGCGCGTGTAGACCGCCACCATCAGCACGATCAGCGCGAGCGCGATGTTGAACGTGAAGAGAAGATCGAGCAGGAACGGCGGCAGCGGCAGGATCATCATGGCGAGCACCATGAGAACCAGCAGCGGCACCGCCAGCGCGCGCCACGGCACGGCACGCAGCATCGGGTGGTTGAAGGCGGCGGCGAGGGAGTTCATGCGCAGCTACTTGCGGCGGTCATGCCGTCGCGAGGGGTTCGAGCGGGTCCATGCCGGGCGGCACCTCGATGTCGCGCGGTTCGGCCGGACGCGGGCCGGCACCGCGCGCGTGCCGCTGCAGCTGGAACACGTACGCCAGCACCTGCGCCACCGCTGCGTACAGCGGAGCGGGGATCTCGGCACCGATCTCGACGTGCTTGAACAGCGCGCGCGCGAGCGGCGGCGCTTCGAGGTGCGGCACGTTCGCCGCGGCCGCGAGCTCCCTGATCGTTGCCGCCACTGCATCGGCGCCCTTGGCGACCACGACCGGCGCGCGATGGCGTCCCTCGAGATACTTGAGCGCGACGGCGAAGTGGGTCGGGTTGGTGACCACCACGTCGGCCTTCGGCACCGCGGCCATCATGCGCTTGCGCGCCATGTTGCGCTGGGCACTGCGGACGCGCGCCTTCAGGTGCGGATCGCCCTCCGATTCTTTCTGCTCGCGCTTCGCCTGTTCCGGCGTCATGCGCAGCTGCTTGCGATAGTTGAAGATCTGCACCGGCACGTCGATCACGGCCGCCGCCGCCAGCGTCGCAACCAGGAGCAGGAACGCCACGCCGGCCATCGTGCCGAAGTGACCGAGCCCGACGCCGAGGTTCATCTGCGCCAGCGACGCGAACTCCTCGACGTGCGACGAGATGTAGCCGAAGCCCACCGCGCCGAGCAGCACCGCGACCAGCAGGACCTTGCCGAGTTCCAGCAACGCGAGCAGCGAGAACATGCGGCCGAAGCCCTTCATCGGGCTCATGCGGTCGAAACGCGGCACCGCCAGTTGCGGCGCGAACAGCCATCCACCGATGGCAAGCGGCGCGGCGATCGCGGCGGCTAGCAGGATCAGCAGCACCGGGGCCACCGCGCGCAGCCCTTGCAGTGCAAGTTCGCCGAGGCGCGCGGTCATGCGCGCCGGGTCGCGGACGCTCGCGGCGTCGAAATCCAGCCCGCGTGCCAGCAGCGAGCGCAGATCCGCCAGCAGCGGATCGGCCAGCAGGAACAGCCCGAGGGCGGCGCCGCCGAGCAGCAGCATGTGCGCGAGATGGCGCGAGCGCGGTACCTGTCCTTCGCGGCGCGCTTCCTCCAGCCGTCGCGCAGACGGTTCTAGGGTGCGTTCCTGGGCTGAGGAGTCGGAATCGGCCATTGGCGTGCGGCGTGGGTCGAAGCGCGCGCGCCAGCGGCTCGCGGCACCCTCGGTTGTCCGAAGGATTATTCGGAGCCGCAGTCCGGCCGATACGTCGAATATCGGCCGTGTCTTTGCTTACTTTAGGCCCGCCCGGGCCCGTCACGGCGATCCGCCGAACCTTCGAATTGACCCCAGGCGATCCCGCATTTTTTTGCGCGCCACTCTCAAGAGCGATTCAGAAGCGCCGATTCCTTACGCAAGCAGGGACAACTCGGCCACGCCACGAGTGGCGATTTCAGGAGCGTGCAGTGACGCGTACGGAACTGGTGAAACGACTCGCGCAGCACGCCACCAAGCCGCTCACCCCGGAAGCGCAGGCGAACGACTTCGACGGCGGCATGCACCAGCCGGTGGACCCGGTCGAGGCGCCTGCGCCCGCCGCGCCGATCCGCCCGAGCGGTGACCTGTTCGTCTGGTTCGAAAACACCGCCGCGCGGCGCGAACACGGCCGGCGCGGCATTGCCGGCCTGCCCGAGTCGCTGCTGCCGTTCGACAGCCGGATGCGCGTCATCGAGCGGCGTTATGCCGAAGGTCACCTGCATCTTCTCTCGGCCGTGCGGCTGCGTTGCAGCGAGCGCCAGGGCGAGCGCATCGCCGCGATCTACACCGCCGCGCTTTCCGTCGGGACCGTCGCCTGGATCGGGACCGGACGCCAGTACGAGATGGCGTGGCACGAGATGTTCCCGCAGGGTGCGGATCAGCCCGCGGGCCCCGGCAACGCGACAGGCGAAGCCTGCGGTACGTAGTCGGACCCGGTACTCGAGAGCGGAGCGATGCAACGCCCAGCTGCCCTCGATAGCCCGACAAGCGCACCATCGGCCGTCGTTTCGACCGATGGCGAACTCACGCGCCCCAGCCTGTGCCGCGGGTTCGCGGACCGCCGCCACTGACCTCGTAACCGCCTCAGGCCGTCTGTAACAACGCCTCGCAAATGCGCTCGGCGGCGCGGCCGTCGCCGAACGGGTTCGCATCGGCGCGACAGCGCATCGCGGCATGCCCCACGCGGTCGAACGTGAGCGCGTCGAACGTCCGGCCGATCGAGTCGACGTCGTCCCCCGCCCGCCGCGCGTATCCCGCGGCGACGATGTCGGGGCGGGGATTGGCAGCGCCGCACACGAGGATCGGCACGCCCATCGCGACCGCTTCCTCCTGCAAGGTGCCCGAGTCGGCGAGCGCGACCCAGCTCGCCTTCAGCGTCGCGATCAGCGTCGGGAACTCCATCGGTGCCGTGACCAGCAGGCGGGTCGAGGAAAACGGATCGAGCCGCGCGAGATGCGCCGCCACCGCACGCGCAACGAGCGTCTTTTCCTCCACCGGCCACACGACGGCGATGTCCGCGTGCTCGTGCATGAGGCGGGCGATCGCACCGGCGAGATTCTCGCTGCCGGCGCCGGCGCTCGTGTGCCCATGCGCGGCCACCAGCACGATACGGAAGCCGGCGTGCGCCGCGATGAAATCCTGCACGTCGGCGTCGACCAGGTCGCCGCCAGCCTGCAGGCGGTTCGCGGCGAGGCGGATAGCATCCACGACCGTGCTGCCCGTGACGACGACCGCCGACTCGTCGATGCCTTCGCGCAACAGGTTGGCGCGCGCCTGTGCGGACGGAGCGAAGTGGACCGCTGCCACGCGCGCGATCAGCTCGCGGTTCCTTGCCGTAAGTCGCGGCGCGCGTGGGCGCATCCCCGCCTCGACGTGGCCCGCGGCCATGCCTGCGAAGGACGCAGCGGCCGCGCCGGCCAGCGCGCCGAGCGAATCGCCGTGCACGAGCACCGCACGCGGCCGGACGTATTCGAGCACCTCGCCGACGCGCGCGAGCAACTCCCCGGCCAGATGCGCAAGGCGGCCGGGCGGCTGCATCAGCACCACCTCGCATTCCGGACGCATCGCGAAGAAGCGATAAAGCGGCCACGCCGTCGCCTCGTCCTGGCCGGTATGCAGCACGCAGACGCGTTCGCCCGCCGCTCGCAGTGCGCGGTACACGGGCGCAAGTGCGACGATCTCGGACGGCGTGCCCGTGCACAGCAGTGTCGGGGCATCGCCCGGAGGCAGGGCGTCGGGCATGGGATAGCTCCGCGTCGGGTGGACGGGCGACGAACCTCTAGGCCACCCGCTTGATGCTCGCCACCTTGCGGTTCTCGGCATCGATCTGGTTGATGTACCGCTGCAGCATCACGCGTGATGCGGGCGGCATCTCGACGAACTCGCAGCCGCAGCGGCGCGCCTTTTCGTCTTTCGGCACCGGGTCCACGTGGCGCACCGTCAGGCTGACGCCGATCGAACCGACACCCGGCAGGTCGAGATAGCAGTTTTCGATCAGCTTGCCCGTCGGCAGGTCGAATTTCTGCGGATACGTCATCACTGCCATGCCGCCGACCGAGAGGTCGAGCACGCGCAGCGATTCGTACTGCTTGCCGTCCTCGCCGTAAGGCACCAGGCACTTCGCCGGCTTCGACATCGGCGGGCGCACGCGGAAGAAGTCGCGCCGCTGCAGGCGCAGCAGCGACTCCGGCAGCCTGATGCGGAATGCCGGCCGCGCGTCGTGTTCCGTGGCCTCGGCCAGGCGGGCGACGAATTGAACCTTGATGTGATCGAGGAAACCGACGAACACGATGTGCTTGGACGCGAGCAGCCGCTTCTGCGCAATCGGGTCGACCGCGCTGTCGAGGATCACCTCCTCGAAGTCGCCGTTCACCGCGAGCACCACGGTGACCAGGAAACCGGGATCGCCGTCGAAGTACGCGGTCAGCAGCACGCCTTCTTCGGCCAGGTTGCTCAGCATCGCCGCGATCTCGACGCGCGAGTAGACCGCGAAGCGCTCCAGCTCCGGCGATTCGGGTTCGGGAAACGGCGAGGTCATGCCCATCGTGGTTCCTTCAATGGCCCTGCGGAAGCGGCGCCGCGCGCCGTTCGATGCGATAGACCCACGCCAGCACCTCCGCCACCGCGATATAGAGTTCTGGCGGAATGTGCTGGTCGAGGTCGACTTGCGTGAGCAGGCGCGCCAGCTCGCGCGATTCGTGGACGGGCACGCCGGCGGCACGCGCCCGTTCGATGATTTCATCGGCAACCGTGCCCTGACCTTTAGCCACCACGCGGGGCGAGCGATGGCGGCGCGCGTCCTTGTCCTCGTAGGCGAGCGCGGCGGCGTGGCGGCGCGGCGGCGGGGCGTCGGTCACGCGGCCTCCTCGGCGCCGACGGTCTGCAGCAACACCGGCCGCAGGCCGCGCGCAGTGAGTGCGGCCGCGAATTCCGGCAGCGCCTGTTCGAACTCGCCGCGCGCCGCGCCGGCGCCGCGGCTTGCGATCGTCGCCGCGACCGCTTCGCCGGCGAGGCGCAGGCGGATCTCGGTCGAGCCGAGGCGCGGCAGGTCGAGCTTCAGGCGCGCGACAAAAACCGGGGTCGATTCGGCGGCCGGGCCGTTGTGTCCATCCGGAAGTACCTGCGGATCGCGCGCGAGTTCGAGCAACATCGGCTGCCCGGCCCAGGCCGGGCCGGAGAGCGCGATCGCCTGTTTTTGCAGCACGTCGAGTTGCACACTGGTGCGTGCATCGGCGATCTCGGGATCGGCCAGCATGCCGCGCGCGAGTCGCTGCGCTTCGCCTTGCACCGCCTCCACGCTGCGGTCGCCGCGCAGCGCCTGCGCGACGTGCGCTTCGAAGAAGACGCCGCTGCCGCTCACGCGCGCGGCGAGGCGATCGGCAGTCTGGCCCTGAAAACGCGGGTCGAACACCGGCTCCTCGTAGGCGACGGTTTCGCCGGCATCGTTGCGGGCGGCACGCGGCGTGCCCGCGGCCGCGAGCTGGTTCGCCACCGTCGCGCTGGCGACGGCGTCTTCGCCGGCAGCAGCAAGCACCAGCGCCTGCGTCGCCAGCTGCAGCGGCGCGTTCGCCGCGGGCGGCGCGCCGCCCGCATTGGCGCTCGCGGGTGGCGCCGAATCGGACTCACCGCCTGACAGCAGCGCAATCAATGCATCGCGCAGCGCCGGTGCGAGCACGAATTGCCGGCCGGCGAGGTCGATGCGCGCCGGACCCGGACCGGCCGGCAGGATCAGTGTCGCCCGGGCGTCGGCGGCCGCGGACCGGACTTCGTTCGCGAGGTCCGGGCTTATCTCCGCAAGGGTGGCGCGCCCGTCGAGCAACGAGCCGACCAGGCGCAGAGAGACCACGATCCGGTCGTCGCGTGGACCGATCGGTGCACCGGGGCGCAGGATTGCGGCCGCGATGGCTCCGAGGTCCATGTCGGCTCAGCTCCTGCGTGAATCGGTGCCGCCGGCGCGCCGGGGTTCGATCATGCGCTCCAGCTGCTGCAGCCACGGCTCCGCGCGGCGCCGCACCTGCGCGTCGTTGGCGAGGATGGCGCGCAAGAGCTCGATGCGGCGGCGCTGCTCGGCGGCACCGAGCGGCTGCGAGCGCGCCACCTTCGTCAGGCGCGCGATCTGCTCGCGGCAACGCTCTTCCAGCCGGGCCACTTCGTCCCAGTCGTCATCGTGGGCCGCGGCCAGCATGAGCCGGCTCGTGGCCGCGATCGCCTCGTAACACCGGATCAGCGCCGGCACGGGCGCGAGGTTGCCGGCCAGTCGTCCATCGTCCGGGGGCGCCATGGTGTTTGTTCTTCGCTGCGCCGGCGCATCAGACCGTCGCGTTCAGACGGCGTCCCGGCGCCTTCGCATCGGGCGCCTCCGGCACGGTCGCCGCCGCTGCGCTCCCGCCGATCCGCGCCCAAGCGTCGCGCAGATCGCCGAGCAAACCGGTGACCTCCGCGAGCGCCTTGCTGTCGTTGCGCAGGTTCGCCTGCAACAGGCGCATCGTGGCGTAGTCGTACAGGCTGGCGAGCTGCTGCGCGAGCGCGCCGCCGGCGCGCCGGTCGAGGCTCGCTTTCAGGCCCTCTTCGACGATGCGCGCGGCCTTGCCCAGCGCCTGGCCCTTTTCGAGCACACGACCCGCGGCCATGTGCCCCTGCGCCTGTTTGAGTGCTTCGAGCGCGCCGTCGAACAGCATCGATACGAGGGTGTGCGGATCGGACACGCCGACGCCGGTATCGACGCTGACGCGCTGGTACGCCTTGACGCCGAATCCACCCATGATCGTCGCGCTCGATCCGATTGCTATGAGTGTTTATCGGAGTCGAAGGGCTTCGGGTTGAGTCGGATAAGCGGGCGGATTTCCTCCGGCGGCAGCCGCGCACTCGCGCACGACGGCCGCGAGCGATGCGCCTATCCGGTCTTGACCTGCAAGCCCGCCAGCGCGCTCGTGAGCTGCGCCATCTGCTGCTGCCGCGTCGAAAGCAGCGCATCGAGGGCGCTGTATTGAGCCGTCAGGCGCTGCTGGGTCAGGGCCAGCTGGGACTGCATGGCCGTGACCTGGTCGTTCATCTGGCTGATCGATGTCTGCAACCCCTGCTCGCGGGCATCGAGCAGGCCGTCCGGCGCAAGGATTGCGCTCAGCTGCTGGCTCAGCTGTACGGCGAACCCGTTGTCGGTGCCCCGGGCACCGCTGGCCGCGACGTTGGTGAAAAGCTGCGTGACCTGGCCGGGGTTGGAGGTGAGCGCCGCACTGAGCTTGCTGCTGTCGAGAGAGAGCGTTCCGTCGGCCTGGAACGAGATGCCTATCTGCGACAGATACGTATACCCGTTGCCGGCGACGTTGGTCATCGCGCCGGTAACGATGCTGCGCACCTGGCCCTGCAGCTGGCGCGTGGTCGACTCGCCGTTGAGGACCGCGGCCGTCTGCGAAGACGGGTCGTACTTGGTCAGGTTGTCGATCGTCGTCTCGAGCGAGTTGTAGGCGGTGACGAACGCCTGCACGTTGCTCGCGACCGCATTGGTATCGAGATCGACCGAAATCTCGGAGTCGACGGTGGTCCCGGGCGGCGAGCCGGCCGGAGGCTGCTGCGTGAGCGACAGCGTGACGCCGGGAATCGCATCGGTGATCGTGTTGCTGGACGAGGTCAGCGGGAGCCCGTTGACCGAGTACGAAGCGTCCTGTGCCGTTTGAGTCGTGGTGAACGAAAGGCCGGTCAGTCCGGGATCGGCCGTCACCTGGAACCCGTTCGCCGAGCCCGTTTGCGTGGAGGTGAGCACGAGGCGCACCTGTCCTCCGTCGCTGACCAGCGAGGCGCGCACCGACGTATTGGCCGCGTTGATCTCGTCGACAGCCTGGTTCAGCGTGCCGGGCCCGCTCGCCCCGCCGAGGCTGACGCTTGCGAGCACGGTGCTGCCGTCGGCGCTCGTGATCGTCAGCGAGCCGCTGCCGATACTGGTATCGGCGGTTGCCACCGCCGCCGAGGCGGTGGATTGGGCACGCGCAAGCTGGCTCACCGACACCGCATAGCGGCCGCTCGCCGCGCCGGTCCCGGCAACCGCGCTGGTGCCGTTGCCAGCCACGGTCGCCTTGCCCACCGTGAACGCGGAGCTCTGGCGCAATGTGTTGATGGCGGTCTGCAGCGAGGAAACGGCACTCTGGACCTGGCCGTATGCGGTGAGCACCGCCTGGGTGTTGCTCTCCTTCTGCTGCAGCTGCGTGAGCGGCTGGCTTTCGACCTGCATCAATTGGCTGACGATGCCGCTGACGTCGATCGATCCGCTGCTGCTCGTGCTGCTCGTGCTGCTGGTCCCGCTGATGCTCATATCCTCTCCGCGCTGGTCCCGCTCTCAGGCTTGGACCTTGACGATCTTGCCGGGGCCTCCGCCCTGGGTGATCGCTTGTGCGATTGCCAGAGCTTCCTTGCTCGGTACCTGGCGCAGCACCTCGCGGGTATTTCGATCGATGAGCTTAACCACGACGATTCCGGTCTCATTGTCCAATTGGAAGCTCAATTCACTGTCTATTTGCTTCAGCTGCTCGTTCGCCGCGGCGACCGCCTTTCCTGCGTCGGTCGCCTGGGTCTCGTGATCAGCACTTGGCTGCTGCCCCGGGGCGGGGGGCGCGGAACGCGCATCGCGGCGGGCGGTTTGCCTGGCGTTCGAGTTGACTTGCCCGGTGGGCTGAACAGTGAGGTCGGCAGGCATGGCGGCTGCCCTCCGGAAAAATTCTGAACTTGTACGTCTTTTCGGCCGATCGACGCGTCGACTTTAGAGTGCGGCGCGGGTAATCCCGTCTTCCGGCGGGGTATGCGCCGCGGTGTCAGCCCGCGTCACAAAGCAGGAAGGGGCCGAAGCCCCTTCCTGCTCGCCGCGGCGAGCGTTGCGACGCCGGGCGCTTCTGGTTTGCGATTGCGCGACTACTTCAACAGGGCGAGCACGTTCTGGGGTTGGGCATTCGCCTGTGCCAGCATCGCCGTGCCAGCCTGCTGCAGGATCTGGTCGCGCGTCAGCTCCGCCGTCTCCGCGGCAAAGTCGGTGTCCGTGATGCGGCTGCGAGCAGCGGTCTGGTTCTCGACGTTGATCTGCAGGCCGTTGACGACCGACTCGAAGCGGTTCTGCGTGGCACCGTACAGCGCACGCTGGCCGTTGATCGTGTCGAGGGCCGTGTCGACCAGGCCGATCGCCGCCGAGGCGCTCGCTTGTGACGTGGAGATATCGGCGCCGGTCACGGCGGTGATCGCGGCGTTGTTGTCGAGCTGAGTGGTCGTCACGCTGATCGTGTCGGTCGCGTTCGCGCCGACCTGGAACTGCTGCGCCCCGGCGTCGGCACCGAGGATGGCGAGTCCGTTGAACTTCGTGTTCCCAAGTTCACGAGTGATTTCCGCGCCGAGTTGCGCGAATTCCGCCTGCAGGTTGGCGCGGTCGCCAGCGCCGTTGGTCTGGTTGGCCGACTGCACCGCCAGTTCACGCATCTGCTGCAGCATGTCGCCGACCGTGCCGAGCGCACCGTCAGCAACCTGCGACATGGAGATGGCGTCGTTGGAGTTGCGGATCGCGACGTTCATGCCGTTGATCTGCGCCGTCATACGCTGGGAGATCGCGAGACCGGCCGCATCGTCCTTCGCGCTGTTGATGCGCAGGCCCGACGACAGGCGCTGGACTGCGGTCGCCATTGCCGACTGGGACGCGTTCAGGTTGCGTTGCGCGTTCAACGACATGAGATTGGTGTTGATGATTGCGGGCATTTCTGGCTCCTTTCCTTCTCTCTCGAATAGCAGCCGCTTCTTCGCAGGCTTGCTGACCTTTTTGCGGAGCGGCTGTCCTTGAGACATCCGTCGCCACGCGTTCCGGTTCCTTCAGGTACTCGTTCGGCGCCGCGTTAGGTTGCTTATCGGGACTGGTCGCGGCGAACTTTAGGAAACCGCGGAATCACGAACCGCGCTGTCGATAGAACGATCGGATGAGTAGGGCCGCGAAACACGGCCAATCCATAGGCGCGAAGGCGCGCTCTATCGGAGAGAGCGCGGCGCGCGGGAGGCGTGGAACAAATGATCCGAGCGCGGGCACGGCTGGGGTTCGCACTATTTTTTACGTCGCGGTCGTTGCGTGCGATGCCGGGCGAAGACGGAGTCTGCTGATTCTCCGCGTCTGGTCGATGTCGTGCGCAGAGGCTTCAGTCCATTCACTCCATTTTGTATTTGTCATACCGGGCACTGCTCTGGTTACCAATACGGAGCCAGCTCTCGGCCGCGCGGGACAACGAAGCCGGCGCCGCGGATGACGAGCGCCGCCGCGGTTTCCACGCCAGAGGACCAAAAAAAGCGCGCCGGGGACCGAAGTCGCCACGGCGCGCAGGGCGGGGGAGAAAACCTTCCCGTGTTGCTCTAGCCGGTTCTCGTTGGTGCGGTTTCCACGTTCGCTCCGCTTTGTGCCGCGTCGTCGAACGTCGCTTCTCCTTTTCTGCGTGCATTGATCGGCTTGCCACCGCCGAACTTGAGCTGACCCGCCCGGACGCGTTCGTGAGCACAAAGTCCTGATCCGAGGATGAAAAAGCACGTGTAGGAAAAAGCCTTACACGCCGGCTAGGCGCGCATCCGACACGTGCTTTGGGCAGGTCCCGCTTCAACGGGACCCCTGCGTTGCACACAATGGCGCCACTTCGCAACGCAATTCGGGCGATTCAAAGCGCCCACAAACTGGAGGTTAGGAAATGAGCAACGTCGCATTCCCCAACGAGCAGCTGCTGGAAGAGGTGCGCGAGGTCAACCTCGCCTACCTGGTGCTCGCGCAACACATGATCCGTGCCGACAAGGCCCAGGCGATGTACCGCCTCGGCATCGCGGAGGAAGTGGCGAGCATCATCGACCAGCTGACGCCCTCGCAACTGATGAAGATCGCGGGCGCGAACCAGCTCATCTGCCGCTTCCGCTTCGACGACGACATGGTGTGGAACCTCCTGACGAGCCACTCCAAGGCGCGCGCCAGCGGCACCGGCGCCGTCGCGGGATTGCACGCGAACATCGTGATGGCCGGCCAGATCGCCGACGTCGGCAACTGATCCACGGCGACCGACGACCGGAGAGGGGTCATGCGAATCAAGAGCATCGTCACCGAGAGCAAGCAGATCCAGCGCGCCATCGCGCTGATCAAGCTGGGCGCGCGGCTGCAGGTCCTGGAGAGCGAGACCGACCTGTCCTACGAGCGCCTGCTGCGGCTGTACAAGGAAGTCCAGGGCGAATCGCCGGCGCGCGGCATGCTGCCGTTTTCGACCGACTGGTTCATGACCTGGCAGCCGAACATCCACTCGTCGCTGTTCCTGAACATCTACGAGTACCTGAACAAGACCACCGAACTCGAAGAGATCGACGCCATCATCAAGGCCTACGAGCTCTACCTCGAGCAGATCAAGGCGCAGAACCTGGAGCCGCTGCTGTCGGTGACGCGCGCCTGGCGCCTGGTGAAGTTCGTCGACGCCGGCATGGTCACCCTGACGCCGTGCTGCAAGTGCAGCGGCAAGTTCGTCACCCACACGTACGAGCTGACCAAGAACTACGTCTGCGGCCTGTGCGAGCCCCCGGCGCGCGCCGGCAAGGGCAAGGGTGTCGCTCGCAAGGACGAGGAGCTCGTGCACTGAGCGAACAGGTTTACGCCGGCGGCGCGCCGCAGCCGTCGGCTTGAGTTGGACGCGGCGTTTCCTCCTTTTCTCCTCCGACCTTCGCCCGGCCTCACCGCCGGGCGCTTTTTTTGCGCGTCCGCCTGCGTACGCCTGCGGCTCGGACGCGGATTTACGCGGATCCACGCGGACAAGGCACTGTCATCCTGCGCGCAGTGAAGGATCTCGATCGATGCGCGGCCGGTCTGTCATTCACCCTCGAATCGCCGAACTCCCCGTCAATCCACGCCCAATCCATCGATCACCCGATTTCGCCCCCTCGCACGCGGTAAGCCGGGCCATCCGCCGTTCAAGTTAGGCCGTTGCGGTGCCGTAACCCGGTGGAGCGATGCAGTCATCGGCAGCAGCGCGGCCTCAAGATCGCGCGCGGACCGCAAGGGCAAAGGGGAATGTTCGTCATCATTGGTTACGTGCTGGTGCTGGGTTGCGTGTTCGGCGTGTACGCCCTCACGGGCGGCAACATTCCGATCGTCGCCCACGCGGCGCCTCATGAGCTGGCGGTCATCAGCGGCGGGGCCATCGGCGCGTTCATCGTCGCCAACCCGACCAAGACGCTGAAGGCGGTCGTCGGGTCGCTGCCCAAGCTGCTGCAGGGCTCGAAGTACACCAAGGCGCGCTACATGGCGCTGATGGCGCTGCTCTACGACATCCTCTCCAAGGTGCGCAAGGAAGGGATGATGGCGATCGAGGCCGACATCGAGGACCCGCACAAGAGCCCGCTGTTCCAGAAGCACGCCACGGTCGGCAACGACCACCACCTGACCGAGTTCGTCTGCGACTACCTGCGCATGATGGTCTCCGGCAACATGAATCCGCTGGAGATCGAGAACCTGATGGACCAGGAGATCGATACCCACCATCACGAGGGCATGGTGCCGGCGCTCGCGATCCAGACCATGGGCGACGGCCTGCCGGCATTCGGCATCGTGGCCGCGGTGCTCGGCGTGGTGAAGACGATGGCGTCGGTCGGACGGCCGCCGGCGGAACTGGGCGCGATGATCGCCTCGGCCCTGGTCGGCACGTTCCTCGGCATCCTGCTCGCGTACGGCTTCGTGAGCCCGCTCGCCAAGCTGCTCGAGGCGAAGTGCGACGAGGCGACCAAGGAACTCCAGTGCGTCAAGGCGACCTTGCTCGCGAGCCTGCAGGGTTATGCGCCCGCGGTCGCGGTGGAATTCGGTCGCAAGGTGCTTTATTCGACCGAGCGCCCCAGCTTCACCGAGCTGGAAAAGCACGTGAAGCAGAAGCGCTAGTGCCGGGAGACAACGATGGCAACCGCCGGCGAAAAAACCAAGTCGACAATCATCATCAAGCGCATCAAGAAGGGCGCGCACGGCCACCACGGCGGCGCCTGGAAGATCGCCTACGCCGACTTCGTCACCGCGATGATGGCGTTCTTCCTGCTGATGTGGCTGCTCGGCTCGACCACCAAGGGCGACCTGAAAGGCATTGCGGATTTTTTCGCCTCCCCCCTGCAGGTGGCGATGACAGGCGGCTCGGGCGCCGGCGACGCGAACTCGGTGATCCAGGGCGGCGGTGCCAGCCTCACCGACCAGACCGGACAGGTCAGGCGCGGCAACGACGAAGAGAAGAAGAAACGCCGCCAGCAGCGCGAGCGCGAGGAACGCGCACGCATGGAAGAGCTAAAGCTCAAGATGGAAGGCGCGCTCTTCGCCAACCCCAAGCTGGCCGACTTGCGCAAGCAGATCCGGGTCGAGGTCACCCCCGACGGCCTGCGCATCCAGATCGTCGACGACTTCAACCGCCCGATGTTCGCGCTCGGCGGCGCGCAGGTGCAGCCGTACATGCGCGATCTCCTGCAGGAGATCGGCAAGGTGCTGAACCAGGTCGACAACAAGATCGCGCTGTCGGGCCACACGGACGCCACCGTGTACGCCGGCGGCGATCGCGGGTATTCGAACTGGGAGCTGTCGGCCGACCGCGCCAACGCCTCGCGCCGCGAGCTCGTCGCCGGCGGCATGGACCCGGCCAAGATCGTGCGCGTGGTGGGGCTGGCCGACTCGAACCTGCTGGTCAAGGACGACCCGAAGAATCCGCTCAACCGGCGCATCTCGATCATCGTCATGAACAAGATCGCCGAGGAGCGCATGAACCAGGCCGGCGGCGAAATCGAAGCGGGCAGGCTGGACGAGGTCAAGGAGTCGCTCCCGTCCGAGCCGCACGCCGCGGCCCCAGCCGGCGAACAGGCTGGCGCGGTTGCCGCCGTCGCCCCGCCGACGGCCGCGACGGGGCCGCAATGAGGCAGCGACGCTGCAGCAAGCCGCGCCCGAACGCGGCGCTTTATCGAAGGATCGTTGCCGCCCCCGCGCGGCAGACTCGTGGCAGCGGCCGCGCCTGCGCGCGCCGTGGCCAGTTCGCAGGAGAAGTCGAATGAGTACCGATGCCCGCTTCCTGATCGTCGACGATTTCTCGACCATGCGCCGGATCGTGCGCAACCTGCTGAAGGAAATCGGCTTCTCCAACGCCGAGGAAGCCGAGGACGGCCAGGTCGCGCTCAACATGCTCAAGGCGGCGAAGTTCGACTTCGTGGTCTCGGACATCAACATGCCGAACATGAACGGCTTCGAACTGCTCAAACACATGCGCGCCGACGAGTCGCTCAAGGGCATACCCGTGCTCATGGTGACCGCCGAGGCGAAGAAGGAAGACATCGTCGCGGCCGCTCAGGGTGGCGCGAGCGGCTACATCGTCAAGCCGTTCACCAAGGCGACGCTCGAAGAGAAAGTGCAGAAGATCCTGCAGAAGGTAACCGCCTGAGGGCGACGGCCATGGCAAGCAGCGTGCACGCCGAGGTCCTCGACCTCTCCGCCGACACCAGGCCCGCCCGCGGCCGGCGCAGGAAGCGCGCGGTCGCGGCTGCGGGTGCGGAAGTCAACGACGGCGTGGCCATCATCGGCGACACCAGCGGCGCCGTGTCCCTCGCCGCGACCGGCCCGGACGCGGCGATGCCGGCCCAGGACATCTATCACCGCATCGGCAACCTGACGCGGGTGCTGCACGACGCCTTGCGCGAACTCGGCTACGACAAGGATCTCGCCGCGACGCGCGAACACCTGCCGCACGCGCGCGATCGCCTGGCCTACATCGCGCGCGTGACCGGCGAAGCGGCCGAAAAGGTGCTCAACGCCGTCGACCATGCGCGCACCGTACAAAGCGAACTGGTCCAGCAGGCAACGAGCCTGCGCATGCGCTGGCAGGCGGTGCGCCTGTACGCGGCCGGACAGATCGGCGCGCACGAGCGCGCCACGCCGGCGGGCCGCAGGCTGGTCGACGAAACGTGCGCATTTTTCGCCGGCCTCGATGGCCAGGCCGACCGCACCCAGGCGATCCTGACCGACATCATGCTGGCGCAGGACTTCCACGATCTCACCGGCCAGGTGATTCGCAAGGTGGTCGCGCTGGCGCACGATATGGAAGAGCAGCTCGTGCGGCTCCTGCTCGAAACCACGCCGGCGGAACAGCGCAAGCGGGTCGAAGCGGAGCGGCTCGCAGGACCCGTGGTCAACCCGCGGGGCCGCGAGGACGTCGTCACCGACCAGGCACAGGTCGACGACCTGCTCGCTTCGCTCGGCTTCTAGTCCATCGACCATCGCGGAGCGCCCGCCGGCGCAACGTCCTTTCGATGCCACCCGACGACGCCTCCGGCACGGATTCCGCGTCGACGCCCGAAGGCGACGCCCACTATCTGACCGCCGTCGCCGCGGTCGGCGACTCGCGCAAGCTCGCGGTGGCGCGGTCGATCTATGCCGCCAGCGGGATGAAGCTTCTCGATGCCGGCGCGAGCCTGAGCAGCCGCACGCTGGACCGGCTCGTCGGCCACCGCCTCGCCACGCCGCTCGAGGACAGCGTCGCGCTGGAAGGCGTGCTGACGCCGGCCGCCGTGGTGGCGCGTACGCGCGAACTGGCGCGCACCCATGCGCTGCTCGACCGGTTCGCCGCCGGCAACGGCAAGGAGGAGAAGACGTGGGCGCTCCTCGCACGGGCGCCGCTGCCGCCCTCGATCCTGTTTCGCCTCACCGTCGCGCGCGAGAAGTTTGCCGACCTGTACGACCACTCGTTGCGAGCGGCGCTGGTCGCGCTTTTCCTCGGCATCGGCGGACGCCTCAGCGAGCGCGAGCTCGAGCTGCTTGCCACGGCGGCCCTGATGCACGACTTCGGCATGCTGCATGCCGACCCCGCTCGGTTTGCGGCGGAACGCCCGCTCGATGCGGCAGCGCGCCGCCAGCTGCGCGCGCATCCGCTGACCGGCATGCTGATCGCACAACGCGAGCCGCGGCTCAGCCCGGTCATCGCCACCGCCATCCTGCAGCACCACGAACGGCTCGACGGCAGCGGCTATCCGACCGGCGCCAAGGCGGAGCAGATCACGCGGCTGGCACGCATCCTGATGCTGGTCGAAGTCGTGCTCGCCATGGTCGAGCACCGCCCGCACATGCCCGAGCTGCAGCTGTCCCTCATCCTGCGTGCCAACCACCGCGGCTTCGACCGCGAGCTCGCCGGCCTGCTGCTTGCCGCCCTGCCCCGCGTCGAGGCAAGCGAAGCGGAGGCGAGCGATGCCGGCGTCTCGAACCGGCTCGCCGACGTGCTCGCCGGGTGGGATCGCATCAAAACCGATAGCATCCCGGGCGGGGCAGAAGGCAACGCGCGCGCCTTCATTGGCGAGCGCATGGCGAGCGTGCGGCGTTTCCTCGCGGATGCCGGAGTCGATCCGGCCGGCGCCGGCTCGGCACAGGCGACGCTCCCGGACGATCCCGCGGCGATTGCCGAGTCGAACGGCGTGATGAAAGAAGCGCTGTGGCACGTGCGGCAGATCGCCTACGACGCGACCCTGCGCTGGCCGCAGCTTGGCGCGGGCGACGGCTCGTCGGTCGATCCCGCACTGCACGACTGGTTGCGCCGGGCCAGCGACCAGGCAGGATCGGCCACGTCCCAGTAGGTTCGCCGGCGCGCGCCTACGAGAGGCCGAGCAGCCGGCCGATGCGCGCGATGTAATCGCCGACCTTGAACGCGTCGACCTGCAGCTCGTCACGCACGCTGTGCAGCGTCTCGCGCAGCGCTTGCAATCCGGCGTGCACTTCTTCGTGGGCCGGCTCGGCGGCGAGCGCTGTGCGCAGCTGTTCGACGTCGGCCCGCAGCCGCTCGACGTGCTCGGCCTCGCCGTTGCCCTGGCGCGCCTGCGCCAGGTCGCGCTCGAGCATGTCGACCAGGCGCGCGGCCGCATCCAGGTCGATGCGTGGCGATCGGGATGAAGCGGGGGTGGGAGTCATGTCTGCGCGCCGGGTCGATACTGCCGTGCGCGCAGTCTATTGCAGGCGGCCTAAACCGGCATCTGCATGATCTGGTCGTAGGCCTGGGCGAGCTTGTTGCGCACCTGCACCGCGGCGGAGAACGAAAGCGAGGCCTTGTTCATCGCGATCATGGTCTCCTCGAGGCTCACGCCCTGGTTTCCGAGCTGGAACTGGTGTTGCAGTTCGGTGGCCTCGTTCTGGCTCTTGCTCACCGCAGCAAGCGCGGAGTGCAGCGACGAGACGAAGTCGGTGCCCTGCGCCTGCCCGGCACCCGCCGCGCCGGCGGCGGGCGACATGGCCTTGAGGCGTTCGACCGCCTGGGCGATCTGCGCGTTGATCGGTGCGATGTCCATGACTACCCCGCATGTGAAATCCGCCCTCTCGCACGACGCATCCGGGACGGTTCTTCTTCGGAACGCAAGCTAACCGGGCCGGCGCGACCTTCGTCCACCGAATTGCGTGCACAAATGGCGGCAATTCGGCGCGGCGCGGCGGTGTAGGAAGAAACCTTACTCGCCCACCCGGGCAAGGCTGAAACCACGGCCTTATCCGGTGTTCCGCGCCCTCAAGGTTTCCAAATAATGCTTTCGCACCCTGGCACGAGGCACGGCAGCGAAGGTTTGCGCGCGTGCCACATAGCGACCGATATCCACGCAATGGACAACGCCGTCATCCCCAGCACCGCGGTCCCCGTCAGCGTGTTCGCCCGCATGTCGGCGCGCACCAAGGGCATGCTGGTCCTCGGCGTCGCAGGCCTCGCGGCGCTGATCGCGGCCACCTGGCTGTGGAGCGCCACGCCGACCTACCGCGTCCTGTTCACCAACCTTTCGGACCGCGACGGCGGCGCGATCATCGCGCAGCTGTCGCAGATGAACATTCCCTACAAGAACGCCGACGGCGGGACGATCCTGGTGCCGCAGGAAAAGGTGCATGAGGCGCGCCTGAAACTCGCCTCGGCCGGCCTGCCGAAGGGATCCGTGGTCGGCTTCGAAGTGATGGAGACGCAGAAGTTCGGCATCACCCAATTCCAGGAACAGGTCAACTACCAGCGCGCACTCGAGGGCGAGCTTGCGCGGTCGGTGCAATCGCTCGCGCCCGTGGCCTCGGCGCGCGTGCACCTCGCGCTGCCCAAACAGTCGGGCTTCCTGCGCGACAAGCAGCCACCGACGGCTTCGGTGTTGATTCAGCTGCACAACGGCAAGGTGCTCGACCGCGCGCAGGTCGCGGGCATCGTGCACCTGGTTTCCTCCTCCGTGCCCGAGCTCTCGCCGAAGAACGTGTCGGTGGTCGACCAGGCCGGCAACCTCCTGGCATCGGAGCAGGCCGGCGGCGCCGGTCTCGACGCCGCGCAACTCGACTACGTGGCGCAGATCGAGGCCAACACGATCAAACGCATCGAGGACATCCTCGCGCCGATCGTCGGGCCGGGAAACGTCCGCGCGCAGGTCACCGCCGACGTCGATTTCTCGCAGATCGAGAACGTCGCCGAAACGTACGGTCCCAACCAGGCGACCGACAAGGCCGCGATCCGCTCGCAATCGACCAACGAGAGCGCGACTCCCGGCGCGAGCTCGCCGCAAGGCATCCCCGGCGCGCTGTCGAACCAGCCGCCGGTGCCGCCCACGGCGCCGATCAACGGGCAGGCCGCACCGCTGAACGCCAACCAGGCGGCCGCCGCGGCCACCGGCAACAGCACGCGCCGCGAGGCCGTCACCAATTTCGAGGTGGACAAGACGGTGCGCCACACGCGGCAGGCGAGCGGCCAGATCCGCCGCCTGACGGCGGCCGTGGTCCTCAACTATCGCGCGGGCAAACCCGACGGCAAGGGCACGGCGCAGGCGACCGCGCTGTCGGACAAGGAGCTGCAGAACGTCACGGCGCTGGTGCGCGAAGCGATGGGGTTCAACCAGCAGCGCGGCGATTCGCTCAACGTCGTCAACGCGCAGTTCAGCACGCCCGATGTCGGCCCGGTCGAGGCGGTCCCGGTCTGGAAGCAGCCGGACGTGATCGCGCTGGCCCAGGAAGCCGGCAAGGCGACGCTGTTCCTGTTGCTGACCCTGATCGTCGTGTTCGGTGTGGTGCGGCCCGCGTTGCGCAGCATCGGCACGCGCGCGGTCGTCGTCCCCGCGGCGGGCGAGGCCCCGGCGCAGTCGGCGCTGCCCTCCGCCAAGGGCGACGGCGGCTCGACGCTTTCGCCGCTCGAGCAGATGCGCCAGCTCGCCAAGAATGATCCGGCAACCGTCGCCAACGTCGTCAAGGCGTGGGTCGGGACGGAGCAGAAGAGCTGATGGCGCTCGACGAGGAAGGCCTGGAGCAGGCCGCGATCCTGTTGATGTGCGTCGGCGAGGCGGAAGCGGCCGAGGTCTTCAAGTTTCTTTCGCCCAAGGAGGTGCAGAAGCTCGGCGAGACCATGGCGCGCATGAAGACCATCCCGCGCGAGAAACTCGAGAAGGTGATCGTCGCGTTCAACAAGACCAAGGACGAGCAGTTCTCGCTGGTCGGCGACACCGGCGCGTTCGTGAGCCAGGTGCTGCGGCGCGCGCTGGGGGACGAGAAGGCGAACATGCTGCTCGATCGCATCCTGCAGGGACGCGACATCTCCGGCATCGAGGCGCTCAAGTGGATGGATCCCGGTTCGATCGCCGAACTGCTGAAGCAGGAACACCCGCAGATCGTCGCCTCGATCCTCGTGCACCTGGAGCGCGATCACGCCTCCGAGGTGCTGCGCCATTTTCCCGAGCGCATGCGCAACGAAGTGCTGGTGCGCATCGCGACGCTCGACGGCATCCAGCCGCAGGCGTTGCGGGAACTGAACGAGGTGCTGTCCAAGGTGCTCGCCGGCGGCGAGAAGCTCAGGAAGGCGACCCTGGGCGGCACCAAGGCGACCGCTGAAATCCTCAACTTCCTCGGCGCGCAGCTCGAGACCGCGGCCGTCGAGTCGATCCGCGAGCACGACTCCGACCTGGCGCAGAAGATCCTCGACCAGATGTTCACGTTCGAGAACCTCGACGCCCTCGACGACCGCGCGATCCAGACGCTGCTGCGCGAGGTGCAGAGCGAATCGCTCATCGTCGCGCTCAAGGGCGCCGACCAGGACCTGCGCGAGAAGATCTTCAAGAACATGTCGAGCCGCGCGGCCGAGATGCTGCGCGAGGACCTCGAAGCCAAGGGACCGGTGCGCGTGTCCGAAGTCGAGGCCGAGCAGCGCGAGATCCTGAAGATCGTCCGCCGCCTGGCCGACGAAGGCCAGATCCAGCTCTCGTCGGGCGGCGGCGATGACCAGTTCATATAGCAAACGATCCTTGACGCGGGTTTCGCGGATGAACGCGGATGAAGACGAAATCGCTCTCGTCCCCGCAAGCCCCATCGATCCGCGTAGTCCGCGTCAAGAGCCTTTCAGGGGTCCCCATGGGTGCATCTGATCAGAAGAGCTTCCGCGGCTTCATTCCCAAGGAGCAGATCGGCGAGGCTTCGACGTGGGAGTTCGCTTCGCTGACCGGCGAGGCCGGCACGCGCAGCACGCCAGGACAGCTCACCGACCGCGAGCGGCGTGCCTTCGAACGCGGCCGGGCGCAGGGCCACGCCGAAGGCCAGGCCGCCGAGCGCCGGGTCAAGGCGGAAGTCGGAGCGCAGATCGCGCAGCTGGTCGACCAGCTGGCGGGCCGGTTCGCGGAGCTGCACGAAGGCGGCGCCGACGCGCTGCTCGAGCTCGCGTTGACGATCGCGCGCCAGGTCGTGCGGCGGGAGATATCCCTGCAACGCGACGCCCTGCTCCCGGTGGCACGCGAAGCGGTGTCGATGATCGCCGACCAGCACGCGCACCCGCGCGTCTTCCTCAATCCGCAGGACTTCGCGCTGTTGCGCGCCGATTTCGAAGCCGACGGCCTGTTCAAGGGCTGCCGCTTCATCGCGGATGCCCGCATCGGACGCGGCGGCTGCCGCGTCGAGACCCCCCAGGGCGACATCGACGCGACCCTGGCGACACGCTGGGAACGCGTGCTCGCCGCGCTGGGCGCGAGCGACGGCAGCGGCACGATCGAGATGCCGCTGGCCGGCATGCCACCGCAACCCGAGTAGCGAAGGCACGCAATCGATGAGCGCGTCGCCTTCCTTCCAGCGGTTCTTCGAGCAATCCGCGGCGATTGCCGTGGCGGCCCAGCCGGTCCTGGTGCGCGGCCGCCTGACGCGGGTCGCCGGACTGGTGATGGAAGCGGTCGGGCTGAAGCTCCCGCTCGGCGCGCAGGTGCTGGTCGTGCAGGACGAATCGCTGCGCGTCGATGCCGAGGTGGTCGGCTTCTCCGGCGAGCGACTGTTCCTGATGCCGACCTCCGAACCGGTCGGGCTGCGGCCCGGCGCTCTGGTGGTCCCGCACGAGGCGATCGCGCCGCGTCCGCGCATCGGAGGCGACAACCATCCGCGGCGTCGTGTCGAGGATCGTGCGCGCCACCTGCCGATGGGCGAGCAGCTGCTCGGGCGCGTGCTCGATCCCAATGGCCGGCCGCTCGATCGGCTGGGATCGCTCGAGAACGTCGCGCTGCGACCGCTCGCGCGGCGCCCGATCAACGCGATGGACCGCGAGAAGGTGGCCGAGCCGCTCGACGTCGGCGTGCGTGCCATCAACGCGCTGCTGACGGTCGGGCGCGGCCAGCGCATGGGCTTGTTCGCGGGCGCCGGCGTCGGCAAAAGCGTGCTGCTCGGCATGATGGCGCGGTTCACCAGCGCGGACGTGACGGTCGTCGGGCTGGTGGGCGAACGGGGCCGCGAGGTGAAGGAGTTCATCGAGGACATCCTCGGCCCGCACGGACTGAAGCGCGCGGTCGTGGTCGCCGCGCCGGCGGACACGCCCCCGCTGCTGCGCATACAGGGTGCGGCTTACGCAACCGCGCTCGCCGAATACTTTCGCGACCAGGGCAAGCACGTGCTGCTGCTGCTCGACTCGCTGACCCGCTACGCGATGGCGGCGCGCGAGATCGCGCTCGCGATCGGCGAGCCGCCGGCCACCAAAGGCTACCCGCCGTCGGTCTTCGCCAAGCTTCCGCAGCTGGTCGAACGGGCCGGCAATGCGCCCGCGGCGGACGGCGCCCGCGCCGGATCGATCACCGCTTTCTACACGGTGCTCACCGAGGGCGACGACCCGCAGGATCCGGTGGC